>Ga0163146_10001554_pt1 | contig 32720 bp, 31 predicted proteins | sample OliLakLV19MP7G1_FD_148648 | JGI IMG/M metagenome (GOLD analysis project Ga0163146, IMG submission 148648) | Freshwater microbial mat bacterial communities from Lake Vanda, McMurdo Dry Valleys, Antarctica - Oligotrophic Lake LV.19.MP7.G1 | ecosystem: Environmental > Aquatic > Freshwater > Lake >...
GCGGAAAAGAAGCCTTGTTCTCGGAATCGTGCGTAGTCAGTCGGAGGGATCAGGTGATCGCCCGCGAACTCATTGGCTTCGACCTCTGTCTGGTTCGACTCGCTACCGGTTTCATCAATGAAGATCACTTTCTTGCCATGCAGCAAGATATGCCCCGCTTCGTGAAAGAAGCTGAACCACGCGTGGTCACTGGTCTTGTGACGCAGGCTGAGTTGAATGAGCGCCTTGTCCTTGGTGAGCCAGCGAGCAGCACCGCTCAGATGTGTCTTCGGCAGCTCAGGGATCAACGCCAGTGCAACCCCTGATGCAGCGCACTTGTCACGCAACTCCTCCAAAACGTCCGGAAACGATGATCGGGTGAGCGCCCGAGCCTCGCTCAGCGCAGCTCGGAACTTGATACGAACAAAGGGTCGGCATTTGACCGTGGCCGCTTCGAGCTCACCCCTTCGTAGCCAGGCTGAAACTGCCTCCGGAGCGGCGTTGAAGGCGGGGGAGCGGCGGAAAGCAACTCCCGGTTCAACGAATGATGATTGCCACCCAGCGACCGTTCCGACTCCGAAAAAGCCGAGCAGCTTCGTCACCAGATCGGCGTCACCGGTAGGCTCCTCCAAACAACCTGCCTCGACCAGCGCCTTGATGGGGAACTTCTTTGCCCAAGCTGCGTGACCGGACAGGCTCGCGTGGTCGTCCTTCTCCGCGAGCTTGAGTCGATAGTTAGCCTCCAAGTTTTGCCACAGAGATGCTGGGCGACCAAAAACACGACCGAGTTGAATTGCAGTTTCGGCTGTGATTGCGGCCTTCCCATGAATGATCTCGCTGATGGTCTTCGTGGGGCGCCCACAGCGGACTGCCAGCTCGGCTTTGGTCATTCCCGAAGTCGCCAGATAATCGCTCAGCACTTCGCCTGGAGGGACGAGGTGATCTGGCTGGTAAGAAAATAAGCGGGCCATTAATGGTAGTCCAGAATATCCAGGATGACTATCGAAGTGATCTTCTGCAAGTCGTGGCCTCCATCTCGTTTCTTAGGGGGAGGATCCTCGGCAGGTTGGAACACAAGCCGCCACGGGACTTCTGCAAGGCATCCCACTGCTTCGAGCGTTGCCAGACGAACCTTTATCACCGGCGCGTTTACGCCGTATTCCCGCTTGAGCAGGGATTCACTGTTAAGGATGTTCGCGAGCTTCTTGGATGTGTTGAACGTTTCCACGTTTCGACTCCTGGTTAGCTAGCTGCCGCTTTGAGCACAATACGAGCACAGGCTTCGGCATCCGAAGCAGCATCGTGATGCTTCAAGGGAAGGCCAAGGAAATCGGCCACGTGACGTAGCGTTGTAGGGCGAAGAGCCCATGTCGCTCGCGCCAGTTGGACCGTGCATTTGAACACGATATTCGGCAACGGAATACCATACCAAGCGCAGCTTGCTCGCAGGACCCCAGCATCAAACGGTGCATTGTGGGCCGCCACGAAGTCTACGTTCTCGAAAAACTTGTCGATCTCAGGCCACAGGTTTTCAAAAGTGGGAGCCCGTTTCACCGTGGCCCAATCGATCCCATGAATGTGCGTGAACTCAAAAAACACCGACGGCGGTCGAATCAATCGGTGAAGGCGCTGGACCACGCGCCCCCGTTCAACGCGCACTAGCCCCACTGAGCACGCACTGTTGCGGTATCGGTTGGCCGTCTCAAAGTCGATCGCCACAAAACTAGCAGTGCGCTTAGTAGTCATAACCCTAAGGGTTACGAAAATAGATGATCAGGTCAAGCACACCAAGGGACCAGGTGGGAAGAAAAATGTCACCCCAGCGCTGTTAGGCGAACGAATCACGGACTTTTTGGCCTTCAGGATGGGCCCGCCCAAGGCCCCCTCCTGGGTGGGAGGATTGGTCAGTCAACCGGCGAGCTAACGCGCCTTGGCGAAAGGCGTGCGGCACTGATTTGTTGCGCTGCTCATCGGCACGCCCTCCTCCGGTTACAAAAGGCCCCGCGACGGAACCTGGGGGGGGAAGGTCGCTCGTCGCGGGGCAGGGGGCTTGTAGTGCTGGTTGGGCTCACGGGCAAGGAGATGCCCCAAACGCTCCCCAAACGCTCCCCAAGCGCCTAGCGCGACCCACGTCTTGGGAACGCGTGTCCTCAGGCCCTGATTGCTCACGACTGCTTACGTGCGACGCGCCGGGGCCTCGCCTTGGGCCCGCGTTTGGGTGGCCTGGGTGCTCGTTCGAGCAGGTGCGTTCGGCCGGCAGGCGATGGTTCCACGTCAACCAACTGACTGATCGTGAGATCGAGCTTGCGCGTGAGAGCGAACAGGGTCCGCAAGGTGGGGTTCCCCTTACCTCTTTCAAGCTCAGCCAAGAGTCGAAAGGTCAGGGCTTCAGCCGCGAGCTGCTCCTGGCTCAAGCCCGCGGCCCACCTGGCTCGGCGAAGATTGGTTCCAACCCGCTGGACGAACTTGTCGAAATCCACCTGCCCAGCACAAGGCACCCAGACCTTTTGTTGTAGCCCAATAAAAGGATGCTTTTATCTTGCAAGGTGAGCCTGAGTTGGGTAGCGTTTGCTTTGACTTGGTCTGGCGGCACGCAGGAGCACGGGGCCGCAACGTTCCCGGTCAGGCAGACGAGAGATGGGGTTCAGAGAGGGTACATGGGATCGTTGACGTTCGTTTTTCTTCGTCTTGGGCCGATAACGCCGCACGGAGCAGGCCAGTTTGAGTGCAAGCCGTCCGGACATGCGGGCCACCGTGCCGCTTACGATTTCGAGGCCATGCGATGATGGAATTTAGGGCGGCGAAATGCCCCGAATGCGGGGGCGATCTTCAGGTCCCTCCAGACCGCGATGTGTTGAAGTGCATGTATTGCGGGAAGGACATTGTGGTCCGGCAAGCGATCGAGCAAGGGCAAGCGAAGAGTGTGGAGAACTGGCTCAGATTAGCCGACGCGGCGGCGGAGGCGGAGAACCAGGAGGAGGCGTACCGTTACTTCACGAAGGTTTTGGAGGTCGACACTGGCAATTCGAGAGCCTGGTTCGGAAAGGCTGTGGCGGCGGGGTGGAGCTCGAATCTAAGCCAAAATCGATATACCGAGTTCATCAAGGGTATTCAGAAGGCGATTGCCTGTGCGGCCCCGGAAGCGTTGAAGGACCTGCGGGAGGAGGGCGCGGAAGCTGCAAACGATATCACGCTAGCGTATTTCAGCCTGTCCGAGGAACACACGCGAGAGTACGCGGCGATAGATGGCACTTGGTCCGAGCACGTTCAGCGTTGCTTCGACATGCTTGCAACCCTGCCCGTCGCTAACGTGCTCGATCCAACCAACAAACAGGTTCTCAGAACGGGGATTCAAATCGCCAAGTCGATCATCGAAGGCATGGCGTACGAGGATCCGTACGATACGGACGACAATGGGCGTGCTCGCCATAAGACGCATGAATTGTCCGATCAGGCAGAGGAAGAGGCTCAGGCAGTGCTCAAGCGCTTCGTGGGAAACATGCAGGCTCTCGACCCGACCTACCAGGCACCGACCATTAACAAAGTGGGCATGTCGGTAGCGACCGGTTGCTTCCTTGCTTTCCTGGGTTTGGGCGCCCTCGGCCTCGTCGTCTGGTGGATCATCAAGACGTTGTCCGGCGGTAACTAACAAACAGTACCCTTTCATCAAGGAGCCCTGCATGTCATCAACCCGCTGCTCCAGTTGCGGTCGTAAGTATCGTCTAGGTCGCCAAACATGCCCCTCGTGCGGCACCACGTCCTCGATCGGCACCGGGCGTGACATAGCGGCCGGGCTGGGCAACATGGGGAGCGCGTACGTGCACGCCGCTACCACGTTTAAAGGCGCGGAGCTTCCCGCGTTCTTCATTCCCGCCTTGTTTCCGCCAGTCAGTATTCTCTACGCATCATGGGCCTTGCCCTGGTTGAATCGCGCGGTCTATGCGGTCGTTTTCGCCCTGTTCGGCATGTTCCTCGGGGTCGCGTGCTTTATCGTTCATGCGTTCATGAAGGCCATTTTGGGCGGGCGGGAGTGGTTCGCCCTGCTTGGGCTCGGGATCGCGCTGGTCGCGTCCGGCGTGAAGTGGTGGCCCATTTGGGCGGCTCTTATGGAGAAATTGTCGAACGGGTAGGGCCTGCGAAACAGCGCCTCCCGCCCGTCACGGCCTGGAAGACCACGGGCTCGTTTTCAGCCCATGACTTCGGGAAAAGGCTTGCCCGGCTTGGCAAAAAGGAAGCCCTGCAGGAGATCGCACCCGAGTTCGAGCAAGACGTCCCGCTCCTCCGGCACCTCAACCCCCTCCGCGACCACGAGCATGCCCATGTCTTGCGACAGTGCGGTCATGGAGCGGACCACTTTTTGCTTCGTCGAGTTCTTGTGAATGTCGCGAATGAGCGACATATCGAGCTTGACGATTTCGGGTTCGAGCTGGGCAAAAGTGGCCAAGCCGGCGTACCCAGCGCCCATATCGTCCACCGCTATTCTGTAACCCATTTCCCGTAGCTGGGCCACGCGGGGCCGGGCATCCGGCACGTGATCAATCGAAGCGCGTTCGGTGATTTCCAGTACTACCTGGCTCGCCATCCTGGCTAACGGGGTACCGGGATCCGTGAGCGAGGGATCCATGAGGTCCGTGACGTGCAGGTTCACAAATAGAATCGCGTCAGGCTGGCCCTCAAATGGCCCTGCTGCAAGGTCGCGCACGCGTCGTCCGAGCAACTGAAGGGCACCCAAGCGCTCGGCTGCATCCAAAATGGCTCCAGGATGAGGGAGCGTGGGCTCGGTGCTTCTCATGAGCGCTTCGTAGCCATAGATGGCCCGTGTGTTGGAAACCAAGATCGGTTGATACGCCATCCAGAGGTTTCGAAGCGTGCGTTCGAAACTGCCTTCCAAGGTTGCGCGATCTGCCGCCATGCAGTCGTTACCCAGCAGGTCAGCGGCTTGCTGCTGGAGGCGTGCCATGCGGTGGAGCTGAACGGCGCGTTGGATTTCTCTTTCGACGTGTTGCGGGTCCAGCGGCTTGGTGAAGTACCGTTGGGCTCCATATTCCAGTGCCGAAATGGCCGTACTGACCGACGGATCGCCTGTCATCAGGAGGACTGGAACCTGCAGATCGTGTTGCCGAACCTCAAGCAGAAGCTGGAGCCCGTCCATGCCTGGCATCCTGATATCGCTCAAGATCGCATCGAAGCCACGCTTGCCAGCATGTGTTGCCGCATCAGCGCCGTTCGTCGCAGTCGTGACGTCGTAACCCGCTGCTTGGAGCATGCGCTGGAGGCTCTTCAACACCAGCAGATCGTCGTCGACCAGGAGGACACGGGCCGGGGAAGCGGAAGGACCGGGTGTGATCGCGTGCTCCTTGGACCTGGGTGGATGTGAGCGAGATGATGTGATGGCGGGGCCCGAGGGCAGGACCTCGCCCTGCGAAAGGATCCCCTCTTGAGTGAAGGCCTGACCCTCGGCTTCCGCCGACGTCCGGGAGGGAGGATTCTTCGCCGGTTTCGCTCTGGATATCACGGTGAGACCTCGATTCGGCATTCCGTGTGAGCCGTGCTCTTGGAGCGAAACCAAGGGCAACATTCTGGCGTCCTGTTCACCGAAATCATCAAACGGACCTACGGCCGCCCTGCTGCACGCATAAGTACCGGGCGGCGTAGGACCTGGCCACCAGTCCTGCGGGCAAAGGGCCCTAAATTGGGAAGAATTGGGCCAATCTGGCCGGCCAGGAAGCGAAGCCCAAAAATACACACGTTCCGCCCATAGTTCACGGCAGCAGGAGCAAACGATTGAGCTTGCGGTTTACGGTCGCAAAACAGGCCGACACTAACCCTTCCCAACTGTCATCGACATTGCTCGGACCGTTCCTTCGGCCTGAGCATCATCTGCACTTTGCCAAAACTGGCGCGGTCGGCGTACAGCTTCCTCCGCCGAATCCGTCCGCGACGCCGTTGCAGGTAATCCAAGTACCCCCACACTGCTCATTTTGTCCCTGCTGCAGGGTTCTCGACAAGACTTGGAGCCCGCCCCTATAGCAGCCCTGTATGGGCTGCGTGCGCCATTCGCAGGTTCCCGACCAAAGCGGGCGTTGGAATTCAGGTACTTCTATCCCATCACAATCGAAATCGTAGGACCCACCGATGGCCGTGCTCATCAACCCTGCGCCTGGGTTAATCAAAGCAGAGCTATCGTTGCAGTCCCCGGCACGCCTCACCCATGTGCCGAGTGGTTGGGTGCACGAGTCGACACTTCCAGCTGGGTCACCGTACGTGTCGCCGTCATTATCACGGTACCACAGACCCGGATGCAGATACGCATTCGCATCGTTGCAATCACCGCCAATGAGGGTCCACTCGGGACCCGGTGGCGCTTGGCACGCATCCCCAAAGACGTTCGGATCTCCGAAGCCATCGCTATCAGCATCGAAGTACCAGCGCTTCACTTGGCAGCCAATGCCGCCTCCCGTGGATTGGGCGCCGCCCACCCCAGAAAGCCCTCCGCTCCCGAGCCCGGCAGTTCCACCGGACGAGGCCGCCCCTCCTAGGCTTGCAGCCTGTCCGCCCGCTGCATTGCTACCGCCGGCTGCAAGTTCCTGTCCCCCGGCGCTTCCGCCGTTCAAGATGGCTCCTCCAAAAGCCGATCCGCCCCCTGCCAGACCCCCTGTTCCACCCTGGCCTGAGGGGGCACCTCCCGAGACTCCTTGGCCCCCGAGAGCTTGCGCACTGCCCCCCGAAACGGTGGGTGCGCCCGGCATTCCGCCCGTCTGGCTCCCACCTGACGCGATGGCTTCTTGGCCGAATGCCCGGTGGTCGGCACCACAGCCCGTGGCCGGCAGAACTCCTAAACAGGTCAACGCAAGGAGGCTGACCCTCATGACGCCACCGAAGGCACGATCATGGACGCTGACAGGCGGTTGACGATTCATCGCGACTCCCTCATGTAAAGAATCTTCAAGGTTGTCATTTGTTTCACTGTCGCACAATCCTCGATTGGCCCATCAAGCGTTCCAGGGGCCAATTGGGGCTCCGCACGATGGATGCCAACCGCGCTGCTCCACTGCCCTCCAGGGCCCCGCTCATCACACATAGTTTGCTCTAGATGTTTCCGTAGTGCCTGGCGGCTCACGCGCCCCTGGACGTGCCTGCCGGCTATTCGCTAAACCGCTCGGATGGGAGCTCCAGCGGATTGGTGGAAAGAGTTCTTTCAGGGGCCATTCGGTGACCTGCAGCGGCAAGGGGCCCGCCAGGATCGCTCAGGATACGACGCGGAGCGAGTGATCGAAACTATTGGCTCCGAAGCGAAGCGGATCCTCGACGCGCCCTGTGGTGCCGGGAGGGTTGCGCTGGAGCTCAGTGCTCGGGGTCACGATGTGATCGGCCTCGACTTCAACCCGGAGGTTTTGGTTGCGGCAAGATCGGCTGCGAACGCGCGGGCTCTGACTGTTCACTTTCGCCAGGGCGATCTTAGGGACCTGAGTGACCTCGAAGCCTTCGATGCTGTCACATGCCTATGGAGCAGCATTGGGTATTTCGACGAGCCGGACAATGAAAGGGTTCTTCAGAATCTGGTGGTGGCGCTCAAACCCGGTGGCCATATCATCATCGATACGAAAGCGGCCGAGACTCTGTTTGCCGCGCACCACGCTCAGGATTGGGCATGGTGGGGGGAGGGGAGTGAGCGGGTTCGAGTGTGCCAGGAGCGAACCTGGAATGCCCTGACAGGTCGCATGGAGACCGAGTGGACGTTCATTCGAGGTCAAGAAATGAGGGTTTGCCAAACCTCAGTGCGGCTCTACGCGTGCCACGAGCTCGTGTCTCTGCTCAAGAGCGCAGGTTGCGGCCACTTCGAATGCACGGATTACGACAAGAGTCCCTTTCGGATTGGCGCCTCGCGCCTCTGGCTTACCGCTCAGAAGCTGTGAATGATGAAACGGCTTGCCCGCCATGCAAGCTGCAGACCTCAACACAAGCTAGAACGCACCACTTACCGCGATACCGCCAAGGCCGACGCTCACATGGGGAGCGTTACTCTGCTTGGGCGCAAACAGGACCAACGACAGGCCGGTGCCGACACCAGCTAGACCCGCAAAGAGGAGCACCTGTCCGCCAGTCCTATAGTTTTCGATCAAGTCTGGCTGGTGAAACGAGTTTGGCGTCGACCGGGCGTCCGAGACCTGATGATCGGCGAGCAGGAACAAGGCGGCGCTGCCGGATAGAAAGGCGACTCCACCACCAACCGTAATCCAGCCGGCGGTGCGCAGTGAGCTGGTCTCAACCACGACAGGTTGAGTTGGTTCCGTTGTTGTCGCTTCTTGGCCTTCAGCACGAGCCGTGGATAAGAACAATATCGACGCCGCTGCGAACGCAAGGCTCAGTAATCGTAGGTGCCACATGGTGTGTGAAGATTCGGAGTATAAACCATGTTGACGCGTGAGAAGATAGTGTCCGAAGTAGCGAAATTGCACGCCTATCTTGCCGTTAGTCACGCGGCCTCGTACGCTAGGTCAGGGACAATGGCGACCGCAGACCAAGTCAAGGCTTTGATCAAGAGCCACTTAGAACGTGACGACGAACGCTTTCGTGCCGTTGCGATCCAGGTAGCGGCCCATGCGGCTCGTCAGGGCAAGGGGCAGGTCGCGATTGAGATCAAGGCCCTGATCGACGAGGCGCGCTCCAAGGCTGGCTCTGCCTCCGCTCTGCGACCGATCCCGATTGCGACTCCCAAGGGTGAACTGGCGGGCCTGCTGTCAGTTTCGTACCCAGAGACTCGCCTTTCGGACATGGTTCTCGACACGAACATCGAGCGCAGGCTGCGGCGTATTCTCAAGGAGCACCGTGGGCAGCACAAGCTGAGAGCTCATGGGTTAAGGCCTCGGCGAAAGCTGATGCTGGTAGGCCCGCCTGGCTCCGGCAAGACGATGACCGCGTCGGCGCTTGCGGGCGAGTTGCACGTGCCGCTTTACGTGATTGTTCTGCATGGCCTGATCACGAAATACATGGGGGAGACAGCGGCAAAGCTGCGATTGGTGTTTGATGCTCTTTCTGAGCATCGCGGCGTCTACCTTTTCGACGAGTTCGATGCGATCGGAGGGCAGCGCTCGGCTGGGAACGATGTTGGCGAAATACGTCGCGTGCTGAACTCATTCTTGCAATTTCTGGAGCAGGATGACTCGCAAAGTTTGGTTTTGGCGGCGACGAACCACCCCGAGGCGCTAGACCACGCCCTGTTCCGCCGATTCGACGACGTGATCGAGTACACACTGCCCCCAGTTGAACTGCTTGAGACCGCGCTGCGCAGTAAGCTGGCAGTGTTCGACCTGCGAGAGTTGGATTGGGCTGCCGCCGTGAAGGCAGCGGAGGGCTTGAGCTACGCAGATATCACGCAAGCTGCCGAGGCAGCGGCCAAGGAAGTGGTGCTGGAGGATTCAATCGTGATTTCTTCAGCCGCCTTGTTGTCCGCACTGGAAGAGCGTCGCACGCATCGTCGGCCATAACGAAAAGAGGGGGCAGGCGTGGCCAGTGGGGTTGCGTATCAACAGCAATCTAGGATGGGCAGACCAACGAACCCCAGCAGTGGTGCAGCTCCGCACCACGCTCATGGTGCGGCATGGTGCATTTGTTGAAGTACCAAATATGGTTGCCAAGACAAGGTCCTAGCTTCACTAAAGGCGCCACCTTGAGGCAACGATGAAGTCGAGCTTATTAGTGAAGCTAGCGAGACGCGAGGCGCACGAACTTCACTAAATTATTTAGCTTCACTCAAAAGTAAAGCAGTGCTATTTAGTGAAGCATGCGCGTCCGGCTATTAGAAAGTCAGCTGATTGCTGAAGTTCCGGCGTCGCTCGCCGCGCTCCTCGACATCAGCGTCGCGAAGATCGAGTTACAACAGAGCGAGCCAGGGGCCGAGCTCATCGTTTCCGCAGCTGGTCAAACCTTCGTCGTGGAAATCCTCAGCGCAGCGCCTGCTGGGGCCGTGGCAGCCCACGCTCAGCGCCTGGCCGAGGTGACGAAGGGAGTCCGGCGTCGTGCCATCCCTCTGATGGCGGTGCCCTTCATGAGCGAGGTCGGGAGGCGTGCCTGCGAAGCCGCTCGCGTACCTTGGTTCGACTTCAGCGGGAACGCACACATCGTTGCTCCTGGTCTCCGCGTCATCGTCGATGGCCGCCCCAACCGGTTCCGGGCGCCGGGACGCCCCTCGAGCGTCTTCGCGCCGAAGAGCGCGCGCGTCGTGCGCTGGCTGCTCATTCACCCTGAGCGCGCTTTCACCCAGCGAGAGATCTCTCGGGCAACGGACATGACAGAAGGTTTCGTGAGCCGCATCGTCGCGCGGCTTCTGGCCGACAGCTACCTGGTTCGAGACGCCGTCTCCGGCGCGGGCGATGGCGACGGGTCTGGCGGAAGTCACCAAGGCAAGGCTCCGGTACGCGTGCGCGATGCCTCTCTGCTCCTCGACGCCTGGCGCGAAGAGTACAGCTTCTCCAAGCACACGCTCATCCAGGGCCACGTCGCTGCACGCTCCGGCGATGCTCTGGCGCGGTTCGTGAGCGACACGCTCGTCACCTCGAGCGTCGAGCACGCGGCTACAGGGCTTGCGGCCGCGTGGCAGCTGACCCATTTCGCGGGGTTCCGCATCGCCACGTTCTTCGTGACGGGCGAGCCCTCCGCCGAGTTGAAGGACAAGCTCGGCTTCCGCGAGGAAGCACGCGGTGCGAACCTCTGGCTCGTCGTGCCGAACGATGCTGGCGTTTTTCATGGAGCGGAGGAGCGCGACGGAATTCGCTGCGTTCATCCGGTTCAAGCGTACCTCGACCTGAAAGAGCACCCAGAGCGCGCGCCCGAAACCGCCGAACGTCTACGAACCGAGTTCATGAACTGGAAGCGCCATGCCTGACAAACCGAAGCGAGCCTCCGAATACAAGAGCGAGCAGGTCGAGTTCGTCCGAGCGACGTGCCTCTACGTGGCGACCAAGCTCGGAGACATGATGGATGACCTCGTCATCGTCGGCGGGCTCGTGCCATCGCTGATCGTGGACCAGGGCGCGCTGCCCGAGGACGTCGCCGCGCACGTCGGGACGATGGACCTTGACGTCGGCCTCCAGCTCGCGCTGCTCGACGAGGGCCGCTACCGCAAGCTCACCGAGCGCTTGCGTGACGCGGGCTTCTCGATGGACACGAACGACGCGGGCAACCCAACCCGTCAGTGTTGGGCCATCACAGGCTCGCGGACGGTGACAGTCGACTTCCTCATTCAGCCGTCGCTGGCGGGCGACAAGGGCGGCAAGCTGCGCGACATCGAGCCTGACTTCGCCGCGATCATCGCTCCGGGCTTGCGGTGCGCGTTCCAGGATCGCCAGCGAGTCACGTTGGAAGGCAGGACGCTGTTCAACGAGAAGGCGACCCGTGAGATCTGGGTGTGCGGGGCCGGCGCCTACGTGGTGCTGAAGGCGCTCGCGTTCGACAGCCGTGGCGAGAACAAGGACGCCTACGAACAAGCTGCAACCTCCCTGCTCGCCCGGCTTGGGCCGGGCTCCTCAACCTCCTCCCACGCCACCAGGGGTTTTATCAGGGTATCTCCCGCTCAAGTTCTGTTGAGGCTCTGAAGCCGGGCTCTTGTTGCCCCGGGCCCTTTTGAACCTTGAAAAACTAACAGGTAACATATAGATTTTCAAGGATGAAAGTACTGGCTCGGCCGGGCCTTTTGGCCCAAGTCTCCACGCTGTTGCGAGGAAGTCCCGTCGTCGCGCTCTTGGGACCCCGGCAGTCTGGCAAGACGACCCTGGCCGCGCAGATCCTGAAAACGCACCGGGGCGAACGCTTCGATCTCGAAGACCCTCGGGACGCGCAACGCCTATCAGAACCCATGACCGCTCTGGAAGGCCTGCGCGGGCTCGTGGTCATAGACGAGGTGCAGCGGCAGCCGGAGCTGTTTCCTATTTTGCGCGTGTTGGCCGATCGTCGACCCTGCCCCGCACGCTTCCTGGTACTGGGCAGCGCCTCACCTGAGCTGCTTCGACAAGGCTCCGAGACGCTCGCGGGGCGCATCCGCTTCGTCGAGCTCAGCGGCTTCTCGCTCTCCGAAGTCGGGGCCGAGCATCAGCGAAAGCTGTGGACGCGCGGCGGTTTTCCGCGCTCCTACTTGGCGCGCAGCGACGCCGAGAGCTTCGGCTGGCGTGAGGATTTCATCCGCACCTTCTTGGAGCGAGACGTTAATCAGTTAGGGGTGGGAGTGAAGTCGCCCGTTCAGCTGCGGCGCCTCTGGTCCATGCTCGCTCACCGCCACGCGCAACTCTGGAACGGCGCCGAGCTAGCCGGCGCGCTCGGCGAGGCCTACCCCACCGTTAAGCGACATCTGGACGTTCTCAGTGGTGCGCTGATTGTCCGGCAGCTTCAGCCGTGGCTGCCAAACATGGAGAAACGGCTGGTGAAAGCCCCCAAGATCTTCATCCGCGACTCGGGCTTGTTGCATGCGCTGCTGGGCATTCACAGCGCCCGCGAGCTCACGGGCCACCCGAAGCTGGGGGCATCCTGGGAAGGCTTCGTTCTGGAGGAAGTGATCCGTCGCACCGGGGATCGAGGCGTCTACTTCTGGGCGACGCACGCCGGGGCGGAGCTGGACATCGTGGTGCAGAGGGGCCGAGCCCCGATCGGCATTGAGGTCAAATGGAGCGACGCGCCCAGCATGACCAAGTCCATGCACGTGGCCCTGACCGACCTCGGGCTGCGCTATCTCTTCATCGTGTACCCAGGCTCCAAGCGCTACAAGTTGCAGAAGAATGTCGAGGTGGTCCCGGTAAGCGAGCTCGATACGGTGCTGGAATAGTTAGGGCATCGCTCGCGCTCTGCTGTCCCGGCGAACGGTAGGGTGCAGAGCTGCATGGGCGTGCGCAGGGTGAGCCACAGCAAAGCGCCATGGCTAGATGCGTGCCGGCGGTGGCGCTGCGCGATATCCGGCAAATGGGCTAGATCAGGGTGGCCGAACTGACGGACAGCGTGGCCGTGGCCAGCGGCCAGTGGCCAGCGGGCAGAAGCAGGCGAGCCTTCGGGCCTCTAAGCTCTGCTCTTGCAAAGATGATGGGCATGTCCACCAACCAACTCCGCGAGAAATATCTTGCGACGGGTGTAGCAAGCTCCGCTTTGCGTCGGGTTCACCACTCCTTGAGCCTCGGTGACGTGGTGAGCAGGGGTCAGAGTGCTGTCGGGTAGGTGGCCTGCTCTTGCCTATGCTCCTCCTTCCGATCAATTTTGCACTTCGAATGTCTTATGCTCCTTACTTGTAAAGTTAATTTAGACCATCCGCCTTAGTCATTTATTCGACGTACGCTTCAAGGGTTGACCTGGTGGGGCGGGGAGTCTAAGCACGGAGCCTGGTGGGGCAGTGGTCCCTTTCCAAAAATCGGAACACCTGAGGGCCGGTGGTGGATATATGCCTGGGGGCAGTGGGTAGGCTACTATCCGACGCAGAACGCCGCGGATGCTGCCGACAAGAGGATCCCCTTTGATTTAATTGGAAGTGGGGCGTGTGAGGCTCAGTGGTATGGAGAATATGAGGATCCCAGCGTGGCGACACCAGGCGCTCTTTGGACGAACGGTGACATGGGGAGCGGGAGGTTCGCGGCCGATGCGCAGTGGGCCTGGATTCAGGGCGCTCGCATTGGGCGCACTAGCGTGACTGACGTGTCGGCGTTTGTTATTGCGGCTGCACCTGGAGGCGCTGTTTCGGGGTATGACCCGGACTGCTATAGTTTGGGCGGACCTCTGACCACTACGACAGGGACACAGTTCTGGCGCCTTGGAGGGCCCGGTGGGAGTGCAGTTGGCTGCAACTAAGGGCTACTGGTTTTGTGCCGTGGCCATGACCGTTCTGGCGGTCGTGGCTACTGGCTGTGGCCAGTCCAACGAGGATGTTCAGGCGCCGGCGCCGCCGACGGCTCATGGGTGTACCGCGGACGCCAACTGCACTGGCGCAGGAAGTTTTTGCGACCTCGGGGTCTGCGTTCAGGCACAGGAGCGCTGGCACTACGGGTGGCCATGTGATCCCACGCTCGCCGAGCGGCTTAAGGAGAGCGATCCGCTGCTTTACTCCAAGTTGCAGCCATGCGGCGCTTACATCTGTCGTGGGAATGGCCGCTGCGGGTCTTGCATGGCGGATTCGGAATGCGATGCACCCGGTACCTGCAACGACAGCTACCCGGAGTTGCCTGGAAAAAGTTGCGGCCTTGACGCGCATGTACGAGTCGATCCTCAAAGGTGAATATTCGCTCGAAGCTGAGCTTCCGGAGAGCTTCAATGTGCTCATCAAGGAGCTACAGTCCCTCTGCTTAAACGTAGAGTTCATCGAGACGCCCGGCTTATCGAACGCGGCGGAGGAATGATGGCAGTGCTTAGGCTCCGTCAGCATTTCCAACCCAAATTTATCAGCATTCACGTGAGCTTTGCCCACGTGTCCCAGATCCATAGCTCTTGCAAATTGACGACTCTAGGAGGCTCCCATGCGTGACATCTTCTCTTTTTTCGAGAAGCCCAAAGATCCGCTCTCTTTTTCGCCATGGCGGAGATCTATTTGCGTGTGCGTGAAGTGGGATTCTGAGCTCCGCATGGGGTCGCCGTGACTGCTCCTTGAGCCTCGGTGACGTGCTGAGCAGGGTCAGGGTGCTGTCGGCTAGGCGGCCTGCTCTTGCGTATGCTCCTCATACTTCATACTTCCGACTGCGATGCAGATTTGAGGCCGTGGAGTCAACGCCTTTCGCAGCGGTAGTTGACCGACCACTGCCCCGCTTGTGCACTCCCCGCTAGCTGATAGAATTGCGGCGCTTTCTCGACTACGGCTCCGGGCTTCGCTGGAACTTGGCTTCGGATCTGTCGGCTCGAGCTTGAAGAGAGGCAGTTGGAGTCGAGCGTCATGAAGACATTCCGGCAAGATGGCGGTTTCCAATCCGTTGAAACCAATTCAGCCTCGCGGCGCACGCGCAACTTCTATCTTTTGATTGGGACAGCGGTATCGGTTCTTGTCAGCGTGGCGATGCTCCTGGGGTATCTGGTGTTCGGCAGCCGCCAAGATGACCTGCTTGCGGCAAGATTGAGCGCACTGGAAAAGCGGCTGGATGAGCTAGCAAGCCGAGATGAAGGCAGGGTTGGCTCTGCCCTGTTGCGATCGCGGCTGATGGCGTTGCAGCGTGGCGAAGCAGCGGGGCCCGTTTCAGGCATGCCGAAAAGCTCGGGCGATGCTGACTGGACGACGGTGCTTCAAGATTTCGAGGGCCGGCTGGCAGGTGTCGAACAGCACCTGCTTGAGTTCGAGAAGGACCCTCTGACGCGCGCTTTCGAGTACGCGCGATCCGATCATGCCGAGTTGCGGGCGCTATCGGTGGAGTCGCTGCGGCGCATCGCACGCCACGACCCGCGAGCGCGCGAGCAGTTGCGTAGCCTCTTGAGCGACCCTTCGGCTGAGGTCCGTAGGGAAGCACTACAAGCGTTGGCAGAAGCCGGAGAAATCGACTCGCTGTCGGATATCATGTCTCTCTTGTCGGACCCAGATGGCGAGGTTCGCGAAGGAGCGGTCGACGCGCTGAGGGAGCTCTTGAGCGATGGGGGTTCGCGGGACCAGAAGCATTTGGCCGCAAGCTCCATTGCGGGTTTGCTGGGAGATTCCAACGCTAGCGTGCGCCGTGAGGCGGTTGGCGCCTTGGCAGATTTGGGAACTCCCGAGAGCGTACCGGCCCTGCTCGACACGCTGAACGACGGAGACAGCGGTGTTCAAGCGCAAGCGATCGAAGCTCTGGCGTCGCTCGGTGATCCGTCAGTCATTCCGCACTTACAAAGTGTCTACGGCGATGGCCAAAGCAGGCTTTCGGTGGAAGCTGCCATCGCCATGGCGCGCCTGGGGAACGATCAAGCATTCAAGGAGCAATCGCCGCGGCTTGCGGAAATGGCCATTCGCGGCCGCGACGATGACGCTCGTCGCTGGGCAATCAGTGCTTTAGCGCGCTACGCACCCGAGGGGCATCGCGACGTGTTCGCGCAAGCGGCTCGAGATCCCGATGAGCGCGTTCGTCACGAAGCACAGGAAGCACTGCAGGAGGTGGACGATGATTGAGGCGCAAAGCGGGCATCTTGCAGCGCGACTTCCTCGACCCGGACATGGTGGGGCCGAGTCGCGTGGCCGCCATCGTGTCGGGGGGCGCGACGACGAACTGCAGGCGGACGTCGTTGGTTTCGTGACCCAGCTTCTCAACAAGCTCGGCGAGTCGTGACGAACAACGGGCTCGACCTCTGAATGCGCCGATCCTGAAACGCTCTTGTTCGCCATTGTGCGGCTTGGTGCATTTGTTGAAATACGAGTATTCCGGTGCCGCGTACGGTGCGCCTGGCGCGGCTAGAGCTGGCGCGGCGTTATCCAGAGTTGCTGAGGCGACTCGCCTCCGCTGGAGCCGAAACATCTAAAACGGAAACGCCGCCGAATTTTATCGGCACTTGGGTGCGGACATTTGGAGAACCTGCACATTCAGCTGAAAAGAACCATGTGGCGAACCGGCCACAAGCGGGGCGTCCTTGCATCTACGCTCTCAGGTTGGGGTCTCAAATGGCGGTTTTTCTCGAGCAAAGGCCCTGGCCTGTTTGGTGCAGAGTGGTGGATCATGACGACCAACCCGCTGCTTCTGCTTTCTCTCGTGCCCCTCACCTCGTCTCTTCTTATGGGTTGCGCCGTTAATGATTCATCGACCCTTTCGGGGAGCGGCGGGAGTTCCTCCGCTGGCTCTGGCGGAACGGAAAGCAGCAGTGTCGGCGCCCTGGCCTCGGGGCGCACTGGCGGCGCGAGCGGGGCGTCTGGATCTGCGGGCTCGCCGCCGGTTGCTTGCAGTCCAGAAAATTCGACTTGCTCGATAACAGGAACTTGTTGTGGCGGAAAGTGTGTCGACGTCTCGCGCGATGTCCGAAACTGTGGCTCGTGTGGGAATGCCTGCGGGGCCCAGGACTTTTGCGCTTCGGCACCGAGTGTTGCATGCGCCGCGGCGGCTATCCAGAATCTGTGTCTCAACGCTGCGGTCACCGGCGTTCACGACGGAGTCCCAATCGACGACGCGGCGACCGTGGTTCTGGTGACAGCGCTGAAGGCCGGATGCTCTACAAATCCGAGCGGTCGGGCCGTGGATCAAGGGAGCACGAACGTAGTGGACTCGGTGACGGGTAAACCACTCGCAGGAGGGGGCGAGCTACTCGTGACTGCCGGAGGGGATGCCTACAATAACCCAGTGCGCTACCTGAACAGCAACCGTATTGCCCCGATTTACGCCACTGGAACCGACTTTCGGCGCAGTCAGAATCAGAGCCTCGTCGTCGTCGCTTCCAATCTCACGGTTGATCACGATTTTCTGGTCATCCAAACAGTTCGCGATCCCACGACCGGGACGCTGCTGCTTGAAGCCTACGGATTTGATCAGGCCGGCACGACGGCCGCCGCGTGGTACTTCGCCAACGTGATGATGCCCTCTCTCTCGAGCACCACGCAGGCCTGGTACGTGTACGAGTGGAGTGACGCCGGTGGGGACCATCTGCCGAACAACGCCAGCGAATTTGTACTCGTCCAATCCGGCAACTGATGCGCTAGAGCGGCTCACGCTCAACATCGGGTTTGTAGCCCAGCGTCCGTCAAGGAGCCACAGTACACCAGCGTGGTTTGAATTCGCTTCATTTGAGGTATGGCTGGCTCTCCTGTCGCGCAAAGCGACCGTAGTTTGGGTGTGGTCACGTTCGGATCACGGACCTGCCGCGGCATTGCAGGCGCTCCCGTGGCAACGCAGCCATTTGCAATACCAAGTATGATTAACTTCCATGGCTCCACAGGTTGACGACACCTGAACATGCAAGGCTCCCGACAGCTTGCAGAGCGTTACGGGTACACGCCTTCTGGGAAACTGCGGGTCGGAGCAGTGCTACCACCATGACCATAGCCATGGTTATTCAACGCAGCGTTCGGTGCATCGGAAGGCGGCCCTCTGCCCGTCGTCGGCACGCTCTTTGCTGTCTCACCTGCTATGAAGGCACCCCTGATATCTGTATTCTGCCTTGCGATCGCTCTGGTCTCGCACGTTTCATGGGCAAAACCACCAGGAGTTGTCGATAGCAGTCAGCATGTGAGCTTGCCGGATGAAGCCGCTTTCCCTCGGCAAGGGCCGCCCCGGGTTGTGGCTCCACCCGCTCAGCGTGATTCTCGGCAACACCCTGTGATGCCGCACTCACACCTCTCGCATTCTGCTCAAGCATCCGCGTCTCCCGGTGGCGCCGAACGCGTACGCTGGTATGGGTGGCAAACGCTGCTGGCGGATGGAGCATCCGGGCTGATCGTGGGCGTCGCGGTTGCTACCGAAACAGAGGAGCTCCTCCCATTCGCCGTCTTGGGCTACCTGCTAGGTGCCCCGCTGATTCACGGGGCGCGTCCCAACTCGCGCTCGCGACCGCTGGTTAGCCTCGGAATGCGTCTGGGCTTGCCTGTCGCGGGGATACTCATTGCTGGCGCCGTCGCGGACTGTCAGCATACAGAAGCTTTCGATTTCTGTCCCATACCTGAAATGGCGATGGGAGGGTTGGCCGGCATCGGCGCGGCAATTGTGCTCGATAGCTCGGTGCTTGCTTTCGAAGGTGAGTCGGCTCCCGCGAAAACGGCATTTCGAGTCGTTCCCGGAGTCGCATTCGGACAACACTCAGGTTCTTTCGTCTTGAGCGGTAGCTTCTGACCCATGAGACTTTCGCGCCTCCTCGTAGCGTATCCAGGAAAACCAGAAATGGCTGGCCTAGTGCCACGATTCAAGCAACTCTCAGTATCATGCTGCGTCATTGGGTCCTCTACGTCGCCACCCTTACAGCCGTCACGGTAACGGGGTGTCCGGGCAGCGGGGTCGTCAAGAAGCCCCCCGAAGCTTGTAAGGCGCTCGGACAGGCATGTGAGTTTGCGCCCGGGAAGTTGGGAGCCTGCGCCTACAAGCCCAACTGCGCCGGCGCCGACTGTTTCTATTGTCAGTCGCAGCATTAGCGCGTCGAGCAACTATTCCGTCGCGATGCACGAAACCCTACCCGCGACACGTGCCGTTTGTTTGCCCATGAGCTGTGAGGCATTACGACGTCGCGTACAAAAGTGAACGGGATGTCGTCGCGCAACTCGGGCGAGCGAGCCTCAGTGACCTGGTTAGCAGGGCTCAGATCGCTACCAGGTAGCGGGCCTGCTCTTGCCCCTGCGCTTCCTTCCGGCTGATTTGGCAGTTCGAATGTCTTATGCGCCCGAGATTGCCCTGGTATAATGGCGACAATGCGAAAAAAAGCCTATCGCGGTCGTTTCTGTTTCGTGCTTTGCGCAGTTCTTGCCGCTGGTTGCGGTTCTGACTCAGCGGGTGCGGGTTCGGATGCGGGGATGCTGACGAACGATGGCAGCGGAGGCGCTGGCGCTCCGGTGGTCGGTGACGCGGGCATTGCCAGCCTGGCCTGCACAGCACTGAGCAGGCCTACAGCGGTGTTGGATTCTGTCAATGCGTGGTCCTTGCATGTGTCGGGCGACGATCTTGTATTCGTTGATCGCGACGGTGGGGAGATGGACTTGCTCACCCGCACCGCTTCCATTCGCAAGGTAGGTAAAGATGGCAGTGGCGATACTGTCCTTTACGTTGCTCCGAAGGGAAAGCGCGTGGTGACTTTGAACACAGACGCAACGCAGGTGTATTTCCTTTTGTCTGAAGTCTTGCTGGGAGGTTCGTCGAAAGCCTTTCTATATTCAGTCCCGAAAGCCGGTGGACCTCCCACCCGCATCTCGGCTGCGACGGCGAAGGGCTATGACAGTGAAACGTCGCAACTGTTCGCCGTCAATGGGGGTGCGCTTTACGTAGCGTCGTCGGAGGGGAAGCAACGAATTTATCGGGTCGCGGTCGCAGATGGCGTCGAGGTGATCGTCGCAGAGCGCGATGGTACGATCAGCACGTCCCTTCAGCTGTTTAAGGACGAAGTCTGGTTTACGGGTAGCCAAGGAATCGACGGAATCTTCAAGGTTCCTGCAGGTGCCGTGATGACACCGCCAACGCGGGTCGGCACGTTGACTTGTGGCACTTTCCGAGTCGTTGCCACAGAGACTGCCATCTTGTGTGGCGATCCGTCGGGCATTCGTGCGTTGACCCTTAGCGGAGAGAATCCCCGCAAGATCTTGGACTTGATCGACGACAAGCAGGTGTCAGCCAACAATCCAAGTCTGGCAGATGGAGCCAACTATTACGCAGTGCCAGTGGCCAGCCAAAAAATTGGACGTCCGTTGCGGCGGCAAGCGATCTCGGGCGGGGCTTTCACCGTTGTCGCGTGCGACCGCCGGGCGATTCGCGATTTTACGGTGGGACCGTCAGAGCTGTTTTGGATCGAGACCCGCAACGATGGAGTGGCGGACAAGACCAGCATCTTCAAACTCCCCAAGTAATACATGTCCTGCGGCGCAAGACGCACACATTTTTCGGGGCGCACCTACGTGCCGCACCGAGACAGCTACGTCAGGATTTTCAGCACCTGATCTGCAAGGCCGAACCTAAACCGGTCTGCGAGTGCATCGTGTTTGCTGTACCCTTGCGGCCCCCAGAGCGCGCGTGGCGAAGGCCGGCCGCCCTCAAGCCAACTTAGAAAAAATAACCTTTAAACAGGCGGATCACCTCCGCCAACCATTCGCCGTTGTAGGGCTCAGGCTGCGACATCATCGGCGAGCTCATGGCCAAAAGGGCCGCCCGTTTCTCGCTCAGATGGTGAGCCATGCGCTCCAGCTCGCGACGGCGAGACTCATCGAGCCCGCCCTTCATGACGAATTGAATGATGCGCCCGAGTTCGTCGCGATCAAACCAGATGCCGTGAGGTTTGCAGACGTCCACGATCACACCGGAAGTTTCGGCAAAATTCTTGCGATTCATCAATTGTTGGCAGTGGGGGCACGGCACGTAGCGCGTGGGCATCAACGCGCCCGGACTCCGCTCGAACGCTTCCAGCTCGAGGTACGGCCCTCGACTTGAAAGTACGAGGCCTTGCTCGTCGCGATTCTTGATCAGGTTGTCGAAAGCCGTCGCCTCCAACCAAACCCCACCGCACGAGGAGCACTCCTCGAGCAATGTTTCACCCACCAAATGCGCCGACAACGTGAGCCCATTCAACGGTGTGCCCCCGTTCGGCAGACGCGTCGAACAACGCGGACACTCGCGCTGGGAAGCTTCCTCAGGGGGCGCGTGCGCTGCAAGCAGCATCTCCGCCCCACAGTGTTGACAGTGGTTCGACCCGACAAACACGCGACCAAAACAGCTTGGGCAGGCCACCACAGCGAGCGCGGTACGGCAATACGTGCAGACCGCGCCATCCGGCGAAACGGGCGCCCCACACGCGGGGCACTGCAACATCGTCGCCGATTCGCTGAGCTTCGGAATGGCAAGCACCGTGCCGCAGCGGCAACGAGCTCGCGTCCCAGCCTTCCGCCCCGTGACATCATAGCGAGAGTTGCAACCAGGGCACGTGATGATCATTCTCGGGGCTCCGTAGGGTGCAATCCATGAGCCTAGACAGGCATCGTTGTCAACGAGCACCCAAACCGCGCCTCAAACGCGGGAGTGCCAGGTGAGCTGCCTTGTTCGTTCATTGGAGATAGTAAGCATGCTTACTATCTTGTTAGACTTTGAGATAGAGGTCACCGACAAGTTTGATCCCACTGGCTATCCGCATGAGCGGTTCCTGATACAAGCAGCGGCAATGTCACGCCCACCCCGCCCTGATCGCAACGCATTTCCGACCTTGCCACGGCGCCCGATCCGGCTCGTGCTCGACGGAGTGACGCACCTGCCCAACATCGGAACACTCTTCCGTCTGTGCGACGCGTTTCGCATCGAACGACTCTACGTCTGTGGTTTCGATCTCGAGCTTCACAAGCGCAGGCTCACGCGCGCTGCAGCTGGGACGCTCGGGTGGGTCCCCTGGGAACCGCGAGCCACCGCGACCGAGATTGTCCTCGAGAGCCGCGCTCAAGGCTATTCGATTGCTGCGATCGAGCTGTGCGAGGGAAGCGTGCGACCGGAAGCCATGCGCACAGATACTCCGCTCTGCCTAGTATTAGGCGCTGAGCGCCACGGCGTCTCGCAGGCAGTGCTGAATCTTTCAGATCAGTTCATCGAGATCCCGACCGACGGCATGGGCGGTTCCATCAATCTCACCACGGCTGCGGCTATCGTCGTGTACGAAGCTTCGCGCAGATTTCCCTTAGATGAAAGGGAGACCACCTCCCGGACGGACTAGAAGCCCTTCGAGACCCCTGGTGCGCTGACGAGTGCCCAGCAAGACCACGGCCGGCATGCGCGCAAGATGCGCGTCGATCGACTTACGGAGGCGGCGCTCAATGAATGACATACCCCGGAATCCTAACGTCAGACGTTACAATTCCGGCGCTGCCGGGAAGGGGAGCAAGGGAACCGCTCGATCGTTACGGCACTGGACGGATTGAACAGGCCCTGTTTTGCAGCGACCTCCGGGAAGATTCTTGAGCCCCAATCGTACCCCCTCCGCAACCAAACTCAGCTTTGGCGGAGACCAAGGGTTGCGCAGCGTGCTCGAAGGGTTGGAGAATTGCTTATGATGTGGGATTCAAGAGGCGCTGGGCGCTGGGCGCTGGGTGGTGTGCTGGGTGGTGTGCTGGCAGTTGCGTCTGCCGCGTGCGGGGCGCAGGCAACGGAGGGTGCAGGTGGGCAGTCGGGAGGGATGGGGTCTTCGACGGCGGGTGGTTCGAAGGCCAGTCCAGCGGGCGGTTCGGTGAGCATGGGGGGAAGCGGAAAGACGGGCGGTGCGTCCTCGGGTTCAGGGGCGGCGACCGGGGGGAGCCAAAATTCTGGAGGCACTGGAGGTGTTAGCATGAAGCCGCCTAATGCCGGTATGGGCGGCTTGGTCTTGAATTTTGGCGGCAACTACGGCGGGCCTCCGAATCCGAACAATTGTGTGCCAAAATTGATCGGCCAAGTGCGCGATTTCAACTCGGCGTTGTCCGGCATCAATCCGCACCCTGATTTTGAAGCTTACGTGGGAACGGGCATCACCCAAGGGTTGGTCATGTCTCTTCTCGGCGCTGATGGCGGTCCCAGCTACGCCGATCCACAACCACTGGGAAGCGTTCAAATCAGCTTTTTGTCCACCTTTAGGGATTGGTACAGCCTCACTCATCCGGCTAACGCGGTCTTCGAACTCGATCTCGACAACCCACCGCCATCAGCCGGACTCAGCAAGACCGTCGAGCCGACAGGCGCGACCACCTATCAATCCACAGCCTTTTTCCCGATCGATGGCCAGGGGACGCAGGCTCAGGATCGCGTGTACACAGACGGTCAAGTCGCACACAACTATCACTTCACCTTCGAGCTCAACGTAAAGTTCATCTTTCGCCCTGGTCAGGTAATCTCATTTTTGGGCGACGACGATCTGTGGGTGTTCATTGATAAGACGCTTGCCGTGGATGTTGGCGGAGTGCACTCCCAGGAAACGGGCCAGGTCAGCCTCGACACTCTCGGCCTTACCGCGGGCAAGGAGTACAACCTGTCCTTCTTCTATGCGGAACGTCGTGCGCCGAGTTCCACCTTCAAGCTCACTTCCAACCTCACTTTTTCTAACTGCGAACGGATCTTCCGCTAGCTCCTCCTGCAAACTCTTCCTTATTTTCTAATAGACTTGACGAGGATAACTTATGAACGCCAACCAACTGCGCTCTCGATCGATCTGGCTGGGCCTGCTGGGTCTCTTTCTGGTTGTTTCTGGCTGCAAGGGGTCTTCTTCTGAGGATCCGGCGGGGGGCGCTTCATCGCAAGCTGGTGCTGCCTCGGAACTTGGTGGCGCCAAAAACGCCACGGGGGGAAGCTCGCTTAGCCAAGCTAGCGGTGGCGCTCTGGCGCTCGGTGAAGTGAGTTCTGGTGGCACCGCAGGTCTCGCAAACGTGGGTGGCGCGATTGCAATGGCAGGGGCCACAGCTTCCGGAGGAGCAGCTGGGTCCTCGGGTCTGAGCTTTGAGCCGAAACCGGTGCGTAAGCTCGATTTGCTGTTGGTTGTGGATAACTCGCTGGACATGGGCCCTGCTCAGTCGATCTTGGTCAAAGGTGCCAAGGAATTAGTGACGCGGCTTGCCAATCCGAATTGCGTGGCGCTCAGCAACCCGCAGGCAACGGAGCGCGTTGAAAATGCTGAGGTGGCTTGTCCCGTCGGGTTCGAGCGCGAGTTTACACCCGTTGCGGATCTGCAGGTGGGCGTCATTACTTCGAGTTTGGGCGGCTTCGGTGGCACCTTCTGCGCTGACACGATCTCCCAACCCAGGCAAAACGACTCCGCGCACTTGATCGCGTCGATCGACCCGAACATTTCGAGCTATAGCGGGCGTGGGTATTGGGTTTGGGATCCAAAGGGGAGGCAAGTTCCGGTGGGGGAGTCCAACCTAACCGCATTTGCCAATACGGTAGGCTCTGGCATTGAGGCTGTGGGCTCCGCGGGTTGCGGTTATGAGGCCACGCTCGAGGCTTGGTATCGCTTCTTAGTGGCGCCCGATCCGTACCAAAGTCTCATCAAGCCCGACTCATTCGTTACGCTCGATGGCACGGACTCTGCTCTCCTCACGCAGCGTTCACAGTTTCTACGCACCGACTCGCACCTCGCCATCGTGATGCTCTCGACGGAAGATGATTGTTCAGCTGCGGAAGGCGGGCTGAGCTGGCTGCTCGCAAGCGACAAATTGACGCCAAATGGTGCGTCAGCGAGTTTCAACATGCCCACTCCCACGAGCACCTGCGACACGGATCCGAACAGCGCCTGCTGTCGCTCCTGTGCGCAGGTCGAGGCCGCAGCTCCTCCCGGATGTGTACCGGTTGCGCAAGATCCGTCGTGCCAAGGGGCTCCGTCCTTGGCCGCAGAGAAGGACCCAATGAATCTTCGTTGCTTTGACCAAAAGCGGCGCTTCGGTCTTGAACTCCTCAATCCAGTTGAGCGCTACGTGAATGCCCTCACGCAATCTCAGATTCCGGACCGAACTGGCAAGCTGGTGAACAATCCCATGTTTGTTGCTCCAGGCGGCGTCTCTCCGCGAAACCCGGCGATGGTTCTCGTGACGAGCATTGTTGGTGTGCCGTGGCAAGCTATCGCTACCGATCCAAATGGCGCGCAGCCGCAGGTAACATACCTCAAGCCGGACCAATATGCGGCCGAGGGCATCTGGGGCAATATTCTGGGCGATCCTCGCGCAAATGTGCCACCGAGTGACCCTTTGATGCGCGGTTCGATCGCTCCGCGTAGCGGCACCAGTCCTCGAACCAATCGAACGTTGGCGCCCAAAACGAGCACCGATCCACACGCCGCCGCGAACGGCCATGAATACGACGGAGGCTTCCAAGACGATCTGCAATATGCTTGCGTCTTTGATCTACCCTCACCCGTTGATTGCCTCCTGGCGCCGAGGGAATCGGCTTGCGAATGCGGCGCCGCTCCAAGCGGGTCGACGACTCTTGAGGACGTGCAAGCCAGAGTGCTCGCCGAGAATCGCCCCGTCTGTAATCCTCCTTCAGGTGGCCCCGCCCAAACAACCCAATACATGGCAGGCGCGCGTCCCGCTCCACGCCATCTCGGATTCCTGAAAGGTCTGCAGAGCCAGGCACGAATAGGCTCAGTTTGCCCGCGCTATGCCAAGGAAGGCGTGGCACGCCCAACAGCAGACCCAAGCTTTGGCTACAATCCTGCATTGAGTCAGGTCGCCGAATGGGTGGGCGCGCAGCCGAAGTGAGTGTCGTGCGGGTGGCCCCGAAGCGGAGGTACGAGTGGTCGACGAGCAAGTTACAATCGAGCCACTCATTCGCACCGTCGGGGGCACGCGCGCCGGGTCGCCCCACGCCTGGCGCGATTTCTCGTTTGCAAGTCCTGGCGCGAGCCCCGTGAACGTTTGAGCTGGCAGCACGGGCTGGCCTGCTCTTGCCTCCGGCCCGTATTGGCAGTTCGATTGCCTGATGCTCCCCACCATGATCTCACGCGGGCCGTCCCGAGCGCACTTACCGTTTCTCGCCTTGAGCGCGCTCCTCTTGTCCAATTGCCTCGGTGTGCGCACCAAGCTGCCTCCAAATACCGATCAGGCCAGTCGCAAGACACGACCGTACGAGCTCAAGATAACTCCTGGAAGCCGTTATCCTGACACCGCTGGGCTTGTCGACGTGAAGCTCCACTACGGTGCCAAAGGCGACGGTGTGAGCGACGATATGGCGAGGATCCAGCAGGCGCTTTCTGATTTTCCGAATTCCAAAGCCATCATCTATCTGCCCGCGGGAACTTACCTGGTCTCGGATACACTCAAATGGCCGGCGGGTAAGGGTAACGGCGACGACTACAAACAGACTGTTTTGGAAGGCGAGAGCCAAAGCAGCACGATCTTGAAGCTTGCGGATAACTCCTCAGGCTTTCGCAATTCTAACCTCGCCAAGCCGGTCATTTGGATGGGGCCAGCGCCTGCTCAACGCTTCGGAAATTCGATTCGAAGCCTGACGCTGGACACCGGTCATGGCAATGCGGGCGCCGTCGGTATCCAGTTTCACGCTTCTAACCAGGGCCTGCTCGGCGACGTGACCATCCGATCAGGTGATGGCTTTGGCGTGACCGGCCTCGACATGAATTTCACCAACGAAATTGGCCCGCTCCTGGTGAAGAACGTGACCATCATCGGCTTTCAAACTGGCATTCTCACCGGGCGCCCGATCAATGGCCAGGTGCTCGAGTTTGTCACGTTGCGTGGCCAAAAAGCATACGGGATCTTGGACTCGGGTCAGGCACTCAGCATTCGCAAGCTCGTGAGTGAGAACTCGGTGCCGGCAATTCGCTCAACAGGCGGATTTTTGACGTTGCTTGAGAGCACGCTCACCGGAACTTCCAGCGCCACAGCTTCTATTCCAGCCGTCTCCACAACTGGCGATATTCTCGTGCGCGGGCTGACGACGAGCGGCTATGCTCGCGCATTGGAAACCAAGGCGGAAGGGACGCCCACTGGAGCCAGTGTGGATGGGTTTTGTTCCGTGCCTCGGCAGAGATTGTGGAGCGACGGTCAACGCGCCTTTCCGCTGCGCATCGAAGAGACGCCTGACGTCCCTTGGGATCCACCGAGCGAGTGGGGCAACGTTCAGGATTTTGGAGCCATCCCGGGGGACGGCCAGCCTGACGATGAAGCGTTTCAGCGTGCAATCGACAGTGGCAAGACCACCATCAATCTCTCGAACGCACCGAACCGAGACGGTGGGCGCGGCAGTTATACGCTGCGTGGCACCGTGCTCATTCGAGGAAAAGTGCGGCGCCTGATCGGAACAGAGTCGTCCATTTACGGTGGCAAAGAGGGTCACGGCACGCTTAAGCTCGTCGATGGTGAATCCGATACGGTCGTGATTGAACGCATTGGAACGGGGTTTCCAGGCGCGCGAATCGAGATGAAGACGTCCCGCACGTTGGTGCTCAAGAATTCCCAAATTGCAGGCTACACAGGCGAAGGCGGCCGGGTGTTTTTTGAAGATGTGAGTGGTGGGCCCTGGGACGTGTGGCGCATCAAGCACCAGCAAATCTGGGCGCGCCAGTTCAATCCCGAGATCTGGCCCGAGATCTCACGGGCCAAAGGACCGCACATCATCAACGACGGTGGCTCGCTGTGGATCTTCGGCTTTAAAACCGAAGAAGCAGCACGCACGACCCTGATCGAGACCATCAACGGGGGTCGCACCGAAATTCTGGGCGGCCACCTCTACACCTACATTGAGTCACAGGGTAACGCTCAGCCCATGTTTGTGACGCGAGATTCGGCACTCAGCGTCTTCGCTCGCGAAGCGCTCATCGCCAGCGAAAGCTACCAAGTCTATGTCGAGGAATCACGGAAGGGCGTCGTGCGCAGCCTAGAAAAGGGTCAAATGAGGCCAGGGGCGTTTGGGGGCCGGAGCGTTTCGTATTTTGGCACCATGCCAGAGTAAGCCGATGCAGCATGGGTGAGCGACGCGACTTTCCCGTTCTCGGGTGGCGGGCCCCATCCGGTTCGCTTGTTTGATTCGTGTGCAGGCTCCGCGACTGGGGACGTCGCACAATGCATCGATACCATCGATTATGTTGACCGTGCAGGCCAAACCCGACGCTTGCCGTATCGTATCACCGCACCGAGGAACATCACAGCAGGTGGAAAACGATTACCTGTAGTGCTGTTCCAATATGACGGTGGGCCCGACCCAATGCTTCCTCTTCGGACAACGGACGTGGTTGGGACGCGGTCGGTTTTTCACATATCTCAGGGGCGTTCGAAGCCGGATCATCGATTTTTAGCATGTGCGAGAGCCGATGTTCAGGGCGCCAAAGGGACCGTCGAGGCGAGCTTGCCAGCTGGCGCAAGGGCCAGCGATATGCTGTAATGGCCCGCCGTGATTCGAGATTGTTGGTCCCATTGTGAACGTGGAAACGATCACGGTCGGCCGGGAAATTCGTGAACTGCGACGACTTCAACGGGCGTACGGGAAAGGACGCTGGCGGAAGCGCAAGGGGATTGCTAAGATTAGGCTCCCGAATGGCCGCACCCACACCGCAGAAATTCACTGGTACGAAGCCCACGGCATCGGCCGCAAGGAAACGAAAATCAAGCGTATCATCGCATGAGCGCCAAACATTCGTGGTGTGTTTGTCGAACGAGGGTTACCCGGCGTCGCTAGAGGCAAGGAAGATCTACCGGACAATGCCCGACCCCCGCGCTGCGAAGGTTGGCATGGTGCGAGTGGTGGACGAGTCCGGGGAAGACTACCTGTATCCGAAGCATCAGTTCGGTCGACTTGAACTTCCGCCCAAAATCGCCAAAGCACTGGAAACCTAGATCGTCACCGCAGACCTTTGTTGCTTCGCTCAGCGACCACCTCGCCTGCTGGTAGATCGTAGACGGTAATTGCTATCTCCGTCCCAATGTCAGCTACAGCTCTCAAGGTTCCAGGCGCAAGCTGGTGGGACTCCTGGTAGGGAGCAGTCCGGCTGTTGAAGCCAATGTCGAAGACGCGCCGCGTCGCGCGATCCCAGAGCTCGCGGGCAGCTTCAGGCAACTCTGTGATCACGCTGACGAATTGGAGAACGAGCTGTTCGGGTCCGGCGTCGGGAGGGAGGTGGCTTAGCTCAAAGGTGGCGCGTTCAAATTTTTCCCAGTGAAGCAAGTAAATATGCGGGTCAAGTGCCCGAATGAGGGGCTGCAAGTCTTCAGAGGAGTAAATGTCGAGGTCGACATTGAGAAAAGAGCGCAGAATATGATTACTCTACCACCGGGTGATCGCAATCGGAAACGTCATTGATGCGGGCAAGTGCGTGACGCCGACGAGTTGGAACTGGCGCTCCTACGCGGCACTCACAGGGTCTGACTTCCAGACGTCGTGCAGATTGCAGTGGGAGAACGCTGTAACCTGGGTTGTGCCCGCTGGGAGGGTCAAAGTTGCGGTCGCTTTCGGCATCATTTCTTGCGCAACCGGCTGAGCAAGCTCAGCGAACGCGATGATCTCGCCCTTCTGGTTTTTCAGGTACAGCGCGGTGATGTAGTGAGCATTCGTGAGCACGTGCGGTGTCTCAACTACTGCTGTGTTGCCAGTGACGGTCACGGTCGGCACGTGTGTGGCCGCTTTGTCCGTCCCCTTCCATTGCGTGGACTTGTCGTAGATCATCGTGGCTTCGAGGCTTGCCGCCTTGGTCTTGAACATCTCGAGTGCCGCATTGGTGGGGGTGCCGAGGGTTGCGTCTGCCGCCTCGTCGCCGCAGCCCGGAACCAGTGGCAACGTAAGGATCGCGAGCGTTGCTTGGGTCGCGCGTTCTAGGCACTCTCTTCGGTTCATCGAAAAAAGTTCACCAGCGGTGCCGCCCGGCCCGCCGGTCGCTACAGCGGCGCCAGTGTACGCGCGGACACCTGCCGCGGAGCCTGTTCTCTGTTAGTCGTTAGGCCGCTCGCATCCTCACCGCCAACCCACGCCATGCAAACCAAGCTTCTCATTGATGCCATCGTGAATCAGACCACGGCTCTGATTGCTTCGCTCTTAACAGCGGCGGGCATTCGCGTACCAGTGGCTCTTTGGGAAGCCCTTTTAGATTATCTCCGAAAGCATTAGGAATGCACTGGAAGGAGGTCCTCCTCCGCTTCGAGCGTGCCGGTTTCATTGCTTCCAGACTGAAGCCAGAATTCGCTCACACCCCTGAGCGAATTCTGGGGTTGCAGTAACCTGAAGTTGCGATCACCTGGTGGTACCCGTTCCGTGCAACGTGTGCAAATTTCAGTCGGTAGAGTAACACGTTTGCGCGCGTCAAAGCCGGCGGGTCGGTCAGCAGGTACTCTGCGGCGTCACGCAAACTTCACTTAACTATTTCGTAGACAGCCCCAGATGGAATGTATATGAGGGGTCACGACTCGCGTTTGCGGCGACGAATGAGGGGAGCTTTGTTTCGTTCATTTGTTTTCGGGGTTAATACGCGAGTCGCAACCTTCAAGGAGACATTCATGAACTCAACCAGCATCATTTCAAAACTTATTTGGGGGCTCGGCATTCTAGGAGCCGGCTCCGTTCTCGGTTGCAGTGGCGTTGACGCGCAAGCCAGCGATGACGCAAGTCAGGCAACATTTAAGCTGGAGCAAGACGACGACGAAGACGAAGACGACGACAACATCGTCGCACCGGATCGCTTCTGCAAAGCCAGCGATCGCAACGTTCAGGTGAATCTAAGTGGGCTTAGTTGGTCGCGCGTGCCCGGCGTGAGCCTCAATTGGGGAACTCCCGGGAACGACAACGTTGAAGGCCCAACGTGGCACAACGGTGCCATCTACTACTCGAACATCGGACCTGGTAATGCGGGCGTAATTTGGAGGCTGGAGCCCGGTTCCGTGGCGACGAAGTTTGTCGACGTGGCGAAGGGCGGAACCAACGGCATGGCCGTGAACTTCCAGGGCAAGCTGCTCACAGCCCGCCAGCTGGACGGCTCGATCACCTCGTTCAAGTGGAACAATCCAGAAAAGAAGCCGAAAACAATCGCTGGCCTCTACAACGATAAGCCCTTCAACGCCCCCAACGACCTAACAGTCGCACGCGACGGCACGATCTACTTCACCGATCCACTTTGGAACGTGCCGGAAGGAATCAATCCACAACTCACTCGGCAGGGCGGCGGCGACTTCCCTGACCGCATAACCGAAGGGCAGCGCGTGTACCGCGTGGATACTGAGGGCACGGTGACTGCGCTCGATATTCGTACCACTGGCGAGGTGCTTTACGACGCAGCACATCCTGACGGTCCTCCCGGTGGTGCCAACCTCAGGAACAGGCCGAACGGCATCATGCTGAGCCTGAATGAAAAGTTCCTGATTGTGGGCGGCGCTGAGGGTGCCTACCGCTTCAACCTCTCGGAGGATGGCGAGCTCAGCAACGGGCAGCGCCTTTTCCCGCAGACCAACGAAGAGGCCCAGGCAATTCAGGGCCCGACCGACGGTATGGCTCGCGACTGCGCGGGTAACATCTACGTCACTGCGGGCGGACCTGGCGGCAATCGCATCTTGGTTTTCAGCGCCCGAAGCGAACTGCTTGGTGCGATTCCCGCTCCCGCAGGTGTCGACTTCAACACCAACGTGACCTTCGGTGGTAACGACGGCCAAACGCTGTACGTTTCGGTGCCGAACTGGGGCGGACCCGAAGCGGCAGGGCTGTTCGAGATCCACATGAACATTCCGGGTTATCCGCAGTAAGTTCTACCTAGCAATCAATGGAAGGCGCCCTGGGGAAGCAATTCCTCGGGGCGTCGCCGTTAATCAGCTGCTTCGAGCAACCTAGGTGAGCTAGGCGAGAAAGCGCGAGATACCAGCAATTGATAAGTTGCTGGGGGTTGGGCCGGATGTTTCGCGCCCTCCTCGTTTTAATCGGCCCCTAAAAGGGCGCGACTCCGCCACACAGTCACGGGCTCCGTCTCCCCGCCAGAGCGCAGCGACTGGCAAGGGGAGACCGACGAGCGAGCCGGACACTGCGACCGTGATTCCGGCGATGGCGACGGAGTAATCGACTTCGGCGCCGCCGGTGTCGTAGACGATCTTGTCCGACGTCTTGATGAGTGCGCCACCGTCGCAGCGGGCCAGGACTTCGAAGGACAGCGCTTCAGCAGGCGCAGAATTCCCGCCTGCCGCTCTGGGAAGCCCTTTTAGGTTATCTCCGGAAGCACGAGGGAATGCACAGGAAGGAAGTTCTCCGCCGCTTCGAGCGCGACGGAGAGGAGGCGGTGGGGGCTGTTTTGCGTGATCTCGTCTCAAGCGGCCTCGTCTTCACCACAGGCCAGGGAGACAACGCCATCTACCGAGCCACATCAGAAGATGACTTGCAGCGCTTGTTGGATGCCGATTCCGCAGACTCGCTCAAGGCGATGGCGTGGGCGTTCATCTATCGCAACCCCAGCATCACCGCGACCGAGCTCGCGCGTTCGTTTATGTTTGCCTCGGAACACTGCGCATCGTTGCCAAAGATCGTTTGGAACTTCGATGACACTGGTTTCAAGAGCGCGCGCCAGAGCGCTCGCGATCATACGCGAGCATTCTTTTGGTCAGTCCTCTTGGTTGATTTGGGTCCGGTCCAGTTTGCCGGCAGCTTGCAGGCCTTCAGCACGGCCGACACGTAGCGGTCGCTCACGCTAATGGTACCGCCCTCGGCGCCGCTGATCATGGGCTGGCTCTTCTTGAG
>Ga0163146_10001560_pt1 | contig 32677 bp, 45 predicted proteins | sample OliLakLV19MP7G1_FD_148648 | JGI IMG/M metagenome (GOLD analysis project Ga0163146, IMG submission 148648) | Freshwater microbial mat bacterial communities from Lake Vanda, McMurdo Dry Valleys, Antarctica - Oligotrophic Lake LV.19.MP7.G1 | ecosystem: Environmental > Aquatic > Freshwater > Lake >...
CTGGCGGGAATTCCCTCTTCCATTTTTCAGCGCGGGAAAGAGGAAGAAGATTGTAAAACGATTCCTGGATTTCGACAGCGGAGAATTCTGAACGGTATACCGCGTGCCCTTTCGCCCAGCCAGAACAACCGATCCGGATCATTTCAGTCCTCCGGTTAAAATTTTTAGCGCGGCGGCAGATGGAGGTCGGCCACGACGGGGAAATGGTCCGAGGCCACGCGTTCGAGACTCATCCTGGGGACATCCACGTAAGCTATCTCGATGTCTTTAGAAACGTAAATGTAGTCAAGCCGGGCGATGGGCCTGAAGCTTGGGTACGTGTTGCCCTTTCCGCCTTCGGTGCTGCCAAGCACGTCCCGGAAACGTTCCCGGAAAAGCTGGTTAGCTTTAGCCCGGGGAAGCATGTTCAAATCTCCGCACAGGATCAGAGGCTCAACGCATTCCTTGCTTCCCATCCAGTCCTTCCCGAGAAGGTCTTTGGTCTCGAGCATTCTTTCGCTGCCAAGCAGACTGAAGTGGGTATTCACAAGCTGGACCTTCCTGCCAAAAAAATCAATTTCGACCCAGAGAGCGCCGCGGGGTTCGAGATCCGGAATATGGGTATGGCACGCGAGAGCTCCCTCGCGGATAAGCCGCATTGGGTGCCTGCTCAGGATTGCGTCTCCGTATTCTTCTTCTTCAATCCTCATTACGGGAAAGAAATGATAGGTCATACCCAGGAGCGCTGCGATCTCGTGGGCCTGATCATCACCGCGGCTTCGAAGCCGTCCGCGGTCAAGTTCCTGCAGCGCCACCACATCGGGCGCGTGGCGTGCGATCACGCGCGCAATCCGTTCGGGCGACAGGCGCCTGTCGATGCCGATGCAGCTGTGCACATTGTAACTCATGATCCTGAGCGGTTGACCCGGGCCGCGTGCCATGAATTTTCTGAGCAGCTCCTTGCGCTTTTCGCCTTCCATGAAATGAATGGCGCCGCAACGGAGATCCGAGGGACGCAGAAATTTTCCTTTTTTGATGAGATCAATAGGCGTATTGAAGGGCAGGAGCACAAAGCCGTCGGTCTCGTGCCGGCCCGGCCCTCCGTGGGAGGCCCATTCAACTGGAAACGATACGGGCTTGCCCTTCGGCCGCCATCCGCTGATGACGAAGTCTCCCGTATCAAGCCGCCTGCATATTTGTTCAAGACCCTCCGCGACTTCGCTCACATAAAAATGGTCGGGACCGAAAAGTTTTGCGGCATCCCGTATGAGATCAAGTTCGCCTTCCTCAGTCCAGGCGGCGCAGCGTCCGCCGAGCACCGACAATACCAGGGGGACGCCTGCTTCTGCCACGAGGGCCCTCGCACTTTTTCTTTTCTCCTCGTCCGAGAGATCGCGTCCCGTGTAAATAAAACCAAGCGGCCCCTGCGCCGTAATGGTCAGCTTCTCTTCGCTGAGCGGCGGAAGGACCCGGCCGAGCACTTCAGCCGCCTTTTCTTTAAGGGTCGTCTTATGCAGCATGTAATAAGGATCGGTCGCTTCCTGCCCGTGATCCGAATAAATCCACACATCGTAGTCCCGTGAAATAGAACAATTGGCGGTCTTGAATATTTTCCGGATACTCGAATCGATCCGCCTGAGCGCCGACCTGGCAAAAAAAGAATTTTTTCCGTAACGATGGGCGATCTCATCGTAGCCGAAAAAGTTAGCGCAGATCACCGGCATCGAACGCGAAACGTCCATGCGGCATCCCAGCGTAATGAATTCCCGCAGGAAAATGGTGACGAAGATTCTCACGGGAATGGATTTGAGTTCGTCCTTCAGCCCCCTCCAGCCGCGGAGCCCGCGGAGGAATTCGACGAGCGCTGTTCCTAAATCGAAAATAAAGGAGGAAGCAGCGTGGATCAGCGTAACGGGATTGAAAATCAGTACGATAAACCAGGCGTAAGGCATGAACGTCTTCCAATAAGACTGACTGTCGAGCGTGCCAAGGCAGAAATGAGATTCCAGGGCGCCTCCTGAAAAAATGTTTCCATAGGAACTGCCGCCCGTGAGGAGGCCTTTTGCCTCCGCCGCGAGCCGACGTTCGATCTCTTCGGCCACGCGCGGGGTGTGGAGCGCGAAAACCTTGCCGCAGCCGTCCAGATACTCGAAAGCCGGCACCGCCTGGCGCACGCCGTAAAACAACTCGCCCTGAACCGAGGGCGTGCTGGAAGGAACTCCTGAGAAAAAATGACGGAGTTGATACCGCTCATCTTTTAAAAGCCGCCGCAGAAAAGGCATGGTACCGCGGTCAATAGCGTGAAGAAAATCGTCGTGCGCCAGACTGTCGACCTGAAGCATGATCAGACCCGGGTCATGACCCGGAGGAGTGAAAATGGGGAGCTTGAGCCACCTCACCACCCATTCGCTCGCGCTCAGGCGGTTCCTGACCCGACGGAATAAAGCGCTGACATGCGTAAACAAATGTTCTCCAATCAATGCGTCTTGGTTCGGGTCTCTAGCGGCGGGCGGGAAAAGGGGGTCTGCGGAGACGCTTAATTCAAGCTTTGTTCCGCGACGATGATCCCTGCCTCTTCGAGAATCGCTTTAACGTGATATCGGCAATCGTACAAATGCATGAGGAGCGCGGGATTATCCGGGACGACTTTAGCCAGATCTTCCGGCGTGATGTCCAGAAGGGCCACGGCGGCCAGAGATTCGCGGTCTTTCAAATCGATAAGCCGTTCCATCAATTCTTCCGTGGGAATATTATCGATGAATCGGAGCTTCGCAAACTCCCGAAGTTTATCTTCGGGGATCTGACAATAACAAATATGAGGTTTGTAACGAGCTGTTTGTTCCATAATCTTTACTGTATGTCTGGGCCGGATTCCATTTTTCTAGTCGAACAGTTATTGAATTCAATTGTTTTCCCGGGCAATATTCGCATCAGGACCGGATCCGTCCCTCCGCACTGGCCGCAGTTTTGCGGATAAACCAGTTTCCCAAACACTGGCGCAGTGAGAGCAATCGTAAAAGAAACTCCAGGTATCAGGAGCGCCGCCTTCTCTAAGGTTGAGAAGCACTATCTTCGGCAAAAAAAGATTGCACGTAGCGGATCAGGCTATCTTCCACTGCTTCGGAGCGTGTCCATCCCGTTCGTCGGGTATTGCTTCATCATTCGTATACGGAGGATTATCAAGCCCATTTTCCGTATAGCCCTGCCGTTCAAGTTCCTCGGCTTCGCGCTCGTGATCATTTCCCTTAACATCAAGAGGAACAGGTCCTGTATATTTCGACCTGGGCTTAAGGATCTCAGCACGGGCTTGTTCAAGATCTATTTCTTCGTCAGTCATCGGAAAATTACTGTTTACCGCGTCTTGTTTTTTGGCTCGCTTTTTCATAGCGCAACCTCCTTTGCTTTAAGTCAAGTGTAGCGGCGGGGGTGTTCGCCTCCTATCGGGGCAACTCTCTGGAGGGCGCTCATTAGAAACCTTTATTTAGGATAGGACTAACCCTCAAGAAGGAGTTCTGTGGACAATCTCAGGCCGAATACTGCTGCCTCGGGAAAAAAGAGCGAAGAATAATTTTTTGAGGAGCCGGAAGAGTTTGGGAAGAAGCCATATGGCGAGAACAGTGACGATCAAGACGACCGCCAGCATCACCGCAGGGTGAAAAATCATGAGCCAGAGAGAACTCACTACTAGAGCGTCCTCTGAAAGGCTTGCCACCCAATTAGAGACAGGCTCGGGCGAGGTGTTTATGGCCGCGCGCGAACCCGCTTTGAGAAGATGGGTCTCCAAAGCCAGTCCCCCGCCCAACAGCGCGCCGAGGGTCTGGGCTACCGCTTCGCTTTCCGACATGGCGAGATAAACGAGAATGGCGCCTCCGAAGGGACGGATAAAAGTGTGGGCCGCGTCCCACATGGAATCCACGAGTGGAATTTTATCGGCTGCGAACTCGATGAGGTAAAGCAGCGCAGCGGCCCCTATGACCAGAGGATTGCCGAGTACCTCAAGCTGGCCGGGAAGGACGATCATATCAAGCTGGTGCGCGATGCCAAGGCCCGCGACTACAAGGTACATGTTAATACCGGCCGCAAGAGCGCAACCGAGAATCAACCCCCAGAATCCCAGCGTGTTCATATCCATTGTGTTACCCTCCCGCGGCCCTTAGCTGCGTTCCTGCTTACGTTTCTTGCTTCCGCTTTTTTTTGTCTTTTCTTTGCCAGAGTTCAAAGCGGGATTCCCTGCATCCGTACGTCCCTTGGTCCTGTCGGCGGGGTTAACGGTGCGGCTTGTATTTTTTTCAGAATTTCCAGGGCTGGAGCTTCGAACGCCCGGAGTATGTTGTGTCCTGCTCATAAGACCTCCCTTGTGGTCAATATATCTTATCACTGGAGAGCGCGGGGAGGAACGAAAGAAAAGGGCGGAGCCAAAAAAAATCCGGCTCCGCTCTTAATATGGAGAGAGAACTATTTTGACGAGACAGGGGGAGTGAAAGCCTTCTCTGAAAAAATGTGAACGTCGTGGCGAGGAAACGGGATGGTGATCCCTGCCTGCTGGATCGCCTTGTAGACCGCGAGGTTCACGGCAAAAGAAGTCTGGTAGTACTTGACCGTCGGCGCCCAATAGCGGAAACCGATATTAACCGACGATTCCCCGAAATCCTGGATACCGATCTGGACCTGCGGACCATTACCCACTTCACTGAACTGTTTTATCGTCTCGGAAATAACGCGGATGGCTTTTTCGGGATCATCGCCATAGCCAACGCCGATAACTCCCTCGACGATCCGGCATGACCGGGAGTTCCGGAGATTCTCTCCTACGATATGCTTATTGGGGATCGTAATGACGATGCCGTCTTCGTCGGTAAGGACGGTGCAGGCCAGTTTGACTTCCTGCACGACACCGCTCTCACCCGCTACCGTAATCGTGTCGCCCACCACAAAGGGCCGGGAGAGAATGATGGAAAGACCGGCGCCGTAGTTGGAAAGAGGCCCCTGTATGGCGAAGCTCGCGCCGAAGGCAAGAGCGCCCAGGGCCGCGACGAACGGAGCGATCGTAATCCCGAATTTTCCAAGGGCGATAATGACCGCAAAAACGATAACGAGAATCCGCACGATGCTCGTTATGAATCGAGCGAGCGTAATATCGAGGCTCTTTTTCTGGAAAAAGGACAAAAGAAGTTTGGATACCGAATTGGCTATGCCAAGCCCTATGAAAAGAATGATGATCGCGCCCACGACCTGAAAACTGTATGTCACCACGTAAGTAATGACGGCATCGATGACTTTTTGAAGTGTATCTGCCTGTTCCTGCATGGTCGGGTATCCTTCCGGGGCTCGTGGAATAGGGCCGCGGTGTGCGGCCCTTGTAGAGCGCGGTATTCTATCAAAAGGGCTGATGGGGCGGCGAAAAAAAAGGGCTCCTGCGGAATGACCCGCTTCAGCCGCAAAACCGGCTTACGGCTTTCAAGAACGTTCCGTAAGACCGGCAGCCCCGGTAATAGCCCTTTTGCTGGAGGAAAGGAATTGCTGCAGTTCTTCTTTTCGGTTGGCCCATTTCACTATAGAAGCGGCCTGCAGCATGTTTTCTTCGTCATCGAGGTGCTGATAGCGTTCTTCCAGCGCTTTAACTTCTGAATAAATTGTTTTTCTTGCATCGAGAGGCAATTCCTCGTGAACAAGCCTCTCCGTCCGCTCAATGATCGCTTCGCGCAGACGCTTCATGGCAGTCGTCATGCTTTCCATATATTTTCCCTGGGCTTCCTCCCAGCTCTTTCGGGTCGTGTCCACCTGTTCGAAAAGAGCGGGTTCGATTCCCGGCAGATTCTCCTCGTCGGCCCGAGCGGTATCCTCCGCTAAAAAAATACCCATTGCCAGAAGTAGAACAGCCATGGTTTTCATAGGAGCCCTTTGGTTGAATTGAGCGTATCTCATAGCGATCAGGCCCTGCATCAGGGATTCTGCTATTTAGATTACGGGCGGCTTCTTATGAGGATGCTGTGGTTCAAGGCGTTTTTCAAGAATGCGGTTTATAAAAACCAAAATATGCCGAAAAAGAAAGGTACCTTCATTCGGGCTTATTATTTCAAGGAATCAGATGGTCGAAGCATCCCTCGTACGTGTTTGTGATTTTTTGAAACGATTTAGTTTTTTTGATTTCGAACCTCTCGCAGAGAGCCTCAGCTGGCTCGGGCAGATTCATTCCCGCGGCTGGCTCTATACCTCGACCTGCGGCGAAGAAATCATGGCAGTCGCGGCCGCCTTCCGGATACGTGACTGGCATGATGATTATCTGCGCCGCCTGCCCGAACGCGAAGAGGGCAACTGTCTCTATATCGCTTTTTTTACCTCTGCTTCCCGCAACTCTTCAGCCGCCCTCAAACTTCTTCGGGAACATCTGCGCAATCATCCCGAAATTACGGAAATCGTTTATCACCGGAAAAAAGGCCTCAGCGGCCCCGGTCCTGTGAGGCGTTTCCCGCGGAACCGAGTCATGTCACGGATGTTCGGAGAAGAGAGCGGGAGATATCTGGGCAGAATCATGATTCAGCCGCCAAGCCTTGTGCCTGTGGGAAATGTTCCGGAGGAAGACGCGTTGCTGAATTCCCACGAAGAACAAATTCACCTCGTGAGCGCGCGGCTTATGGAATCAGTCGGGCGACTGCGGGCCTTTTTTCCAAGGGTTTCTTGATCAGGCGATTTTTTTCGGCTGGTTCAGAAAATGAGCCCTCGCATTTTTCAGCGATTCGATGGCCCGGCTTGCCTCTTGACGGGACAGCTCGTCCACGCTTTCCTTGCGGTAATATTTACGGATGAAACTATCGAGGTGTATCCGGTCCCATCCCATTTCCTCGGAGAGCCGGACCATGAAAATCTTTTGCTTTAATGTACGTCCGTCGCGCTTGACTTTGTAATGCCTGCTTCGCACGAGAAAATACATTAGTTTGTGAAAGCCTTCTTCGTCCAGGTCGGTCGCCGTATTCACGCCGGCCACTCTCATAAGGATGTCCCGGTAGTCGGAGTCAGTGACACCGATTTCTTTTTTTACGACATGAATCAGCGCCAGTTTACTGCGATCGATCATAGAGATCCTCCGCTTTATAGACAACCGGTCAAACCAGTAACAGCTAAAAAAAGTTTACCTTATGAACCCGCGAAGGGAAAGAGGCAAACCATGAAGTCTCTGCCGGGGAACTCTTTACCGGCCTCATGACGCGGGGCCGGCAGCGTGCGCGCGCAGCACGTCTGCGATCGACTCGCGCAGGTTCTCCTCTGCGAAAACCAGCGCGGTTTTATTTTCCGGGTTAACAATTCCCGGATCTGCGCCATTTGCGATCAGGATCTCGACGATTTCCTTGTGGCCGAAAGCCGCAGCTTCCATGAGAGGTGTCGTTCCGGAAAGACCCAAACTGTTGATTCGGGCTTTGTCTTTCTTCGCCCATTCCTCTACCAGCTTCGAATCTCCGGTTCGCACGGCGTCGAAAAGGGATCCCACCTTAGGCCCGGATTTTTTTTCCTGAGCATATTCCTCGATCCTTCGGGCTTCGTTTCTGTTCAAAGTGAGAGGCCGGCGGAGTTTTTCTTTCCGCATGATCAGGGTGAGATCGTGAGTCAGCTTCTGGACGCGGGAAACATCATTGTAAACGCCTCCGTAGGACGTGAAGCGTTCGATCGCTACGCTGACTTGAGATTTAGGATCACGGGCGGCTCCAAATAAAGCCAGCGTGATAATAAGAAGGCCGAAAACAACCAGGCAAAAATGAACTTTGGCCTGCGCCCAGCGGTAATAGACGTTGAGAATGAAGCCGATTACGGGAAGAAAGACGTAGACCAGCCCCCACCCGAGGCCCGCAATGAAGGATGTGATGACGAGACCGATCTGCCCTATGGTGAAAAGGGCCGCGCCGGCAAAGATCATCATCACGAGAATATGGTCGGGCATAAGCCACCCGGTCTTGTTAAAAGTTTAAAACAAAGTCCTGAATAGAAAATAGTCGAATTCGGGTGAAATCGCAAGGTTCTGCTGTAAATACTCGCGGCGGTTAAAGATGCCTCTTGCGGTGTTCTGCTCCCGCAGTTTATGATCATGATTGCTTTAACGGAGCCTCCATGATCGAAAAAATCGGTTTTATCGCAGCTATTGTTCTTCCTCTGTGGAACATTCCTCTCATTCTTCGAATTATCGAGAGAAAATCTTCGCGCGACATCAGCCTTCCCTGGGCGCTGGGCGTGTGGACTTGTCTTGCCCTGATGACTCCGGTGGGAATCCAATCGTCCGAAATGGTGTGGAGGGTCTTCAGTATCATGAATGTGTCGATCTTTTCGTTCGTCGTGATCATCGTGCTCTGGTACAGGAAGCGATAAAGCGAAGCGGTATTTTGCAGCTTTTTATGGAGGGGCCAGCCGAAACGGCTCTTTCTGATCTCTGCGCACTATCCCCAGAAATACTCTCGCAGTTTCCTGAAACAATCCACGGAAACCTCCGTAAACTGGACAGCCACGCCGGAAGGGTCACATCTTACTACTTTGCCTTCGACTTCGATGATAGGCGCGCCTTTCAGGAGAGGTCCTATGGCGAGGCGGCAAGTGCATTTCGAGCCTACCGGAAGGATGTCGGAGCAGATGACGTAGACCCCTTTCACGCTGAGGTCTTTGGTCCAACCGCCTATCTGCACGTCTTTATTCGTGATGTCGGTCCGCAGCTTGATGATGACTCGGGAATATTCCCGCTTTTCATCTTTTTTCACCCGCGAGAATTCTCTTCGTTCGTTCTTTTGAGCCATGCCGAGACCTTTCGTGGATCCTTCTGATAAAAGATAACATATCTATTGAAAAATACCGAAAAAGCTTAGCAGCGCCTTTTCCGGGCCAACGATCCAACCCTAGTCTAGCCTGAGCCCATGCCTGGCGTTCCCGAACCAGAATAAACTCTCTAGCCGCGTCTCCCGCTTGCAGCCCCAAAACCCCTCTAATGGACCGTATCTAACGGGTGCTGTCGGCTTCCTCACAGCAGATAGGGACCGAACTGTCTCACGACGTTCTGAACCCAGCTCACGTACCACTTTAACCGTTTTTCTCTTTGAAGCTTTCCTTCCGGCTTTTCATTTCATTCCTGGCTGCAGCGTCTTTATCGCGCAGATCGTCCAGGCTTTCCCGGTGGGCTTCCTTGATTTCTTTTTTTTGCTCCCGCAAATCCTCTTTAACCGCTTTTTTTTCTTCCGGGCTCATCGTTTTTGTTTTCTCCCGCACTTCCCTGGCTTCAGAGCGGAGGTCCTGTTTTTTCTCCCGATGTTCTTCTCGAAGTTTTGACCTGTCTTCGCGCATTTCTGTCTTGTGCTTTTTCCAGAATCCCCACCAGGGTTTCTTCTCCGCTTCATTTTCCGCCTGGGCATTTCCTGACATGAGGAAGGTAAAGGCTATCGATAACATGATTAATTTTTTCAGCATCCGATGTCTCCTTTTTTAATACCCGATTATATCAGGCGAGTAAAGCCGGAGCGCGCTTTCTGTCAGCAAATTCCGGGTACCCTAAACAGGGAAGCGCGACTTGTTTATAGCGGATGGTTTTTATAAAATAGGCTCTAACCAAGAGAACTTTCATGCTGGTCTTTACAGTCGGCCATTCAAACAAAACGATCCACTCTTTTCTCGATTTGCTGAAAGCTCACGATATCGGGCTCATTGCCGATATCCGCCGCTTTCCGGAATCACGCAAGTACCCGCATTTTTCGGGCGAACTGTTAAGAGAGTCCCTGCATGATAAAGGCATCGCCTACAGGCATTATGAGCCGCTTGGAGGACGGCGAAGCAAAGCCACCGAGAACTCGCAAAACACGGCTTGGAGCGTTCCCAGTTTCCAGTATTACGCGGATTACATGCAAACTCCCGTTTTCAGGAAGGCCGCCGAGAGGTTTTTGAAAGATGCGCAGGGAAAACGGTGCGCGCTCATGTGCGCCGAGGCCGTCTATTTCAGGTGTCACCGAAGGCTGGTAGCCGACTATTTGATCGCTTCGGGTCACGAAATCTTTAATATCGAAAGCCGCACCAAGGCCCCGCCCCACAAGCTGACCGACTTTGCCGTCGTTCAGAATGGAAATCTTTCCTACCCCGCCCTCCCTGACCTTTTCAGCCCTGAGCAGCGAGCGGGCTGACTTTTCCCTCAGCCTCATGTGCTCTAAAATTTTAGATTTTCCTTAAGGGAAATCTTTAGGGATTTTCAGGTAAGGCCCTAGATACATGGCCGCGTCAAGATGGTTTAATTACGGCACTGAACACAGGAGGAAATATGAACCGATTGATGAAGAAGTCGAAAAGATGCGAATTTTGCTGCCGCGCTCAGGAAGAAGATCTGAAGGTGTATGCAGCGGAAGATGGGGATCGCATGAATGTATGCGACCATTGTTTTAATTTCCTCGTAGAGCCTGTCCTTGAACTTTGCCTTGCCGATTTCGATCAAGCAATCTAGTACTCCGCATGACTGGAGCTTTGCTGGGCGCTTAGGGCCGAGTGCCCTGGCGCCAGGCGCCAAGCGGTTTAGTAAACTCGGATTGTAAGCATCAACACGTCGTCGCGGAATTGATGACCGCTGAAAACCTCAAGGTCTTCCACGAGCAGGGCATTAAAATCGGCCGGCGTCAGATCTCCATGGCGGAGAATAAAATGCTCGACGCGTTCCCGCCCGAACATCTGACCATGGCTGTTCCTCAGCTCAATTACCCCGTCTGTAAAGAGCAGTATAAAATCACCCCTGGAAAAAGGCGCGGATTCTTCATAGATGCGGCCGTCATTTGGCGTTACGCCGAGAAGGCTTGCCTGGGCTTCGAGCCGGTTGATTTCAGACCTTTTCCGCACGAGATATTGAGACGGATGCCCGTAATTGGAATAAAGCATCTTTCTCTTCTTGAAATCAAGCGCCCCGCACACCGCACTGAGATACATCGACGTCCCTTCAAAATCCCTCATAATGAATTGATTAAGCCGGTGCAGGATCTTACCCGGAGAGGTTTCTTCCTGGACGAGATCAAGAAATTCTACGTGCAGCCTGTTCACCATCAGCGCGGCCGGGACTCCATGCCCCGTTACATCTCCCACGAAAAAAATCAGGTAATCCTTGTTCTGGTAATAAAATCTGGCGTAATCCCCGCTCAGCGCCCCCGCGAGCCGGTAAGTTACCGCGATATCGGCGTGCTTGGAGGACATGGATTTCGGGATCAGCGTCTGCTGAAGCCTTGCGGCCAGGCGCATTTCGTGGTCGACGCTTTGCTGACGGCGGGCAACGTCCTTTAACAGCAGAAAGTTCGCGACATCCCGCTGCCTTTCTTTATACCTCACGCGAAGGCAGATGAACGCTGAGAAAAGAAGGTGCGTGCTCCCGTTGATAAACGGATCAGCTCCGAAAATCGTCGAAGGAAATTCCATACCCGAGAGGTCCCGCGACAGGAAATAAAAAAACCAGGCGCTGAAATGCAAAAAGATGAGCGCGACGACGTCCCTCAAAGTCCAGGGCAGGAGGAGGCAGATAAAAAAAAGGCTGAGGATAAACTGGGCAAAGTTGAAGGTCCGGACGTCATTGGAGGGCGCGTAGACGAGCACGAAAAGAAATCCGGAGGCAAACAGAAATCCGATGAGCCGCGCCGTCTGGAAGTTCGTTGTCCTTCGCATGTCGATAAGGACGAAGACGCTGATCGCGGTAAAGACAGCGATAGAGACGTAATGGTTGAGGTTCCAGTCCCATATTCCAGCCGCGAGGTTGATGAACAGGGCAAAATAAAAAAGGCCGAGTACGGTCAGGCAGAGCGTGCGCATGCGGCTCTGAAAGAAACGGAGCTGGTCGCGCGCGTACTCTTCGTAGTGCTCGCTTGGTATTTTCTGGAATGAGATCAGCATGTTTTAATAGGCGGGCCGCGGTGAAACTTTACAAGGCGGAAGCGCTTTTTTGCCTGCCACTCGAGGTCGCGAAACCGAAATTATTATAAACGAAAACTCCGGCTTTGCACAGAGTTTGCACGTACTTCATACGCTTGAAGCGTACGCGGAGGATAATAAGCGAAATTAAAGTCAATCTGCGGGCCGCATCGCCAACTCAAACCGGAGAACACGATGAAACAAAGATCCAATCCCTACCTTTCATTCCTGAACCGACACATCCCCGGCCAGCTCGTCGTGCAGATCACAAACGGTTGCAACGCTTCCTGCCCTCAATGCGGTATGAGGGTGCCAGAACGTTTCAAGCGGTCTTCCCTTCTGCCCGGCCGCCCGACCGCCTAAAGGCAATCAACGATCAGGCGGCAGAGAGAGGCGTCAAATTCATCTCCTTCCCGGGAGGAGAACCCCTTCTCCGCATGAACGACGTCATCGAGCTGATCGGCCATGCATCGGGCATTCCCTATATCCGGACCGGTACGAACGGGTTTCTTTTTCGAATGGACGACTCGAAGGACGAAAAACAGCGCTACCGAATCGAAAAAACGATCGAACGCCTTGCCGCTGCAAAGCTGAGAAAATTCTGGATCAGCATCGATTCGGTCAATCCCGAGGTCCACGAACAGATGAGGGTCTTAAAAACGTCATGAAGGGAATCGAATTCGCGGTCCCGCTCTTCCACCAGTACGGCCTTTATCCTATTGCAAACCTTGGCATCACCCGAAATATCGACAGCACCTTCACGAGCGAGCCCCGGGCGAAGTGATTCGATTCGGAACGCGAATACCTCGATTTTTTTCACGAAAGGTACCGAAGCGCCTTCGGCCGCTTTTACGCTCACGTCATCAATCGGGGTTTCACGATCGCCAATTACCCGATGAGAGTGGGCGGTAAAAGCGATTCCAATCTGACTGCAGTCTATACCGCGACCGCAGAAGACCGCATTGTGGAGTCTCAAAAGCTGAAAGAGTCGAACTCTATAACGCGCTTTTCGAAACGATCCCGGATTCCGCTCGAAGATCCGCATTTTTTCGCCCCGGGTTTCGCAGTATTCCATGGCGCTCAGTATTCAGGCATACCCGTGGAACCTTATGCGTGCCGGTGAGGTGTGAATTTCTTTTTTGTCGACGCCGAAAGTACGAATACTTTTTCCTGCGGGTACCGCGGTGCCGACAACTTCGGCGCCTTTGAGAAGATGAAATGGGATGAAAGACCGCTCGAAGCCTCCTGCCGTGATTGCGACTGGGAGTGTTTTCGCGATCCCTCCGAGCTGCTCGGCCTCTTCATTCAGGCCTTTACGGAACCGCGCAAGCTTGTCGTAAATTCTGGAAGGACAGGACCTACGCGTCAATCTAGCTGAACGATCTTCTTTATTACCGGCCTGCGATTCATTCGACGGGAGGAAAAAACCGGATTACAAGCGCTGGAAAACTCTTTCGGCGGAGGGATTGCCCTCCTACAGTTCAGGAAGAACCGGCCGGGTACCCGTTACGCTGTCGGCTTCACCGGCCTGATTTTCAGGATCTGAAACTTTCGCGGCATCACCGGTAAAAAACCGGACGGCCCTGATTTGTACCGGATATCGAGAGGCGAGAGGACGCGGCCCGACACCTCTTTCAGAAACGAGTCGAGGGCGATATCGTTCTCATTCGCTTCCCTTTCTCCCGAGACGAGCAATGTACGGCTTTCCTGCCTGGCTGCCGTAAAATTCCCTTCGAGCATGTGAAGATTCCGCAGAAGCCGGCGAAGAGAGGCCTGCGACGGCGGCGTTTTTTTAAAGAAAGACTTCCGCACGGGCTTCACGCTGAAGGCAAGGGCTATATGCTCTTTCGCGTCTTCAAAATTAAGCGTCGAGAAATAATATTCCGCCAGTCTTTCATGGTATGCGGCGAGATCGGTGGATCGTGCGAATTCACGTTCAATTTTTCTGAGGCGTTTCCCGTCTTCGGGAATCGCTTCTTCGAGGGCAGCTCCGTTTTTCTGGTTGTACAGCATGAGACTATGGCGGTATTCCGAGATGAACTCCATGGTCCATGGCCCCACCGGAACTTCGCGCAGTAAACGCATGTGATAATTAAGCGCGGCTTCAATATCCCCTGCGTACGTATGAAAACGCGCCAGATACAGCAATAGATCTGCCCGCTTCGTGTCCCAGCCTGTTGAATCGAGAGGAGCCTCACTGCCCGCAGAACGTTTCGACCAGTCAAGAATCTGTCGGGCCGTTCCGCTGCGGTAGAGGACGCGGCCCATGCCCGGTTCTGGAGCCGAAACACGTTCAGGTACTGCGGGCAGCACGGGGACTTCTTCGGCCCGTAAAGCGGGGACGAGAATGGCTGCTGAAAAAAAGATGAGCATCAAACAATGTTTCATAAAAAAAGACCCTGGAGATGGCGTGGAAAAGTGCCGTGTATTGTATTCCCGCATCTGCCGCTGTACCAGTTATAAAAAGGTCTGCCTTTTTTTGGCTCTCCGGTGTTTCCTGACCAGTCATTCGGTGGCAAATTCAGGCTCTATCCGGGCTTCTCCCCCATTTCTAATAGGCCCCTGACTGAGACAATAAGGAATGGCAGTCATATCAGCGTTTTTGGGCCGGGCTATAGAATCTCATAACAGTCGGAGACTCTCATGAAAGAGCTGCTCGAGAAAAAAGTGGTCGAAGTGGATGGCCATAGAATGCTCACGCGTTTTTCTGTGGAAAAATCACATTACCCCGGACCCGCTGTCATTTTTATTCCGGGGCTCGCCCTTTCTGGCCGCTATATGATTCCCGCAGCTTATCATTTGTCGCGGGCCCTGCCGGTATACATCCCCGATTTCCCGGGGCTGGGTGAAAGCTCGAAACCACAAAACATTTTGAATCTTCACGAGCTCGCGAAAGCCGTTTTTCAATGGCTGTCGGCGCTGAAAATAAAGCAGGCGGTCATCGTCGGCAATTCTTTCGGCTCCCAGATCGCAGCGGAACTTGCGGTGTGCCATCCCGAAGCCGTTCTCGCCGGGGTGCTGACCGGCCCGACTGTCGACCCAAAAAGAAGAACTCCTTATCATCAGCTCCTGGATCTCACTCTCGATTACATACAGAGTCCGGCCAAATCATATGTCATCACAGGAGACATCCTTAAGTGCGGACTCCGCAGACTCTTTTATTATGGTTTCGAAGCTCTGCGCGACCGTATCGAAGACAAACTGCCCGCCATTCAGTGCCCCGTGCTATTTCTTCGCGGGGAGAGAGACCCTCTTGCGAGGCAGCTCTGGCTCGAAGAAGCGGCCTCGCTCGTACGCGACAGCGAAATCGCCGTCATGCCGGGAGTCGGCCATACTCCGAACTTCGACAAGGGCGCCGAACTCGTCCCTTATATTCTCAATTTTCTGTCTGAAAAAAATCTGATCCCCCTGCAACCGGCTCACGCTGCCTGGGCGTCTTAAGAATAAAGACTAGTAGGCTTCCCGAGCGGGATAAGCCGCGTGCTTAGCGTGGGCTAAGTGGTTCCGCAGCGTCAGGTTCGTGTGCCGCCCTATACCCGCATTGTGCGCCCGAGGTTAGAGTAATGCCAACCATGGAGGCTCTTATGAATGTCCCTCTCGAACTGACCTTTCGAGGACTTGAAAAAACTCCCGAAATAGAAGCTCTGATCCGTCATAACGCCGAAAAACTTGAGAAAATATGCAGTTATGTTTCCAGCTGCAGGGTAGTCATCGAACGAGACCAGCAGCACCAGAGAATAGGACACCCTTTCCGGGTTCGCCTCGATATCACGGTACCGCCGCGTAATGAATTTGCGGTCCGGCGGGAATCCACGGAAGGCGAGCTGCACGACCCCCTTTCAAAAATCATCAATGAAGCCTTTAAGGCCGCGTCGAGACGACTTCAGAAAACGGTCGATCTGCAGCGACACGCCAGCCGGGTAAAGCCCAATATACCAACGCAGGGAATCGTCACCAGGCTCTTCCTGGAAGATGAATACGGTTTCATCACGACGCCCGAAGGGGAAGATATTTATTTTCACGCTAAAAACGTCGCAAACGGAGAGTTTGACAAGCTCATCGTGGGGACTGCCGTTCATTTTGCGCCTCACTTTGGGGACAACGGCCTGCACGCGAGCAGCGTCAGAATCCCTGAAAGTTCCGCGGGATTGTCCGAATCGAACGATTGATTGAGCCGTTTGCATATATCCCATTGTGTTTAAATAAGTTAGGGCCCGTTGAATTATTTTCAACGGGCCCTCGTCCTATTGATAACTGCGGGAGTTTGACACCGCAGGCTTGAAAACTAAAAAGGAGAATTACATGAAGAAATTTCAGATGTTGCTCGTACTCGCGGCCGCTTTTTTTGCCGTTCAGGGACAGGTTGCAGCCGAAGAACCCGCTGTCGTCGTTCCGATTATGGGAACACAGGACGTAGTTGAGGCGGATGCAGCGATCCTCGAGGGCGAGACCAAAGAAGTAGTTAAAGAAGGTGATGCTGTCGTTGAAGAAGGCACCGAAGAAGTGAAGAAGCTCGAAGGCGTCCAGATCTAATCTGGCCGATTGTTCTTTGAAAGGTTTATTCCAGCCGCCGAATCTTTCTCCTTTAGAGAGCGGGAAACGAAACACACGGTGAACCGGTTTTGCCGGAAGGGCTACTCTGCGGCCCGAACCGATCGTACCAACTAATCCCGTAGGCGTTGCAGGCTTTTTCTGCAGGTGCCGTGCAGAGTTTCATTAAACTCTGTCGGCAGGTGCTTGACCATGAGGGTCAAGTGCGTTGCAGATTTTTTAATGCACATCGTCCAACGCTGTCTTTTAAGCGTTGGACGGTGCAGTACCTGCGCATTGGAGGTGCAGATTTTTTTTTACCGCACGTCAGCGCTGACGATGCCCTAAAGAGTTTATTTCCACAAAACGAGAAGCGATCCAGCCGTCATCAGACTCACTCCCGCCCATTGGACCGGTCCGAGACGCTCTCCCAGGAATACCACCGCGAGGACCACAGCGAAGACAAGACTTAGTTTATCGACCGTCGAGACAAGCGAGGCAGTCCCCGTCTTCAGAGCGCCAAAAAAACACAGCCAGGATAATCCCGTAGTCAGACCCGAAAAAATTAGCAGCGTGAAGCTTTTCGGCCCGAACGCTCCGCTCCCCCATTCCTTCCTGAAGGTAACCACCGCTCCTAGAAAAAACAGAATGACGACAGTGCGGACGAATGTTGCCCAGGAGGCCGGGACCTCTTTCATTCCGGCTTTGGCAAGCACGGTAGTAAGCCCTGCGAAAAAAGCCGCGCCCAGTGCAAGCCATTTCCAATCAATCATGAATCATCCTCATCCTTTGCGCAGGTTACCGGGAGTACACAGCGGGACTTCGGGAAGCTGCTGGAACAGCGTTCAGCCGCGGGTTCAGAGGCTCCCATCACACTATGGGCACGACGGTGTCTTCCATGGTGTCGATTCCTTCAAGATCAGCCGCCGCTTCTTCTTCCTTGATCGCCTGTTCGAGGAGCGTCTCGGCAGCTGCGGGAAGACGAGCCGGGGCCGGGGCAGGATAATCCGCCGTGTTTTTAATCGATTCTCCGATGTAAATCCCCAGCAGACGGTCCGCCATTCCATGCAGGCCAAGCAGCAGAACTATAAAAACACCAAGGACCGCGGCCCGGTTCATGGAAAGAGAATCTCTGAGTTTCAGGCTGCCAAAATAAACCAGCGGAAAATAGACCGCGCAGAGAAGGGCGAGCAAGAACGGTGTCAGGGACTGGGTCAGACCGGGAATAATGCCGAGCGTGAGAAAAGGCAAGGCGATGAGAAAAAAACAAGTCCGGGCAGCCACGCTGTGGAGCGAGGAATCTCCGAAAAAAAATCCGGACGACAGGCAAAACCCTGCGGCATAAACACCCCCCCCCCTGAAAAGTTCGGATCGATACCATGGAACACCTGCATGCCGGGATGAATTCATTTTTTCTCCTTTCAAACCGTTATCTCTTAGCGGCCGATTTTTCTTCTTCGGAAGCGGCGGGGCCGCTGCTTCCGTTTGAACGCGCGCGCGCCGCCTCTTCGCGTGCCATTTGGGCCGCCTTTAAAGTCTGACCCCGCTCTTCCTGGGTCTTTCTGAATGCTTCGATACGACCCGCCTCGGCTTCCCTTGCCGCAAGAAGCTTATCTTCGGGTGCAACAAAGCCGCCGCCTGCCGCGCTTTCTTGAACAGGCTCGCTTTTTTTCGCTTCATTTGCTCCGAAGCTCTCCGCATAATAGAAAAAAACAACCGCGAATGCCAGTATCCCCAGCATTTTAATGATCCGCTTCTTACTCATCATGCCTCCTGTTGGGTTCTGTTCACCCTTTGGTAAAGCAGAACCTTTTATTCTCTGAACGCCCGTTCAGGCGGTCCCTTATAAATCGTCTTTCGCGTTTCCAGACTTAACCCCTGGAAAAAGAGTAGTTTTCACGGAACCTCAAATTCGTCGATGAGCCGGAGCCAGGTTTTCCGGCGGTCGGCCGGCATGGGAGCCCCCTTAATGGTATAGCGAAAGATATAATAGCCTGCTGAACCCGAAACGATCCGGGCCAGCTCCGACTGCCCCTCGTATCCTGGACATCCCGAAGAACTCCATTCGTAAATCATATCGGCCGGATCATCGGCGAGAACCTTCCAATAAAAAGCGGCGCACGCAAAGCTCAGGCTGTCTTTCGTCTCCCGGGCCCGCTTACGTATCCATTCGGCCGTTTTGGTCCCGGAATAATAGCTTTCCGCGACGAGTTCGGTCCAGTCGTAGATCGTCTGGCCGGAAGGCACAAACTGCCGCTGGTAGCGGACCTTGTTTTCTTCCTCGAAAGCCGTGATCCATTCCCTGCCGTCGAACCGTATCAGTGTCTTTTTACTTTTAGTCTCTTTCTTTACAGGAACTGCCGCGGCGGCTTCGGGAAATTGCCTGCCGAGAGCGGGTTCTTTCGACGTAAGCCACTTCCAGGTGACATCCGACTTTTTCGCGATATCACCGCCTGGAGTTGCCATAAGGTCCCGCCACTCGCCGAGGTCCCGGCTGTCGAGTTTCCCGAGAAGCGCCTTGAGCGGCGCGTGGAAGGGCGAACGGTAATAGACCTCGATCCCCTGGTGCAGCAGGTAAAGCGTGGCAAGCTGCTCGATAAGGTCCCGTGAGGCGTAATCCCGTTCCTCGATCCCGAGCCGAAAAGCGGCGGTGAAAACCTCGGGCCGGGATTCATAATTTACGAAGAAATCGGCGGCGGAAAAAGACCCGCGGTAATCGAAACGCTGGATGTTGCGGCTCTGAATTCTTTCGCGGTTGAGAAAGGCCGCGAGCCGGTCGTGGGCCGAGCCGCGGATCACAATGTGAAGCGCTTGGGGATGTTCGCGGTGATACAGTGAAATCTGGTTCGCCAGATTGCGGTCGCGGATACTGTTACTCAGATGAAGCAGGATGTTATATCGGACTCCCGATTCAAGAGCTGCTTCGATATCGCCCTTTATAAGGCTGTCGCCCATGATTGCGGCCCAGAGATTACTTCTGAGTATCGCAAGCCACGCTTCGTAGGACGCCTTTTCGTATTTCGCCTTGACGGGACGGAGCTGTTTGAGATAGAGCAGCCAGTCCTTGAAAACATTCGGCATCACAAACTTTTCCCCTCCTTCCGCCACGAAACGGGCTTCATGTTCGTCGAAAATTTCGCGCAGGACTTTTTCGATCTTTTCTCCCTGTAAAGCGGACGTAACAGGATCCACGAGCATGGCGGGAATGAGGGTGAGCGGAATCCCGGAGCGTTCCTCGACGTCGATATAAAAACTCGCGGGGTCGGTGATGGAATGGAAGAGCTCCAAAGGCAGGGCGCGTTCAAACCAGAGAACGATGGGTCTGCGGTTATCCACGCGTTCACGTTTCAGTTCTTCATCCGTGAGCGCCGCCGATTCATCTGCGTACGCCTGCATAAACTGGGGCGCGAGTTTGGGCGACCCGTGAACCCCGAGAACGACCCACACGGAATCTTCCTTCGCCGCCGCCCAAGGAACGAAAAGAAGCAGGCACGGGAGCAGAAAAACTACGGCGGGTGAAAGGATCCGGAAAAAAAATCTTGTCATGGAGGCGAGTCTAACAGAATAGGGGTCCGCGCTCAAACGGCAGCTGCGGGCGGCTTGATGAAATAGTTTTTCAAGAAATTTCGGGAGGACATTCGTAATAATTTGAGCGGGGGTTTCGCCCAGCAATTCATGCCAGACCTTGAGCCTGTGCTCGCCCTTCAGGCCGGGCAGCCGGGAAGCTGCCGTCTTTCTCCGTCACCGCGTAATAGGAGTGCTCCTGGCCGAAAACAACCGCGCTCATCCAGTTATGGATACCGCACCTTGAATGAGGTGCGGGCCAGATTCAGAGAATGTTTTTGAGACGCGGTGCCCGGCGGCCGAAAAAGCCAGATCGAAGATCTGTTTGCCCGCAGGGTTCCAGCCGGGCAGCGCCATGAACTGTCGCGTCTTCACTGATAATTTCGGCAGGCGTCCCCGGGACAACCAGAAGCAGATGCGAAGGAATTCACACTGAGCTTGAATGAGTGAGGGCTTTTGAATCCGAAGAGCCTGAAATAAATGCTCCGGCGCGTCGGGAAAATTTCCTTCCGCGTAGACAACGGCACCTCCCACACTGCCGTCGGCGTCCACGGTCAATTCGGGTCTCTGCTTCAGGGTACCGCAAACGGGCCAATACGCGGGCATAGGCGCCGCTTTGGGGATGACAAGACTTTTGACACGCCCCGACAGGCCGGCAGACGCCGGGGCTGCGGCCAGGAAGACAAAGACGACAAGAGAAGCGGGGCTGTTCTGCTCTTCATCTCACGCTCTTTCGGTATGTGCGGATTTCCGGAAAAGAATTGCTCTAATGAGGACCGCCGTTAGAAGAATGAAGGAGGCAGCCCCGAGAATCACGGCCAGGAGAACTATCCACTTTGAAGCGTCATTCCCTGAGCCTGCCGCATAATGGTTAAAGTAAAACCCGATTCGGGTGATGGCCGCGATAAAACCTGCGATTACAACGAAATCAAAACTTCGGAGGACTTTCGGGTTTGCAGCCGTAACGTTAGGCCGAGTGCGCAAATAAAGATGGATGCTGCCCCCGAAAAGAGGAAGGAGCACTGCGAGGACGATCAACATCGGGCAGGGCTCCAATCAGAGGTTCTCAATAGTCGACCCTTCCATGGGTTTACGGACGGCAGCCGCACTCTCAAACGCCGCAGGCTCCGCGATCGTATAGAGCGGGAATCCATAAGCGAGACTCATTCTCTTCTGGTTGAGGAGAGCCACGGTATTTTCTTCGGTAGCCGTTTTCATCTCTACCATGACACGGACAAGCCCGCCTTCATACTGGTCGGCTTCGAGGCGCGCCTTACCCGCCCTGTCCTGAGCCGCCGTCATTGCCCGCTCGATCTTCTCGAGCTCGCCCGCCGCGTCTTCCGGCGGCACGTAAGGCGTCCCGTTGACTGTGTAATGGATCTGGATGAGGCGGTTAGATCCCGATTTTTTCTGCTCCAGCATGGTCCTGGTATTTTTCAGGATCTCCATTCTCACCTGCATGAGTTCGAAGATAACGCCGCTCGAGTACTTCGCCATGTCGTGCGTGAGAATCTCTATTTGCGCGTCGAGACCCGTAATGTCATTCTCCAGTTCGTCTGCCGGGACGTAGCCGCCGCAGCCGCTGAGAAACAGAAGAGCCGAGGCCCCTATTAAAAAAAGCAGGGATTTCATTTTCATTCGAAATTTCCTTCGAGGTGACCGCTATTATGCCGGGTTTTGAGCTCCGAGAAAACCTTAAATTGTTCTTCGAGGCGGTTCGAGCGGTAATAAATTCCCAAGTTGAGGCGGCCGCCTGTACCGGTGAGAGATAGGCGGATGGTGGACTCTTTCGTTTCCCATTGGCTTGCGAGGAGACCTTTTCCCGAGGCAATAAAGTCAGTCCCTCCGCCGAATTCGTTATCGGGCGAGGGTTCGACCATGTGCTGAGGCTCGCCGTATTTGAGCCGCAGATAATTGTCGAATTTGTAAAACGCGGCGACATAGTCGCCACCCGCGCCCTCTTCGATATCAAAATTGAGCAGGACCCGGAAAAGACGGTTGTCGAAAAACATGAACATGACATTCACGTTCTCATCCGCGATCCGGCTCAGAAAGTAAAGGATATCGTCGTCATCCTGCTGGAAAGCCATATCGGGGAATGCCGGCTTGACCTGTTCCTGACTCATGCCCCACCTGGCGTTCTTGTAACCTTCGGTGAATGAGTCGTCTTCAGCGGCGGGCAAAGGTTCCGCAAAAAAAATGACGGCCGTGAGGAATGCAATGCAAAGGAGAAGAAAAGCTTCTTTTTTTATTTCTATTTTCACGGGGCATCGGGCCGCGGACCCGAAGAGTTATTGTCTTTCGACCGTTTAAGATAAACCCATCCTACCAGACCCGCCAGCGCGCCAAGCAGCACGATCTTCATCACCGACTCCATGCTGTCCATCCCGTTCAAAAGCGATTCGTAGGAGGATTTACCGGCGTAGCCGATGTAAAGGAAAACACAGTTACGGAAAAAATTACCGACAAGGCTCGAGATCAGGATCGTCCTCATGCGGATCTTGAGCAGCCCGCAGCCGACCGAAAGGATTGAGCTCGGCATGAAAGGGAGAGCTCTCAGCACCGTGAGCGTGACGTCGTCTTTCCAGCCGTGGTTCAGGCGGGCGCTGAGCTTGTCCACCTGCGCTTTCGAGATCCCGAGAAACTTTCCGAATTTAAGCAGCATAAAATCCTCGAACTTCAGCGCGGCGAAATAAAGCACCAGCGCGCCGAGCGTCTTTCCCACCGCACCAAGCGCGGCGAGCCAGGCGAGATATCCATAGCCCATGTTTTGATACTGAGCGATCGAACCCGCCGTCATCCCCACGATGGGGGAAGGGATCGGCGCGATGATTTCCTCAACGAGCCCGCCCAGAACCATGAACATTTCGAGAGAGAGGTTCTTGGCGGCATTTTCGACCATGACTTCGAGATTCATGAACAATTCCTTTATTTGAGAATGAGAGAACGTAAAATCAGGGAATATTCTAAGATGGCGCAGGCGCCGATGCAACAAAGGATTGGCCGGCAAAGCCGCTTCTTTAATTTTTTATAAACCCGTAAATGTCCTGATTACCATCCCACGCCTTTTCCAGAACACACACGGGGCGCCAGGCGCCCGCGCTTTGCGCGATACTGATCATCCGCTCCGGAAGCACCCAGGAAACGCCGTAGCCCCGCATCCTTCTGTAATCTGCATACGCATAACCTTTCACACCGAAAACAGCGGAGACCTTTCGCCGGGCCTCAGGCGCAAGATTGAAGGTGTCTTCCCCCATCGTCAACTTTTGAAACGACGAAAGGCCGTGAGAGGAAAAAACACAGAGGCCTCCCGTTTGGAGCACGTCTGAAAATTTTTCCAGCAAAGCCGCGGCAGCGCTCTCGTCCAAATGACTCAGGAGAGAGCCGCACCAGATGAGATCATAGGAACCGGGAAGGGAAAATCGCGTAAAATCCTTCTTCGAGAGAAAAGTTTCCGCCTGGAAAGTCCTGGCGCAGAAAACCGCCGCGTTCTTGTCGAGATCTGAAGCGGTGATTCGAGCATCCGGGAAGCTGGGCCTGAGAAAGCGGAGAATGCGGCCGTAGCCGCACGCGAAATCCAGAATGGACGTGACTCGAAGGGATTTCGGGGCTCTGTCGAGCACGCTGTCGATACAGCGCATTGCCGACAGCCCAACGCGCAGATAATGTTCAGCGGGCCGGTATCCGCCTTTTACAAACATGGCGTCGCGCCCGCTCACTTCAAGACTGACGCGCTCAAACCGGCTTCTTTCCTTGGCCGTCAGCGCGTCCAAGCAGAGGATTTGCCCGCGGGCGTTTTCCCACTCAGCGCGGCGACGCAGTCTTTGTCCTGCAGGAGGAAGAAAAGAAAGTTCGCACCTCACAGAAATCCTCCGCTCAGGTTTTCTTTTTCACGTACTGGCCGAGCTGGTCGATCGCTTCCATGATATTCACGGGAACGGCGATAACGACCGTATTTGACGCCGTGGGACCGAGCCCGTCGATCGACTGGAGCGTCCTGAGCTGCATCGCGCCCGGACTCTCGGCCATTGTGCGAGCCGCGTCCGCCAGGTTCGTGGCCGCTTCCTTGTCGCCTTCCGCCTTGGTGATCGTCGCGCGCTTCTCACGTTCGGCGGAAGCCTGGCGGGACATCATCCTTTTCAAATCTTCCGGCATATCAATATCCTGAATGCGGATGCCCGTGACCTGAAGGCCCCAGCCTGCAGTATCTTTCTCCACGGTCGATTCGATCGCTTTTCCGATCTGCTCGCGCTCTACGAGAAGCTGGTCCAGGGTGGCCTGTCCGATGACGTCGCGCAAGGAGGTCTGGGCATATTGAGAAATAGTGTACCGGTAGTCCTGCACCTTGATGATGGCGTCGGCGGGATTATCGACTTTAAAGAAAAGCACTCCATTGATCTTTACGGGCACGTTATCTTTCGTGATGACCTGCTGGGCGGGAATGTCCATCGAAAGCACCCGCATGTCGATCGTGCGGACCTGGTCGATGATCGGAATGATGAGAAAAAGTCCGGGCCCCTTGATCTTGTAAAATTTACCGAGGCGGAAGACGACTCCCTTTTCCCATTGGGCCGCAAGCTGAATCGCCGAGGCGATAATAATGTCGGAAACAAACCAGACGATGCCTGTGACGACGGCGAGGTCCGGATTCTCCGTGATGATCGAGCTTGTGACCGCAAATCCGATCAAGCCAAGAATGACGAAGACGAGTCCTGAAATATGATTGACCATTTTTCCTCCTGAAGCAGGCCCTGCCGCCCGGTGCTGCCTGAGCTGGCTGACGAATTGATTTATATCGACCGTGGTGGATTGCGTCGTCATTATCGATCCTTTTCTCTAACGATGGAAGGCATTGTACTAGAAATCAGGACCTGCGAAAACATTGAATGGGCTCGGAAAGAAGAGGGGGTCCGGAAAGAAACCGGGCACCGCCATAAAAGCGGTGCCCGGTCGTAAAGTACGGGAAAAATTATTCGCCGCAGACAGTCGTGGTGTATGTACCGATAATACCGAGTACGTTTTCGGCATCCCAGTCGATGTAGTGGATCTTGGTAATATTGCCGTTCTGGACGGCTTTCTGAATGCTCGCGTCACCCGTCGCAATCAAAGTGAGATAGGAGTTGGCCGTAGCTTTTCCCATCTTCGGGCACGCCGTAGCATTGCTTCCGGAATCCATGGGCAGCTTTACATCGGTATAAATACCGCCAACGGGATAAGACGTTGCACAGCCAGTAGCTGCGAAAGCCGCGAGAAGAACGAGTGCTGAGTATTTCAGTTTCATACTAACTCCTTGCTGTTGTATGGCTTAAAGCCTGTTTGGGGGGATGGCTGATTGCCTTACATCCGCCGGGTCATATTTGCCCGGAGGAAACTTTTGATTACTCGCGAACCATGGTGACGACGACATTTTTCTGGTCAAGATCGAAGGCCCCTGGAGCAAGCAGGCCGAAGAACGGGGCCAGAAAAATAAAACCGCCGATGATGTCGAGAATGCCGGTAATGCTGAGCGATTTCCCGACGCTGCGCTGCATCGGAATGTAGCCGTCTTTTTTTACCAGAACAGAGGCGTCCTCGTTTCTTTTCACATCCATCGCCGCGGTGCCTTTGCCGGCGAGTGATCCGTTAATGTAGATCTCCGCGTCGCGGACGTCGGAAGTCACAGTCAGGGTCTCGGTCGAAGACTGGAGAAAAGAACAACCCGTTAAAGAAATGCTGACGCAAAGAACACCTGAGATCATCCGCTCAAACGCTTTTTTCATTTTGGCTCCGTGGTTAATATGATTCAAAAAGGACGGGATTCGGCAGATCATAACACTCATCCCTTTCATTTTCCACAGAGAGATTCGATCTGATCATCTATTGGCCGGGGCCGAAGAAGTGAGCGGTGTGCGGTAAGAAAAGGGTGGCGTAAAAATCAGCCCGAGAGTTTTCAGTCCGAGCCTGACTCCCCGGCCTGGGACAGATAAACCATGAAACCCAGGTTTCCGCCCGCGGTTTTTTCGAGAAAGCCGCGGAGCACGGCAAGATATTTCATGAGATAGTCGAGCGGATTTTCTCCCTTACCGCTTCCATCCCAGATCTGCGGATAAATATCCTTTTCCGACATTTCCTTCGGATTGAACTTTTCCCGCAGTTCGTCCTCGTAAATCCTCGAGATTGCTTCGTGGATGGCTTTCGCATCCCGGTGATAGAAGACCCGAGCGGGCCCGAATCCGAGATCGATCGTGCCGACGGGTTCACCGCCGTTCATGAGAAAATCGAGGGGAGGTTTCCCTTTCCACGCCGTTTTGGTGAAAAGATAATGAAGACCGTGCCAGGTTTTATCAAGGTCGGCGGCCGCGCCTTCGCCTTCGGAGTAATGTAATTTTGAATCCGGGTCTTCTGCGCCCTCCGCTTTCATTACGAGAAGCCGTGAGCGAAAGCCTTTCCTGTTGAAATCGCTTCGGACCTTGCGGTAGAGAGCATCGTCTTCCGGATGGATCACGCGGTATACAAGAGGGGGATCGCCGAGCAAGCGCTTGAGATTCCGGTCCGAAAGGGCTATGAGAGTGAGGACCATTCCCATTCTATTTTTTCTCTCTCAGAAACTCGGGCAGGCTGTCATTCATGCCAGGATTATAACAGAAGTGGATTACCGGATACAAAGAGGCGCGAACGGGCGGCAGAAAATAACTGAAGATAAAAAAAACGCCCGGCCTGTATCCCCCCGAACACAGACCGGACGCCGGTAAAATCTAAGCCGCTATTTTTCTGCGCGCCAGAGCCGCACAGCCGATAGCCAGACCAATCATAAGAAACGATGAAGGCTCGGGAATCATGACCTGGGCCTGAAAATCGGGAAAGACGCTGGTTCCGATGGCGAAAGCGTAGAAGTTCGAAGCCACGCTCGCCATAAAATCGTTATCGTTTAAAACCAGAAGCAGATGCCGGCCGTCCAGAAGATCGGGGCCGAACGCGAGCGCTTCGATTTTTTCCGGGAAGCCGGCGCCCGCAAGATTGAATGCGGGATCAAGCATATCGATGAGCAGGCTTTTCGAAACCGCCGTCACACCCGCCGGCAAACCGGTCTGCGGAAGGGCTGCGATACCGCTGACGTCCGTAGCTCCGTTGATGTCGATCCAGAAGATTTTTTTCGTCTGGGCGTTGCTTCCCACCCTGCCGTCTCGTTCGATGACAAGAAACTCGTGGTCGTTAATGGCCACGATTTCATTGACGCCGTTGCTCCGGTCGTCGAGCTGGAATACGAATTCCCGCGTAGCGCCCGTAGCAAGGTCAATTTCCAGGATACGGTTATTGACGCCCCTTCTTGCAAGCGAGCTGTTGAGAGCTCCGTCCTGAATCAGGGCGCTCTGCATGGCGCCGTAGAGTTTCTTTCCATCGGGAGAAATCGCGAGACCCTCCATGCCGCGGTTGGCCTGGCGCCCCGAAGTGTTTCCGCTGAGTTCCGCCGTGGGGTTCGCGCTCGGATTCGCGATCCCGAATTTGTCCGGGATCGGGATCGTGCGGATCCGTTCGCCCTGCTTGTTGAATTCATGGATGAAAGGACCGTATTCGTCCGAAATAAAAAGTGTCTTCTGCGAACTCACCCTGATGCCTTCGGGATCGAAACGCAGGCTTTCGGGAGAATTCGTCGCATCGAACGCATCGCGATTCCCTGTGTAATTCTGGCCGGAGCCGTTCGTGAGAAGATGCGTCTCGAGAAGCGTCGGAACCACGAGCCCGCCGCCCACTGTGATATCAAAAGTGTAGTAACGGTCGAGATAGCTCGTCATGCCGTCACTAGGGCCGCGGTCAGGCGCCGCGACGTAGCGATTTCCGAAGCCGGTGTAGGCGAGCGCCGAACCAAAACCGCCGAGGCGGTTATGAGGAGTGCCGTCTTCCAGATTTCCAAGAAGCCCGGAGTTGTCGGTTGCGGTCCCTGAGATACTTCCGACGCCGATGAGATCGATGTCGAGGGCATGAGCCAGCGGTGAGTTATTTCCTGCGATTAAAATAGAAACGAGAAGGAGAAACACTTTCTGGGAAGACTTCATAAGGCACCTCTCGGTCAGAGACCGGACTTTTGATTGCTTTGAAGAATAAGGTCTTTCGAAGACTGCGGGATTTGAACAGATGGGTATGCCGCGCGCATTTCGCGTATGCAATGAATAGGTAAAGTTACCGGGGAAACCCGGAAATAGGGATCGTGCCCGTCATTCTCCCCTGTGAGGGGCATTCTATTTGACAGTACCGCAAATATTCCAATCTGAATCCTGCTATACTTACAGCAGAACAACTACGGAGAAAATATGAAAAAAATATTGGCCCCTTTTCTCTTCTGGGCATGCGCCCTTGCAGGCTTCCCGGCATTCGCGGAAAGTGAACTTCTCAGCATGCCCGCCCCGCACACCCAGGAATCCCGGGAAATTGAAGCGGCGGAAACGGAGAAAGCGGAGCTGGAATTAAGAGATGTGAAAAAGCTTACGCCCAAGGAAGAAGAAACTGCGAAGCAAAACCGTGCCGACAGAAAAAAAGAAATCAGGGAATTTTTCAGCGACGAAAACCGCGTTCTCTCTACCACCCATTAATTTTCGCAGGCTCCCGGGCGCCTGGCTTCTAATGCCTTTCCCCCACCGGCTCGTCAGGCGTCAGACTGCTTCCGGTTTACAGATTTCGATAAAAACCGCGCCTTATCGATCCTCTCCAGGCTCTCTATCTTGTGAATCCTCTCATCGAGTCCTATGCGCCGGAAAAGGTCCGCGAGATTTGAAAAGCTTCCGTAGTCGGCCTTGAAATCGCTTTCGAACGGCTGCGTTTCGAGCGCCGAATTATCGAGCACGAACTCCATGTATTCATGCTCGGCGTGGTCCTCGAAGTCCGCATTGAGGGCGTAGCTCCAAGCCGGTTTGATGACATACAGGATCCAGCTCATGTGATAATAAAAGAAGGCCATGAACTGCGGCACGATTCGGTACATGAAAAAGTTTTCGTGTATCCTCTTCCTCTGGATCATTTCTTCCAGAATGAAAAGGTGCCACTGCTCGTTATCCTGCTGCTGACGCGACTCCTTCACGAATTCGAAAACCCCCCGCGCCGCGTTCGGCCAGTTATACGTATGCGTCATTGCGATATAGGCGACGTGCTCCCAGGCCTGATAAGGAACGCGGGCGATCACCTCCAGCACCTTGAATTTGGAGAGCGTTTTTTTGCGGCCGTAGACGAGGTCCATCCACAGGAAAAGGAACCGGGCGAGCAGGCCGTAGTTTCTTCTTGCGGATTTCAGTGTGGCTTCCTGTTCTTTCTTGAGAGCGGACGAATCAGTGAGGGACATCGTAACTTCCATATCAAAGCTCCTTAGCTGGTGGGGAGAGGTAAAAATCAGAATTTTATTATAACTCCCGGAGTCTTGTCAGTTCAGATCTATTTTCCAGACGGGGATCGAGAGATGCTGGCGTTTTGTTTCCCCTTTAAGAAGATCTTTTTTTCGGGCCGGGACGTCTCCCCTGTCGTTGACGTGCTGGGCATGCTTCTGCAGCCAGAGGCTCGTGCCGAGATGCTGGCAGTGCTTGCCGTATTTCTCGTTCACTTCGTCGATCACGCGGTCGAGGGCTTTCATTTTTTGAATCTCGGCCGTGTCCTCGAAAAGCGTGTACTGCATGTCGACGTCAGCCTCGATGTCGGAAAGGATGATCGACGTCGTTCGGTAGGAAAGTTTCGGGTCGAACACCTTGTCGAAAAGCGCGCGGGCGACGGCGGTGACCGCCATCGTGGACGGCGTAGGGTTCACAAGCTCCGCTTCGACTCCCTCCGAACGAAAATCCTGAGAACGCAGCACGACGCAGATCCTTTTGGTCCTCAGCTTGTGCCGGCGCAGCTTGATGAAGGCCGACTCCATGTTTCGCACGAGCTGGGCCCACACGAAGTTGCGGTCGCTGGAAGCGGGAGTGAAGGTCTTCGTCTTGCTGATCGTATCGTAATCGTGCTTCTCCTCAGTCTGAATCGGATAAATGCGCTGGCCCCGAAGTTCGTGCCAGAGCTCCAGGCCGATCTTCCCGAGAACCTGTTTCGCCCACGCCTCGGGCTTATGGATGTAATCGAGGACGTCCCGCACGCCTCTTTTTTTCAGGAGCGCGGTCGTATTCGGTCCGAACCCGCACACACGCTCGAGCGGCATGCCTTTCAGGAAAGTCTCGATTTCTCTTCCGGGCACCACGGTAAACCCGTTCGGCTTCTCATGCTTGGAGGCTATTTTGGCGAGCGACTTTGAGAGGCTGAGCCCGACCGTGACCGTGAGCCCGAGACTGCTCTGGACTTCTTCCTTGATCCGGCGCGCGATGCCGGCATAGTCACTCCGGTACAGACGCCTGAGACCCGAGAGATCAGCAAAGGCTTCATCAATAGAATACTCTTCGACGTCGGGCGTGTATTTACGGATAATGGCGAAAACGCGCTTCGAATAAAGGCTGTAGGTTTCGTAATCGCTCGGGAGAGCAATGAGACCGGGGCAAATTTTCATCGCGTCGCGCAGGATCATGGGCCGCTTTACGCCGAGCCGTTTCGCCTCGTAACTCGCGCAAGCGACGATGCCGCGCTCTTTTCCCGTGACCATGGGCTTGCCCTGGTACTGCGGGTTCAGGGCCTGCTCGACGGACGTGAAGAAGGCGTCGCAGTCGAGGTGCATGACCGCCCAGGGAAAATCGAGGAGCGCGAGACTGTTTGCTTCGCTAAAGGTATTTTCTGACACAGGCCACCACCACCCCGCCGATGACGAGTTCTTCTTTCGGTTCGATATCGGGATACTTTTTGTTTTCGGCTTTGAGCCGTACCTTTGCCCCGCGCTTCTCGAGCCGCTTCAGCGTCCACTTTTCGTCGACCTGAGCGACCACGATATCACCGTGCTTCGCCGTCCGGCCCCGTTCAACGAGTACGATATCGCCCGGGTGAATGCCGGCGTCGATCATGGAATCGCCCGAAACTTTCAGCATGAAGGTGCGGTGCGGCTGCTTTATCAGGTACTCATCGAGAGAAAGCGTGTCGACAAGTTCTTCTTCGGCGGGAGACGGGAACCCGGCCTCGACCGTGCCGAGGACTTTGACGCCGCCCTTGATCGCGGAGGTGGGAATGAGTCTGCCCGAAGCATCTTTCTCGACCAGGCCGTTTTCGATGAGACGCGAAACAAGGTAATGGACCGCGCTCTTTGAGCTGTAGCCGAGAAGCCGTCCGATCTCGGAAAAGCTCGGGAGCCTCCCATATTCGGCATGGAAGTCTCTTAAATGTCCGACAGCGGAGTTGAGATCAAGGGAACGCGGCATGAGCAGAGTATATTAGAACGATCGTTCTAATACAAGAGGGGCGGCGGAAAGGGGTAGAATATGTTGTATGCGGGCGAAACGGCGGAGCGAGTCTTAATTCCGTCGGGCCGGACGGAATCCGCCTCAGCCTTTTTTGAGCTTGCTCCGCTTATGTTCGTAGAGAGAGCGGTCGGCACGCCTCAGAAGATCTTCGACGTTCGTAATATTCTTCTGCGCGGAACTTGCCATACCTGAACTGAGGGAAAGCGGCATGGGAAGTTTCTTCGTCAGATTGAAATCGTCGAGTGCCTTCTGGAGCCGTTTACGAAAGATGGGGGTCGTCGTCTCCGGGCTCTCGACCGCGATCACGGCAAATTCATCACCGCCGATCCTCGCGCAGATGTCCGAAATGCGGAACGTCTCGCGGAGCACTTCCGCCGTCTCGACGAGCAGGCGGTCTCCCATTTCGTGGCCAAAAGTATCGTTGATCTTCTTCAGGCCATCGACGTCGATATAGACAAGGGTGTACTCGCGGCCCGTCCGCTTCGCGAGTTTCAGGTGTTCTAGACCGAAAGCGAGAAAGCCCCTCCGGTTGTAGAGGCCCGTGAGTTCGTCGGTCATGGAAAGATTGCGGAGATCATCGAGGAGACGCTCGCGCGCGATCGCGTGATGAATCGCCAGGAGCAGAAGTTTTGCCGGGTCTTTCTCCCCGCGCACGAAATAGTCCTGAGCGCCTTCTTTGACGGCTTCGACCGCATGCTTCTCCTCGGAATGATCGACCACGATAAGGAGCGGTATCGAGGGCGCCTGCTTCTTGATCGCCCGGCACCCGCTGAGCCCCTTCGAATCCGGGAGCGAAATATCCATCAGCACCGCGTCGAAGTGCTTCTTGCGGAGCCTCTCGAGACCCTCTTTGAGCGTCGCCACCCGCTGAAGCTTAAACAGGGTCAACTTTTCCCGGGCCAGCATTTTGCTGATCTGGCGCACGTCCGTTTCATCCGCCTCGATCATGAGGACTTTAACCGTCTTTGGTTTCGCCTTTTTCTTTTTCGCCGGCATAGAGACCTTCTGGTGGATTAGAGTTTTCGGATCAAGGTAAAGCGGTCCGAAGAGCGGGTGTACTCCCAGCCAAGATTTTCTTTCCTGAGAAAATCCCTGCCCGTAATTTTCCATTCCTCATTCTCTTTTTCCAATATATACGCGGCCTTCCTCACTTCGGGAAAAGCCGAAGGGTCCCGCATGCCGAGCTCGACCCGAGCCTTGTTGCCCGTTTCAAGAATATCCGTAATCACGTAATCGTCGACATTGAATTTCCATTGCCGCTCAGATAAGACCTGATCTTTTCTTCCGTAAACTTTTCGGGGCGCATCAGTTGCTGTTTGTATTTTCCTGAAAAACTCTTGATGAAAGTCCCCGCGTCCTCCCGGTAGATCGCATTC
>Ga0163146_10001574_pt1 | contig 32524 bp, 27 predicted proteins | sample OliLakLV19MP7G1_FD_148648 | JGI IMG/M metagenome (GOLD analysis project Ga0163146, IMG submission 148648) | Freshwater microbial mat bacterial communities from Lake Vanda, McMurdo Dry Valleys, Antarctica - Oligotrophic Lake LV.19.MP7.G1 | ecosystem: Environmental > Aquatic > Freshwater > Lake >...
CTGCATGTCGAACGCCACCGCAATCGCCATGGTGTTCAAATTGATCGAGGCCGCGCAGCGCTCCTGGCGACGCCTTGACGGAACCAGCTTCTTGCCAAAGGTGATCTATGGGATAAAATTCAAAGACGGCATCGAGGAAACAGCAGCGTCGCTCAATTCTCAAGCCGAAGTCGCCGCCGCTTGATCCGTCAGCGCGTCACCAAGATTCGGCTATAGCTCGAATTGACCTGATGTGGGCCGCAAATTCGGCTCCTACAGGAAGGCTATCGACGTCCTTGAAAATCCTCTCTTCGCCAAATGCGTAGATTAGAGCATCGCATAACCGGCCAGATACGTCTGCTGTGTCGGATCTCCGATAGCCAATGAAAATCGAACTCTTCATGTTGCGCCCCCACTGGCACCGTCACTGAGTAGAATATGTCACCATAATTCTGACAATGCCAGCTCGCGCTTTGCGGCGATTGGGGTGCGTACCAAAGGTGTAGCGATTTGAGGTGCGAAGGTCTGGAGTCCGTATCGTTACCCTCTTTCACCCTGACCTTCGCTTCGCTCTGGTCTGTCCCTCCCCCGCAAGCGGGGGAGGGACTTCAGCCTAGAACTTCCCCCTCACTCCCACGCGCACGCTGCGCGGGGCGCCGCGGAAGGCGTTGGGGTTTTCGTATTCGGTGTCGCTCACATTGTTCGCCACGGCGTAGAGCGTGAGCGCGTCGGTGAGCGCGTAGTCGACGGAGACGCGGCCGTAGTCGAAGCCGGGTGTGGGGGCGGCGGCGAACTCGAAGTTGCCGTCGTTGTCGTATTTCACGTCGATCTGTGATGACGCCCATGTCCAACCCGCCGACAGGCGGAGTTTTTCCGTGGGACGCACCGAACCGTCGAGTGACCATGCATGCAGTGGACGGCGCGCGAGGCGCGGGTTCCCGGCGCCCAAAGCGTTGCGTGTGTCGGTGAAGACGTATCCGGCGCGCAGCGTGGCGGTGTCACCCAGCTTGCCCTGCACATAGGTTTCGAAGCCATCGATGTCTGCGCGGCCGATGTTGATGTTCTGCGTTGTCGCGAAATTGTACTCGATGAGATTGTCGATCTCGGTATCGAAGTAACTGGCGCCGAACTTCAGAGACTCGATCGGCGTATAGTCGAAGCCGATTTCGGAAGACGTTCCCTCTTCCGGCTTCAGGTTCGGGTTGCCGATATTGAAGAAGTTCGTGCCGAAGCGTTCCGACAAGGTCGGCGCCTTGTAGGACGCCCCCCAGGACGCATAGACGCGCAGCGGCGCGAACAGCGCCGTGAAGTCCTGGCTGACGCCGATGTTGTAGGTCGTGTGGTCGCCGAAATTCTCGTTGTCGTCCCAGCGCAGTGACGCCGCCACGTCCGTGCCCGCGCCGATGCGGCCCTGGCCGACGACGAACAGCGCCTTCGAATCTTCCTCCGCGAAGAGGGCGTTGGTGAAGAGCGTGGACGAATTGTCCGTGCGTTCGCTGGAGAGCTGGCCGCCGAAGGTCGTCGCGACGTCCGTGAGGAATCCGAGATCGGCCTTCGACCATGTCGATGTGAGATCAATGAAGTTGCGTTCGCCTTCGACGGTCGTGGTCACCACGCCGCCGTCGCGTTCGCGCCGCTCGTTGAGCACCTGGCCGCCGGAAAGGCGCGTGACGAAGTCGCCGGCAGTTAGCGTGCCGCCCACGCGCCAGACAGTGTAGTCGTCGCTGTCGATCTCGAGATCGGGATCGTCGGCGCGCTGGTCGAAGAAGACGCCCCCGGAGAAGCTGTCGAAATCGGCGCGCGAGGAACGGTAACGCACGAGCGCATCGATGCTCAGCGTGTCGCTGAAGGCGTAGGCCGCGTTTCCGGTGATGGAATAGATTTCCGAGCCGTCCTTGTGGCCGGTATGCGCGGTGAAGCGGTCCGGGACCTGGTCGAAGCCTTCGGTGGTCAGCGCGTCGACGGTGGCGCCGTAGGTGAAGCCGCCGATCGCGCCGGCCGCGCCCGCGACGCCCTGGTACGTTTCAAACGAACCTGCAGAGACATCGAAATAAGGCGCGAACGCCTTGTCGGCGCCGCGACGCGGCACGAGGTTCACCACGCCGCCGATCGCATCGGAGCCGTACACGGAAGACGCCGGCCCGCGCAGCACTTCCACGCGGTCGAGATCGCCGAGCAGGTCCTGCCCGAAATCGTATTGCGCGTTCGGCGCGGTGGGGTCGTTGAGGCGGATGCCGTCGAACAGCGCGAGTGTGTGCTTGGAGTTCGTGCCGCGCGTGAACACGGACGTCTGCGCGCCCGGCGCGCCGGTAGAGACGACGGTGACGCCCGGCGCTTCACGCAGTGCATCGGCGAGCGTGAGAAGGCCCTTGGCCTCGATCTCGGCGCGGTCGATGACCTCGACGCGATTGGGCAGGCGATCGGTTTCCGTCGGCGTGCGCGTGGCGGTGACGACGACTTCGTCCGCGAAGACGGGCGACGCAAACGCGATCAGCGCTGCGAGTCCGACGCCTGCGAGGAGGCGCGTTGAACGGATGGACATGCTTCATGCTCCCGTCGGCGCCGCGCGGCCTGCGCGTGTCGCGCCGAAAGACGTGGCGACGCACGCGGACCATCCGCGCGAGCCGGGCCGGCCTTCGAACGCCGCATCGACGGGAGTTTCCCGCTTGCCATGGACTGATCCCCGGTCCAGGCGTGAGCAGCTGCGACGGCAGGTCTCCTGGCTTCGCGGGTCGATGCTCTCCGCCGCCTTCCCAGGGCGGATTCCCAAATGAATCGGGGCCCCAGTGGCGGAATGGCGGATCGCTCACCGCTAACAGTTGCGGGCACAGCCGCGGATTTGGAGGAGACCTCCGCACCGCGTTCCCTTTTGCGCTTCCTCTCGGAAGACCGTCGCGAGGGCGGTGATAGCGTGCGTCGATTGTTTCGCAACCCCTCTCCCTCTTGAGGGAGAGGGACAGACGGCGCGCAGCGACGTCAGGGTGAGGGCCCGGTCTCACAAAAGGAGACCCATCGTGCACCACTGCGCGGTCTTTCCCTCCCCCCGCACGCGGGGGAGGGCTGGCGCGTTGGCTGTGGCCCATTAAGTAGGGCGCATGAGTCCAGAATTCCTGCTGCAAGCCTTCGTCTTTCTCGTCGCCGCGATTGTGATGGTGCCGATCGCAAAAAAACTCGGGCTGGGATCGGTGCTCGGCTACCTCGTGGCGGGCGCGGTGATCGGGCCGTTCGGGCTGCAGCTGTTCGGCGATCCCGAAGGCGCGATGCATGCGGCGGAGTTCGGCGTCGTCATCATGCTCTTCCTCATCGGGCTTGAGCTGCAGCCGGCGCTCTTGTGGCGCATGCGCACCTCGATCATCGGCATCGGCGGCGCACAGGTGGTGTTGAGCGGGCTCGCGCTGACGGGCGTCGGGCTCGCGTTCGGTCTCGACTGGCGCATCGCCGTGGCCGTTGGCCTGACTCTCGCGCTCTCGTCGACGGCCATCGTGATGCAGTCGCTTCGCGAGCGCGCGCTCAACGACACTGACGCCGGGCGCACCGCGTTCGCCGTGCTGCTGTTTCAGGACATCGCCGTCATCCCCATGCTTGCGTTGTTTCCACTGCTGGCGACCATGTCGCCTGACGTGGCGGCGGGACACGCGGAGACGGGCCTGCTTGTGCACGCGCCGCCGTGGCTGCGGGTGCTGGCGACGCTCGCCGCGATCGCGGCGGTGGTGCTGGCGGGACGCTTCATCATGCGGCCGGTGTTCCGCATCATCGCACGCACGCGGATGCAGGAGCTATTCACGGCGACGGCGCTCGTCATCGTCGTCGGCGTGACGCTGCTGATGGAAGTGGTGTCGCTGTCGCCGGCGCTCGGCGCGTTCATTGCGGGCGTGGTTCTGGCCGACAGTGAATTCCGCCACGAGATCGAAAGCGACATCGAACCTTTCCGCGGGCTGCTGCTGGGGCTCTTCTTCGTCTCCGTCGGCGCGAGCATCGATTTCGCGCTGCTGATCGCCCAGCCGGTGCTGATCCTTGGCCTCGCGGTGCTGCTGATCGCGGTGAAAGCCGCCGTGCTGTTCGGGGTGACGCGCGCGTTCGGGCGTGGCCGCGCCGATGCGGTGATGGTGTCGCTGATGCTCGCGCAGGGCGGGGAGTTTGCGTTCGTGCTGTTTGCGTTTGCGCAGGGCGAGGGCGTGCTCCCGGCCAGCGTTGTCGATCCGCTGATCGTGGTCGTGGCGATCTCGATGGCGGTCACGCCGCTGCTCTTCATCCTCGCGGAAAAGATCGCGGGGCAGCTCGTGTCGCCGATCGGCAACCGGCTGGAGGAGGCGATCGAATCCAACAAGCCGCACGCGATCATCGCCGGCTACGGCCGCGTTGGGCAGACGGTTGGTCGCCTGCTCGACGCCAACGGTTATCGCACCAGCGTGCTCGATCACGATGTGGAGCAGGTGGATGTGCTGCGCGGTTTCGGCCGCAAGGTGAACTACGGTGACGCCTCGCGCGTGGATCTGCTGCGCGCGGCGGGTGCGGAGGATGCGCAGGTCATCGTCATCGCCATCGACGACCAGTCCAAGGCGCTCGAAATCGTCGACACGACGCGGCGGCACTTCCCGCATCTCAAGGTCATCGCGCGCGCGTTCGATCGCCGTCACGCCTACGAATTGCTCGCCAAGAACGTGGATGGACTCGAACGCGAGACGTTCGAGTCCAGCGTGCGCCTCGGCGTCAAGACGCTCGGTATGCTCGGCGTCAACACCTATCAGGCCGAACGCGCGGGTGAACTCTTCCGCAAGTACGACGACAAGCTGCTGCTCGAAATGTCGGAGCTGCGGACCGGCGACTACGCCGAATTCCAGAAGGTCGTGCGGGACCGCACCGCCATGTTCGAGGAGCTGATGCGCACCGACATGGACGCCATCCGCACCGCCAACGATGACGAGCGCGTGGCCATGGAACGCGCGGCCGGCGAAGGATAGGCGGGCGAGGGGTAGGCGCACACTTTCCCGTCGTGACTGTTTGATATTGGCTCTCAGTGTGTCAATTGAAGCCAAACAACAAAACGAAGCGGGGAGAGCGACATGCGCAAGTGGATAGCGATCGGCCTGGGCGTCCTGCTCGTCGCGCTGGCGACAGGCGCCTACATGCGCCGCGACCAGATCGCGCTGCAGCTGCTGCGTCGCGCGGCGGACGCCAACATGTCCCGCTCCGAGATCGCGACGCTGCCGGACGGCCTGCACGCGGCGTTCTGCGGCACGGGCTCGCCGATGGCCGATCGCAGGCGCGCGGGGCCGTGCCTTGCGGTGGTCGCCGGCAAGCGGCTCTTCGTGTTCGATTCCGGCAGCGGCGCTTCGGAAACCATCGGTCAGATGGGTCTGCCGCCGGGCGAGATCGAGCAGCTCTTCCTCACGCACTTCCATTCCGATCACATCGACGATCTCGGCGCGCTCGCGCTGCAGCGCTGGGCGGGCGGTGGCGCGACGACGCCGCTGAAAGTCGCCGGACCACCCGGCGTCGAACGCGTCGTCGCGGGCTTCAACGAGGCCTACGCGCTCGACGCGACGTATCGCATCGGCCACCACGGCGCCGCAGTCGTGCCGCCCTCGGGCGCCGGGCTCGTCGCTGCGCCATTCGCGTTTCCCGAAGGCGGCGACAGACTTGTCGTGCTCGATGACGGCGGCGTACGCATCACGGCGTTTGTGGTCGATCACGGCCCGGTGAAACCCGCCGTCGGCTACCGCATCGACTATAAAAACCGCAGCGTCGTCGTCAGCGGCGATACCGTGCCGACGCCGGTGCTGGAGCGCGAAGCGAAGGGCGTCGATCTCCTCATCATGGAAGCGTTGTCGAAGCCGCTGGTCGCCGAACTCGAAGCCGCCGCCGCGCGCGCGAAACGTCCGGGCGTCGCGCAGATCATGGAAGACATCCAGAACTACCACACCACGCCCAGCGACGCGGCCGATACGGCCAAGCGCGCCGGCGTGCGCGCGCTCGCGCTGACGCATCTCGTGCCGCCGCTGCCGTCGGCGGTGTTCGACGGGCTGTTCCTCGGCGACGCGGCGTCGCGTTTCGAAGGGCCCGTGTGGGTGATGCGCGACGGCGATCTCGTGAGCCTGCCGGCCGACGGCGGCATGGCGCGGCGCAACCTGTTCCGGCGCTAGCAGCGGAACCCGGCGGCGGCTTTCGCGCTGGTGCGTAATGCCGACCGTTCTCGCCTCTGCCGGAATCGCCGGCGTGCTTTTCGTTCTGCTCGATCTCGCCTGGTTCGCCGTGTCGCGGGAGCGACTCTATAATCCCGAACTCGGACCGCTGCTGCGCGCGAAGGTCGACTTCGCGGCGGCGGCGGGATTCTACGTGCTCTACGCGTTCGGAATGGCCGTGCTCGTGATCGCGCCGTCCATCGGCGCCGGCGACGCGCAGCGCGCGCTGTTCTACGGCGCAGCTCTCGGCCTCACGGCCTACGCGACGTACAATCTCACCAATCTCGCGACGCTGCGCGGCTGGTCGGCGCTTGTCACCTTCGGCGATCTCGCGTGGGGGACGTTCGCCACCGCCGTCGCCTGCTGGGCGACGACGATGGCGATGATCCGGTTCAGCCCGGCTTCTTGAAGCGCAGCGCGAACTGGTCGGTGTGGCCACGGATGGCGGCGTCGAACACGTTGCCCGTGCGCGGATCAGCCGGGTTGGCGAGTGCGGTGAGTTCGCCATCGAACACGAAGCCCGCCGCAATCACTTCCGCCTTCACCACCGACGCTTCGATGCGATGGATGGTCTTGGCGCCCGTGACGCCCGCGCCGGCAACCGCCGAGTGGTCGATCACGATGTAGGTGCCGCCCGGCTTCAGCGACTGGAACACGGCGCGGTTGAACGCGGCGGCGGCCTCGGCGCCGAAATAGCCGTGAATGTCGTGATAGTTCTGCGCGGTGAAATAGACGTCGACGGGCTGCGACGTCGACAGCGTGCCTTCCGGCGTTTCGACGAACACGTTCGTGTACGCCGCATTCGACGCGATTGCGCGCACGGGATCGATCTGCGGCGGAAAGGTGAGGGCGGACGCCGGCACGATGGAAATCACCTTGCCGGTCGGCCCGACCGCCTTCGACAGCAGGCGCGTGAAGTAACCGCCGCCCGGCAGCACTTCCGCCACCGTCTGGCCCGGCATCACGCGCGCAAAGGCGAGCGTCTCGGCAGGTTTGCGCACGGCGTCCTTGGCGACATCGTCCGCAGGGCGGTTCGCATCGTTGACGGCCATGTCGTAGGCGGCGGTGGCGACGACCGCGCCCGCAGGCGCATCGGCGGGCGTCGTCGAACAGGCGGCGAGCGCAATGGCGCTCACGGCGAAGGCGAGGGTGCGCAGCATGAAGTCCTCCCGATGTGTTCTGATTTCTACGCGGCTCTACGCGCGCGGTTACACCGCGTCTACCGTCACCCGTCGCATATGCCGACGCTGGCCGGGATAGTCGTTGAGCGCGAAGTGCCAGACGCTGCGGTTGTCCCAGAACGCGATGGAACCGCTGCGCCACTGGAAGCGGCACGTGAAGCCTTCGAAACGCGCGTGGTTGAAGAGGTGGTCGAGCAGGGGTTTCGACTCGCGTTCCCTCCAGCCCTCGAAGCGCAGCGTGAAGGCGGGATTCACGTAGAGCGCCTTCTTTCCCGTGACGGGATGGACCTTCACCACCGGGTGGGTGAACTCGCCGGCCATGCCTTCCGCTTCCGCCACCACCATGGAGCCACGCTTGTGTGCGGACTGCCCTTGCGCGGAATATTCGCGGTTCGCCGAGTGCACGGCGCGCAAGCCTTCGAGCGTCGTCTTCAGCCCCGGCGAGAGCGCGTCATACGCCTTCGTCATCGACGCAAAGAGCGTGTCGCCGCCGAACTCCGGAATCTCAAGCGCATGCAGGATCGAACCGATCGACGGCGTCTCGAGGAACGACATGTCCGAGTGCCAGCCGCCGCCGAAATTCAGATTGTCGGTCGGCTCCTTGATGATTTCCATGATCTCGGGATGGCCCTCCATCCCTTTCACGTAGGGGTGGACGTTGAGCGAGCCGAAGCGTCGGCCGAACGCCTTGTGCTGCTCGGGCGTCAGCGTCTGGTCGAGAAAGAAGATGACCTCGTGGTCCACGAACGCGCGGTGGATCGCATCGAACGTCGGCCCGTCCAGCTCCCTGGCGAGATCGACGCCGGAGATCTCCGCCCCCAGCGCGCCCGCCACCCGCTTCACCGTGATCGTCATCGGCGTCTCCCTTGGTCTGGCGGGGAGACTAGCACCGTACCCGGCGACGATGCACGAACCCGCGCTTATGAATAGGGGTAGCAGTCGCCGCGCGCGAGGTCCTCGCCGAGGTGACGCGCGAGCGCGGCGATGGACTCGGCGTGCGCTTCGTAGGGATCGCTGTTGGCGGGGCCGACGATGATTGTGCGGAAAGGTTCGCCCTCGATCTGCACGTCCGGCGCGAGCATCGCGGTGGCGAGGCCGGTCCCCTCGTCGTCGCGCAAGGTCAGGAATTTCGGCATCGAGCGCGCGACATAGTCCTTGAGGCCGATGTCGCGCTCAAGCGGCGGCGCCGACGCGGGCGGCGCCCACGCGGCGATCACGCGTTCGCGTTCCCGGCGGAAGTACTTCGCCACCGCATGGCGCATGATCTCGGATTCGGCGTCGGCTTCCGCTTCGGTCTCGATGCGGAACCACGTCTTCCCGCCGGGCGCGTCGCACACAAACTTCATGACGATCAGTCTATGTGCGCGCCGCCCCGGCGGTAAAGCGACGCTAGCAGGGGACGCGGCGTTCCAGCGTCACATACCGGCGGGCGTAGGGGTCCCAGGTCTGTTGCTGCTGCACGCAGAGCTGCGGCCCCTGATCGTAGTAGCCCTGGTCCTGGCCGGCATAACCGGGCGGCGGGCCGTCGTAGTAGCCGCCGCTGTAGCGGGGTTGCGGCGGGGGCGGGTAGTAGGCCGGCGGCGGCGCGCGGCGGGATTCGGTGAGCGCGCTGCCGATCACCGCGCCGAGCACGAGACCCACGACGCCTGCAGCCAACGCGTCATTGTCGTTATCGTTGTCGCGGTGACGATAGCCCCGGCCACCGTAGTCGCCGCCGCGATGGTTGTCATAATAGCCCCGATCGCCGCCGCGATGACGGGGATCCGCCGCCGCTACGGAGGGCGCGACTGCGGTGAGAGCAATAACGGCCGCACCGATCAGGGCGGCGAGCTTCGTGGCCATGGCTTTGTTTCCGTGCGCGTTTTTGTTGGGCGGCGCATCGGGGGTGGAAGCCGCACGCCGTGGAACGTGCAGCATGCCGCGCGGACGTCTGAACCGTGTCTGAACGGCGTTCAGGCGGACTTCGCCGCGGGTCCCGCAGGCAGGGTCGCGACGACGAGGCAGCCCATGCCCTCAACCTGCGACACCGAGAGCGTGCCCCCGTGGGCGGTGAACACGCGCCGCGCCACGGGCAGGCCGAGGCCGAGGCCGCCGCCTAGCCGGTTGAGCGCGTCGTCGCCCTGCTGGAAGGCCTCGAAGCAGCGCTCAAGCCGCTCGGGTTCTATGCCCTTGCCGCGGTCGCGGATGGCGAAGGCGACGCCCCCGCGGTCGGGCGTCACCATGAAGTCCACCGCGCCTTCACCGTGTTCGATGGCGTTGCGCACCAGGTGGCGCAGCGCGCGCACCACGAGATCGCGGTCGCATTCGAACCGCGCGCCGTCGGAGCCGTCGACACCCCGCAGGATGACGCCCTTTTCCTTCGCCGCCGGCATTTCCGCCGCCACGACCGCGTCGATGATGTGCGCAGCGCGGCACTCGTCGGGACGCAGTGTGAATTCCGCCGTCAGCATCTGTGCGGCAGATATGAGGTCGGAGACATTGGTGGAGAAGCGACGGCCAGCGCCGGCGATGAGGCCCGCGAACTCCGCCACTTCCGCCGATTTCGGATGCTGCTCGATGTGTTCGGCGAAACCGACGATGGAGGTCAGCGGCGTGCGCAGTTCGTGCTGCACGAGGCGCAGGACGTTGGCCTTGATGGCGTGCGACTGCTCGGCGCGCTCCTTGGCGATGCGGACTTCGTTCTCCTGCTGGTAGGCGCGCAGGACGTAGCGGAGCTGGTAGCTCAGCAGGCGCCAGTTCAGCGGTTTGACCACGAAGGACGTGGCGCCGGCCTGGAAGGCGCGATCGATCGCGGCCATGTCCTCGCGGCCCGTCACCACCACCACGGGCACATGGCGCAACGTCTCGTGGGCGCGCATCCGTCCGATGAGTTCGAACCCGTCCATGACCGGCATGTCGAGGTCGACGAGCACGAGGTCGTAGTGGTTCTCGAGCAGTTTCTGCAGCGCTTCCGCGCCGTCGCCGGCGGTGTCGAGCGTGACGTCCGGCGTCGCCAGATGCACGCACGCGAACTCGCGCAGAATCGGATCGTCGTCGGCCACAAGGATGCGGGCCGGCTCGTCGAGCACGAAAAAGAAACCAGTCTGGTCGAGACGTTGAGCGAGCATGGGAATCCCTGGGCAATCTATAGGGCGCCCATCGTTAAGAAAGCGCGGTCTCGAAAGGTTCAGAGAGCCTTAATCGCGGTCGTTGCGCAGTCGGAAGGAGCGGGAGTTTTCAACGGTGAAGGCGGCGGTGCAGATCCGCGCGAAGGGCCCGTCGATCGCGGGCAAGCTGCAGGCGCTCGTGCTTGCGGCGGTCGTCGCCGCGACTGCGACTGTCGGCGGGCTGTCGCTCTGGACGGAACTCTCCCGTTACGCCGACGCCAAGCGCGAGGCGCTTTTGTCCACCGCGCAGGTTTTTTCTTCCGTCGTCTCGAAGTCCGTGGCGACCGCCGACCGGCAGGGCGCCAACACCGTTCTGCGCGGCGTCGCCCGCATGCCGGAGATCGCCTACGCCCGCGTGGAGGACGCCAACGGCGCCATCTTCGCGGAAATCGGCAGCGGCGTGCGTCTGGACTCCGATGTGCGACTTGAGGGGGGCAAGGCCGACCTCGGGATCGGCGCGCTGCTCGCCACGCGCACCATCGAGACCTCCACTCCGATCATGCAGGGGGGGCGAGAAGTCGGTCGCTTCGTGCTGATCGCCCGTGCGACCGATCTCAAGGATCGGGTCATGGGCATTCTGGTCCGATCGCTTCTGGCCTGCGTGATCGCCTTGACCATCGGCCTGATCATCGCCTCGCGCCTGCAGAAGGCGATCACCGGCCCGATCGCGCGTCTGGACGCGGCGGTGGCGCGCATTCGTGAATCGCAATCGTTCGACGCGCCGGTGGAAGCCACCAGCAACGACGAGGTCGGCCGTCTCGTCGAAGGCTTCAACGCGATGCTCGGCGAAATCCGCGCGCGCGACGGGCGGATCGAAGCGCATCTGAAAGGTCTTGAACGCGAGGTCGATGCGCGTACGAAGGATCTCCGCGTGGCGCGCGACTCGGCGGAGCATGCCAACCGCGCCAAGTCCGACTTCCTCGCCACCATGAGCCATGAAATCCGCACGCCGATGAACGGCGTGCTGGTGATGGCGGAGCTGCTGGCGGGCGCCAATCTTGGCGAGAAGCCGCGTCGTTACGCCGACGTCATCGTGCGTTCGGGCAAGAACCTGCTTTCGATCATCAACGACCTGCTCGACTTTTCGAAGATCGAGGCCGGCAAACTCGAACTCGAAGCCACGCGCGTCGATCTCGGCGAGATCATCGACCAGACGGCCTCGCTGTTCTGGGAACGCGCGCGTGGGAAGGGGCTCGATTTCGCGGCCTATATCGCGCCGGACACGCCGCGCTTCGTCATCGGCGATCCGGTGCGCCTCAGCCAGATCGTCACGAACCTCGTCACCAACGCGCTCAAGTTTACCGAGACCGGCTATGTGCTCGTCACCGTCGCGAGCGATCCGAAGCGGCAGGGCGTCATTCGCATCGCCGTGCGTGACACCGGCATCGGCATTCCGAAGGACAAGCTCGCGGGCGTCTTCACTGCGTTCACGCAGGCCGACCAGACGACCACCCGCAAGTTCGGCGGCACGGGGCTCGGTCTCACGATCTGCCGGCGTCTCGCGCAGGCCATGGGCGGCGACATCGGCGTGGCGAGCGAGGTGGGCAAGGGCTCGACGTTTGCGGCGGACCTGCCGCTGCGCGCGGCTGACGAAGAGAATGTGTGGCCGCAGTTCAGCGCCCCGCAGACCGCCGTCGTCGACTGCGCGCTACCGGCGACGCGACGGGTGTTGACACAGTATCTGCGTGCGGCCGGCTACGAGATCGCGCCCGAGAACGACGCGAAGTGCGCCGCAAATTTGCTGATCGCGGATCCCGATCGCTTTCGTCAGCATCCACGCCGTCAGGGCGCGCAACGCGTGGTGCTCCGCGCGCTCGGCGATTCCACGGCCGATCATCTTCTGGAGGCGCGCGATGCAGACGCCGCGCTCGATCTGCCGTTGCTGCGCGCAGATGTGGAAGCCTTGCTGTGGGAACTGATTTCGGGCGGCGTGCGTCAGCAGCGCGCGCGGAGCACGCAGGCGACGACGCAGGCCCAGTTCAAGCATCGCCTCGTGCTCGTGGTCGATGACAACGCGGTCAACCGCGAGGTCGCCATCGAGTCGCTGTCACGCTTTGGCGTCGCGGCGGAGACGGCGGAGAACGGCCGCATCGCCGTGGAGATGGCGACGGCGCGGCTTTACGATCTCGTGTTGATGGACGGCAGCATGCCGGAGATGGATGGTTTTCAGGCCACCGCTGGCATTCGCGCACATGAAGCCGGCAAGGGTGCGCGTCGCACGCCGATCGTGGCGCTCACCGCCGATGTCCTCGGCGCCTCTGCGGATGCATGGCGTGATGCGGGAACCGACGGCGTGCTGCACAAGCCCTTCACGATCGCCGCGCTCGGCGCGCATCTGGAGACGCACTTCGGCCCGCCGGATGAAGTGGTTGTCTCGGAAAGCCCGTTGCAATCAGATGCAGACGAGTCAGATTCAGCGAGCGGGTTCGAGCACCTCGATGCGCTGGGCGCGCCGGACTTCGTGCAGCGCGTCGTGGGCCTCTATCTGGATCAGGCGCCGAAGCGTCTGTCGGAGCTCATCGCCGCCGTGCGCGACGACGATCAGGACGCTGCGGCGCGCGCGGCGCACGCCATCAAGTCCATGAGTCTCAGTCTCGGGGCGCAGGACGTCGCCGATCTCGCCGGTCAGGCAGAACGGCGCGTGCGCATCGACGGCGCTGCGATCACGGATGTGGACGTCGCCGCCGTCGCGGATGCGCTGGAGGAAACGACGGCGACGCTGGCGCGCAAGATCGGTCGTGGCGCGTCGCCCGCGCCGGTTCCGGGAGGTCGGACGGGTATCGCAGGCGAACTCGAAGCGGCGATCCGCGCGGGGCAGCTCGCGATGCACTATCAGCCGATCTTCGACCGCACCGGGCAGGGCCTGATGGGTTTTGAAGGTCTCGTGCGGTGGTCGCGCGACAACGGTGTTCCTATTGGCGCGCAGGACATGGTGCGTGTGGCGGAAGACTCCGGTCTCATCGCGCTACTCGGTGACTGGGCGGTCGATCGCGCAGCGCAGGATGCGCGTGACTGGCATGGCGTGTTCGTTTCGGTGAACGCCTCGCCGACGCAACTGCACGATCCGGGCTTTGACGCCCGCGTGTTCGCGACCCTGGAAAAGCGCGGCATGGATCCTAAGCGCTTCGTCATCGAGATCACCGAACAAGCGACGCTGGAGGCCGATCCCGAAGTCATCGATCTCATCAAGCGCCTGCGCGCCGGCGGCATCCAGATCGCGCTCGATGATTTCGGCACGGGCTATTCCTCGCTCACGCACCTGCGCCGCTTCCCGATCGACAAGGTCAAGATCGACAAGAGCTTCGTCACCGACCTCGGCGCGGGGCTTGAGGGCGCCACCATCATTCACGCGGTCGTGTCCATCGGGCGCACGCTTGGCTTCCAGATGGTGGCCGAGGGCGTGGAGACCGTTGAGCAGCACGCCTTCCTGCGCGCGGCAGGCGTGCACGCGCTGCAAGGATGGCTCTTCGGCAAGGCCATGCCGGCGGCGGAAGCGTCGGCGCTTGTGGTGCGCCATTCGGTGGGCGTGGCCTGAAAAGCGGACTTGGCGCGAGGCCGCTTGCGCCGCCGCCCGGAGCATGCTTCCGGTCGCCCACAAGAACGCGCGGGGAAAAAGCATGAGCACGGCGACGACTTCGGAGGCGGAGGCCATACCGCCGCAGAAACTGCGTCTCGTGGTGGCGGCGTCGGCCGCGGGCACCATCTTCGAGTGGTACGACTTCTTCATCTACGGCGCACTCGCTTCGATCATGGCGCGCCACTTCTTCGCCACGCTGCCGGATGCGCAGGCGCTGATCTTCTCGCTGCTGACGTTCTCCGTCGGCCTCATCGTGCGCCCGATCGGCGCGCTGGTGTTCGGCAAGATAGGCGACAGCAGCGGCCGCAAGGGCGCCTTCCTCGTCACCATCGTGATCATGGGCGCAGCAACCGTCGCCATCGGTCTGTTGCCGACGGCGGCGCAGATCGGTCCGTGGGCCGCCGTGCTGCTCATCGCTTGCCGCATTCTGCAGGGCTTTGCGCTCGGCGGAGAATACGGCGGCGCCGCCATCTACGTGAGCGAGCACGCGCCGCAGAACCACCGTGGCGCGGCGACGGCGCTCATTCAGGCATCGGCGTCCATTGGTCTCGTCGGTGCGCTCGGCGTCATTCTGCTGACGCGCAACATCATGGGCGAAGACGCGTTCCGCGAGTGGGGCTGGCGGATTCCGTTCCTCTTGTCGGCGGTGCTGCTGGCGATCTCGATCTGGATCCGCATGCAGCTGGAAGAAAGCCCGGCGTTCCAGAAGCTGAAGAACGAAGGCAAGACTTCCAAGCGCGCCTACGCGGAAAGCTTCCTCGAATGGCGCAATCTCAAGATCGTCCTGCTGGCGCTGTTCGGCCTGATGATGGCGCAGGGCGTGGGCTGGTACACGGCCAATTTCTACACACAGATCTTCATGGAACGCATCCTGCGCGTGGATCAGCCGATCGTGAACATGGTGATGATCACCGTGGTGCTCATTTCCGCGCCGCTCTACATCTTCTTCGCCTGGATCTCCGACAAGATCGGGCGTCGGCCCGTCATGCTGTTCGGCATGGTGCTGATGGCGCTGATGTATTTTCCGGGTTTCCACTTGATCACGCGCGCGGCCAATCCGGCGCTGGCGACGGCTTCGGTCTCGGTCCCAGTGACGATCGCGGTCGACCCCGCCGACTGCAGTTTCATGCTCGATCTCACGGGCGGGGCGCACCAGTTCGCGAGTTCCTGCGACATCGCCCGTTCCGCACTCTCCGACGCGGGCGTCAGCTATGAGCTGCGGGACGCACCCGCCGGCGCCACGGCGGCAGTCTCGGTCGGGCAAACCCGCATCGAGAGCGTCAATGCCGAGGAAGGTACTGCTGCCGAGGTGAAGGCCGCGCGCGCGGCATTCGCGGCGTCCTTGCAGCCCAGTCTCGTCGCGGCCGGCTATCCGGCGAAGGCCGATCCCGCGGGGATCAACTTCCCGCTTCTGATCGGCGTCATGGTGGTCTTCATCATCGCCGCCACCGCCCTCTACGGACCGCAGGCGGCCGCACTCGTGGAACTGTTCCCGACACGCATCCGCTACACGGCGTTCTCGCTGCCCTACAATATCGGCACAGGTTGGTTCGGCGGGTTAGCGCCGGTGACGGCGTTGGCCATCGTGACGGCGACGGGGAATATTTTCGCGGGCCTGTGGTTCCCGTTCGTGGTGACCGCGCTCGCGGCGGTGATCTTCCTCTTCCTGTGGCCGGAGACGAAGGACCGCGACATCAACGCGTGATCGGGCGCCGGCAAACGGGGCGCCGCCCGCATTAACTCCCGGTTGCGGCGCCGCTTGGCGTTGTGCGCGCGCCGACACCGGGGTAGGGACGACGTTCGCTCTGATGGATGTCCCGATGATCGCGTTCGCCGCGGCCGCTTCGCCCAGCATACTCAGGCCCATGGCGCGCCAGGCCGAAGAGGCTTTCTGGGCGTACCCGCATGTTTTCATGGGCTTCCTGTCCGTCGGCCTCGCCGCGCTGCTGATTTCGGCGTTCTGGATGCTGCGCGGCGCCGGCAAGGCGACGTCCGCCACCCGTCAAGCGCTGCGCGCGCAAGGGCTGAAGCGGCAGAAGGATCACCGCGCCCTGATTCTCGTCGGCAACATCGACGGCAGCACCCGCCTGCGCGAGCAGCTGATGGCCGCCATCGAGACGAGCTTCGGCGCCTTCGCCTTCTCCGCCCCCGTTCAGGTCGAGCCATTCCCGGTGAAGCTGAAGGTCGCGGGCGTCCGCGCCCATCCCGAGCGCATCCGGCGAATCGGCGTGCAGGCCGCAGACGTGCTGGAGCGGTCGGCCGGAGATGTCATCGTCTGGGGGCGCCGTGGCGTAGGCGACAAGGTCGAGCTCAAGTTCGTCGCGTCGACCAACCACGGGCGTGTGCCGGAAACGCACACGCTGGAGTTCAAGCTCCGCAAGGGCCACATGGAATCGGGCGTGGAGGAGGCGATCGCCTACGCCTGTGCGCGCCGTGCGCGCCCGGTGCTGAACCGCCCGCAGGATTACAAGCCCGAGAAGCTCCAGGCCATCGTGGAAGCGCTCGACAAGCTCGTCCAGGACCCGCCCGAGACGCTGAGCGACATCGCCCAGCTCGAGATCCTCGGCGACTTCGCCTCCGGCGCCCTGTCGCTCGGCGAGCGGGGCGGCGGCACACACTGGCTGGAAAAGTCCCTCGATGCGCGCCGGCTCTATCTCGAAAAGGTGGACCGCGATCTCGATCCCGGCGCCTGGGGCTCGGCGCAGCAGGAAGTCGGTCGCGCGCTCGCCGCGCTCGGCGAACGCGAAGGCGCCCGCGACAAGCTGGAAGAGGCCGTCAGCGTCCTCAAGATGTCGCTCGATGCGCTCCGCGCCGCCGACAGCCTGCAGGCCGCCGAAGTCGGCATGCGCGCGCTCCAGCGCGCCGAACAGACGCTCGCCCAGCGCCGCCGCATCGGGTTGAAGTGGCCGGCTTAGACTGTCGGCCGTAGCTTCTTCGGCAGCTTTTCCACGATGATGCGGTGCGCCTCAGCGAGGCGTTCGCGCAGTTCGCCGTCGTCCATGGACTTCAGCGTCGTGAGCTGCACCCACTTGGCGCGCGCAAGATAGGGCGCCGGGATGATGCCCTCGCGCTCGATGAGCATTTCGTAGGCCAGGTCGCCCACCTTGAACGACAGACTCGGCGCCTTGCCGCCGCCCATCGCCGCAAACATCTTGCCGCCCACCTTGTAGACGGGATGGTCGTCACCCCACGGGAACGACACCGCCGCGCCCGGCAGCGCGAGCGCGGCCTTCTCCACCGCCTTCGGCGTCACGCGTCCACGCCGACACCGATGGGGCAGGTCACGCCCGTGCCGCCGATGCCGCAATAACCCGCCGGGTTCTTGGCGAGGTACTGCTGGTGATAGTCCTCGGCGTAGTAGAACGGCTGGTCGGCGCGCACTTCCGTGGTGATGGCGCCGAAGCCCTTGGCTTTCAGCGCGGCGTTGTAGGACGCGAGCGCCGCCTCCACGACCGCCGACTGCGCGGGATTGGCGGTGTAGATCGCCGAACGGTATTGCGTGCCGACATCATTGCCCTGGCGCATGCCCTGCGTGGGGTCGTGCGCCTCGAAGAAGACCTTCAGCAGCGCGGCGAGCGACACTTCCTTCGGGTCGAATACGACGCGCACAACTTCCGTGTGCCCCGTGCGCCCGGAGCAGACCTCTTCGTAGGTCGGGTTCGGCGTCAGGCCGCCCGCATAGCCCACCGCCGTCGTCCACACGCCCGGCGTTTTCCAGAACACGCGCTCGGCCCCCCAGAAGCAGCCCAGCGCCACCACAATGTCCTCCATCCCGTCGGGGAATGGTGGCGCAATCGGGCGGCCGTTGACGAAATGTCGGTTCTCGAACGCAACCGCCCGGTCGCGCCCCGGCAGCGCCTCGGCGGCTGTCGGCAGATCGAGCTTCTTCTTAGCAAGGAACATGGGGAAACCTCCGCAGCGCTCAATGTAGGGCGCCGGAGCCGCCGTTACAGCCCGACTCGGGAAGGTTGGGGGGCGATGCGAACGCCAGACCAGGGCCGCTGGCGGGCCACGACCGATGATGATGAGCACTATATCTACGCCATAGCACTATGATGGCGGTTGTTCGCACGCCTGTCTGCCCCCAGCCAGCCCAACGAAGGAGCCTTTTCAGGCCGAATTTAATCTGCAGCTATTCGACGGTGTAGCCGAGCGCCCGATACCCGGCTCGTCGTTTTGCCGCCATTCGCACAAGCACCGGCACCAGCTCATCGACGTAGTCGACGACGAGAACATCGGCCTTTCCGGCATGCTCGCGGTGCAGACGGCCCACATATTGAGCGAGCGTACCTTTCCAGGATATGGGCATCGTCAAGAAAAGCGTGTCGAGCCTTTGATCGTCAAAGCCTTCACCAAGATAGCGCCCTGTGGCGAGGATGAGCCGTTCCTGGTCATTGGCTACTCGTAGGCCAGCCTCGCCCGCCTTGCGCTCGGCAGCAGACATCCCGCCTCGAAGGACCACGAGATTGCTCACGAAGCGCGAAAAGCGCTTATGGAGGTATTCGAGATGGTCCCTGCGCTCGGTCAGAACGACAGGTGACCGCTTTGCTTCGAGAGCCTTCAGTACGTCGTCGAAAATCAGGTTGTTGCGCGGCTCGTCCTGCGCGATGGCAGCGTAGATCGCCGGCATGGCAGGGCGGTCTGAGGCAACCAAAGGCGGCGGCAACTGAAACTCCGTCGACCGATGCTTCGCGCGGTGAATGATTCCCCGCCCGGCAGCCTGCGCACGCGCATCTACGCGATGTCGAACGGGGCCGCATTGCATAAAGATGATCGGATGGTGCCCATCTTTGCGCGCTACTGTCGCCGATAGCCCCAGGACAAACCGCGCCTTTGCGCGCCTGGCCACGAGTTCAAAACTTGCTGCCGAAAGGTGATGACACTCGTCGACGACCAGATGGCCATAGTCCGCCACCAGGTCGGATACTTCGCCCTGACGCACGAGGCTCTGGATTAACGCGACATCAATGATACCGGTCGGCTTACGGCGTCCACCACCGATGATGCCGATGTCCTTCGGATCGATATCGAGAAATGTCTTGAGGCGTTCGACCCATTGGGTGAGCAATTCCCGACGATGGACGAGAACGAGCGCATTGCGCCCCCGTTGAGCAATGAGTGCGGCAGCCACAACTGTCTTGCCGAAGGCCGTCGTCGCCGCAAGCACGCCTTGGTCATGCGGCAGGAGGGCATCGAATGCCTTGACCTGTGGCCCATGCAGCGTTCCCTGGAATCGCACTCGGCTGGGAATGGGATTGCCGATCACCCGGAGATCGTCCAACTCAACGTCGGCGCCTTCGCCTCGGATCAGCTCAACGGCTTCATCGAGGCACCCCCGCGGCAATCCTACATGACGCGCATGAAGCTCGGCACAAGAGATGATCCGGGGTTTGCCGAATGTCGGAAACCGCATGGATTGCGCGCGATAGAACTCGGGATTTTGAAAGGCTGCCAAGCGTATAAGGCGTGCCGTCATTGATGATGGCAGATCGGTCCGGTCGATATAAATCTGATCGGCGACCACGATGGTGATCTTGCTTGGCAGAGGAATTCCGATCGGGCCTGCCTTCGCGCGCCGTGACGGCGTCATGCGCCACGGCTCATCCGCATCCTCGTCTTCGACCGGCATGCGGACGCCCAGAACACGGCCGCGCATCTCTGCATCGGCAACGATTTCCGATGCAGCATTGGCGGACAGCCGTGGTATCGCCGCCAAAAATGCCCATTGGTCCTCGTAAGGGCGAAGGTCCTGGTCGATGAAGACACTGTTCCCAAGCTCGCGTGCCCTGCGTTGCAAAGGCAAAGCGATCAGATTGCCGAAGCCACCGACCGGCATGGTGTCCTGGCTTGGAAAGAAGCGATCATATGAGGCAAATCTTATCTCGGGACGGCGTTCCATAGTCTCCGTCAACATTGCAGCGCCAAGCTGTCTCGCTGTGCGCGCAGGAACCGGCTCGGAGAAGAAAATCCAGACATGACCGCCATTACCGGATCGAGAACGCTCAAGGGCGGCGTGCACCCCTTTAGCGCGGCACGTTTCCAGCATGGCCAACGCATCGGCCGCCCAATTCTCCTCGTCGAAATCGGCGGCAAGAAACCAACAGGTCTCGTCTGGAAGCAGCGGATACACGCCCGCGACGAAGTCACCACCAGAGGGGCGCAGGCTGTCGCCGCCGCGCAAATGGTTTTCGATTATGTCGTCGGAGACCGGGATGAAGGCTTGATGAGGGCACGCGCCACATTTGACCTGCGGCTTGCCGCATATTCCCCTTATCCACTCGTTGGCGCACGCGGGCGCATAGCCCGATTTGGCGGTCTTCCGGTTCTCCCATCGGACAGGAAAAACATCAGTGCGACCCGCGAAGAGACGCCGAAACAGCGCTACCTTGTCGATCGCCGATGATGCAGTGGTTACCGTTTGCGCAATCGAAACAGCAGCCGACGACAGACGATCGGCGGATAAGGCATCGGCGCGCCGCAGTTTGATCTTAGCCAGCGAAGCCTCAAGCTCCGCACGCTCGGCTTCCAGCAATACAAGCCTTGCCTGAATATGTGCGGCCTCATCTCGATCATTAGGGATCATTGGCCGTGCGTCCCAGAAAGTGAGGTCGGTTCATGCACCACCACCGTCAGCCTCCGTTCGCCGGAACGGTTCGATACATGTTTGGATGCTGCTGGCATTCTTCGCGGACGCGATTGAGCCAGGTATCGTACCAGCACCATTGCTTGCCGACGGCGACCGCGCCGTAGGCTTTGGTGGGGTCTTTCGCCACCAACCGCTTCCACAGTTTCGTGTGGCTATCCATGGTGAAACGGTTCCAGCCTTCCGCGATGATCGTGCTCACGATCTCGCTAGGCAGGTATTTTCGCTTCTCGACCTCTTTCAGGGCCAGATTGAATTTCTCCGCGATGTCCGATCCGGGAGGCACGAGTTCCACGGCGAGATCGGCTCCCGGCGCGCGGTTGGCGGTCTTGTGGACCATGAACACGCGGAATGCGAAACGCGGATCGGCCTGCTGTTCGGGCGTCAACTGGCGCTCAAAGGCGTCCATCATCGTCTCGACATGGCGCGGCAGCGTGCCAGCCTTCCTCAGCAGCGCCCGCTGGTCGGGGCTGAAAGTCACAAATTGGAGGGCGATCGGCAGGCGGCGTTCGAGGGCGTATTGCGCGCCGAACAGGCTCCTGATGGCGTCGTTGAAATTGATGCAGCAGGCTTGCAGCTTGGCGCTGACCGCATCATCGATGCGGCTGGTCGAGCGGTGTTCAATCTCGTGCCGCAGTTCCAGCAGGAAGGCTAGATTGTCCTTGGCACCCTGTTCGATGGGGCACCGCGCGTGCTTCAGGCATTGGGATAACTCCCAGTATTTTTCCGCGCCGCTCAGCGTCTTGATGACGATTTTCTCGCCGTTCTGATTCTTGGTATGGCGGTAATCGATGCCTTCGCGCTTGAACCAGGCGTGGAGAAGATAGGTCCAAGCGATGACGGCGGTGACGATGAACAGTTCGGCGCGGAACGTCAGGCCACCGCTATTGAACGTGTGAACCGCCGCGATCATTGCCTCGCGAGCCTTAATCAGCAGTTCGTCGCCACGCAGCGACAGGCCGGTTTCCGCATCCACCTCCGGCCAAGAGGCGATGAAGCTGTCCAACTCCTCGGCGGTCGCGGCTTTCACAGCCGCATGTTTCTTCTTCGTCCTGATTTCGGCGACGGCGCGGTGATTGATCGAGCGCGAGGGCCGCGTGAAATAGGCGAGGATGTCCTGATCGTTGGGCCATTGCCCATCGGCGACCATGGCCTTGATGAGGGCAATCTCCCAGCGGTCGAGCTTATTGCCCCGCCTGCGCACCGGCATGGCCGTTCCCCTTTTGCAGCCGCGCCGAGGAGCGTGATCCAAACCGACGATGCGCTGATCGGCTGCGCGAAACCCGGCCGCGAAATTGTCTGCGCGCGCGAGTCTACGACCAAGCCGCGCCGGCTGGTGGTAATCGACCCGCAAACCGGTCGCGAACGCCTGATCTATGATCCGAACCCTGACTTCGCGCGATTGCAGCTCGGGCAAACGCGGCGTTTCCACTTGCGCAACGCCTACGGCGTTGAAAGCCATGCCGACCTCGCCCTTCCCCCTGGCCATCGCAATGGCGAGCGTCATCCCCTCGTTGTGGTGCAATATACGAGCGACGGGTTCCTGCGCGGCGGGACCGGCGATGAAGTGCCGATCCAGGCTCTCGCCGGACGAGGTTTTGCAGTTCTGAGCTTTTCTCGGCCGGACTTCGTCCCGGCTGCCCTGGAAGCGCCGAACGAGGTGGCCATGGGCCAGGCCAACCGCAAAGACTGGACCGACCGGCGCAATGTCCAGTCCTCACTCGAGATTGCTGTCCAGCTCGCAATCGCAACCGGCGCCATCGATCCCGATCGCATAGGCATCAGCGGATTCAGCGACGGACTATCGACCGTGCAGTGGGCGCTGATCAACAGCCGGCTGTTCAAGGCGGCTGCGGTGGGTTCTTGTTGCGAGGACATGCAGGCCTATCCGCTCACCGCCGGGCCGGTGTTTGAACGCTCCGGTCGCGAGATTGGCTACCGGTTTTTCGAGCCCGATGCCGCCGAATTCTGGAAGCCGATGTCACTGGTGCTCAACGCCGACCGCATCGACACACCACTCCTGATTCAGAACAGCGACAGCGAATATGAGGCCGGCCTCGACGTGATCGCGGCCTGGCGGCTCAGAGGCAATCCGATCGAAGTCTATGTCCTCGACCATGAAGGCCACTTCAAGATGCAGCCCGCGCACCGCATTGCGATGTACGAGCGCTCGGTCGAATGGTTCGAGTTCTGGCTGATGGGCCGGATCAACTGCGATCCAGCCCAGGAGGCCCGGTTCAAGCGGTGGCAGTCGATGAGGGGCGCACCCGCCAACCCGGTTTGTCGGCCAGCAGCACTACCTCCGCCATGACCGCGCCCACGCTTCGGCTTCAATGAGATCGAGCAGGCGATAGACGATCGAATCGCCCGACAGGGCATCGACTGACAGTGCCGCCTCCGTGGCGCCCCGGTCGATCACGCCCTGGCTGGCGAGCAGGCCATCCAGCAGTCCCTCCCGGATCACACGTCGATTGGCATCGAACAGCTTGCGGATGAAGCTGTCCGGACCCGCCTTTGACGTCCGCACCACGATCTCGCGCGGCAGGTCGGGGGCGAAGGCTGCGCGGGCCAGCGCGCGATTGATCCCGCCGCGGCACCACAGCCAGGTCGGCACCGACAGGCAGAATTCGACCAGCGGCTGGCTCATCAACGGCGAGAACCGCGGTAAACCGCCGACATCGTTGACATGGTTCTGCCCGCGCATGAGCAGCGCCAGGTGATCGCGCTTGCCGCCGTGCTTGCCGACGTCGACCTCAAACCACGGGGTCCACGGCTCAGGCGGAGCCAGCGGCCGATCGGCGAGCAGGCGCAGGTCGGGCGGCCAAAGCCCGGTCGGCCGCGGTCGCATTATTCGTCGAAGCACGGCGCGTGCCATCGTCCCGGCGTCGCATCCTGTAAGGCGGCACAAATCCACAAAGGTTGAGCAGGCACCAAGCCGGGGCCCCATCGCGCGCAGCCGATCGATCAACGGCGCGGCGGAGTGGAGAAAGCAGAAGAGGTTATCGCCGCCGTTGCCATCGAAAACCACGTCTGCGCTCAGCTCGCCTGCAGCGGCCACCAGCGCACGCTCAAGCGCGACCATGAATGCCTTGCGCGACGGCCGCGCCAGCCCGAGCGAAGCGGGACGAAGCAGATCGACGTGACTGAGCGCATACGTAGAAGCGATCGTGCGAACGCCGAGGTGGTCGCCGAGCAGTCGGACGAAGGCGCTCTCGTCACCGCTCGGATCGGCGGTGGCGAGGGTGATGCAGTCGAAAGCGTGGCCGCCCTTGGCCATTGCCGCGCAGATGAGTGAGGAATCCACCCCGCCCGACGCCGCCACCGCCACCTGGCCAAACTGCCCGGCCCAAGCGCCAATCGTTGTTGTCGCCAGATCGCGGAGCTCCTCAGCTGCGGACTCGAACGTCGGTGCCGTGCCGACCGGCATGAAATCCTGCGGCCGCCAAATTTGCACTGACGCGTCACCGGACCGGCCAATCGTCCAAAGCACACCAGGAGTCAGTTCGGAGACCCCGGCCAAACAAGTCGACCGCTGGCGCAGTTCCGGCCAGGCAAGGTAGGACTGCAGCTCAAACCACGACACGCACAATGGCTCGCCGTTTAGCACTTCGCCGAGCAGACCTGGCTCCGAGGAGAGGAGGACGTGGCTGGCGGTCTCGCGGCGATAGACCGGAAGCAACCCTGACGGATCGGGGTAGGCGGCTAACTGTCCAGACCCAAGGTCGCGAAACACGGCGAGATAAGCTCCCCAGCATTGGCTCGTCAGCCATTTCGCGATGAGGGGCGGCCCTTCGCCAATCGGCGCTCCAACGGCCAGCACGTTGACTCTGACCGCTGAGCCCCGCTCGAACATCACCCCGAAAATCGAGCCAGCGGGACCAAGGTCAATGGCGGTAGAACCCGGACCAAGCCATAGCTGCGGTCGATCGCCGCAAATCTCCTCAAGTTTCGGAGCCACAACAAGAGGTGAGCTGATCGACTTCGATGTCGCTGGCGGATCGCCAAGCGGGACGGCCAGCACAAACCGAATCGGGCTCATACGACCAGGATCGGGGTATATCGCTGTACCTCCTCGGCGCTGTCATTGAGCACTTCGTCCCCGGCCTGCGCCCAGCAGTGCGCCGCAAAGGGCGCGAGCTTTACCCCAATAACGACATGGGCGCGGCAGCCGCGTGCGGCGAGACCAAGCGCAAGCGCGATCGATCGCGGCAGGCAGCGATCCGCCGCCGATCGTATCAACCGGGCATGCTCAAACGCGCGAATGGTCCTTGCACCGGCGCGGTCGAGTGCCGAGGCGGCAAAGTCGCGGTGCGCCATAACATGACGCAGATCGGCCAGAACCGCCCCGAAAGAGTACGGCACGCACTCGATGCGCCGGACGAAGGCTTCCCTCATCTACAAGGCAACCGGCAACCTGCGCGCCGTGCAAATCCTGCTGGGTCATACAAACATCGAGAATACCGTTCGCTACCTTGGCGTCGATATTGATGACGCCATAACTCTTGCTGAGCGCACGGAAATCTGAACGCGACGGCTCCTCGCCTTGGTGGGGAGCCGCCAACGATCAGGGTGAACAAATGACAGCAAATGCGGTGGACGACACCTCGCATTTTGGTCTGGATTGTCAGCGAAAGCCGCCGGACTGCCCTTGTGTGAAGGACTCCGCCGCATTGACGAGTGTCCGTTGTTTTCGGGAACCGAATTGACGTGAACTTCGACACGCGCACTTTTGACTAAAACGTCATTGTTTGATCGAACCGCGGGATCGATCTGATTATGCAACGCTGGCACTTACCAAAATTCGCAAGTCTTGGTCGCGTGATGGAAACTGTTTCGAAAAGCTATGTTGGCTGAGTATAACGCCGGATTTTGGAGAAACCGCGATCGGTTGCGATGAAGCGTTCGATCATCGGCGAGATCAGCCGCTGAGGAGTTGGCGCACCCTTGGCCTCACCGCCGTTCAAGGCGACAGCATAAGCCAGCAATTCCCGATGCAGTCGCGCCGAAAGCTCGACTGTGAGCCGTATCGGCTTCTCGTCGGCAAGGTCAGTTAGCTTTAACCGTGTCATCAATCGCCTCCCAGCACGAGATCGCGCGTCACCAGTACGCGCACCGGGAACCCCGGACGGATCGTCAGGGTCGGGCGGACGTCGAGCTCGCGGCTCACGACCTGCTCGCCGGCGCGAGTGACGCTGTCCTGCGCGCCGCGGCGGATCGCACGAACAAGTTGGCCATCGCCGCCGGAGCCGGCCTCCGAGCCCACCCCCAGCAGAGTGGATATAAGCGCCGCCTTGAGCACGTCGCCCCAGTGATAATCGGTTCTGTCCTGCAGCCCGGCAAAGCCGCGCGGGTCGGTCGCGGGCTGGCGCTCAAGGACGATCGAACGGCCGTCGGGCAGGATCAGGCGGCTCCACGCGAGGAGCACCCGGCTTTGCCCGAGGGAGACATCGGCATCGTAATCGCCAATCAGTCGCGAGCCCTGAGGGATGAGCAGAATCCGCCCGGTCGGGCTGTCATAGACGTTCTGCGTCACCTGCGCGGTGACAAACCCGGGCAGGTCCGAGCGGAGGCCGGTAATGAGCGCCGCAGGGATCACCGAGCCCGCCTGGAGGATATTGGGCGATGCCAGCCCCGAGAGCCGTTCTCCCGACACCGTGCGCCGGTCGCTGGCGCGCTCCAGAAACGCCCGGCGTCGGCCGGCTTCGGATTTGGCACCAGGCTGCGTGCCAGAGGGCGCGGCCGGTTCCGCAATTGCCGATGCTCCCGCGAAGCCCACAGTATCGCTTGCCGGTGATCCCCCACCGAAAAACAGACGGCTTGCGCGTGCTGCCTCGCGCTCCTGCGCGACGCGCTGGCGTGCGGCCTCTGCGGCGTTGGCGGCTGGATCAGGTGGAACGGGTTGCGGTCCGTCGACAGGCGGAAGCACGGCAATATCGCCGCGCCGCTGTGCATCGAGGATCGGCTTGCCGAGATCGCCCGGAAGCGGCGGGCCGAGCTTGGGAACCTGACCATAATCCTTGGGCGCTCCAGCCAGGCCATCAGCTGGCGTAGGGAATTTGGCGGGCTGCGGACCGACCAGGTGAAGCGGATCAAGGAATTGGAGACGGAGAATTTGCGGCTGCGGAAGGCCGTGAGTGATCTGACGCTGGATAAATTGATCCTCAAGGAAGCCGCCTCGGGAAACTTCTAAGCCCCGCTCGTCGCCGGGCCTGCGTCGAGCACGTGCAGCAGAAGCTGGATATTTCGGAGCGTCGCGCGTGCGCGGCGCTTGGACATTATCGCTCGACGCAGCGCCGGACGCCGAAGACGCCCGACGATGAGGCGGGGCTGATCGAAGATATGGTTGAATTGGCGCGCACTTACGGGCGCTACGGTTATCGCCGCATCCGCGCGATGCTGAAAACCGCGGGCTGGACAGTGAGCGTCAAGCGCGTCGCGCGCATTTGGCGGCGGGAGGGGCTGAAAGTGCCGATGAAACAACCGAAACGCGGCCGTCTTTGGTTGAATGTGCGCGCCGGTGCAAAACTACATCACTGAAGCGGCGTCGTTTTGTCGTCCGCGGGCGGAGTAAAAATACCTCGCCATTAATCCTTTCGGCCGGTTTTGCGGTTCGAGAGGCCGGGGATGTACAAGGTGTTAAGCTACGAAGCCGTGCGCCGGGCCGTATTTGTCGAGGGTCTTTCGCGGCGTGAGGCGGCCAAAAGGTTCGGCAAGGATCCGCGGACGATTGGGAAGATGTGCGCGTTTTCGGCGCCGCCCGGCTATCGCCGCGCCAAGGCGCCAGTGCGGCCAAAGCTCGATCCGTTTCTTGGCGTGATCGATGCGATCCTCGCCGCCGACATGCACGCGCCGATCAAGCAGCGCCACACCTCCAAACGGATTTTCGAGCGCCTTCGCGACGAGCACGGTTATGCGGGCGGCATGACGGTGGTGAAGGATTACGTCGCCGGCGCCCGCATCAAGGTGCGCGAGATGTTCGTGCCGCTGGCGCACCCGCCTGGCCACGCCCAGGTCGATTTCGGCGAAGCCGTCGCGGTGATCGCCGGCGTGCGCCAGAAGATCCATTTCTTCTGCATGGATCTGCCGCACTCGGATGGGTGCTTCGTCAAAGCCTATCCAGCCGAGACGACGGAGGCGTTTCTCGACGGTCATGTTTCGGCGTTCGCATTCTTCGGCGGCGTGCCGTCCTCGATCCTGTACGACAATCTCAAGATCGCCGTGGCGCAGATTTTGGGCGACGGCAAGCGGGTGCGCTCGCGCGCCTTCACTGAGCTACAGAGTCATTATCTGTTCGTCGATCGCTTCGGCCGCCCCGGCAAAGGCAATGACAAGGGCAATGTTGAAGGCTTGGTCAAATACGCGCGCAAGAATCTTATGGTTCCGATCCCGCACGCGGAGAGCTTTGACGCTCTCAACGCCATGCTGCTGGTGGGCTGCACGCGGCGACAGGGCGATGTGTTGCGCGGCTTTTCCGCGAGCATCGGCGCGCGCATGGTCGCCGACATCGCCGCCTTTCGAACCGATCCGATCGGCCCCTTCGAGCCGTGCGAGAAAATCCCGGCGCGCGTCAGCGCGTTTTCGCTGGTCCGCTACCGCACCAATGATTATTCAGCGCCCACCCGCTACGGCCACCGCGAGGTGCTGGTCAAAGGCTTTGTCGATGAGGTTTTGATCATCTGCGGCGCCGAGATCATCGCTCGCCATAAGCGCTCCTATGCCAAAGCCGATCTGATCTTCGATCCGCTGCATTATTTGGAGCTGCTGGAGCGCAAATGCGGCGCGCTCGATCAGGCCGCGCCCTTGCAAAACTGGGAACTACCCGAGGACTTTGCGACATTGCGTCGGCTGCTGGAGAGCCGGATGGCGACGCGCGGACGGCGCGAATACATTCAGGTGTTGCGCCTCATCGAGATTTTCGCGTTCGAAGACGTCGCTGCATCAATCAAGACCGCGCTGTCGCTCAGCGCCATCAGCTTCGACGCCGTCAAACAGCTCGTGCTCGCGCGTATCGAGCGGCGCACCATCAAGCTTGACCTCGCAGCTTACCCGCATCTGCCGCGCGCCGACGTTCGCGCGACCAGGGCAGCCGATTATCTGGCGCTGACCACAGCGAGAGCGGCATGAGCGCGCCGCCGGAAATCCTGCTCGCCCATCATTTGAAGCAGCTGAGGCTGCCGACCATCCTGCGCGAATACGACAAGGTCGCCGCCCTTTGTGCAGCCGAGAAGATCGATCATCCGCGCTATCTCCTGCGCCTGGTCGAGTTGGAGTTGATTGATCGCGAGCGGCGCGTGGTTGAGCGCCGTATCCGCGAAGCGCGTTTCCCGGCGACCAAATCGCTCGACACGTTCGACTTCACCGCCATTCCCAGCGTCAATAAAATGCTGGTGCTGGAATTGGCGCGCTGCGAGTTTGTGCTGCGGCGCGATAATGTCATCGCCTTGGGCAATTCCGGCACGGGCAAGACCCACACAGCACTCGCTTTGGGGCTGGCCGCGTGTCAACGCGGCTTCTCCGTCGCCTTCTTCACCGCCGCCGGCCTCGTCCATAGCTTAAGCGAAGCGCGTGACGAGCGGCGGCTGTTGAAACTGCAGGCTCAATTGCAGGCCGTAAAGCTCCTGATCATCGACGAATTGGGCTACGTACCGCTCTCGCGCACCGGCGCCGAATTATTGTTCGACGTTTTCTCCCAACGCCATGAACGCGGCTCGACCATCGTCACCTCCAATTTGCCGTTTGACGAATGGACCTCCGTGCTCGGATCGGAGCGGCTCACCGGCGCGCTGCTCGACCGGCTCACCCATCACGTCCACATCCTCGAATTCAACGGCGACAGCTTCCGCCTGAAACATTCAAAAGCCCGTCGCCGCGCGGCCGCGCAGACCGAGCCGCCGCCGGAGCCCGCCTTCGATCCTGAAACCGGCGAAATCCTCGACCCCTGAGCTTGCTCAATATCGCCGCCGAAACGCAGAGGGCCCCCGATCGGGGGCCCTCTGCGTTAACACCTGCATCCACCGTCAGTGATGTACTTTTACTCCGCCCAAGTGATGTACTTTTGGTCCGGCGTTGACACGACTGGCGATGGCCAGACCGGTGACGCCGCCCGCACAGCCCAGGCCGAAGACCGGAATACGCGCCGCGTCGGATCTAAACCCCAGCCGCGCCATGGCTCGAGCCTCCAGGCTGGGCGTGGCGATCCCGGTCGAAGAGACCGTGACGATGATATCGACCTCGGGCCCCGTCAGCCCGGCGTTCGCCAAGGCGTTTTCCGCCGCCCGGCTGAACAGATCGACAGCGCCGGACACATAGGCCTCAGTCCGCTCAGGCCATTTGCGGGGCGTTATATACCAGTCGATCGGCATGACGGACTGCCGGTGCTGGATCCCCGCCGTGTCGAACACTTTGGCCATGCGGTCGAACTGCGGAAACCGGTGTTGGAACAGGGATCGGGCGACCTCGGCCACCGTCGGCTGGGGCATATCGTGAGGGGCGTCTGCAGTCCCAATGGAGAGCAGGGCAACAGGCGCAGTCATGGGTGGCTCCGACCGGGGAGCCGGTTTCCATCTGGAAGTCGGCTATAAGCGGCAACTTGCATGAACATCACAGGTATGTCGCTGTTCCAATCGCCTGACTCCGCGTGACTTTGTCGCTTCGTAGGCGTCAGCATCCCGAACCGGCGTGCAAACTGCCGTAGTTCGATTATCGGGGTGCCCTGAATGACGCCGCGCCCACCATCCGAAAGCACCCAGAACCCCGTCACCTTGTGGCTAGGCTTTGTCGTCATGTGCGTCGGTATGTTCATGGCGATCCTGGACATCCAGGTCGTGGCCACCTCCCTGCCGACGATCCAGGCCGCGATCGGCGTCGCACCGGATCAGATGAGCTGGGTCCAGACGGCCTATCTGATCGCAGAGGTGATCGCGATCCCGCTGACCGGGTTTCTGACCCGCGCCTTCACGATGCGATGGCTGTTCGTGGTGGCGGTCACCGTGTTCAGCCTGGCCTCGCTCGGCTGCGCGCTCAGCGAGGATTTCGGCACCCTCATCTTCTGGCGCGTCATCCAGGGGTTCTCCGGCGGCACGCTGATCCCTGGCGTCTTCTCGGCCGTCTTCCTGCTGTTTCCCGCAAATCGTCAGGGTATTGCGACCACCATCGCCGGTGTCCTGGCCGTGCTGGCCCCCACCGTGGGGCCGATCGTCGGCGGATGGATCACCCAGACCTACTCCTGGCACTGGCTGTTCCTGATCAATCTTGCGCCCGGTTTCGTCTGCGCGCTTCTCGCGGTCTGGCTGCTGCCGCGCGACCGGACAAACCCGGGCGAGGTCCGTCGGCTGGATTTCGTGTCGCTCATTCTGATGGCGATGGCGCTCGCCGCTCTGGAGATCGCGCTGAAGGAAGCGCCACAGCGCGGTTGGGTCTCACCGCTTGTGATCGGACTGGCCCTGTTGTCGATCATGTCTGGGGTGGCCTTCGTACGCAGAAGCCTGGGCGCGACCCATCCCGTGGTCGAACTGCGCACCCTTTCGAACCGCAGCTTCATGATCGGCTGCATCCTCAGCTTCGTCTTGGGGATCGGCCTATTCGGTTCGGTCTATCTAATGCCTGTGTTTCTGGCCTTCGTGCGTGGACATGGACCCCTTGCGATCGGATCGATCATGCTGGTGACAGGGCTGGCCCAACTCGCAACTGCCCCGGTCGCCGTCGTCATGGAGCGTCGGATGGATGCACGGGTGATGACCGCCATGGGGTTTGCGCTATTCGCTGTGGGTCTTGGGCTCAGCGCCTTCCAGACGTCCGCGACCGATTTCGACGCGATGCTGTGGCCCCAGATCCTGCGCGGCGTGGGCATCATGCTCTGCCTCCTGCCGCCAACGCGCCTGGCTCTTGGCAATCTCCCGGCGTCGCAGGTGCCGGATGCCAGCGGCCTGTTCAACCTGATGCGCAATCTGGGCGGAGCCATTGGCCTGGCTTTGATCGACACTGTGATCTACGGGCGGGCACCGGTGCTGGGCCGCGAGATCGTCGCGCGTCTCCAAGCCGGCGATGTCGAGACCGCTCAGGCCCTGGGCATCCCCGCAGCGGTGTTTGCCAGCCGACTGGGCCAGCCGATCGATCCCGCCACGCCGGCGGCCCTGGCCCCTCTGGTCGAGAAGCTGGCGCTGGTCCAGGCCATCAACGAGGCGTGGGCGATGATCGCCATTCTGACCCTAGCGGCGATCTGCACAGTCCCCTTTGCAAGAACCGAACCCCAGACCGCGGGACACGGTCGGGTGTGAGATATTCCAGGGCATCCGTGTCGGAACCAACGTCCGCTCTCCACCCAACCCAGTCCTTCGGAATGTCCGGTTCCGGATGAGGCCACCACGGTCTTTAGGCCGGAATGCGCTCCGCCACCCGCACCCGGAACTGCGCGCCATCACGCCCACCTCGGATTCTCTAATCACCATGCCTGCCGAGAAACCGAGCTAAAAATGCAGTCGCCGCGATATCACCAACACTCTGGAATATAACGATAACTTCCGACCGAACCTTTTTCGACGAGGTTCGGGTGATTAGAGACAAAAGCCGTTCAGAGACCGATTTCGGCCTTCGCGGCAGTCTCCGAGGTTCGGTCGGCATCGCCCAAACGGCGCGACTACTGGGGTTTTCGGCCCTACAGCGGGCCATCATCTTGTTTCGCAACAAGGAAGTGGCGGACAGAGAGGGATTCGAACCCTCGTTAGAGTTGCCCCTAAACACGCTTTCCAAGCGTGCGCCTTCAGCCACTCGGCCACCTGTCCGGAGGGCGGGCTTATGGCGTGTTGCGCTGGAAAAGA
>Ga0163146_10001575_pt1 | contig 32522 bp, 20 predicted proteins | sample OliLakLV19MP7G1_FD_148648 | JGI IMG/M metagenome (GOLD analysis project Ga0163146, IMG submission 148648) | Freshwater microbial mat bacterial communities from Lake Vanda, McMurdo Dry Valleys, Antarctica - Oligotrophic Lake LV.19.MP7.G1 | ecosystem: Environmental > Aquatic > Freshwater > Lake >...
ATGAGCTTGCGTCAAGTATTTTAGTGACTACATTATGACGTGCAAAAATGCACAGTCCCAGTGCCAAAAGCCAATACAGCCAATGGTTTGCGGACTACGAACGACGCGGGGAGACGAGGAACTTCAGCCTAACACGCCAGCAACGACCGCCACCCAGGTTGGAATACGATTGTATGGGTATCCGTATACGACGGCACTTGCCAATGCGCTTCCAAGAAGCGTCAAGCCCCAAAAAAGGCTCGAACTTGGCATTTCTGCTTGGGCTCCCAGTAAGACACGCGCCGTTATATAAATTGTGAGTGGCGTGATCACCATGCCTGCCACGAATGCCGCGATCGAATGCAAGACTCGGGGGGCGCGCCTTTGCTTGTCCGCGACCGTAGCGGTTGGCGGTAGGTAAGGGTTGTCCATGCGAAACGCAGCCTATCACCCTAGCCAGTACGCGGGCGCGGGCGGTGGCTTGGTGCCTGTGGTTGGGGACGACTGGGTCAGGTCATCAAGATATTGGGGGCGGTGGCTAAAAAGAGTGGCAGAGTCGAGGAAGCCGATATCCACAATTTATTGCGCATGTGAGGTCCCTGTTGGTGTGATAGACAAAACCGAGCCGAAAGCTTTAATCCCTGCCTGGCTTTCGGAGCGGGCTGGGGAGGGGGCAGAGTACGCGTTCCTAGTGCCTTTCACGCAACCGGGTGCCTCTCCCCGCTGCACGAAAGGTACTGCGCAAAGCCTACGCCCGGAAGTTGTCGGGATGAAGCGATGCGTCCGGCCGCGATCGCGCATGCGGTGCGAAGTATGCGTCGGGCCGAAGCACCTGAACGCGCCGCAGAATCTCCGCGTTTTGGGCTTGATTGCTACGGACTGTGTCGGTGACAGAAGTCTCGGGGCGCGGTGGTCACTACCGTCGAAGCACTAGTGTGGTGTTGCACCCTAGCGACACCACACTAGCGACCGGCACGCGATGCAAGCGCTCACCCTTTGCGATTCGCACAACCCCGCATTAGTGGGCGATACTGGGCGCATGTACGCCATTGCCAATTCCCGCTGGGGCGTTGTCTGCTTGCTGCTTGCAAGCATGATGTGCACCCCTGTGCGCGCCGACACCATCTCGGCGACAGCGCAGAGTGAAATGCAGATCCTGTTAGCCGATAAGGCCCAGCCCCTCGCCCAGTACCGCAAGCTGGATACGGGACTTCGCTTTGCGCTGCAGCGCCTTCGTGACAGCGGTGCAGCGGCGCAGCTGCCAAGACTGCGCGTGCTTGCCCCGGATGCACGCGGACGACTGCAGCTGGATATCGCCCTGCATGATGCGACCGCATCGCCGGACGTGGTGGCGTGGTTGCTTGCGCAGCCCGCTGCGCAGCTGGTGTCTGCAACCGGCAGCGAACTGCGCGCCTGGTTGCATTGGCAGGATGTGGCAGCGCTCGCCAGTTTCGATTCGGTCAGAAGCGTGCGACGGGCGATGCCGGCGCTCAACGGCAACCTGCAAGCGCCCGGTCGATCGAATGCGGGCGCGATGCTACCCAAGGCGCTGAACATCAGCGCGGGCGTACGCACGCATCGTGTCGACGTGGCGCGGGCGGCGCTAGGCTTGACCGGACTTGGACAGAAAATTTGCGTTCTGTCCGACAGCGTGGACCATCTCGGCGCAGCCCAGTCCAGCGGCGATATCCTTGTGAATGTAGAGATACTGCCCGGGCAATCTGGATTGGGCGAGGGCTTCTTCGGCGAGGGCACGGCGATGCTGGAGATCGTGCATGACCTGGCACCCGATGCCCGTCTGGGATTCGCCACTGCCTTCACCGGTGTTGCCAGCTTTGCGCAAAACATACGCGACCTGAGATTGGTTGCCGGCTGTCACGTTATTGTCGACGACATTTTTTATTTCGACGAATCGCCATTCCAGGACGGGCCGATTGCGCAGGCCGTGAATGATGTCATCGCCGATGGAGCGCTTTACTTCGCGGCTTCTGGAAATGAAGGCAACGCCGCCAATGGGACCTCGAGTGTGTACCAGGGCAATTTCGTCGACGGCGGCGCGCTGCCGGCGCTGCCGGGCGGCAGCGTCAATCAATTCAGCGTGGCCGGAATCGGCAGCAGCAATCAAGTGCGCGTGCTCACGAACGGGTTCGCAGCCGCCCTGTTCTGGTCCGACCCACTCGGCGCTTCCGGCAACGATTACGACGTTTTCATCATGAGCCCGGACCTGCTGCATGTGCTGGATGCGAGCACCGAACTGCAGGATGGCGATGACGATCCGTTCGAGATCACCGGATTGATTTTTCCTGATGACCGCATTGTGGTGTGGAAAGCGGGCGCTGCCGCGCCGCGCTTGCTGCATCTGAACGGGCTGCGTGGACGCTTCAACCTGGGCACCGACGGACAGACCAAGGGCCACAATGCAGTAGCAGAGGCGTTCGGCGTGGCAGCGGTCGATGTCTTCACCGCGGCAGGCGGCGCGTTCACCGGAGGTGCGGCCAACCCGGTGGAGCCTTTCAGTTCCGATGGCCCACGAAAGATGTTCTTCAACGCCAACGGAACGCTGCTTAATCCGGGCAATCCCAGCCTGCTTGCCGATGGCGGAGTGCTGCGCGTAAAGCCCGACATCGCCGCGGCCGATGGCGTCGCTACGGCAACGCCCGGATTCTCGCAGTTCTTCGGAACCTCGGCAGCGGCGCCGCACGCCGCAGCCATTGCTGCGCTGCTCCGCCAGGCCGCGCCCAGCGCAACGCCGGCACAGATACGTACCGCGTTGACCAGCTCCGCATTGGACATCGAGGCGCCCGGCGTGGACGCGCTCAGTGGTGCCGGTATCGTGATGGCAGATGCGGCGCTTGCGTCGATCGGCGCGGTACCAGTGGCGCGGCTGCACCGCAGCGACTTCGTGCTTAGCGCCGTCGATGGGGATAGTGATGCGGTGGCCGAGCCGGGTGAGACCCTGGATCTGTCGGTACGCCTGAACAATACCGGCGCTGCCCTCGCCAGCGGCATCACGTTGACGCTGAGTTCGATCACGGCAGGCGTGGAAGTGCTGCGGGTAACCACTGCTTATCCCGATCTGGCGCCAAACACCTCCGCATTCGGCACGCAGAAGTTTCGACTGCGCCTCGCGCCGGCGTTTCCCTGTGGCGCTGACATCCAATTGCAGCTACAGGCGAATTTCACTGGCGGCTCGCCGGGTATTGCGACGCTGGCGTTGGCAGCAATCACCCTGCCGGTGGGCAGCGCTGGCGTGCCCTTCGAGCAGGTCTATGCTGGCGCGGCGGTCCCGATTCCCGATGGCAACCTGCTTGGCATCAGCGTCGCTCTTGCTGTAAGCGCGCCCGGCATGCGCATCAGCGATATCGACCTGCACTTCGACGGCGCGAAATGCAGCGGCGACTTTTTGGCCACCGGCGTGGGCTTGCAGCACACGTTTGTCGGTGATCTGGATATCCGCCTGCAGTCTCCTTCCGGCACCAGCGTGCGACTGGTCGATCGACCGCGCGCTGGAGCAGGCGACAATGGCGGCAACCATTTCTGTCAGACCGTATTCGACGATGCCGCAAGCACCGCGCTTGCCGATGCAATCAGCAGCGGCGAGCCGTTCAGCGGCGCGTTTCGCGGTGCCGCTCCGCTCGCGGGTTTCAGCGGAGAAAATGCCGATGGCAACTGGCAGCTGCGGCTTGTTGATACCGCGGCGGGTGACAGCGGTCAGTTGCGCGCCTTTCGCCTGGTGCTGCGACCTGCACTGTGCGATTTGTACGTGCCAGTGGTGCTCCACGCCGACGGCTTTGAGTAAGCCTCGGACGAACGGCCGCATACAACGCGACGAGCTTCATATTCCAATGTTAGACAATCCGGCTAAGCTCGATGCATCCGGGACTGCATACTTCACCAGCCGATGGCTGTAACCGATTCGCACTTTCAAGCCAGCTTTGACCAGCTTCAGCACCGACTGGAGAAGTGCAACGCCGCGCGCGAATGCGCCTGGGCGCTGACCGACGCGGCGATCGGCGCGTTCAGTCTGCCCGACTGCGTCAGCTATCTGCTGAATGCCGACGGGCTGACGCTGACCCAGGTATCGGCATTCGGCCCCAAGATGAAACTCGGCCAAATGGTGGAGAACGCGATCACGCTGCGCGTCGGCGAAGGCATCGTCGGCAGCGTTGCCAGCGCGCGCGCGTCGATTCGCATTGACGACACGCGGCTCGACGCGCGTTACATCGTCGATGATGCGGCACGGCTATCCGAGCTTGCCATTCCCATCCAGTACAACGGCGATCTTTTTGGGGTGATGGATATGGAGCACGAACAGCCGGCGTTCTACCATGCGCAGCACGAAACTGTGCTGATGCGCATGGCAACCCTGGCGGCGGTACGAATTGCCGCGCTGCGCTGTCCTGCGCTGCCTGTTTCAGACTGACGCTTGCTCGCTCAACTGCAAGGGAGATTTGTTATGCGCTGGATATTTCTGATTCTCGCATTCGCGTCGGCCGGGATCGCCTACACCGCCGACACCCCGGGCATGATCGGAGTGGCAATACTGCTTTCGGTCGTGTTTTCCTTTGTGGCAGTGCTGGCCTTCGTGCAGGCACGGATCGAAGGCAACGCGCAATCGCACGCCACTGTGCTGGGCTCAAAGGACGTGCAACTGGCTCGACAGAAAAACTTGCATAAGCAACCAGCGCATAGCAAAGCCCGGCAGCAAGGGGCAGTGGGCGACACCAGCGCTTCGTCTACGGATTCCGGCTCATCCCGCAAGGCACACGCCGCTGACGACAACCGCGCCGCCGATTTTTCTGGCGATTCGGCCGGCGATGGGGGCGGTGGCGGTGGCGTTGGCGGCGACTGAGGAACCCTTGGGTCGGTGCTGGATCTGCGCTTGACGGCCGCTGCCGCACTAGGGCTGCGGAGTTTCTGAATTGTCGAAGCCGGCATTGCATTGGGCATGCAATGGCCACATTTGAATAGTGCGGTGCAAAACTTAGTCACCGCTTGCGCGCCGCGGTTTGCCGGCACGCGAGCAATCACCTTATCCATCGAACCGAGCATGCGCCCACTCGACACCCTGCATTTCGACGATCGTTTCGTGCGCACCCTGCCTGGCGATGCCAGTGGTGTGAACACGTCGCGCGAGCTGCGTGACGTGGCTTATAGCCTGGTACAGCCGACGCCAGTGAGCGCGCCGCGGCTGCTGGCCTGGTCAGAGGCGCTCGCTGTCGAGATGGGCATTGCGCGTCCGGCTGCGTCCGATGACGCCAGCGTGCAGATACTGGCCGGCAACCACCTTGCATCGGGCATGCGCCCGTACGCGGCGCGCTATGGAGGCCATCAATTCGGGCACTGGGCCGGGCAACTTGGCGACGGCCGTGCGATCACGCTTGGCGAATGGGTGAATGCGCGGGGCATGCGCTACGAACTGCAACTCAAGGGCGCCGGGCCGACGCCCTACTCGCGGCGTGCCGATGGTCGCGCAGTATTGCGCTCCTCGCTGCGCGAATTTCTGTGCAGTGAGGCGATGCATCATCTGGGCGTGCCGACCACGCGTGCGCTCAGTCTGGTCGCGACCGGCGATGAAGTGCTGCGCGACATGCTCTACGACGGCAATGCACGCAATGAGCCCGGCGCCATCGTGTGCCGAGTGGCGCCGACGTTTCTGCGCTTCGGCAACTTCGAAATCCTGGCCGCGCATGCCGAGATTGATCTGATGCGCAGCCTGCTCGACGACCTGATCAATACGCAATATCCGGAGTTGGCGCCGGCGCGGCCACAGGTGTATGCCGCATGGTTCGAGGGCCTGTGCCGGCGAACCGCGCTGATGCTGGCGCACTGGATGCGCGTGGGCTTTGTGCATGGCGTGATGAACACCGACAACATGTCCGTGCTCGGTCTGACCATCGACTACGGGCCCTACGGCTGGCTGGAAGGATTTGACGCGAACTGGACACCCAACACCACCGACGCCGGCGGGCGTCGCTATGCTTTCGGTCGACAGCCGCAGATTGCACTGTGGAATCTGTCGCGGCTGGCTGGAGCGCTGGCGCCGCTGATCGAACGCGACGCATTGGAGGCCGGGCTCGACGCATATCGCAGCGCGTATGACCAGCATCATCGCGAGATGTACGCGGGAAAACTCGGCCTGAGCAGCCTGGTCGACGTCGACAGCGAGCGCTTGCTCGATGATCTGCTGTCGCTGCTCGGCAGCGTCGAAACCGACTACACGATTTTTTTCCGGCGTTTGGCGCAGGTGAACGTCGATGCAGATCAGTGCACCGACGACGGCGCGCTGTTGCGGCCGCTGGATGCAGCGTTTTACAACGCAGAGGGCCGACAATCTGCGCATCAGGCCCGGCTTGCACAGTGGGTGCTGCGCTATCAGCGCTGCGTGCAATCACAGGGCGTGGCCGCGCAGACGCGCATTGCCCGAATGAATGCGCACAATCCAAAGTACGTGCCACGCAACTACCTCGCGCAACTGGCGATTGATGCTGCCGAGCAGGGCGACAACAGCGTGCTGGAACGGTTGCTCGACGTATTGCGGCGCGCCTACGACGAACAACCCGAACACGAAGAGCTCGCCGCACGGCGCCCGGAATGGGCGCGAAATCGCGTTGGGTGTTCGGCCTTGTCTTGTAGTTCATAGGCGCTGGCCGCTGCTGCAATCCGCGGCACAGGGCTTTTGGCACAGCGCCAGACCCACGAACGCGGCTAGACTCGCGGGCTTTCCATGACCGGAATTCGCACGTGTCCAGAGTATGCCTTGCCCTGTGCTTGTCGCCGCTGCTGATCGCCTCAGTCAGCGCGCAAACCGACACCAAGTTGCTGCGTTTCCCGGATCTTTCGGCAACCCAGGTGACGTTTGTCTATGCCGGCGATATCTACGTCGTCGGCCGCGATGGCGGCGCCGCAATACGCCTGACCGCACATCCAGGTCAGGAGCTCTATCCGAAATTTTCGCCGGACGGAAAACAGATTGCGTTCAGCGCTGAGTACAACGGCACGCGCCAGGTTTATGTGATGCCGACGCTTGGCGGCGTGCCGCGCCAGCTGACCTGGTACAGCGATGTCGGCCCGCTGCCGGTGCGTGGTGGTACCGATTATCGGGTGCTGGACTGGGCACCGGATGCCATGAATGTGCTGGTACGCGCCAATCGCGTACCGTTTGACGAACGCGGTGGGCGCCCGTATCTGGTGCCGGTGGATGGCGGAATGGAAACCCCGTTGGCAATTCCGGAAACGGGTGGGGGCATGTTTTCACCGGATGGAAACTCCATGGTGTACACGCCCATTGATCGTGATTTTCGCAGCTGGAAGCGTTATCGCGGCGGTCGCGCGCAGGACGTGTGGACCTATGACCTGATCAACAATCGTTCGCATCGACTGACCCATTTCAACGGCACCGATCACCAGCCGATGTGGATTGACGACGCGATCTACTATGTCTCGGATCACACCCCAACGCTCAATCTCTATCGACTGCCGATCGCCGGCGACGATCGCAACGACGCGCCCGCAGCATTGACGACCTTCAACGATTTTGACGTGTTATGGCCAAGCGCGGGACCCGGTGGCATTGTCTTCGAGCAGGGAGGCGCGCTATGGCGTTTCGACACGGCCAGTGGCGCAAGCAAGCGGCTGCATGTCCACGTTGTCGGCGACGCCGCGGCAACTTTGCCGACGATCAAAAATGTGGCGGCCCAGATCGAGTCGTTCGGCCTGTCGCCGAACGGAAAACGAGTACTGTTCGCCGCGCGCGGCGAGTTGTTCACCGTGCCGGCGAAGGACGGTGCATTGCGCAACATCAGTCAGACACCGGCGGCACGTGAAATGAGCGCCAGCTGGTCACCGGACGGCAAGTCGATCGCCTATCTTTCGGATGCCAGTGGCGAGTACGAAATCTATCTACGCCCGGAGAATGGGCAAGGTGCGGCAAGACGCATGAGTTTCGATAGCGATGCCTGGCGCAACGCGCCGGTATGGTCTCCAGACTCACGCATGCTGGCTTTCACCGATCAGCGTCAGCGCCTGCGCATTCTGGATGTAACCAGCGGCGCCATCACGGATGCTGATCTGGGTAAATACGCAGGTCTCGACGGCCTTGCCTGGTCTCCGGATTCGCGCTACCTCGCCTACGAGAAGACGGGCCGCTCGCGTGTCACGACGATCTGGATTTACTCGCTCGATGACAGCAAACCGCAGCAGCTGCTCAGCGATACCGTGCCCAACACTTCGCCCGCCTTCGATCCACACGGACGCTATCTTTATTTCCTCTCGAACCGCGATTTCAATCTGACCAACAGCGCCTTCGAGTTCAACTATCTGTACACGCGCGCTGCGCGCATCTATGCAGCCAGCCTGAGCAAGAACGGGCCCAGCCTCGCCAGTATCGACAGCGACGAGGCACGGCCAGAAACGGCCGCCGAACTGGCCAAAATCGGTGCCCGTGTGCGCATCGATGTCGAAGGGTTCGACGCGCGCGTGGTGGCGTTGCCAATCGTCGCCGGCAACTACGCCGGGCTGCAGGCGCTGAAGGACGGCGTGTTGTACTTGAGCCTGGCCGAGGGCCGCGATGGCGAAAACGGCGGTACGTTGTATCGGCACGTGCTCAATCCAGTCGAGTCCGGCGAAAACAAGCCGCGACTGATCGCTGAAGGCGTGACCGGCTTCGCTCTCAGCGGCGATACGGAAACTTTGCTTCTGCGCCAGGGGCCGCAGTGGTCGATCATCGAACCGAAAACCGGCGTCGACCTTGCTGCCGGCAAGCTGGATTTGGCGCGGCTGGAGCTGCGCATCGACCCGCGTATCGAGTGGCGACAGATGTTTGTCGACGGCTGGCGGATCCTGCGCGACTGGTTTTACGACGAGAATGTGCACGGCGGCATCAAGCGCTGGACCGCGATACGCGATCGCTATCTGCCACTGGTCGAGCATGTAGCGAGCCGCGCGGATCTCGATTATCTGCTGCACGAGATGGCGGGCGAAGCCAATGCGGGTCACGTCTATGTGCAGGGTGGCGATCGACCGCAGATTGAACGCAAGGGTGGTGGCTTTCTGGGCGCCGAACTGGAGGGGCATGCTTCGGGTTATTTCCGCATCGGTCGCATTTTCCAGGGCGAAAACTGGTCACCGGATTTGCGTTCGCCATTGACCGAAGCCGGCGTTGATGTTTCCAGCGGCGAATACCTGATCAGCGTCGATGGCGTCGATGCACGTAGCGTCAAGAATGCCTGGGCGCTGTTTGAAGGCAAGGCGGATCGCATCGCAGAACTGCGCGTCAGCACGACCGCCGATCCCGCCGCGGCGCGTCTGGTCCGTGTGCGCCTGCAAACCAGTGAGCAGGCTTTGCGCTATCTGGATTGGGTCCAGGCGCGACGCGCCATCGTCGATCGGCTCAGCAAGGGGCGCATCGGCTATGTCCACCTGCCCAACACAGCGCTGGAGGGCAATCGCGAGCTGATGCGCGGATTTCTTGCCTACGCGCACAAGGACGCGCTGATCATCGACGATCGCTACAACGGTGGCGGATTCATTCCCGACCGGATGATCGAGATGCTGTCGCGGCAGCCGTTGAGCTACTGGAAGTCTCGTGGGTTAGAACCCGCCGCGACACCGATGCTTTCGCATGTCGGTCCCAAGGCGATGCTGATCAACGGGCTGTCCAGTTCGGGCGGGGATGCGCTGCCGTATTATTTTCGCAAGCTCAAACTCGGGCCACTGATCGGAACGCGCACCTGGGGTGGGCTGATCGGGATCAGTGGCAATCCTGGCCTGGCCGATGGCGGCTCGGTGCTGGCGGCGACCTTCCGCTTCCTGGACACCGAAGGCAAATGGGCGGTCGAGAACGAGGGTGTGGCGCCCGATTTCGAAGTGATCGACTTGCCCGAGGCAATCCACGCAGGGCACGACCCTTCGTTGGAAAAGGCCATCGAGTTGTTGCTGCAGGCACTGGAAAAATCGCCCCCGCGCGCGGTGATATCACCGCCGCCGCCGAGCAACTTCGAATAACCGTCGCCCTGGTAACGCGGGCTTGTCCCGCTCTACTGGAACAGGGCGCTGGCGGGACGCGGATCGCTAAGCAGGAAGCCCTGCCCACGCATGCAGCCGAGCTCAAGCAGCGCCTCGCGTTGCTCGATCTGTTCGATGCCCTCGCCAATCACTTCGACACCGAGTGAATGCGCCAGTGCGATGATGGCGCGCACCACCACGGCATTGCCACCGGTGCGGCCCGGAGTCAGATCGGCGACGAAACTGCGGTCGATCTTGAGCGAGTGCATCGGAAATTGATGCAGATAGCTCAACGATGAGTATCCGGTACCGAAGTCATCAAGCACGGCCAGCACGCCATGCTCACCGAGGCTAACGAGAATGCGGCGAATCTGTTCGGGGTTTTCCAGCAATGCGCCTTCGGTAACTTCGATACGCACCTGTTCGGGGCGCACGTCATGGGTCCTGAGCATGCTGATGATGTTGTCGCTGAGGTCGGCGTCGCGGAAATGGCGTGCCGAGACGTTGATGGTGACATAGCGTCCTCCGGCGCACACTTGCGGCACCACTTTCATCACCCGATGGAACACCTGCCAGTCGATCAATTCGACGCTGCCGTTTTCTTCGGCCACCTTCAGGAAGTCGCCGGGTAACAAAAGGCCGCGCTCCGGATGGTGCCAGCGCAGCAGTGCTTCGTAGCCAATAATGGCGCCAGTACTCAGGTCGCAGATACTCTGGAAATAGGGTTCGAACTCTTCTCGCGTCAAGGCGCGGCGCAGGTCGCCTTCGAGATCGAGCAGCGCCAGCGCCTCACGATGCAGACGTTCGTCGAACACTTCGAAACGTTGCCGGCCCATCGCCTTGGCGCGATACATGGCCACGTCCGAGTCGCGCAATAGCTCCTCGGCGCGCTGATAACGCGCGTGACTGTAGGCGATGCCAATACTGGCCGAGGTAAACAACTCCTTGCCTTCGACCCGGATCGGTTCGTTCAACGCAACAATCACGCGCCGCGCCACCACCAGTGACTCTTCCTCGGTAACGGTGTCTTCGAGCAGAATGGCAAACTCGTCGCCACCCAGTCGCGCGACCAGATCTTCATCGCGCAGGCAGGCGCGAATGCGCGTACCGGCTTCCTTGAGCAATTCGTCACCGATCAGATGGCCGACGCTGTCGTTGATGATCTTGAAGCGGTCGAGATCAAGAAACAGCACCGCAAACATGTGGGTACTGTCGCGGCGAAAGCGTGCCAGCGCGTGTTCGAGCCGGTTCAGCAGCAACGCGCGATTGGGTAACCCGGTCAGCGTATCGTGCAACGCTTCGTGCTTGAGCTGGGACTCCATGCGCTCGCGTTCACGGATCTGCTCGCGCAACTCGACATTGGCCTCAGCCAGCTCGTGCGTACGCGCGTGCACGCGTTGTTCCAGTTCGGCGTACGCCAGCTTCAGCGATTCCTGTGCGCGCTTGCGCTCCAGCGAAAGCGCAATGTGATGCGAGACGAAGGTGAGTACTTCCTGGTCGCGCTCGGTGTAAATCACCGATTCGGTATAGCTTTGCACGGCCATCGCCCCGAGCAGTCCGGATTCGCCCCGAAGCGGCACGCCCAGCCAACACACCGACAGCGCGCCGACAGTCTTGGCCTCCCCAGCCCGGTAAAGCGTGTCCAGTTGCGGACGGTCAGCGCGCAACGGTTTGCCGGTGCGGATCACGTACTCGGTCAGACCCTGACCACGTTTGCGCGTCTTGAATCTGATCAGGGGATCGCGTTCATCGACCGTATACGGGAACGACAACATGTCGTCATCTTCGATCAGTGCAACAAAGAAATTTTTGGCATACAGCAAGTCGCCGACGATGCCATGCGCGCCCCGATAGAACGCGTCGATGGTCTCGGCAGTGCTGGCCAGCTCGGCGATACGCAAAAACGCGGCCTGCAGCTGTTCACCGCACTGGCGCTCGGCGACCTCGAGTTTCAGTTCGTGCGTGCGCGCTTCGACGCGCTCTTCCAGGTCCTCGTGCGCCTGCTTGCGCTGCACCGCGGTGAGAATGTGCTGGGCGACGTAGCCGAGCAATGCTGCATCTTCCTCCGAGTAACCGACGTCCTCATGGTAGCTCTGCACCACCACGGCGCCATGCACGCGTCCGCCGCTGACCAGGGGAATCCCGAGCCAGTCGTTGGCCATCGGCCCTTGGGCGGCATCGCGTTCGACGCCAAGCAATTCGCGCACATGCTCCGAAGGGCCACGCATCACCTTGCCATGACGAATCAATGCGAGCGTTATGCTGTTGGACATCTGATCGACCCGGAAGTACTCGTCCGGGGGCAGTGGTCGCGTGTCGACGCTATCGGCAAAATAAATGAAGCGCATGCGCTGGCCGGGTTCGTCGAGCAAGGAGATGTAGAAATTCTCCGCATACATCAGCTCGCCGACAATGGCGTGGATACTTTGCAGTACCTCGGCCATTTCCAGATCGCTGCCGGCAAGGTCGGCGATGGCGTACAACGCATGCTGCAGACGTTGCGCCTTTTCCAGGCGCTCCACCGAGGTTGACAAGTAATCACGTTCGAGCAATTCGCGACTGCGCCAGCGCAGCGCAGCGACCAGCGTGCTGTACTCGGCCTCGCCCATCGGCTGCTCGATGCTATCGGTCAGCAATAGCGCGGCATTGATGTTTGGGCGCGGGCCACCGAGCGCGACGCACCACTCGCGCACGCCCAGTCGCACGGGGTCGCTCGAGGTGCCCAGAAGCGCGGCGCGCACCAAAGGATCTTCGCTCCGAGGAAAGGCCTCCGGCGGCGCGAAGAAGCGACGCGTCACTCCAACGCTTTCGATATGCCCGTTGCTCCAATACAGCCACGCGCGCGCTCCCGGCCAGCGGCGGGCAACATGGCGGTCGGCAATGCGCGTCAGTTCAGCCATGCTGTCAGCGGAAAACAGCAACAACAGGAACGCAGCTCGTTCGCGTTCATCCAGACTTGGCTGTGGCCAAGTTGGATCGCGCGGCGCGGTCAACGGGGTGCTCATGTCGCCAGTGTACCAAGGGACTCGGCCGCAACATGTAAAACACGTGCACTCAGCACGCGGACAGCACCGCGTTCGCCGCGACCAGCAATTGCTCGACGGCCGCGGCAGACGTGTCCAGATGGGTCACTGCACGCACGCGGCGATGGTCGAACGCACCCATGCGGAAACCCGTTTCGGCAAGTCGGCGGGTGAACTCCACCGCGTCCATCCCTGCTTCGGCCGCATCTACTTCAAAGAAAATCACATTGGTTTCAATCTGGCCGGGATCCAGTTTGATTCCGCGCATCCGGCTCAGGCCCTGAGCAAGCCGACGCGCGTTGGCGTGGTCCTCGGCCAGTCGTTCGACATGATGGTCCAGAGCGTAGAGCGCGCCAGCAGCCAGAATGCCGGCCTGGCGCATGCCGCCACCGAGTCGCTGCTTTACTCTCCAGGCGCGGCCAATGAACTCTTCTGTGCCCGCCAGCACCGCACCCACCGGGGCACCCAGGCCTTTGCTGAAGTCAATCCACACTGAATCGAATGATGCGGCGTATTCGGCGGCGCTGACGCCACTGGCTACGACGGCATTGAGCAGCCGGGCACCGTCCATATGCGTGCGCATGCCATGCGCATGGGCAAATTCTGCCACCGAGTGCAGCTGCGTCAACGGCCATACCGCGCCGCCGCCGAGGTTGCTGGTTTGCTCCACCGCCAGCAAAGTGGCTTCGGGGCAATGCCGCCACGCCGGACGCATCGCCGCCTGGATCTGCGCCACGGTGAAACGGCCACGATTGCCGTCGAGCGTATTCAGCATCACCCCGGCATTGGCCGCCGGTCCGCCGCTTTCGAACCAGGCAATGTGTGCGGAACGATCGCAGATCACCTCCTCTCCGGGCCGGCACAGCGCGGCAATTGCAATCTGATTGCACATGCACCCGGAGGGCGCGAACAACGCTGCTTCCTTGTCCAGCAACGCGGCGACGCGCGCGCAGAGTGCGTTGACGGTCGGATCTTCGAACGCCTGTTCGTCACCGACTTCGGCCATTGCCATGGCCTGGCGCATCCCCTGGGTGGGACGGGTCTTGGTATCCGACGAGAAATCGATCATGGCTTGTCCGGCGCGAGAGGATGCCAATTGTAGGTCGATACGGGGCTGTCGCAGGCGCTTCCAAGGCAGGAAAAAACTGCGTGATATATTCCGCCGACCACACTTGAGTTTTTGCGCCAGGCAAGGCCGCGCACAACATGTCGAACTCCGAAGATCTGAAGACCCAAGCGCTCGAGTACCATCGTCAGTACCCGCCCGGAAAGATCAAAGTCCAGCCGACCAAGTCGCTGATGACGCAGAAGGATCTTTCGCTCGCCTACTCGCCCGGCGTGGCGGCTGCCTGTGAGGAGATCGTGCGCGATCCCAGCACCGTGTCGCTGTATACGGCACGCGGCAATCTGGTTGCGGTGATCACCAATGGCACTGCCGTGCTCGGTCTCGGGCCGATCGGACCACTTGCGGCAAAACCGGTTATGGAAGGCAAGGGCGTGCTGTTCCAGAAATTTGCCGGCATTGATGTGTTTGACATCGAAATCAACGAGCGCGATCCGGACAAACTGGTCGATATCATCGCCGCACTCGAACCCACTTTTGGCGGCATCAATCTGGAGGACATCAAAGCGCCGGAGTGCTTTCATGTCGAAAAGAAGCTGCGTGAGCGCGTCAACATTCCGGTGTTTCACGACGACCAGCATGGCACCGCGATCATCGTCGGTGCCGCGGTGCTCAACGCGTTGCATGTCGTTGGCAAGAAAATCGACGAGGTAAAGCTGGCTGGCTCGGGCGCCGGCGCAGCGGGTATCGCCTGCCTGGATATGCTGGTCGCGCTTGGCATGAAGCGCGAGAACATTCTGGTCGTGGATCGTTGCGGTGTGGTTTATACCGGTCGCGTGGAAGACATGGACGCCGACAAGCAACGTTATGCGCGGCAGACCGACAAACGCACGCTGGCAGACATCGTACGCGACGCCGACATCTTTCTCGGCCTCTCTGCCGGTGGCGTGCTCAAGCCGGAAATGGTCCAGACCATGGGCTCACGACCGATCATCCTGGCACTGGCCAACCCCACGCCTGAAATCCTGCCGGAGCTCGCGCGCGAGGCGCGTCCGGATTGCATCATCGCAACTGGCCGGTCGGATTATCCCAATCAGGTAAACAACGCGCTGTGCTTTCCCTACATTTTCCGCGGCGCGTTGGATGTTGGTGCCACCACGATCAATGAAGCAATGAAGCTCGCCTGTGTGCACGCGATCGCAGCGCTGGCGCGGCGCGAGGCCTCGGACGTGGCGGCGCTCGCATACGGTGGCAAGGCCGCCGCGTTTGGTCCGGATTTTCTTATTCCGCAACCGTTCGACCCACGCTTGATTGTCGAACTTGCCCCCGCAGTCGCGCAGGCCGCAATGGATTCCGGCATCGCCACACGGCCGATGGCCGATATGGCGGCATATCGCGAAAAGCTGATGCAGTTTGTATTCCGCACCGGCCTGTTGATGAAACCCGTATTCGACCGCGCACGCAGCGACATCAAGCGTGTGGTTTATGCCGAGGGCGAAGAGGAAACCGTGCTGCGCGCGATCCAGACGATCGTCGATGAAGGCTTGGCCAGGCCGGTGTTGATCGGAAGGCCGGCGGTGATCGAGCGACGCATCGAGCGCATGGGGCTGCGCATCAAGCTGGGTGAGGATTTCGAGATCACCAATCTGGACAACGATCCGCGCTTCAACGAATACTGGCAGCATTACCACGCTGGCATGCAACGTCAGGGCATGACACCTGATGGCGCCAAGGCGGTTGTGCGTTCGCGCCCCACGGTGGTCGCTGCGCTCATGGTCGAACGCGGCGAGGCCGACGCAATGATCTGCGGCATCGTCGGTCGCTATCACCGCAAACTGCGCCACATACTTGACGTGATTTCGCTCGATCCGGGCGTGTCGGCACCATCAGCGATGACCGCGGTCGCCAACGACAAGGGCGTATTCTTTTTCCTCGACACCCATGTGCAAATCGACCCGACTGCCGAACAATTGGCCGAAGCGACGCTGCAAGCCGCCTATCGGCTGAAATTATTCGGCATCACGCCCAAGATTGCGCTGCTCTCACATTCAAATTTCGGCTCGCACGACTCACCCAGTGCGCTGAAGATGCGCAAGGTGCGCGAACTGGTTTTGGCCAAGCAGCCGAAGATCGAGATCGAAGGCGAGATGCACGCCGATGCCGCGCTCAACGAGGAAATCCGAGACAAGCTGTTTCCCAACTCGATGCTGACCGGGCGCGCCAATCTGTTCGTCTGCCCGAACATCGACGCCGCCAACATCGCCTACAACCTTACCCGGCAAATGACCGACGGCGTGGCGATCGGCCCGATCCTGATGGGTGTGGATCGGCCCGTGCACGTGCTGACGCCCGCTTCAACGGTGCGCCGCATCGTCAACATGACCGCATTGGCCGCAGTCGAAGCGCAGATACGCGTGGCAAGGGGTTAGGGAACCTCTGATCAAGTCCGGAGCCGCGATAGCCCCCTGAGTCAGGGGGCGAAAAACCGCAGGTTTTGACCAGCTCCGCTGTTGAGAGCGGGGGTTTGGCAAGCAATAAGCTGTGCGGCGAAGACGAAGTGGTGACTTATTCAGACCTTCCTTAGGCGGCTATTGCGCGCTGCCCGCCTTCGCCTGCAAGCGCATCAGCAGTTTGCCCTGATCATCGCGTAGTTCCAATTGGTCACCTTCGATTTTTTGCGTTGCCACTGAGCGCAACGCTGCAAAGAATGTGATCTCCAATTGGTTGACCTCGCTGGCGCAACCCACCTTGCTGGCGAGCGGGGTGCTGAAACTGAGTGATTCACCAGACTGGGTGAACTTTGATGCGTAGCGGTTGCAGCCGCCAGAACCTTGCGCGCCTCCGGTTTTTTCTGAGAGATTGAGGCTCGGATGTCGGCCCTCGGTGATCGCGGCGGTGGCCTTGCCGCCGATCTCGATCAATTGCCAATCCGTGTACACCAGTTTGGAATGGATCCTGGAATTGTGCGTACACCCAGCGAGCGAAAAGCCCGCGCACATGATCCACAGCAGATTCGAAACTGTTCGAGCGTAGCGTTTCATGGCGCTTCCTTGATGGGCGATCACGCAATCGATTCTGCGCTAGCCCTTCACGCACTGCAAATGTCTGCGGCGCTCTGTGGGTCCGCGCTATGCGCAAGCACTCTCTGTGCTCGGTGGGTCCGCGCTGTGCGCGGACGCTCTTCACTCCACAGCCCACCCATCATCGCGCCCGCAGGCGAAATCGTTCTCTGTAATCAGCCGGCGTCAACGTGGTTTCCCGCTTGAAAAGTTTACGGAAACTCGGCACGTCCGAGTAACCACAGCGCTCCACTACTTCCTCGAAACTCAGATGCGTCGCTTCGAGCAGTGCCTTGGCACGCTCAACGCGCAGGCGCTGGATGTGCGCTAGTGGGCTTTGCCCGTAGTGTTCCTTGAAATGACGCAGCAAGCTGCGTTCGCTCACGCCGCAGTAATCGGCGAGTTGCGACACACTGATGTCCTCGTGCAGCTGCTTGTCGAGAAAACGTTGTGCACGCTCCGACAACGAGTGACGCGGCTTTTCCAGCAGCGCCTGGGTAATGTAGGGCGCCTGACTCTGTCGCTCGGCGTCGACCAGAAGCATGCGGCTGGTCTGAATGGCGAGCTCTTCGCCGCCAGTTTCGGCGATCAGGCGACTGAGCAAACCGAACACCGCGGTCGCGGCGCCGGTGGTGGTGATATCGCCATCGTCGATCACCATGGCTTCCGCCTCCAGAAGGACGCGCGGAAATTGTCGCCGGAACGCCGGTGCCATCCACCACGCGGTGGTCGCACGGCGACCATCAAGCAGACCCGTCTGCGCCAACAAGAAGGCGCCGGTGCAACATCCAGCCAGACGCACGCCACGCAAATGCAACGAGCGCAACAGTTCGATCTCCGGGCCCAGTGCCGCCAGCGTTTCGTCCAGCTTCTGCGTGGCGTTGAAACCAAGTCCCGGTACCAACACCATGTCCAGCGGCCGGTCTGGCGACACCACCCCGGACAATGTCATCCCTTCCGAGGTGCGCACGCTGGATTCACCGCGCGCACCGATCAATACGCTTTCAAACATCTCACCATTCGCCGGCGAGCGTATGCTGGACAGGATCTGAGCCACGCGCAGCGCATCAATCGGACCGGCCAGACTGGACAGCATGCAGCCATCCACTGCCAGCAATCCCAATCGCAATTTCTTTTGAGCCACCATGATTCATCGTTCCCTTACTGCGGTCGTCGAGCCGTTCGCTGTGATGCTATGTGCTCCCGCGCGTCGACTCAACGTCACTACGGCTACGTCTTTGCCGGCGCTCGGTGCGCACACTGCACCACAGCGTCTTCTCATCGTGATCACCCCGGAAACAATCGAAAGCTATCGGCTAACCATCGATCAGCACTGCGCCCACGTTGTTGCTCAGCGCCTGCATCACTTGCTGGGGTACGCGCACGCTGAGGCCTTCGACGGGCTCATCGCAACTGCGCAGCGCCACCGAAAAGGGAGCACCCGAAGCCAGAGCGGTATCGGAAAACGCCACCAGCTCAAAGCGACCTTGCTGATCGCGACCAACCAGCCACAACCCATTGGCCAACACCGAAGAACTCAAGCAGCTCGGGTCGCGATTGGTCAGCGTCAGATGCTCGCCGACCAGAGGCTGCACACGCCATTGCTGGCTGGACTGGTCGAGCACCGCACCATATTGGCCGGGCGTGTACACCGGACTTTGACCTTCAACACCTTGACCGACGACAAAAGCAGGGGCGGCGACGGCGGATGCAGCGGCGGCAATCAGGCCGAACAACATTGAACGAACCTGGGTTTTCATGACTTACTCCTAGTGGCTTGGACCGGACCCTTGTCCGGTGTGCATAGACTGCGCCCAAGCGAGCCCGCCGATCAGTGGCGGTTTAGCATGTTTTATGGCGATTTCCGCCAATAACGTTTTGGCTGGCCAGTACCGCGGCTGAGCTGGTGGGCGCACCTTCTACGGTAATACCTATAGATAACAAAGAACTATACGTACTTGGCGATGGCTTGGGGGCATTTCTCCGCCGCGCCGATCAAGGCCACGCGCACACCGTGTTGGATACCAATGGCGGCCGTGCGGCGACCCAAGCGGATGGCGCACGCTGGGTCAACACGGTGCGATCCAACGTAAAACGCTGCATGAGTGGCATCTGCCAGTCGATCAAACAATCGCAGTAGGCGCGCCGCTATCTTGGCAAGGCGGCCAACCGATTCAATCGTCGCTTCAAGTTGCGCGATTTGCTGCCGCGATTGCTCAGCGCCATGATCGTGTGCAGCCCTTGCGCTGAGCCAGTTCCGCGTCAGACCAGTAATGTTCTTGGCTGAAGATTAGAGCTAATCAGGTTTGCTTGAAAATGGGGCCTGATTAGTTCCGATCCTCAACAGTCGAGCAACAGTGCATGCGGATTGGCTGTTGTGGAGCGGAGCTTGTACGGAGCGGCGTGGCATGCGGGCAGCATCGCTGAACTTCATGGCGACTGACATCGAGAATGGCACTGCGTGCCCGCCCAGCAAGCAATGGAAACTGCTGTCCGCATCAGCGCCGTACAAAACGCTGCAACGCGGATCGGGGCCTATCTCGCGGGCTTGTCCGGCAGCGCCACTGACAGCTCCAGCAGCTCATGGCCGCCCTCGTGACTGACCTTGACCTGGATCGCATCCGGATCGACGTTGACATATTTTTTCAAAACTTCGAGGATTTCGCGACGCAGCGTGGGCAAGTAATCGGGGGCGCCACGTTGCTGGCGCTCCTGAGCAACGATGATGCGCAGGCGTTCCTTGGCGACGGATGCCGTATTGGTCGGGCGTGGCTTGAGGAAATCAAAGATACCCATATCAGCCTCCGAACAGACGCGACAGAAAACCCTTCTTCTGCGCGTCGACAAAGCGCATCGGCAAGCTGTCCCCGAGCAAGCGCCCGACCGCGTCGTCGTAGGCGCGGCCGGCATCGGATTGCGCATCCAGGATCACCGGCGTGCCGGCATTGGATCCAGCCAGCACACTTTCCGATTCGGGTACTACGCCAAGCACGTCAAGACCAAGGATTTCCTGCACATCGGCAACGCTCATCATGTCGCCACGTTCAACCCGGATCGGGTTGTAGCGGGTCAGCAGCAAGTGCTGTTCGACGCGGGTGGTACCGATCTCGGCGTGACGTGTCTTGCTCGCCAGCAAACCGAGGATGCGATCGGAATCACGCACCGAGGACACTTCGGGGTTCACCACGACGATGGCGCGGTCGGCGAAGTACATCGCCAGGAACGCACCTTTCTCGATGCCCGCTGGCGAGTCGCAGACGATGTAGTCGAAGTCCATATCCTTGAGATCGTTGAGCACGCGCTCCACGCCCTCTTTGGTCAGCGCGTCTTTGTCTCGCGTTTGCGATGCCGCGAGCACAAACAGATTGTCGTAGCGTTTGTCCTTGATCAACGCCTGCTTGAGTGTGCATTCGCTCTGGATGACATTGACAAAATCGTAGACCACGCGGCGTTCACAACCCATGATCAGATCGAGGTTACGCAGGCCCACGTCGAAATCGATCACCACGACTTTCTTGCCGCGTTTGGCCAGCCCGACCGCGACGCTGGCGCTGGTCGTGGTCTTGCCGACGCCGCCTTTGCCCGAGGTGATTACGATAATTTCTGTCAAGACGAATACTCCGTTGCGGTGTTGAGAAAAATCAGGGTTGATAGGAACTGTGATTGATCAGGACTGTGGCTGATTGCAGCAGTGGTTGCTCAAAAAAGATGCAGCTGGATGCGTGACGAAGTCATTTGAGCGCAGCCAGCATCAGCTTTTCGTCTTCCAGCCAGGCCTGCACCGGCTTGCCGCGCAGTGCTGCCGGCATTTCCTCGAAGACGCGATATTGCCCAGCGATGGAAATCAATTCTGCTTGAAAATTCTGACAATAGATGCGCGCATTGCGGTCGCCTTGCGCCCCCGCCAACGCGCGCCCGCGCAGCGTGCTGTAAACATGGATCGACCCATCGGCGATGACTTCTGCACCGTTGCCAACCATCGCGGTCAACGTCAGGTCGCGACCGCGCGCGTACACCTGCTGGCCGGAACGCACGGGCTCGGTGTGGTGCTGGCCGGCAGGATGCGGCATGGTTTGGGTCGCGGCGATCGCAGTCGCCGCGGACGGTGTGACCTCAACCCTCGTAGTCGGTACTTCCACTGGCGTGCGCAATCTGGCAAACAGTGCCAGATCGAGCGAACGCGCCAGCGCGTCGCTCTGAGCAGTCGCGTGCACCAATCCGACCGGCAGCATGCCGGCTTCTCGTATTGCGACGATCACCGCACGCAGCGTGTCGACAGGGGGCAGTGCGGGCAACTGAGCGAGATCCAGCACCAACGGTGCCGAAGTAAACAACTGCGGTGCCGCTTTGACCTTGCCGTCGAGCTCAGCCCACACCGCCGCCGGATCGACGGACCGAAGTGTGAGTTGGGCGATGCCCAATTGACCGAAGCGGAGTTCACTGATCACTGCGCGAGTGTTGGCCTTGACCGCGCCAGCGCCAGCGCGCGTCGGATGCGGCGGCGGCGCGAACAAGTCGTAGCGGGCAGTAGAAGTGTCGGTTGCAACAGTAAGAGCACCGGGTTCCGGTGGATTGCGTAGGCGCACGTTATCAACTGGCAGAAATCCAGCGGGCACCTTGGCCGACTGCGATAAAAAACGCAAGTACACCCTGTCCGACTCGAACGTTGGTTCGGTCCACGTAGAACGGATGGGCCCCATTGCAGTGAAGTCTTGACCGAAACGGCCTGGAATATCCGGGTGAGCCAGCGCCCACCCGGATGCTGAGTACCTTCAGCGACTACACAAACGCGTCAGGGTGTACCCGATCCCGGGCTCGCCGGCGCTGCTTTCGTCGTCGCCGAATCCGTTGCCGGCAACAGCAGCTGGGTCGCGATGTGGCTCACACCCAGCGGGTTGGTTGGATCAAAATGGTGGCATCCAAAGCAGTTGGGTATGGCGGACGTGGGGCCCTGCTCGTAGGTCTCCATGGTCATATTGGCAAGTTCGAGCGAACCACGCTGCGGACTGTTGGCATTGGCCGGTCCTTGCGCGCTTGGCACCGGCGGCGGTGCACCGGAAGCTGCGCCATCTTTGGTCCACAATCCGCCGACCATCTCGTAGTTTTTCCAGACTGCCATCGCGTTGCCGGCCGGCAACTGCGTGATCATGCCGGTGGGACCGACCAGCGCCGCATTGAGCTGTTGAATGGCGGCAAGATTTGCGGAATTGTCATTGCCGTTGACCGCGGTGCCCGGCTCGTTTCCGTTCTCGTACAAACGACAGATTTCGTCCGGCGCGCTTGTCGGTGGCGGTGGCGATGCGCCGCCCGTGGGCGGATTATTGAAGTCAAACGAGGCGCATTCGGGACTGATAGTGCCACCCGTGGGTTGCGGATTGTCGGCCAGGCATTGCGCCGCCGCGTCACTGGTCAACGACCATCCCGAAGTAGCACTCGAGCCATCGCACAGAGGTGCATTGGTCTTGTGCTCGAACGAAGCCCAGATCATTTCCGGATGCGCCGAGGTCCAGTTCACCAGATGAAATCCGACCAGGCCCAAGGTGACGTTCTGCGTGCCGGTGCCGGCCGGGATGTCGGCATTCATCGTGTAGTAAGTAGCGTCAGGACCTGGCAACACGCGCCACGCGGTCTTGATTTCCATGGTGCCGGCAACGAAGCCCGCCGAGGTCGCCTGACACTCTTCCGGCGCATACCACATGTTGTAGTAAAGAATATTACCGGCCTGATCGTAAAGCGGATTGCCGTCGGCCTGATCGGTTTCAAAGTCGATTGGCTTGGCGATACGAAATGCGACCAGCTTTGCCGCCGCCTTGCGGCCACTGAGTGCGTTCTGCGCACATTGATTGGTACCGCCGTTGGGGTCGGCAATGCGATTGGTTTCAAAAACTCGATCGCCGCTTGGATCAGCGGCATTCGCCGGTGACACTTGGGCCAGAAACCACTGCCAGGAAAACTGGTAGAAGTCGCAGAAGCTCTCGGTGGACGCCACCTCAGCAGGTTCGGTCGGATTGGTTATCCAGCTGGCGCTTGCCGCGCATGTGGTCGCAGCCGGCAGAGGCGCCACTACAACATCAGGTTTGGGCACAGCATCGCTGGGTTTATCGGATCCTGAGCAACCGAACAGAGAAATCATCAGCAGCGCCTGCACCGAATTACGTATCGGTCGAACAGACTTGGGGCCAGTGAACGGGGGACGCTTGGACATCGGGTTTCTCCGTGGCGGCGAGGCGAGGGGTTGAACTTCGGAAGCGGCGCACCTTGAGCAGACCGGGATCGTCATTCGCGCTGACGTGATCACGTCGGAAGTGCCCGGCGCGTACCCCGCATCCGTATTCCTGCGCGCTACCCCCATCCACTCGCACCCGAGGATCGCACCGGCGAAACGCCGCGACTACCTGTCGGATTCGTCAGGTGTCACCTGTGGTCGCCTGCGATAGCCTCCCTTGGTCGATCGTCACCGCGCGACGCCGATGTGCCAACGCCGCAGCCAAGCGCACCGCGTGTCGTCAGCGTGGACTTCATCGGCATTGCCGTGGCCCTGCCTGCCAAGCCCCTGATTGGCAACAGTCGTCACGGCGTTTTTTTATGGCGGTTTCCGGCCGGGTGAAAGTTGGCTCTTCGGGGAGGGGGACGCCAGCGTTCGCCCGGCCGGAGACCCCTCACGTGCGAACGGCAAGCCGCCACCTTTGGTGCACTGCTCCGGCCCAGCCATTCGGCAACTGCTCTAGCGTTGCGCAGCACATGGATGTGTAAGTGTCGCGAGCGCAGGAAGCGCGAGAGCGACCCCTACCTCCGGCATCCATGCCGTCGCCATGGCTGGGCGATTTCGTTCGGCTGACGATCTCTTCGTTCATCCCTCGCTGCAATCTACCTTCCCTGGTGCACTGCTCCGGCCCAGCCATTCGGCAACTGCTCCTGCGTTACCCTACCTCCGGCATCCATGCCGTCGCCATGGCTGGGCGTTTTCGTTCGGTGACGATCTCTTCGTTCATCCCTCGTGGCAAGCTACCTTCCCTGGTGCGCTGCTCCGGCCCAGCCATCCATGGCTGGGCGTTTTCGTTCGGTGACGATGCCTGGGGGCATCGTCAGGGCCCTCACTCAAACCCATCGGAAAAAAGGGCGTTTAGGATTTCATCGTCGATGGTCAGAAACACGTCGGTGCTGGTGTTGGTGTCGACCGCGACCAGATTGGAAGCAGCCGAATCGAAGGCGATGAAGTAACCATCGCTACTCAGATCCATAAATGTGCCGGAGCCGGCATTGCCATTGTTGTTGCTGGGCGTGCTGCTCAGGCGATAGAGGAAGCCCGTGCTGCCGCGATACAGGTACGCCTGTTGCGCAACACCGATGACTGAACTGCTGCATTGCATGATCACGTCAGCGCGGTTACTGACCCGCGGGTCTTCGCAGGACGCCACCTGGGGCGGTAGCGGCACACTGACAAGGGTGTCGGCGATACGGTCGCGCAGCCAGATGCCGCTGCCGCTGGCGCCGGGACCGTTTGAGGCAAATGAGCGGAACACGATGAAACGCGCGTCCGCTGAAATCGAGGCAAATTCCGAACTGCTGTTGAAGGGAGTGCCGTTGATCAGCCGACTGACCAATGTAGTGGTGCCGGCGCTACGGTCGCGCAGGAAAATGTCACCGATGCTGGTGGCCCCACCTATCGTCGAATTGGCGTTGAACACCACGAAGCGGCCATCTGCCGACACCGCACGATTGGAAAGCCGGAAACTAAACGCAGTGATCGGCACCTCGTTCGAGTCGACGCTGACACGTTCCGGTGGTGCGCCGAGTGCATCGACATTGGCAATGAAAATGTCCGGAGCGTTGTTGGTATCCACGGCCACCAAGTTGGAAGCGTGCGACAGGAACGCGATGAATTGGCCGTTCTCAGAGATTGACGGATGCTGAGATGCGCCGTTCGGGGCCGCCCCGCCCAGGCCGCGGCTCACCAATGTTGTACCGAACCCCACCTCGTTTTGCGGCAATGCAAATGCCTCGCCGAGAAACACGTCGGCCTGGCCCGAATCGCTGCCGCCGAAATTGGTGGCCAGGCTTTCGAACGCAACTCTGTTGCCGCCGCCGGAAACCGAGGGTGCAAAGCTGTTGCCGTTGCCGAGGACGCTTACCGCCAGGATGAGCGAGCCTGCCGCTGGCGTGGCGCTGCTCAGATCATAGCGATACAGGTTGAGCCCACCATTGGCTGGTGCGCCCAGCGTGTTGGCGGTGGACACGAAATACAGAAAGCGTCCATCGCCCGACAGCGCCGGGTCGCGCACATCGCCATTGGCCTGGGCATCGGTGACTGGGTGGGTAACGCGACCCACCAACACCGGCTGCGCCAGGAGTTGCGCGGCGCAGCAGAACAGTAACGCGGCTGCAGCGAGTTTTCGGGAGAACGGTGACATAACGCATCCTTTTTATGGAATCCTGTCGCTTGATACGCAATAAGGTGACCGGGTTTGTCGGCACTCCACTGCAATCACATGTCAGCTATGGCCGGATAGTGGCGTGTTTGCTGTTAGGTGTACATATACGTCAGGAGCACAAACCCATGCGAGCAAGCCATCTGCTGTTTGCCTTCACGTTTATCGTCGTAGTCACCGCCCAAACCGCGTTCGCCGCCGAATCCGGTCGCATGGCCTTGCGGCCGCAGGCCTACGACGTGGAAAATCGCAGCATCGTGTCGAGCGGCGTTACCCGTCCGTTCGTGGTGTCGATTCCCAACCCACGCGTCGCTGGGCTGCCGCTGGTGTTTTCGCTGCATGGCGACGGCGGCAATGGGGCCGGCATGCGCGCTGCGCTACCGTTGGAAGCGCCGGCCAATTTCGGCGCGGTGTTTGTCTATCCCACGGCGCCGGGAAATGTCTTCGAGTACTTCAGCGACTTGGGACGAACGCGCGAAGTGCAGTTCGTTCGCGATGTGATCAACGCGCTGGACATCGAACTGGAGATTGATCGTAGCCGCGTGTTCATTACCGGCTTCAGCGGCGGCGCCACCATGGCCAATGCGCTGGGCTGTCGCATGGAGGCCGATGAGATCCGGGCACTGGGCATCAATTCGGGTTCGCTGTATCCCATCAACAACGACTTCACCTATACCGGCAATGGTGGCGTCAGCTGCGCACTGCCGGCGACGATGCTGGTCTGGGGCGTCAACGACATGACCGCGGGCGTGAGCTACGCAACGGGCCAAGGGGTTCGTGACAACCACGTCGCCACGCAGAATTGCGCCGCCAGCACGACGCCGCGTGACCCAGCGCCCTGCGTAAGCTACGACGCCTGTCAGCGAGATGTCGCCTGGTGCGCAATTCCGACAATGGCGCACTCGATCTGGAACCAGGCCGCCGTCGCGATCTGGGGGTTCTTCGCCGCGCAGTTGCCGCCAGTAGCAACGCCGACGCTCGCGGTCTATGACGAACTGCTGCAGAACGGATTTCTGGATTTTTCCTGGGGCGTGGTGGATTTCAACGCAACCACGAACCCACACGCTGGCAGCAAGGCCATCCTGTTCACTGCGCATAGCTTTCAGGGCTTGTCGTTTGCGCGACCGGCGCAGGCGGTTTCAGTAGCGGACTATCCCGAACTGCGTTTCTGGATTCGAGGCAACGCCGGCGGAGAGAATTTCAATTTCTCATTGCAAAGCGGCGCGACGCTGCATGCTGATGTGCCACTGAATCCATTCATCAGCGGCGGCACCGTGGCCGCCGGCGCCTATCGCGAAGTGCGCGTGCGCTTCGCCGATCCGCCAATCTCCTACGCCGGCACATTCGAGCGCATCAACATTCAGGACGCCAGCGGCAACGCGGCTGGCAGTCCACAAATCGTGCGCATCGACGATGTGCTGCTGATCGGCGCGAGCGCTCCGGCGAGCGGCGATTTCGCCAATGGTTTCGAGAACTGAGTGCGATCCGATCGGCCCACTCAACCGCGCGGAGCGCGGCCGTCAATGCCGGGCAATGTCAGCGCGATCAGCCTGGGCCGCTTTCGGATCAGGTGATTTCAAAGCGGTCCGCAACAGCAACGCGGCTGCGTACAGCACCACGACCACGACACCCCAGCGCAGCGTTTCCAATGGCAGCGACTTGACGACATACGCTGCCAGCAAAACCGCCGGAACGCCTCCGATCGCCAGTCCGAGTACGACGCGCAGGTCGATGCGATCAGCACGCAGGAAACGCACGCCGCTGATCGGCATGAGAAACGCGCATGCGCCCATCATCACCGGAAACGCCGCCGTCGGATTCAGTCCCATCAGGCTCAGCATGATCAACGATGGCGCATACAGCCCGATACCAAAGCTCATCAACGCGCCGAGCAGGAAATGCGCTATTACCGCAATCACAAACAAGTTTGATGGCAGTGCCAACGCGCTACCACCGGCAGGCAGCATGCCCATATTGGACAACGCGTAAAGCGCCGCCGCGATCAGCATGGCGATGCCCACTACAGCTTGCACCGTGCGCACGGGCAGGCGCACGACCAGAGGTGCTCCGACAGTTGCGCCTGCAACCGCAGCGACGATGCATGCCACCAACAGCCAGATGTCCACTTGAACCAAGGTGATGAAGATCAGCGCCTGGACCACGGTGGGCAGCGCATGGCCAACGTTCAACGTGGCCGGAATAAAACTGTCTGGCACCAGCTTGCGCAATTTCAGCCATGCCGTCGTTGGCGCGAAAGATCCAATGCCAAGCGTGTCAAAAAAATCAGTCACCGCACCCAGGGCAATCGCCTCGACATTGGGTCGCAATTCTTGTCGCCGACGCGCCGCACGCAGCAACAGGATCAGAAACGCGACACCGAGAACGCCGAGCAGCGACAACAAGACAACGACAGCCATGCGATTTCCTTTGCCGTAGGTAACCTCTGAACAAGTCCGGAGCCGCGATAGCCCCCTGAGTCAGGGGGCGAAAAACCGCAGGTTGACCAGCTCCGCTGTTGAGAGCGGGGGTTTGGCGAGCAATAAGCAGTGTGGCGAAGACGAAGTGGTGACTTATTCAGACCTTCCCCAGGTAACAATCCGGTGCGGTCGACTGTCGCGCACATTGAGCGCCCGGTCAACGATCCTCCTGACTTGGCTCGGTGACTACTTCGAGCCCGTCAACGGATACCCGTACAGCGAGCCCTCAATGGTCGCAAAAACCAAGGTATCACCGTCGCGCGCAAGCGAGCCGGCAATGCCCCATTGATGACCACCGCTGTCGGCGAGCGGGCGGCGCGTGAGCAGCTTGCCCGTGTTGCGGTCAAGCGTGCTATAGCTGGCGAAGTGATCGATGGAATAGGGCACGCCGCCAGCGGCGCCGACGTGGATACGGTCGCCGTGGATCAACGGAGTTCCGAACGTCCAGCCGTAGACATCGCTGCGCCAACGCACATTGCCCGTTGTCGGATCGATGGCGCTGATACGGCGCAGATCGGACGAGCCAATGTAGATCGTATCGTCGACAACGACAGGCGTTGATTCCACCCACGAACCCCAAAAGTACAAACGCCAGGTTAGCGCACCGGTGCCGGAATCGAGCGAGAACAAGCCTGCGCCGCGGTTGCCTACCAGAACGTTTCCAGCGTGCACCACGGGTGTAGTGTCGACTTCAGCATTGGTATCGAATCGCCAGACTTCCTGGCCACTGTCGCGTTCCAGGGCATAGACAAAATGATCGGCACTTCCGAACACGATCCGCGTGCCATCGAGCGCAGCACCATGCCGAATGCGTGCGCGCGTATCGAAACGCCAGCGGCGCTTGCCGGTCGTGGCGTCGAGCGCATGCATGCCGCCATCTCCGGAGCCAACGTATACGCTGCCATCGACGATCAATGGCCGCGATGACTGCCAGTCCCAATCGAACACCGCCGGGTGCGGTGGAATGCGTGAGACATCGCCATCACCCAATGCGTAGCGCCAGATTTCCTTGCCGTCGGCCACCGCCAGCTTGAACAGGAAACCATTGTCTGCGACGAAGTAGACCGCAGCATCGGCCAGTGTGGCGCGGCCGTAGATCGGCCGCCCGGCGCTGAAGGTCCAGCGCAGGCTGCCATCGCTGATGTTCACGGCATGGAACACACCGGCGGTGCTGCCGATGTAGGCGACGCCGTCTGCAACCGTGGGCGCGGCATAAACCAGACCACCGAGTCGCGTTTGCCAGCGCGGCTCGGGGCCAGTGGGTAGCCTGGGCGGTGCCGGTTTCGTCGGCAGTGTTTTTGTTCTGCGCAGAGTCACCGGGCTATTGGGCCCTGGCACGCTGCCTTCGAGCCGATCGTCGTGCAGCGTGAGCGATAGCGCCAATGCATCGTGCGTTACCGTATCGCCCTTTCGCACCAACGTACCGCCAGGATCGACAGCAAAATAATTCGAGATGGGTTGCGTGAGCCAGAGTTTCAAAGCGCCGGCCTGATCGCGTTTGAACTCGAGCCCGATATCGATGCGCTCCTTAGGCGAACCGATGACGCCGATCCATTTGCCTTCGATCGGATCGCGTGTCAGTGGCTGATCCGCGGCCTGCGCGGTCAGCACGCCACTGCCAAGCGCAAATGCGCACCACCACAAAACGGCATCGTGCCGGCCTGTGGCCCGGCTCAATCTGCCATCAACACAGCGACCAGCGTTCATCGCGAACTCCCCAATAGTACCGCCCATTCGAAACGGAAGTGGTTAAGAAACTAGCGCGTCGCGTTATCCATGGCCCGTGCTGAAAGGCTGGGTGGTGGAAAGTAGCCAGCGTGGAAACTGGGCACGATTGAGGGCGGTGGTCCCGCGGCCAAGGCACGATGACTCCGATACTCTATTTCCTTGAGCGTACGTGAGCGGTTGCCGTCCTCGTGACTGCGATTTCCCCTCGACTGATCGTCGACATCGAAAGGGTGTCTACACGCAGGTCGGGTTGCGACCCGGAATGGGCCCGGAAACATCCAACACGAAGGACGCGATCTTTGGCAGCTTCGCCAGGCGAACAAGGTCTGACAGCTGGGTCGCCATCTCGGACGCGGACTGCGGTTTGGACAACGGCTTGGGCGGAGATGTCACCGATGTCGTACCAATTGGGCCAAACCAGAACACACCATAGATGCCATAGCCGCTGCTCTCGGAGTCGCGAAGGTAGAGCCGTTGGAGTTGGTTGTGGAATGCAGTCCACACATCTCTATGCCGATCACGTTTTAACTCGATGACGAGCTTCAAGCCGTCCTTCGTCACCGCGATATCGACGCGTTTGTCGTCACGCATTTGACCCTCGGGTTCCACCCGAATGTCCAATCGCATCAATCGTGCACGAAGCAAGTCAACCAGCTCTTTACCGCAAGTCTTCTCCACCTTCGGCTTTTCAATTCTGCCATGCCGGTCCTCGTTCCAAAACGCCCTGTATGAGTCGGTGTTCGCACCCGTCATCTGGACAGCAATATCTTTGAGATGATCCAAAACCACAGCCTGCAAGTCGGCATTGCTTGCCGGTGGTCCGCCCAGAAGCGTGTTCAACGCTTGCCGCAGTGTTGGTCGCGAGAAGGCCATGTCGGTACGCTTGCGTCGCTGCACCGCCAGAGCGTGCTTTATGTCGTCGTGATAGCTAGACAATGAAACTTCTTGGCTCAATTCGAACAGTTGCTCGCTCGCGGCTCGCGAATTGTCGGCCGACAGCGTGTCGATCATCTGCATCACCCATCCACTCGCATCCCAAGAATTTGTATTGCCCCACCAACCTCCGCTGGGTGGATGGCATTTTCGGAAATTACTGCCGACCAATCGAACTTCATCCGCGACTCGACCGGCATAAATACTCTCGTCCACCTCGTCGTCGCGCTTAAAGACGCCGCCAAGTTCGCGCAGGGTCCAGATGAAGTCTGATCGTGATTTCTGATCAAGACTGGCTAACCTCTCTGCCGACGTCCGCCGATCCATCAAGTAGGCGACTGCTAACCAGGTCATGTCGGTGTCGATAGTCTCCGCGTCGTTCGCTGCCTGGGCTGTACGAAGACCGATAAGTTCTGAGAGCTTTGTGCGATCGCCTTGGCGATAAGCAGCTTTGAGCAGGGCTTGAAGCGAACGAACGGGCATCAACCTAAAGCACTGCAGAAGTTGAATGGCCAGGCCGCCTCTCGCCTGGACAAATCGCTCGTCGTCTATCAACGCGTAAAGCCCACTGTTGCGTTCACCACCGTTAGCAAGCTCCGCATTGGCGATCACAAAAAGGACCTTTTTCGCCAGATCGTGTCTGTGGTCTAGAACAACGTTCATCCATGCATGTGGCATCCGCCGGCCTTGAGCATTCAGATGAGACCAAGTTGGAACCATATGCCCGACGGCAAGTGCCGACTTCAGACAATCGTCGGACAGTGAAAGTACGTCATGCCCAGCGGCATGAAATTCGTCTAGCCCTGCAATGAATCCGTACCACCAGTCTTGATGAGACCCAAGAGCATGCATCTCGGCAATGTCATTGATGGGCAGGATGTCTTGGCGAATGATCAGCGCGATCAGCCCCTCGATTGCGATTGACGACAAATCGGCTCCCAGTGCGGCGTCGAGTCGCTGAGCAGGATTCTGTTTGGGATCCAAGTCCGTGAACTCTCCAAAATAGACCCGGCCAATTAGGGCCAGCCACTCCCTGCTAACACCATGGCGGATGGCGTCAATGTCCATCAAAAATTGCGCTCGTCTCTTATCCCGACCCGTGCGCCGTTTTGCTTCCGCTTTGCGCTCCGTTGCACATTGCTTTTGACGCCACATCGGAATTTTCAAGAATACCCGCGATGCCCGAACTTCAAGGAGCGTTTCCTTTTGTTCTGCGTAGTCAAGCAGCTCATCGTAGGCTTTGGCTGACGACGGACCGCACCATTCGGCAACTATGAGAGCGAGTCGGTAAAAGAACGGGGCGCGCTCTGGTGTTTCGATGAGCAAACGGCGGAAGGCTTCGTCGAGTAGCAACTCGCCACTGATAGTCCCCAACGCGAGCGCTTTAAAATCTTCGACCACCTGCCATTCGTTGTCCGCCGATGGCAGCAACCCTAGGCAGTGGCGAACCAGATCTCTGCGCGTGAAATCATGTGCAGTTAGAGCTTCACGAAGATCGCTATGCGAGGAGAAGTTTCTGTTGCCAGAGTAACGCTGGCGAAGCAGCAACCACCGCCGGAGGTCATTCGCTGGCGCCGGTGTTGAAAGCTTCAACCGTCGAGCGAGAAGCGCATCTAATACGTGCATCACCTCATAGTCGTTGCCGCGTGAACATTGGCCGGCGCTGGGTTCGATGATCGCTTCATCGACACGATCCAGCCCTACGCGCCTACAATCGATGAGACAGTGACGCTGTAAGTTATCCCTCATTTTAGGGCGGCTTTGATTGGAGATCGACATGCCAAAGCCGTTGCGGGTCAGCCCGCCTGATTTATCTACATCTACTG
>Ga0163146_10001579_pt1 | contig 32499 bp, 32 predicted proteins | sample OliLakLV19MP7G1_FD_148648 | JGI IMG/M metagenome (GOLD analysis project Ga0163146, IMG submission 148648) | Freshwater microbial mat bacterial communities from Lake Vanda, McMurdo Dry Valleys, Antarctica - Oligotrophic Lake LV.19.MP7.G1 | ecosystem: Environmental > Aquatic > Freshwater > Lake >...
GCCCCCGATCGGGGGCCCTCTGCGTTAACACCTGCATCCACCGTCAGTGATGTACTTTTACGCCGCCCGCGTGATGTATTTTTGGTCCGGCGTTGACACTCAAAAATCCCGCTGCAGCGATGATAAAGGTGCGTTTGAGTGGCGACATCGGAACGGCCTCTTGTGCTGAAGCGCATGATGCATGGCGGGGCGCAGCACCCCGCCATGCATCACGATCAGTAGCTGAAGCTCAGCTCCGCACCATAGGTCCGGGGTTCATTGAAATAGACGTTGCTGGCGATGGTTTGGACCGGATAAATCTCGTCACCCAAGTTCTTGCCATAGATTGAGAACCGCCAGTTGTCGCCTTCGAGGCCGACGCGACCGTCAAAGAGCGAGAACTCCGCAAAGTCGCGGGAGTTTTCGGCGTTTTCGAAGCCGCCAAGCTGGGTTTGGTAGCTTGTTGCCACGAAGCCTTCCAGTCCCGCGCCAATGCCGTGGCGATAGAGCAGGTTCACGGTGCCGATGAAGTCGCGCGTGCGATTTACCCGGTTGCCAGAGATGTCGGTGGGCACGCCGGCAAGGATCACCGTCGTACCATTCTGGAACTCACCATCGTTAGACGACAGGCCAATGCCGGCATTGAGCGTCCCGCCCGCAATATCGAAGCTGCCGCGCGCCTCCAACTCGACGCCCCAAACCTCAGCACCCACGCCGTTTTGCAGGATGAAATTGGTATTGGTTGTGCTGGCCGCGGTGACGATCTGCACATCGTCAGTTTCAGTGAAGTATGCAGCGCCTTCCAGATAAAGTTGGCCGTCCAGGAAGCCGAATTTGAAGCCCGCTTCGTAAGAGATGGCTGTCTCGGGATCGTACGGAATCAGATTGCCGGCGCCCGGGATGTCAGTCGGAATGCCGACATTGAAGCCGCCGGGCCGATAGCCAGTGGCGACGCGTGCGTAAAGCGACGACGTGTCGGCAAAGCTGTAACGAAGCGTCGCCGTCGGCAGCACTCGCGTCCACGATTCCTCCAACCGCACGCCAAGAATTTCAACGGCCGTGGATTCCGTTTGGCTGCGGCGGCGATCAAACGCAAACGTCTTCTCATCGACTTGAACACGCGCTTCCAGGCCGAATGCTAAACGTTCAGTGAGGTCGTATTCGACAGCGCCGAACAGCGCCAAAGAGTTCAATTCTTCCACCGATTCATCGGTGCGCAACTGCGCACGCAAAGCAGCCGGCGATCCGGCAAAGCCGGTTGTCGAGAGATCGATCGCCGAGCTGTTCTCTTGGAACTCAGCCCCGACCAACCAGCTGAAACGCCCACCGCCATCAGGCGATGTCAGCACCCCAATCACGCCGGAGCGATGGAAATCTTCGAACTGGTTGGAGACCAGATCGATGGGCTGCGCCGGCGTGGCGGGGGGAAACACCGAGGTGATGCCCTGAAAGCCGAGATAGTGATCGAGGTCATCATTGGTGCGGCCGGCGTCGCGGAGTTTGAAGCTGCCGCGCAGCTGGAAATTGGCCCAGCCAAGATCGTGCTCAATATCGAGATAGCCGGAGTTTTCGAGGATATTAGCGTACCCCACCCGGTTCATGTCACGCACGAAGGGATCGGGATCGAGCGGCGTCAGATTGTTGCGGAACTGACGATAGCCATTGATGCCAAAGCTGGGCGCCCGGTTGTCGAAATACTCGTAAGTAAGGCGAATGGTCGTGTCGTTGGTGGGCGTGACTTCGAACACGGCGCGCGCGCCAGAAGTTTCTTCCGTGTCAATCGCCTCACCGGTAGAGGCCAGCGTCACAAAGCCGTCCTGCTGATCGCTCCAAAAACCGCCAACGCGCAGCGCGGCGTTGGCCGTGATCGGCAGATTGATGATCGCTTCGAGCTCGGTGCGCTCAAGATCGTTGTAGCCGACGGAGCCAGTAAAACCGAACTCATCGTCAGGGCGCTGCGACACCGCATTAACAGCGCCGCCAACAGCGTTGCGTCCGTACAAGGCGCCCTGCGGGCCACGCATCACCTCGATACGCTGGAGATCGAACAGGTCGAGAGCGTTTAAGCCACGGCCACCAAAGCCGCCGCCGGCTATGTAGTGTCCGTCGCGATAGACGCCGACCGCCGATTCAGAAAAGCCAACGCGGCCGCCGCCTTGGCCGCGGAGCGAAATTTCATTGGTGTAGGCCGGGCCACCGTTCACGAGCGCCGCGCTGGGCAGCTGGCGCAGGATGTCGGCCGTGCTCTCGATCACGAAATTCTGCTGATCCGCTGCAGAAATCGCGGACACAGCGCCCGGAACCTCAAACAGAGTTTCTTCCCGCCGACGCGCCGTCACGACGATTTCCTCGTCGGCTACGGTCTCCTCATCGGTGGCAGCTGGCGTCTGAGCGTAGCTCGGCGCCGCAAGTGCGAAGAAGATCGGCAGAGTGGCAAGAAGAACGTTGCGCATGTGGTGGTGACCCTCCCGTGGTCGCCTGTCTAAGGCTCTCGCCTCGCAGGATTGTCGACAAAGTTAGACGCGAAAGGCGGTCGATGTCCACTCCCCTGTCGAAATCGGCGAAAACCTTAAGCAGCACACGCCGCGTTGCAGAGCCAAAAGCGCCGGATTCAAACTTCCAGTTGACGCGAGAAGTGACGCACGCTCCAAAATGCAGACGAGAGCCAATGCCAAAATCAACCGCCAAATCCAAAGTCCTGCCGCTGCGCACGCCCGACGCCCGCGTCTCCGCGTTAGGAATCGCGCGCGCGACAGCACGGGACATCGAACGCGGGCACTACCAGCCAGGGGCGCGCCTACGCGAGCAGGAGCTGGCGGATCGTTTTTGCTGCTCGCGCGCGCCAGTACGCGAAGCGCTGCGCATTCTGGAGAGCCAAGGCAGCGTTGTCATCGAACCGATGAAAGGCGCGCGCATTGCAACGGCCGACGACGCCAATTTCTACGAAGTCTTCCTGATTCGCCGCGCGCTTGCCGGTTTGATGGCCCAGCAGGCCGCGCTTGCCGAAGACGACAAAACGAAGGCCGAGTTTGTCGCTACAATGCGCACCCTGCCCGCGCGCGCTGAAGCCGCAGCGGACGGTCACGCATTCGCGGCGGAGGTGCGCAAGGTGATCGCTGTGCTTGTCGATGTCGCCAAAACACCCCGCACCGTCCATCTGGTGCGCAGCATCACCTTCGGACACAACGCGTTTCAAGACGATATTGTGGACGTGAAGAAAAACAGGCTGACGCAAGCGCGCCTCTGGGCGAAGATTGGAAACGCCGTCGAAGTCGGCGATGCCAACGCCGCCCGCGACGCCATGGAGGCAATCTTTGACTATTCACGCGCCTATATCGAAGGCACGCGAACCCCTACAACACTGAAGGCGTCGCCCGCGCGGAAGACGCGTGCGACCTTGCGGAAATAGCCATTCAGCGGGCGTTTAAGCGCCGGGAAATAACACTTCGGGCCGCCAGTCGTTCACCGCGCCAAGCAAGCGGCGCCCGCCAATATCCGCAGTTACGAACGCGCCGCGCCAATCTTCTCCGTAGATCGGTATGGTGTAGCGCACCACGGCCGTCGCTTCGCCAGAGAGGAAGTCGTCAGGCCCGAAGTCGATGCGCAACGCCCGGCGCTCGCCCGGCGGCCCAAAGCGCACCGTACCTGGACGCGCGGCCTCCCCGGCTCGCAGACTATAGCCGGCAGATTGATCCGGAATCGCGAGCAACGTCATCGCCATGTCGTCTCCCCACAGCGATGCGAAGGCGAACGGCGTCGTGAAGCGCGCATCGGTCTGTCGTTGTTCGTGAAACTGCCCCGGCCCACTCAAGCGATAGCGCCGGTTGCCGATCGCAAGCTCACCCTCGACACGGCCGAACGCTTCCATGCGCCCAGGCAGCAATCCGGAGCGCAGCATGGCCGGCGCGAATTGCAGATCACACGCGAGGCGCGAGCCGCGCGAGTCATTGACCCTCACGCGCACGAGTGCGCGGCTCGGCGCCAGCGTTGACCCATGCCGCTCGAAGCGGAGCTTTTCCGCATCGTCTTCATACAGAGTGTGCTCGCCCACCTCTGGCGTCGCCTCGCCGCCGCTGGGCGCCAGGTGATCGATAAACGCGAAGAAACCGTCAGGCGTGTGCGCATGAACCCAGAGCCACGCCGTTCGAAACGCCGGATAGCGGCACAGACGCGCGCTGAGGTGAACGCCAGCGGCCGCATCGGCCACCGAAATCATGACAGACTCACTCGGCGTCTCGAGTCCTTGTGGTGGGATATGGTCCGCTTGCCCGATCGGCGTCGCGCATCCAGCCAACGGTAACGCAGCGAGCAGCGACCGCCGCGTAATTGGCCAATTCACAGCCGCTTCGTACATTCGAGTTCCACCATAAGATTGTCGACAGTTGGCAACATGTCGCGTTAAGCTGCTTGGATCAAGGCGGAGGATGCCGCTGGATTGGGACGGACTCGAGCGCGAAGTTCAGCGCCGCCACGCCTCAATTCCCACAAAGCCAGGAGCGACCACATGAATTGGGCATGCACACTGATTGCCTCCGTGGCGCTCATCGCGTTCGCCGCGCCGGCGGCGGCTCAATCGATCGTTCGTATAGAGGGCGGCCAGCTCCGCGGCGTGTCGGCCGACGGCATTCACTCGTACAAGGGCATCCCGTTCGCCGCGCCGCCCGTGGACAGTTTGCGCTGGCGGCCGCCGGCGCCCGCGGCGCGCTGGGACGGTGTCAGAGATGCATTGGACTATGGCCCGGCTTGCCCACAGCCCGCACGTGACAATCGCGCCGGCGGCCGCGCCGCTGTGCAGAGCGAAGATTGCCTCTCGCTGAACATTTGGGCGCAGGATGGCGCGCGCAACCTTCCTGTCATGGTCTGGATTCACGGCGGCGGCCACCGCGTCGGCGCCGGCTCATTCCCTCTCTATGACGGTACGGCGCTTGCGCGGCAGGGCGTGGTGCTCGTCACCATCAATTATCGCCTCGGCTTGCTCGGCTATTTCGCGCACCCTGCATTGACAGCGGAAGCGGGCGCCGATGAACCGCTCGGAAATTATGGCCTCATGGATCAGATCGCGGCGCTTGAATGGGTTCAGCACAACATCGCGACTTTTGGCGGCGATCCCTCACGCGTCACCGTATTCGGCGAATCTGCGGGCGGCGCAAGCATTGTCTATCTGCTCACGACGCCGCGCGCGCGCGGCTTGTTCCAAGGCGCCATCGTACAATCGGGCGGCGGTTTGCAGCGCCCCGGCTCGCTCGCCGAGCACGAACGCAATGGGATTGAGGCCGCGGCTCGCATCGCACTGCCAGCGTCGGCAAGCGCTGCAGATCTACGCGCCGCCTCCGTCGACCAGTGGACACAGGCGCTGGGTTCGTTGGAGGGTTTGGGATTCGGCGAGTTCATCGACGGACGCTTGGTCACCGAAGCGCCGTCGAGTGCCTTCGCCGAAGGACGCGCGGCCGATGTGCCGCTGCTGATCGGCGCCAATGACAACGAAGCGAATGTCATAACCTCGCTCGGTGTCACGGGCGACGCGCTAAATGTGCTCGGACCTCGCCTGCCACAGCTGCGCGCGCTGTACGGCGACGTCCCAGATGAGGAGTTCACGCGGCAAGCCCTCGGTGACGCGTTCTTCGTTGCGCCCGCTGCTTGGGTCGCGGCGCAAACGGCGTCAGGCGCGCCAAGCTATCTCTACCATTTCACCTACGTGATCGAACGCCGACGCGGCGCGATCGAAGGCGCCAATCACGGCACCGAGATTCCGTTCATCTTCCAGACCTGGGAACGTCTGCCGATCCCGCCGGCTCTCATCACAGCTCAAGATCGTGCCTTCGGCCAGATGATCTCGTCATGCTGGGTCTCGTTCGCGCAGACGGGCACGCCCGCCTGTCAGGGCGAAGCAACTTGGCCGGCCTATTCCGCAAGCGCCGATCGCTTGATGATGTTTGCACCCGAGACCAACGTCGCGCCGCAGCCACGCCGCCCTGCCATGGACTTTATACTGACGCAGCTCACGGAGCGCCCGCGATGATCGACACCTCACGCCGCGCATTGCTGGCGGGCGCCGCCTTCGCCGCAATCGCGAATGCCGCCGGCTGCGCTCATAGCACAAGTGCCTCCGATCCCTATCTCGACGCGTACTATTACGCCTTTCCGATCTACGAAATGGCGCGGACCGCCTGGGCTGCCGCCGGCCCCACCCCGCAGCGGCCGGCGCATCGCTTCAACACCGTGCAGCAGCGCCGCACGCTGACCGATCACACGGGCCGCAACATCACGACGCCGAACAACGACACGGTCTATTCCTCCGCCCGCCTGGATCTCAGCAACGGTCCGGTGCTGCTGGCCATCCCGACTGTGCATGACCGCTATTTTTCAGTCGCCTTCATAAACGCGTACACGGACAATTTCGCTTATGTCGGAACGCGCGCGACCAACGGCGAAGGCGGCCTGACCTTGGTTGCTGGCCGATCGTGGCGCGGCAATGTCGCGGCTGGAACGCGCCTCATTCGCTCCGATACGGACGATGTTTGGATGCTCGCGCGAATCTTGGTGGCTGGCGTTGAGGATTTGCCAACCGCTAACGCCGTGCAAGACCAGATCCGCGTCATCGAAGCGCCGGCGCCCTCGCTTCCACCAGTCGCGCCAACGAGCGCCGACGACCTTGAAAACTTGCTCGCCGTTGTGAACGCGACGCTCGCGCGCGCATCGCTCGCCGATCCCGTTGGCAGCCGCGCTGGCAATTTCGCCGACGTGGGTTTGCGCCCGGGCGATCTCACCGCATGGCAGTCTCTCAGCCCGGCGCAGCAGGAGCGGTGGCGCCAGGCAGCCGCGCAAGCCCAGGCGACGCTGCGGACTGGATTCACGTTGCGGGGAGAAACACTCTCCGGGTGGCACTATCCCCCTCCCGGCGTCGGCTCTCAAACCGCGGCGGACGACGTCCGAGCCGCCGTCGCGCTTTCGGGTCTCGCCGCATTGGAAGTGGAAGAAGCAACGTACGCGCGCGCTGATACAGATGCGGCCGGCGTCGCTCTGGACGGCCAGCATCGCTACACACTCACCATCCCCGCCAATGTCCCGGCCTCGGCGTTCTGGTCGCTCTCCATGTATCAACTCGAGCCCGATGGCCGGCTTTTCTTCACCGAGAACCCGATCAGCCGCTTCTCCATCGGCAACCGCACGCCCGGCATCGCGCGCAACGCAGACGGCGGCATGACCGTCGCCCTACAAGCCGATGCGCCAGCCGATGGCGCCAACTGGTTGCCAGCGCCGCGCGGACCCTTCGTCATCACCTTCCGCGCCTATCTCCCACAACCGACTATGTTGAGCCGCGCTTGGCAATTGCCGGCCGTGCAACGCCTGACTTGAGCTTGGCGCTCGCATTGGCCGTGCTCAGCTGGAGCGCCGCGCGGGCGCGTGCTAGGCGTGCGCCATGCGCACCCTATTGTTCACCGCCGCCGCCCTGACGCTCGCCGCCTGCGCCAGCGTTCCCTCCTCCTCCATCTCCACCGCCGGCATCGCGCCGACCTGGGACGCGGCGCGGATCGCGCCGATCCTGGAGCGCACGCAGCGCCTCCACCTCAACGCCGATCTCTCGGCGCTGACGCCGGGAGAACACGCCGCCGTGCGCGAATTGCTGGCGGCGGGCGAGCGGATGCACTTGCTCTATATCAATCAGCGCCATCCGCAGGCGCTGGCCGCCAACGCCTATCTTGAGGCGCATCCCGAGCTCAGCGCACAGCGCGATCTCTTCCGTCTCAATTCGGGTCCGATCGCCTCGACGCTGGACAACACGCGCGAGGCATTCCTTTCGGTGACGCCGGAAGCGCCGGCGCGCAATGTCTATCCCGCAGGCGCGACGCGCGAGAGCATGGACGTCTTCTTCGCCACGCACCCCGAACGCCGCAACGAACTGCTCGACGACCGCGGCGACGTCTGGGCGGCGACGCCAGAGAACCGCCGCCGCGCCCTCGCCGCCCTCGACCGCTACCCAGCGCTCGACACGCTTCATCCCGGCCTGCGCACTCGATTGGACGGCAGCGAGACCTATATCGCCGTGCCCTATTCGATCGCTTATGCCGAAGACATCTTCTTCATCTACGATCGCCTCAACGCCGCCGCCGATCACGTCGAAAGTGGCGATGCGGCGTTCGCGCGTTATCTGCGTCTGCGCGCCCGCGATTTGCTGGCCGACGATTATGAAGGCGGCGACGCAGCCTGGGTGACCGGCGATTTCACCGGCAACCTCAACGCTCAGATCGGCGCTTATGAGACCTATGACGACGCGCTCTACGGCGTAAAGACGTTCTTCTCGCTCTCGCTCTTAGTGCGCGACCGCCCGCGCAGCGACGAGTTGCAAGCGGCGCTGGCTGACATTCAAACCGTCGAGAACACGCTGCCCTACGCGAACCATCGCGAAGTCCGCAGCGACATCCCGGTCGGCGTCTACAACATCATCGCCGATTTCGGCCAGGCTCGCGGCGCCAACACCGCCACGATTCTACCGAACGACGCCTACCTCGCCCGCCAATACGGCCGCACCATCCTGATGCGCGGCAACATCCTGCTGAACGAGGAGCAATTCGCGGAGACGCACCGCGCCTTTACCGCGGCGGTCGTCGCAAATCAGGCGGACGACATCACCGCCGAGGGCGGCTTCTATCGCACGCTCTGGCACGAGATCGGGCACTATCTGGGCGTCGATCAAACCGCCGACGGCCGTGATCTCGATTCGGCGCTGGAAGATGCGTCAGCGCTGCTGGAAGAGATGAAAGCGGACCTCGTATCGCTCTCCGCCGCGCGCATCCTCAACCAGAACGGCCGCATCACTGACGCGCAGCTGCGCAACATCTACGCCTCCGGCATCCGTCGGGTGCTGCAAAAGAACCAGCCGCGCCGTGAGCAACCGTATCAGACCATGCAGCTCATCCAGTGGAACTGGTTCCTCGATCGTGGCGTGCTGCGCTTCGAGGACGGGCGGCTGCGCATCGATTACCGCCGCTACCCGGACGCGGTGACCAGCCTGCTGCGCGAGGTGCTGACGATCCAGCGCAACGGTGACCGCGCCGCCGCCAACGCTTTCGTCGATCGTTGGACGCGCTGGGACCCAGCGCTACACGAGATCATCGCCCAGCGCATGCGCGAGAGCGAACGCACCCGCTACACCTTGGTGACCTACGAGGCGCTCGATGGAGCGCAATGAGGTTTTCAAACCGCTCCCGGACATGATCCGGGAGTGGGCAGCCAAGCAACCCGACCACGCAGCTCTGATCCAAGACGATCGCCGGATCACCTACAAAGACCTCGATACGTTGATGGACCGCGTCGCGGCGGCGCTGCAGCGTGACGAGATCGCGCCCGGCGAGACGATCTCGATCTGCGCGGCCACATCAATTGAGTACGCGTACGTGTTTCTGGGCGCGTTGCGCGCCGGCGTCGCGGTCGCGCCGCTTGCGCCCTCTTCAACGCCGGAGAGCATCACCGGCATGCTCACGGACGCCGGCGCGCATCTCCTGTTCGTGGACGCGGAAGTCTCCCGCGCGCTTGAGGATCAGCGCGGCGATATCGCAGCGGCTTGGGTGGCGCTCGATGGCGGCGCGCATGGGCGCGCGCTCGGCGACTGGCTGGCGCCAGAGGGCGCTGAGGCCAAGGCAGTTGCCGTCACACCGGAGATGCCGTTCAACATCATCTACTCGTCCGGCACCACCGGCGCGCCCAAGGGCATCGTGCAGAGCCACGGCATGCGCTTTGGCCACATCATGCGCGCCCAATCCATGGGCTACGCGCCAAGCGCGGTGACTTTGCTGTCCACGCCGCTCTACTCCAACACCACGCTCGTCAGCTTCTTTCCGACTGTCGGCCTCGGCGGCACAGTCGTGCTGATGAAAAAGTTCGACGCTGGCCAGTATCTCGACCTGGCGCAGCGCCATCGCGTGACGCACACAATGCTGGTTCCGGTGCAATATAGCCGCCTGATGGCGCGGCCGGATTTCGACGCCTACGACCTCTCCAGCTTTGTCATGAAGTTCTGCACGTCGGCGCCCTTCGCCGCGGCGCTCAAGGCCGACATCGTCAAACGCTGGCCCGGCGGTCTCATCGAATATTTCGGCATGACCGAGGGCGGCGGCACCTGCGTGCTGCCCGCGCACCTCTACCCGGAAAAACTCCACACGGTCGGCATGCCGGCGACCGGACACGACATTCGCTTCATCGACGATGACGGTCACGAACTGCCGCGCGGCGAAGTAGGCGAGATCGTCGGCCGATCGGCGCTGATGATGAGTGGCTATCACAACCGCCAGGAACAGACCGACGCGGCCACGTGGATATCGCCGGACGGCCTGCCCTTCATTCGCACCGGCGACGTCGGCCGTTTCGACGCCGAGGGCTTTCTCGAACTCATGGACCGCAAGAAGGACATGATCATTTCCGGCGGCTTCAACATCTATCCGAGCGACCTCGAAGCGGTGTTGCGCGAGCATCCAGACGTTGCCGACTGCGCCGTCGTCGGCGCACCATCGCCGGACTGGGGCGAGACGCCAGTGGCGTTCGTGGTCTCGCGCGGCGCCGATGCGGAAACGCTGCGCGCCTTCGCCAACGCCAAACTCGGCAAGACCCAGCGCATCGCCGCGGTGGAGTTGATCGACGAGCTCCCCCGCAGCCATATTGGCAAGGTGCTAAAGCGCGCACTGCGCGATCAGTACGTCGCCAAAGTCCCCGGCTAGCGCCTGGGGACAAATTGGACTAAGCGCTGGCGCCATGACCCGAAAACTCTCTCTCACCGTCGATGGCAAGAACATCACCGTCCATCTGCACAAGGGCGACCTGCCCGACAGCGTCAGCTTCGAGGGCGCGGTCGCCGTCGATAGCGAGACGATGGGGCTGTCGCTGATCCGCGACCCCCTCTGTCTCGTGCAGATCTCAGATGGCCGCGGCGAAGCGCATTTGGTGCAGCTCGACCGCGCCAGCTACGACGCGCCGAACCTAAAGCGCGTGCTCTCCGATCCGGACGTGCTGAAGCTCTTCCACTTCGCCCGCTTCGACGTCGCCATGTTCATGCGCGACCTCTCGGTGATCGCGGCGCCGATCTATTGCACCAAGATCGCTTCCAAATTGGTGCGCACCTATACCGACCGTCACGGCCTGAAGGACCTCACCAAGGAAGTGCTCGGCCGCGACATTTCAAAGGATCAGCAGTCGAGCGATTGGGGCGCGCCCGAGCTCTCCGACGCGCAACTCGCCTACGCCGCCTCCGACGTGCTGCACCTGCATGCGCTGAAAGAGCGGCTCGACGCGATGCTGGTGCGCGAGGGCCGCGTGGAAGTGGCGCAATCGTGCTTCGACTTCCTGCCGACCCGCGCCGCGCTCGATCTCGCCGGCTGGGAAGAGACCGACATCTTCGCCCACTCATGAGCGCCGACCCCACCGATATCCAGCAGCGCTGGAAAGGCGTCGCCAAGCACTTTCCGCTCTGGCGCTTCGCCATCGACATGTTCTTCGACGTCAATGCCTGGCGATTGATTGGCGCGGACATCACAACCATGATGGTCGAAAGCAAACACACTCGCCGAGCGGTGCAGACGCTCGATGGCGCGTCTCCGGAGGCGCTTGATGCGCTGGCAATTTTGGCGCGCGTGAACGAGCAGCGCTCGAGCGACATCTTCAAGGCCGTTTTCTTGAGCTATGTATCCCTGCCGCTCGCGATGGCGGCGATGCTGTCCGATGCGGCGCCGGAGGCCCTGAACGCCTTTGTTACTGAGTACATGACTGCGATGGCCATTCTGCTCATTGGATCTTTAGTGTTTCCGATCATCTATTTCTGCGGCAACTGGCGCGCCAAGCAGATTGCCTGGACGATTGATCTTTACCGGGCCGGCGCCGTGACGCCGCTGCCGCCGAAGGCGCGCTAGCTCACCCGCGGCGGCGGGCCGAATTTGCCGGCTTGATAATCCTGGATCGCGGCGACGATCTCTTCGCGCGTGTTCATCACGAACGGGCCATGCGCCACGACGGGCTCATTGAGCGGCGCGCCGTGGCCGAACAGGACGAACGCGTCGTCGATCGCGTCAATGCGGATGCAATCACCGTCAGCGTTAAACTCAACCAGCCGCCACGGCTCGACCTCCTGCCCGCTCACGCGAACGCGGCCACGGACGACATAAAAGAAAACACGGCGTCCCGACGGCGCCGGCAGCACTGTATGAGCGCCCGGCTCTAGCTCCAACGTCGACATGAAATGATGCGTGAGCGTCTCGACCGGGCCTTCGACCTCGCCATAGGCGCCGGCGATGAGATTCAGCGTAACGCCCAGCTCAATCGCCAACGCTGGAATATCTTCGCGCTGCACGCCGGCATAGGCGGGCTTGGTCATCTTCAGGCGCGACGGCAGATTGACCCAGAGCTGCAAGATCTCCATCGGCCCGCCGTCGCGCTTGAACGCAGGCGGCGACAGCTCCGCATGGATCAAGCCAGAGCCCGCCGTCATCCATTGGACGCCGCCCGCGCGAATGACGCTTTCGTGGCCGCCGGAATCGTAATGGCCCAGCTCGCCGTCGAGAATGAACGTCACCGTCTCGAAACCGCGGTGCGGGTGCGGTCCAAACGGCAGCCCGCGATTGTTCGGCGCATAAGTCTGCGGGCCGTGGTGGTTCAGAAACAAAAATGGATCGACCTGCTGCACGCGCGCGCCAAGCAACGGCCGACGCGTAACGAGATCGCCGATATCGTCGCGAATGCTATCGTGAATGGCGCGGATGGTGCGGGACATAAGCTCTCTCCGAGTCATTCCAGGCGAGCGAAGCGAGACCTGGAACCCAGGGCCAGCACTCCATCGCTTGCCCTGGATTCCAGATCACGCTGTGCGTGTCTGGAATGACTCACACCTTCACAACTTCCTGCTCGATCCGTCCAAATATCGAATGGTTCCTGACGTCGCGCATTTCGATCTCGACGCGGTCGCCGTGTTTCAAGAAGGCCGTCGCCGGCTTACCGGTTTGGATCGTCTCGATCATGCGTTGCTCGGCGATGCACGAATAGCCGCGCCCACCTTCGCTGATAGGCTTGCCAGGACCGCCATCCTCGCCGCGGTTCGACACCGTGCCTGAGCCAATGATCGTGCCCGCCGCCAGTTCGCGGGTTTTAGCGGCGTGCGCAATCAGCTGGCCGAAATCGAACGTCATGTCGTCGCCAGCATTGGCGGCGCCGAAGGCTTTGCCGTTCAAGCTCACATGCATCGGCAGATGCAGCTTGCCGTCCTTCCACGCCTCCCCCAACGCATCCGGCGTCACCGCCACCGGCGAGAACGCCGACGAGGGCTTCGACTGAAAGAAACCAAAACCCTTCTCCAATTCGGCCGGAATGAGATTGCGTAGGCTGACATCGTTCACCAGCATCACCAGCCGAATGCGCTTGCGCGCCTCTTCAGCGCTGATCCCCGCCTCGCAATCATCAACGATGACCGCGACTTCCGCTTCGAAGTCGCAGCCCCAAGCTTCATCCTTCAGCGGAAGAGCGTCGCGCGGGCCGAGGAAGATATCGCTGCCGCCCTGATACATCAGCGGATCGGTCCAGAACGTCTCCGGCATCTTGGCGCTGCGCGCTTGGCGCACCAACGCAACGTGATTCACATAAGCTGAGCCATCCGCCCACTGATACGCGCGCGGCAAAGGCGACGCCGCTTCGCGTTCATGAAAGCGCTCGCGCAAGATCGTCCCCGCGTTTACGCCGTCCGCCACCGCGCGCAACCGCGGTTCGGCGTGATCCCAATCATCGAGCGCGGCCTGCAGCGTCGGCACTTCGGGGCCAGCGTGCGCGTACCACGCGAGATCGTCCGAAACAACAACGAGGCGGCCGTCGCGGCCATGACGCAATGATGCGAGTTTCAATGTTGCCAATCCTTGCTTTCGTGCGCCGGCGGCAGGCTATCGTCCCAGCCATCACAGCCGGGATTAAGCTCGCGCGCAATGGTTTTTGCACGCGCAAAATCAGGCTCGACTTGGCCGTTGAAGGCGACGCGCGTGGCGCCGCGTTCGAGCCAAGCCAAAGCTGTCTCAAAATAGCGCGACAGCGACGATGCGCGCCGGTAAAGCCCATCGCCGTGGATCAGTTCATACACCGCACCCTGTGTCGGTGAGCCTGCAATGCAGTTCACCAAAAGGCGCGAACCATCGCCCGGCGTCGCGACCGGAAAGAAGCCGGCCGGCCAATACGACGCAAAGTCGGCTTCGTTCTGCATCGACAGCGCGCTGCGATAGTCGGCGACCGCTTCTTCCTCGGAATGAAAGTAAAAAACGCCATCGAGCCAGATATCGCCAAGCGGCGTCTCCCCAGTCGGCGCGACGCCATCGAAACTGGCCCACAGCGTGAACACATCATGCGGCAGCGCCAGATCTGGAAACGCCTCGCGCACGCCGGCGCCGGCATACGGATTTCCTGTCCGCAGAAACGTAACGCTTCTAGCGTTGCGCTGGCGCAGGGCATCGACATAGGCGGTGAACGCGTTGTCGCTCACGCCGTCACGGCGTCCTTTTGGTTCTCCGGCGCGGCTTTGATAAACGCCGGATGCTGACGCGCCGCCTCGGCCCACGCCACCAGATGCGGGAACGGCGAAAGATCAGTCTTGAACCGCCGCGCATTGGCCATCTGCGGCACGAGGCAGACATCAGCCAAAGTCGGCTCATCGCCAAATGCGAACTTGGTCTGCGCCCGTTGCTGCGCTTGCTGCTCCAGCGCGGCGAAACCGAGCTTGATCCAGTGGCGATACCATTCGCCGACGTGATCTTCGTTGGCGCTGAACTCGAGCTTGATGCGGGTCAGCACGCTGGTGTTGTTGAGCGGATGAATGTCGGTCGCGATCGTCAACGCGAAGGCGCGCACCTGGGCGCCGAGCCACGGGTCGGCGGGCGTCAGGCGCGGCTCGGGATAAGTCTGATCGAGCCACACGAGGATCGAGAGCGATTGCGTCAGCAGCCCTTGCGGCGTCTCCAACGCCGGCACCCGCATTTGCGGGTTCTTGGCCCGATACGGCTCGCGCATCTGCTCATCGACGCCGGGCATGATGTTGATGGGGACGCTCTCGTACTCAACACCCTTCAGCGCCAGGCCGATGCGGACGCGATAAGCGGCGGAGGAACGCCAATAATCATAGAGCTTCAGCATGGCCACCTCAGGAATTCATCTTCCATACGCTGTACGACCACGTCACCGAGTAAGGCAAGGAGACCGCATAGATGGCAACGGCCCAAGCGGAGAACGGATCAAAGCGAGAGAGCGTCAAGATCAGAGCCGCCACCAGTACGGCGTAGGGCAGAGAAAGCAAAAATCCGGCACGCAGATCACGACGACGGAAGAACAGCCAAGCAAATATCACATTTGAAGCGAGAAGGACGATCAACAGCACAAACGCCTCCCTGGCGGGTGACGCCCCGACGCCCTGCGCAATCAAACGCTGCGCCACTACCAAGCATGCAGTGTAGTAAACGAACGTAAGACCCAGCGCGCCTGACGCCGGTAGAGTCCAGGATGGCTGTCGAGTGTTCTTGACTGCCGCGCTACTGCCAGCGCCAGCCATCGCTTGTTCGCTTACAAAAGCTACGAGACACAACAACCCGGCAAGCAACCAACTCACGGCTACTCTCCCATCCGCGCCTTCGTGGCATGTGCCGCGCGCGCCTTTTCGTGCAGCCAGGCCGCGTGTTGCGGCGCCTTCTTCGTGCGGCTCCATTCTTCCAGCATGTCCGGCGCGACGCGCTTTAGCTCAGCCAGCTCCTCCGCCGTGCCGGTGTCCGCCGCGAGTTCGACGCGGTGGCCATTTGGATCGAAGAAATAAATCGATTTGAAGATGCCGTGATCGGTGGGGCCGAGCACCTCGATGCCCTTGCCTTCGGCGCGCGCCTTGGCGGCCAGCAGCTCCTCGACCGTGTTCACGCGAAAGGCGATGTGCTGCACCCAGAGCGGCGTGTTCTCGTCCCGCCCCATGGTCCTTTGCTGCGGCAGTTCGAAGAATGCCAGCACGTTGCCGTTTCCGGCATCGAGGAAGACATGCATGTACGGATCGTACTCGCCCGTCGACGGCACGTGATCCTCCGCGAACGCGGTGGTGTAATCCATGTCGAGCACGTCGCGATAAAACTCGACTGTCTCCTTCGCATCTTTGCAGCGATAGGCGACGTGATGGATGCCTGACGTTATCGCCATGAGGCGCTCTCCTGCGGCAGCGCAGGACGAGCGCCCGCGATGTTTATTGTTGATCGGTGGAAATGTCTTTCGTGCGCGTCTTGCCGACGCCCATGGCGATGCCAAGGCCAAGCATGACCAGCGCGCCGACAACGATCCACTGCGTCTGGACGCCCAGCAGCACCGCGCCATAGGCCAAGCCCGCAAGCAGTATGAGGTAGCCGATGGCGTAAATCACGAACGTAGACATGAGGTGCTCCCGTGGGACCGAAAAGTTCCGGCCTATCAACGGGCGACACCGGCTTTAGTGCCATCGCCGGGGAACAAATTATCATTCTTCGCCTCCGTCCTCGTCGGCGAAAACTTGGATAACGGGCTCGCCGCCAGCTTCGAGGCGCGCGCGGTACATGCCCGGCGTGTTCATCGCGAACGCATGGCCGCCGCGCCCGTCGAGCACGATGACGCCGCCGTCGCCAACAGCGCCGCTTGCGTTGGTGGTCGCGCCAACTTCAGCGATGACGTTATCGGCCGCCTCTTGAGCGCCCTCGCCGTTGAACTCCATCCGCGCGCAAATCGCGCGGGCGACGCCGACGCGGATGAAGAACTCACCTGTCCCCGTTGCGCTCACACCGCACATGCCGTTCTGCGCATACGTGCCCGCGCCGATGATCGGCGCATCGCCGACGCGGCCCCAGCGTTTGCCGGTGGTGCCGCCCGTCGAGGTGCCGGCGGCGATGTCGCCGTTTGTATCGAAGGCGACGACGCCGACGGTGCCGAACTGGTGATCGTCCGGCGTCGCATCATGATAAGCGCGCGGCGCTGGCGGGGCGCCAGCGGGGCGCGGCGGGATCGGCAGATTGTTTGCACGAAGGTTTACTTCCAACTGCTGCCAGCGGCGCTCGGTAAAGAAGTAGGAGGGCTCCACCTCTTCCAAGTTCTGCGAACGCGCGAACCGCTCGGCGCCCTCACCCACCAGCATCACATGCGGCGACCGTTCCATCACCGCCCGCGCGGCGAGGACCGGATGCTTGGTGCGCGTTAGGCCGGCGACGGCCCCCGCCGCCCGCGTGCGCCCGTCCATGAGCGACGCGTCAAGCTCATTGCGGCCCTCCGCCGTGAACACAGCGCCGCGGCCGGCGTTGAACAGCGGATTGTCTTCGAGATAAACGATCGTCGCTTCGACCGCATCGAGCGAGGAGCCGCCGCGTTCCAGAATATCGCCGCCAATCGCCAGCGCTTGGCCCATTGCGTCGCGATACTGCGACTCAAGCTCGGGCGTCAGGCTCGCGCGCTCGATAACGCCGGCGCCGCCATGCATGACGATGGACCAACGGGGCGCGGGTTCTGGCGCGGTGACGCAAGCCGAAAGCACCAGCGTTGTCAGCACAAGCGCCGCTCGCCGCCACAGCGGACCGCCGGCTTCCAGCCGGCACGCCGCCGCTTCAATCCGCACTACCTTCGCAGAATTAGAAAAAGATGCCGGCTGGAAGCGGGCGGTCCGAAGCTGCATCGTCATTGCGAAACCACCCTCGCTTTACGCGTCACCGATGCGATCACTTCGTCACCGTCGCCCGGTTGGTAGGCCACCACTTCGATCTCTATAGCGTCCTCGTTTCGACGAATGTTCACCTCAACTTCGACGCCAGGCTCCTGATCGTTAGGATCGATCCAAACAGTTTCACCCCTGAACTCGCTTTTCGCCAATTGGTCGAAGCCAGCAGATATCTGGGTTGACAAAAAATCGTCTGCTAGCTCGACGAGGTATCTTTCGCTAGCGGTTTTCATCACCCCGCCTTCAACACGCCGCGTTTGATCTGGTCGAGCTCAATCGATTCAAACAGCGCTTTGAAATTGCCTTCACCGAAGCCTTCATTGCCCTTGCGTTGGATGAACTCGAAGAAAATCGGCCCGATCGCGTCCTTGCCGAAGATTTGCAGCAGCAAGCCCTGGCCTTCGCTCGGCGCGCCATCGATCAAGATGCGGCGCTTGCGCAATTCCTCCACCGGCTCACCGTGGCCGGGCAGGCGTTTGTCGATGAGATCAAAATAGGTTTCGATCGTGTCCTGCAGCTCGACATCGCGCGCGCGCAAACGATCAACGACCTCGTAAAGATTGTCCGTGCCGAAGGCCAAGTGCTGGATGCCTTCGCCCTTATAGCGCTGCAGATATTCCTCGATTTGATCGACCTTGCCTTCGGCGCCCTTCGACTCGTTCAGCGGAATGCGAATCTTCCCGCAGGGGCTGGTCATTGCTTTCGAGAAGAGGCCCGTGACTCTGCCCTCAATGTCGAAATAGCGGATTTCGCGGAAGTTGAAGATTTTCTCGTAATAGTCCGCCCACGTCTTCATATTGCCGCGGAAGACGTTGTGCGTCAGGTGGTCGAGATAGGTGAGCCCGATCTGGTTCTTCGCTTCGTCGGCGCCCTCGATCGGCACGAAGTCGACATCATAAATCGTCTGCGCGCCGTAGCGATCGATCAGATAGATGTAGGCGCCGCCAATGCCTTCGATGCACGGGATATCCAATTCCATCGGCCCGATCGGCATGTCCACGGGCTTGGCGCCGCGCTTCACTGCTTCCTCGAACGCCTTCTTCGCATCCTTCACCCGAAACGCCATGCCGTTGGCGCTCGGCCCGTGCGCTTCGCGGAACATCGCCGGCTGGCCGTTCGGCTCCATGTTGAGGATGAAGTTGATGTCGTTCTGCTTGTAGCGGACGACATTCTTGCTGCGATGCTTGCCGACGGCGGTGAAGCCGATCTGCTCGAAATATTTCGCCAGCTCCTTCGGCTCGGGCGAGGTGAATTCAACGAACTCAAACCCATCGGTTCCGATCGGATTTTCGAACAGGTCGGCCATGCGCGTTTCCTCGAAGCTTGCTTTTGCATGGATTTAGTTTCATCTGTAACCAATGGCAAGCGCGAAACGCAAATCAACACCGGCGGATTTGCTGGTTTTGGAGGATTTCCTTCCCTACCGGCTCTCGATCCTGTCGAACCGCGTCAGCCGCGCCATCGCCGCGCGCTACGCCAAGACGTTCGATCTCACCATCCCCGAATGGCGCATCATCGCCGTGCTCGGCCGCCGGGTTGAGCTAACCGCGACCGAAATCGCCGAAGCCACGGAGATGGATAAAGTCGCCGTCTCCCGCGCCGTGGCGCGGCTGGTCGGCGCCGGCCGCGTGAGGGCACGCGCCGATGCCGCCGATGCACGGCGCCAAATTCTCTCGCTCACCCGCGACGGCGAAAGCGTGCACGCGCGCATCGCACCGATCGCATTGGCGAGCGAACAGAAGCTGCTCGCCGCGCTCGACACGCGCGAACGCGTGCAACTGGACGCGCTGCTGGATCGCCTGCTTGCTGCGGCCAAGCGCCTCTAGCGCTGCGGCGTTAGGCGCAACAGCCGCCCGTTGTCCTCGTCGGTGACGATCCACAACGCGCCTTCGCTGTCTTCGGCGATGTCGCGCACGCGGCCTTCTTGACGGGCAAGCAAATGCTCCTCGCCCACAACGCGCTCGCCATCGAGGTCGAGCCGCACGATGGCTTGCGCGATCAGTCCTGAAATCAGCAGATCGCCACGCCAGGGAAACAGATCGCCGCGATAGAACAGCATGCCGCCCGGCGCGATCACCGGGTCCCAATAATAGAGCGGCTGTTCCATGCCTTCGCGCACAGCGATGCCCTCGTTGATTGCGCCACCATTATATTCGAGGCCGTAGGAGATACCCGGCCATCCGTAATTGCGACCAGCCTGGGCGATGTTGATCTCATCGCCGCCGCGCGGACCATGCTCGATCTCCCACAATGCGCCGGTCTCCGGATGCAGCGCCGCGCCTTGAATATTGCGGTGGCCGTAAGACCATATCTCAGGCCGCACGCCGGCGCGATTGGCGAACGGATTATCCGCCGGCACGCTGCCGTCAGCGTTGATGCGTACGATCTTGCCGATGTGCGTGGACGTATCCTGCGCCAGCTCACGCGGCGCGCTTTGCTGGCGATCGCCGAGCGTGACGTAGAGCCGGCCCTCACGATCGAACACCAGGCGCGAACCGAAATGGCCGTTGGAGCGCCACGCCGGCAGCTGGCGAAAGATCACTTGCACGTTTTCAACGCGCGACGAATCCGCGCTCAATTGCCCACGCGCGACGCTGGTGCCGTTGGCGCCATCGCCGCGGGCTTCCGAATAACTCCAATAGATCAGCAGATCGCTCGCGAACGCGGGGCTCAGCGCCACGTCCAACAAGCCACCCTGCCCGCGCGCATCTACTTCCGGTAATCCCGCAATCGGCGCCGACACCATCCCGTCGCGCGTCACGATGCGCAAACGCCCGGGCTTCTCCGTCACCAGCACGCGCCCGTCCGGCATGACCTCAACCGCCCACGGCTCGGTGAGGCCGCTCGCGACCTCTTCCACCGCGATCGCGACATCCGTGCGCGCTTCCGGCGCACGCGTTTGAGCTGCAAATGCTGGCTGAAAATTCGCATTCGGCGCAGCTTGGCTAACAGGCGCGCCCTGTGCGCTCTGCTGCGCCTGGCCGTTGCTCTCCGCGCCGGAGCAGGCGGCGAGGACGAGCGTCGTCATAAAAATCAGTGCGCGCATGGTTTATCGACGACTCCCGTGGTTAGGAACGACATGGGCCGGACGACCGCGGAGTCCAGAGCGGTTGTTTTCCCTCGACCCTCAACCTGTCCTGGCGGTAATATCGCCATTCCCGCAGCCGGAGAGGAATTTGGCCGACATTTTCGTCTCTTACTCGCGTCTCGATCTTGACCGCGTGAAGCCGATCGTCGATCGGTTAAGTTCGCTTGGCTACAGCGTCTGGTGGGACAAACATCTGCGCGCCGGCGAAGTGTTCGCGGAGGAAATCGAACGCCAGATCGACAGCGCCCGCGCCGTGCTGACTGCGTGGAGCGACAACGCGCGCAATTCGACCTGGGTGTGCGCGGAATCCGCGCGCGGGCTCGATAAGCAAAAGTTCGTGCAAATTCGGCTCGACACTGCCGAGCTGCCGCTGCCGTTCAACGCGCTGCCCGCCGCCGACATGCGCACGACCGGCGAGTGGGGGCCGCTCGAAGACACGCTGACGCGCATCGTCCGCGACGGCGAGCCACCACAGCCGCTCACCAAGTTGCCCAGTCTCGGCCTGCTGCCGACGCCGACATCCGCCGGCGCGCCAAAACTTGTCAGCATCGCCATGGGCACAACCCTCGCCGCCTATGCCGGCGCCGTCTCCGCCGCCTACAATGGCGTCATGCCGAGCGGGCAATTGCAGTTGGCGCTGGCCGGCATGATCGCCGTCAGCGGTTTGTGCGCGGCGCTCAGCGCCTATCGCTTGATCACCGTCTCGCGTGCGGGGGGCTGACGTATGGCCCGCTCCGTCATCGGCGCACTGGTCAGCGGCACGCGCGGCATGCTGTCGGCGCAACTCTTCGCCAGCCTTGCCGGCATCGCGCTAGCGGGCTGGACGCTGACCATCACCAACGAACTGATCCGCGAGCGCGAGCGCTTGCGCGACCGCGTGGTTCAACTTGAGTCCTCGATGGCCGAGCGCGGCGTCGTCGTGCCGCCGACACCAGCGGTGGTGAACAGGCCAGTCGCGCCGAGCTCTGTTTATCCCAGCGCTGTCGGCGACGCGCTCGCCGCGCCGGCCGATAGCGCCGTGCCGATCACCACCGCGCCGCCAAACGCAGCGCCGGCGCCCGCCGCAACGGCGCGAGACCTTGGCGCTGTGATCACCGATCTCTTCGCGCCGCCGCCGCCGATGCGCGTCATCGCTCTGCACGTGCGCGATGCAGCCGACGCAAGCGCCGCGCAACGCATCGGCGAAGAGCTACGTCGTGACAGCGACGTAAGCGTCGTTGTCGTCGTTATGGCGCCGCGCGATCCGCGCCAATCCGGCTACGCCTATTTCGACGGCCGCCAAAACCGCGCTACCGCCGAACTGGTCGCGCAATTCCACGATGTCGCCCGCCGCGCCGGCATCGCCCCCTGGTCCGCCCAACTCCGCGGCGTCGCCCTACCCTCGCAAGGTGAATACACTGCGGATCGCCTCGACATCGTGCTGCCGCCCCTGCCGCAAGAAACGCCGCCGGCTGCGACGCTGGCTCGCCCGCCGCGCTAGGCTAGCTCACGGCGTTTCGTCTTCTCACGGAGTCGTAGGCGCCTCCCCCTCGGTCAGCAGCGAGGTTGGCGAAACCGCGACGCCGACGATGTCGCTATAGAACCTGAAGCTCGCTGCGTCGCCCTGCGTCTGAGGATTGACGTAAAACGCCGCCACGGTAGAGGCCCTCAAGAAAATGTCTCGGCGGTGGCGCCGGTATAGTTCAGTCGCGGTGGCGGTGCACGTTGAGGACGTAGCTTCCTCCTGACGGTATCCGCGATTGAAAGCTTCTACGATGGCGTCGTTATGTCCGCTTTCGCGCTGCGTGATGGCTAGGACGTGATCGCGCCAGAATTGGTCGTCATTCCCCGCGCAGAGACGCCGGATATAATGGGCGGCGCCCATAGGTTCGATAAGCGCAACAAGCGCGCGAGAGAGTTGAGCGGACGTCGGGCCAACCCGAGGTGGCGCCGACACAGGCGCATCCGCCGGCGCGGGATCGACCGCTGGCGCTGACGCTTTTGTGGCCGGCGTCTCGATGGGGAGCTGCTCAGCATATGGCGGCAGGTCAGTTTTCTGCGCCGCCTCAGTGTTCTGTTGTTGCGTCACCATAAAGAAGGCGGCAGCACCCACGGCGGCAACCACGCCCGCGCCAATGCCGAGAAAGAATGGGTTGACGCCGCCGCTTTTGCGATCTGCAGGCGAGGCGCCGCTTGTTGGAGTATTTAGGCGCTCCGCATCTTGCGACACGCGCCTGCGATCGGTCTCTTCTGCAACGCGCTGGCGCTCGGCCTCTTGCGCCGCGCGTTTGCGCTCGGCTTCTTCCGCCGCGCGTCTGGCCGCTTCGCGCTCCTGCACCATGCGCTGGCGCGCGGCGCCGATTTCGAGTTCTTCGGCTTTCGCCCATGCTTCTTCGACCAGCGGATCGGTCGAATATTTCTGCGCCCACTTTTTCCACGCGGTCGCATCGTCGGAAACTTGCAGAGCGGCCAGTTCGCCCAATCCTGGACGCTCCAACTTGCGGCCGATCGCATCGCAGACTTTGCGCCAGCCATTGTGGCGCGCGTCGCCGCTCCAGCCTTGCATGTTCTCGGCGTGATGCATGTTGAAGGGCGGCGGCAGATCGCACGGCTCGATCATCACCGCGATCAAGATGCCGCGCTGCCTGCCCTTCTCGGCCTCGCCGCGCACCCATTCGGACGCCACAGCCGCCGGCGACCAACACACGAGCTGCGCCTTGCAGCTCTGCACCAGCTGCGTGATTTCTTCTGTAAAGCTACGATCCGGCTGCAGCCGCTCATCGAACCAGACGTCGACGCCGAGCGCGCGGAGGCCGTGGGCGATCGGACGCATCCGCTCGCGCTCCTCTTGCTTATAGGAGATGAAAATCTCACCCATGCCGCCATCGCCTCCGCACTTATCCTAGAACGCGCGGTTCCGCTTCGGGAAGGCGCCCCCGGCCCGCCGGGCGCGCTAGCCACCGCCGTCGCGCCTTGCTTCCGCCCCCGGGCCGGGCGAAAAGCCGAGCGGAACCATGACAGCCGCAGCCGCCCACTACGCTGACTTCGACTGGGAGCCCAAGCGCGCGATGACGCTGCGCAAGGCTCGCGTGCGCTCGCGCCTGATTGCCGTGCTGCGGCGGGTCTTCGTCGCCGGGGCCGGGGCCTCGTTTGCGGCGGTGTTCGTGTTCATGGCGCTCTACGCCATCGAAGGCGGCTTCAATGCCGGCTATTACGCCCCCTCCGAGCCGCTGCGGATGATCAATCCCCGCTTTATCGGCCGCACCGACAATGGCGGCCCCTACCAGCTCTCGGCCGAGATCGCCGAGCGGGCCCAGGGCGAGAACCAGCCGATCGAGCTGATCTCCCCGGTCTATCGGACCGAAGCCGGAACGATCATGCTAGCCCCGCGCGGCATCTATGACGAGCAGGCCCAGACCGTGGTTTTCGACGGCGAAGTGCTGTTCTCGGATACGGGCGGCAACCGGTTCACCACCCCGAACATGATTGTGGACCTGGAGGCGGGCACATTAACCGGTCGGGGAGGTGTCACCGGCGCCGGACCACTTGGCGTGCTCCAGGCCGACAGTTATGAATTACGCCATAGCGACCGCGCGCTCGTGCTTCGCGGCGGCGTCCGGGGTCAGATTCCGGACAGCGATCAACAGAATGGGGACTCGCCGTGAAAGCGTTCATGATAGCCGCCGGTGCCCTCTTCATAACGGCCCTGGCCACGGCGCCCGCCCACGCCCAACTCAGCGAAGGCGGCGGCCCGGTCTCCTATTCGGCCGATAATCTCGAGTATTTCGATGGCGAGCGCCGCCTGGTGCTCACCGGCGACGTCGATATCGTCCAGAACGACGCGCGCCTGCGCGCCGACCGCATCACGCTCTTTTTTAGCGGCTCCAGCGGCGGCGACGCCCAAGGCGGCCAGCAAGGCTTGGGCTCGGGCGACATCGAACGCATGATCGCCGATGGCGAGGTCTATTATGTCCGCCCGGCGCAATCGGCGCGCGGCAACCGCGCCGTCTATGAGATATCCCAGGACAGCGTCACCTTCTCGGGGAACGTCGTGGTCGCCTCGGAAGAAAACGTCATCCGCGGCGAAACCCTGGTGCTCCAAATTGGCACGCGCCGGACCACCATCCGCCCCACGCCAGGCCAGCGCGTCCGCGGCGTCTTCGTACCGCGCGAAAACTCGGCCGGCGCGCCCCGTTGACCCCCAAGCTTCACCAAATCTTAGCGGCGGATGGGGCACATGAGTCCTGAGGGCGCTACAAGCCGTTCGGCCAAATCCGAGACCGCACAAGGCGGTTTAGGGGCGGTCTCGATCGGGAAATCCTATCGCGGCCGTCGCGTGGTCAAGGACGTCTCCGTCTTTGTGAATCGCGGCGAAGTCGTCGGTCTGTTGGGCCCCAACGGAGCAGGCAAAACCACCTGCTTCTACATGATCACGGGGCTCGTACGCGTGGACCAAGGGCAAATCTTGTTGGACGGCCAGGACGTCACAACGCTGCCCATGTATCAGCGCTCTCGGCTCGGCGTCGGCTATCTGCCGCAAGAGCCGTCGATCTTCCGTGGCATGACCGTCGAACAGAACGTGATGTCGATCGTCGAACTGCATGAGCGTTCAAGCTCAAAGCGGCGCGAGATCGTTGACGGTCTGCTCGCTGAGCTGCGTGTCGATCATCTCAAAGATGCGCCCGCCTCCGCCCTCTCGGGCGGCGAGCGGCGCCGGGTTGAAATCGCGCGGGCCTTAGCGACGCGGCCGTCGTTCATGCTGCTCGACGAGCCTTTCGCAGGCATCGACCCGCTCGCCATCAACGACATCCGAGACCTGATCACGTTCCTCAAGGACCGCGGCCTCGGCATTTTGATCACCGACCACAACGTGCGCGAAACGCTGCAGATTGTGGATCGGGCTTCGATCATGTTCGACGGTGAAGTGATGTTCGAGGGCACACCTCAAGAGGTGCTCGCGAGCCCGGTCGTCCGCGAAAGATATCTCGGCAAAGATTACCACTAGACCCGGGGCCCGCGATGGCGATGACCCCCCGTCTGGAGATGCGCCAGGGCCAGGCCCTGGTGATGACTCCGCAATTGCAGCAAGCAATCAAGCTGCTGCAGCTTTCCAACGTCGAGCTGCAGGAGTTCGTCGAGGGCGAACTCGAACGCAATCCGCTACTCGAGCGCGAGGAAAGCTCATCCGAAGCCAAGAAAGCCGAGAGCGGCGACGCGCAGGCGCTCGAGTTTGAAAGCGGCATGGCGCCGGCGGAAGCGGCGCTCGATGTCAGCGTCGCCGACATGGCGCCCGATCTCAGCAGCAGCGAGCTGGCCGAGGCCGGTGCCGCCCCGCTCACCGATTGGTCGAAAGCCGGCTCCGGCAAAAGCTTCGACGACCTGCCCGGCATCGAGGAAACGCTCGCGAACGACAAGACGCTGTCCGAGCATCTGGACGCGCAACTCACCGAAGCCGGCCTCACCCCAGTCGAACGCATGATCGGCGGCGTGCTGATCGATGCGGTGGACGATTGGGGCTACATGCGCGCCGACGTGCTCGATATCGCCACCCGCATCGGCGCCACCGACGCACAAGTGCTGCGCGTGCTCGAAGTCATGCAGGGCTTCGAACCCACCGGCGTGATGGCGCGCGACATTCCCGAATGCCTGGCGCTGCAGCTGAAAGAGCGCGGCCGCTTCGATCCAGCGATGGAAAAGCTGCTGCAAAACCTCGACCTCTTGGCCAAAGGCCATGTCGAGCGGCTGCAAACCATTTGCGGCGTCGACCGCGAAGATCTTGCCGACATGATCGGCGAAGTCCGCGCGCTGACGCCAAAGCCCGGGGCCGGCTTCGGCGGCGGCGTCGTGCAATCGGTCGCGCCCGATGTTTACGTGAAGCAAGCGCCGGACGGCACATGGCTGGTCGAGCTCAACTCCGACACCATGCCCCGCGTGCTGATGAACCAGCGTTACTACGCGACGGTGTCGAAGACGGCCAAGCGCGAGGAAGACAAGCTCTTCCTCACCGAATGCGCGCAGAACGCCTCATGGCTTGTCAAAAGCCTCGACCAGCGCGCCCGCACCATCCTCAAAGTGTCGCGCGAGATCGTCCGCCAGCAAGACGGCTTCTTCGCCCACGGCGTCGCTCACTTGCGGCCGCTCAATCTCAAAACCGTGGCCGCCGCCATCGAGATGCACGAATCGACGGTGAGCCGCGTCACCTCGAACAAGTACCTCTCCTGCGCCCGCGGCGTCTTCGAGCTGAAGTACTTCTTCACCGCCTCGATCAACGCCAGCGACGGCGGCGAAAGCCATTCCGCCGAAGCCGTCCGCCACCAGATCAAGGGCCTCATCGACACCGAAGCCGAAGCCGACATCCTCTCCGACGACCGCATCGTCGAAATCCTGCGCGAAAAAGGCATCGACATCGCCCGGCGCACGGTGGCTAAATACCGCGAGAGCCTGCGCATCCCGAGCAGCGTCGAGCGCAAGCGCAAACTAGCGAACGGGCTTTAGCTCAGAGCTTCCAGCCGCGTCGCTCCGACCAACCACTGAATCCTGAGGGGTGTCTGAAAAATCGATTCTGGTTATGCTCATCTTTGGGCGGTTAGGGCGAGGCGCCTGAGGCAGCATCCGCCGCGAGCTTGTTCGACTGCGCGGTTTTTAAATGGATTTTTGAGGTCAATGTCTCAGGGGCCAAGTTCATCTGGTAAGCCTGCGGCGCCGAGTCCCGAGAAGCCAGAAATGGAGCTCACGCCGCCAGCGCCGGAGGCGCCAGTCCGCGACGAGCTCCCCTATCGCCTGCGCCAACAATCGCTGCTCGGCGAGTTCGGCCGCTTCGCCATGCAGTCACGCGACCTCGACGGCATCCTTCAGCGCGCGGCCGAACTGTGCGCCCAAGGGCTAGAGGCGCCTTACGCCAAAGTCCTCGAATATGTTCCCGAGGGGAACAAGCTTGAAGTTCGCGCCGGCGTTGGCTGGGCCCCCGGTGCGATCGATCACGCCGCTTTGGGCGCCGATCTGGAATCGCCGGCTGGCTACGCCTATCACACCGGCCAATCGGTTATCTCCAATCACCTGCACGAGGAGGCCCGCTTCCGCACCCCGCAGCTGCTCGCCAATCACGGCGTCAAGCGCGCGATCAACGTGCTCATCGAACGCGGCAACGACGTTGGCCAGCATTTCGGCGTGTTGGAAGTGGACAGCCCTGATCCAGGACAATTCGACAAAACCGACGCGGATTTTCTCGCGGTGTTCGCCGGCTTGCTTGGCATCGCAATCGAGCGTCAGCAGGCCGACGCGAAGCTGGCTATGGCGCTGGAATACCAAGCGCTGCTGACGCGGGAAATGAGCCACCGGGTGAAGAATAGTCTGATGTCGGTGGTGAGCTTGCTGCGCGTACAATCGCGCAGCGCCGAATCGAACGACGTGGAGCACGCGTTGGACGACGCCAGTTCGCGCGTCGAAACCATCGCACAAGTGCACGATCACCTGTGGCGCGGCGAGGCCATCAGCTTCATTGAGCTCAGTGATTTCGTCAACGAGCTCTGCAAGAAACTGAACGAGACCACGCCGGCGCACACCATTGCTTGCACGTCCGACGCACTTGTTCTCTCCGCCGATCACGCAGTGCCGCTTGGCCTGCTGATCAACGAACTCGTCACCAACGCCTCTAAGTACGCCTATCCAGATGGCGCCGGCCTAATCGAGGTGTCGGCGCGCAAGCGAGACGGACACCTGGAAATCGAAGTCTCGGATTACGGCGTTGGCCTGCCGGAAGGCTTCGTCATCGATCAGCCGCGCAAGAGCCTGGGTTTCAGACTGATCACCGGCTTTGTGCGCCAACTCGGCGGGCGCCTGCTGGTTGCGAAAAACGAGCCGAGCGGCGCGCGCTTCACGGTCGAGATGCCAATCCTGGAATCGAATTAAGTCGCCGACCGGACCGCCGGCTTGCAGCCGGCATTTCTGCGCAATTGCTTGTAGGTTGGAGCGCGGGCCTTCAGGCCCGCTTAGCGCTTAGTTTTCAAGCTTTAGCGCCATTTGCGGGCCTGAAGGCCCGCGCTCCAACTTACAAAAAGTCGGGAATGCGGGGATAGCGGGAGCATCTATCCAGCATTTTGCGCAAGTGGGTGTAGGTTGGAGCGCGCGGCTCCGCCGCGCATTAGCGCCGTAATTTCATGGCGTAGCGCCAGTGCGCGGCGGAGCCGCGCGCTCCAAACTTACAAAAAAACCGAAAATCAATCCGACCGAATGGACTCCGCCGTATGATGTCTTCGTCTGCACACGGGAGCTCTCGGAGACGTCCGAAACTTTGAGGGGTGCGGGACACGGTCGGGATGATTTGCTTTCGGGGAGTGAAACCGAAGGTCCGAGGTGACGGACACCTCGCATCCAGAACCGGCAATGCGGGCATGGAGCTAAGCCCCAAAGGGAAAAGCCGTCGGTGGCGGCGAAAACCCGGAAGGTCCATCGTCCAGGAGGCAGGTTGGAGAGCAACCCACGCAACTCCTCCGTCCGCACCGGGAAAAACGATCGGACAACGGGGCGCGTGCAACGCGAGCTGCTTTGAGCAGCAATCCTTCGAGACTACTCGGCGCGGTGTACGCGCCCCGTCTCCCACCAAAGCGGCCACGCCGGGCACGCGCGAACGCGCGCGCGCAGCCGTTCGTCGCATCCTGTTTGCCGTTCGGCGTAGCCTGCCGTCACCTCATCGCGTGAAACACATCGCCCTCGCCGCCGCTCTCGTCCTTGCCGCCTGCGCCACCGTTCCCGCCGGCGCGCAGACGCAGTGCCAACCAGCCGGCTACACGCGCCAACAATTGGACGCGCTGAAAGCGGCCGAATGGGCGCTGCCGGATGATGTGGCGCGCAACCGCCTTGCGCTCGCCCTCGCTGATTGCGTCGGCGACCCTGATCCGACGCTGCGGGATGGCATCGCCTATGAGGGTCTGCAATATTGGCTGCGCGCGCAGCGGCTCTCGCCGGAGACCATGCGTGCGCTGGCTGCAAATCTCGAAGCACAGCTCTCCGCACCTGATCCGCAAGGATTCCGCCAGCCATTCGCGGCGCTGGTCCTATCGGAAGTCGCACGCGCTGATCGCATCGAGCCTTATCTGGATGCGCAAGCGCGCACCCTCTTGCTTGATCGTTCGCTCACCTATTTTACCAGCGTCCACGACTATCGCGGCTTTGACGAGCGTGAGGGCTGGCGCCACGGCGTCGCGCATGGCGCTGATGTGCTGCTGCAACTCTCGCTGAATCCCGCGCTCGGCAAGCCGGAGCTCGAACGCATCCGCGACGCCATCGCAACGCAGGTGGCGCCGCAGGAGCATTTCTACATTTACGGCGAGAGCGAACGGCTGGCGCGGCCAATCATTTTCATCGCGCAGCGCGGCTTGATCTCCGAGGAAGAATGGACGCGCTGGTTCGCGCAATTTCCTACCGCCGGCGAAAACATGTTCGCGTCGCAGGCGGGCCTCGCGCGCCGCCACAACGTCAACGCCTTCCTGCAGATCGTGTGGCTCAACGCCAAGCTCAGCGAAAGCACGGCTGATGACGTGGTGCTGCCCGGCGCCGAAGCGGCGCTGCGCGCCATGCCCTAGCTGCGCCGCGCCCGCAGCAGCAAGAACTGACCCGCCAACACCAAAGCGACGCCACCCAGCGCAAGCACGCCCCAGGTTTTGCTTTCAAACAAAGAGGAAACCGCCATCGCCACCGGCGGCGTCAGCGCCGAGGTGTACGACGCCAACGAATACCCGCGCCGCCGCGCCAGCCCGTAATAAAGCAAAAACGCAATCACCGAGCCGACGACTGAAAGATGCAGCAACGACAACACATAGGGCCAAGTGAACTCGAACGCCCAAGTCTTGCCCGTCGCCAGCGCAAACACCGTGAGCATCAGCGTGCCATACGCCATCGCCCACCCCGTCGACGCAGCAACGCCGGCGCCAGCAAGCTCACCGCGCCGCGCATAGATGTTGCCGATGGCGGCGGCGAAGACGCCGGCCAAGGTCAAGCCGATTCCGGTCAGCGCACGCGCGCTGAGGTTTGCCGCGAGCAGCTCCTCCCACGAGAGCAGCGCCACGCCGAGTACGCCGAGCCCAGCCGCAAACCACGCCAACGGCGGCGCGCGCAGCCCGAACGCAATCCGAAAGCCGACGAGATTGAAAAACGCCAAAGCCGCGAACACCACAGCCACGACGGCGGAGGTCACCCGCTCTTCGGCCCAATAGACGAAGGCGTAGTCGATGGCGAAAGTGAATATCCCGACGCCGAACGCGGCCAGGTGCTGCGCCCGCGTGAGCCGCATCGTCTCGCGCCGCAACAGGCACCACGCGAACAGCAGCATCGACGCCAAACCAAAGCGGTAGGCGATCGAGATGACCGGATCGACGACGCCCAATTGCAGCGTGATGGCGAACCACGTCGTGCCCCACGCCAGGGTGCAAACCGCGATCGCGGTGAAGTCGCGCCACTCGCCCTTCTGTGGCGGGCTCAGCGCCGACGCGCTTGGTTCGGCGCTCATCACTCCCCCTCGCAGCGGTTCCAGCCGGCGGGCGAATACCACAGGGCGGCGCCCTTAACGATCTCCACGCGTTGACCCACCCCTGCCCCAGGCCTACCTTTTGGCTACGGCATCGGGGCGTCCTGTGGGGGCGGGACCCGGCCCCGGCGCCCTCCGCCCTGAGCTACCCTAAGGAGGTCGATACATGCGCATTCAAGTCGCCGGACGGCAGATGGATGTCGGCGAAGCGCTCAGAACCCGTATCGAAAGCGAGCTCGCTGCCGGTGTGGGTAAGTATTTCAACCGGGCGACGGACGCTCTGGTTACGGTCTCCAAAAATGGCAATGGCCCCAGCATCGAAGTCGACTGCACGGTCCACCTCTCCTCGGGAATAACCCTGCAATCTGAAGGCTTTGGCGGCGACGCGCACAGCGCTTTCGATGACGCCATGACGAAAATGGAAAAGCGGGTCCGGCGCTATAAAAGGCGACTGCGCAACCACCACGCCGACAACAAATCTCCCCTTCCAGCCGAGGACGCTTCGTCCTATGTGCTGGCCCCGTTAGATGAAGAGAACGAGGCCGCCGAGGACGAGGCGGCTCGGCCCGAAGCGGCCCCGCTTGTGATCGCAGAGACCACGGTGTCGGTCCGCACGATGACGGTTTCAATGGCGGTTCTGCAACTCGATCTGTCCAAAGATCCGGCATTGATGTTCAGGAACGCCGCCCACGGCGGTTTTAACGTGGTGTACCGACGCGCGGACGGAAACATCGGTTGGATCGATCCGAACCGCGAGTCGGCGAAGGTGAAGAACGGCGCTGGCTAGCGCGGCGCGACGTGGCGCCGTTCGCGGCGCCCACGGAGTGAGAATGGGCGATCTAAGCGATCTGGTTGCGGCGGAAGCGATCCTGCCGCGCCTGTTGGCGACATCCCGCAAGCAGGCCATTCACGTGCTGTCCGAGGCGCTGGCAAAAGCCGTCGGCCTGGACGCGCGGACGGCGTTCGACGCCGTGCTGATCCGGGAACGCCTCTCCGGCACCGGCATGGGTGAAGGCGTCGCCATCCCCCACGCCACCGTCGCCGGCGTCACCCGCCCCATCGGCGCCTTCGCCCGCCTCGACCCGCCGCAAGATTTCGACGCCCTCGACGGCCGCCCGGCTGATCTGGTTTTCCTGCTGCTCTCGCCGCCCGACCGCGGCGCCGATCATTTGAAAGCCTTCGCCCGCATTTCGCGCTTCATGCGCCGCGGTCGGGCGG
>Ga0163146_10001580_pt1 | contig 32489 bp, 26 predicted proteins | sample OliLakLV19MP7G1_FD_148648 | JGI IMG/M metagenome (GOLD analysis project Ga0163146, IMG submission 148648) | Freshwater microbial mat bacterial communities from Lake Vanda, McMurdo Dry Valleys, Antarctica - Oligotrophic Lake LV.19.MP7.G1 | ecosystem: Environmental > Aquatic > Freshwater > Lake >...
CCGCTACCTCGTCGAGCGGCTGCCGATCATGATCACGCCGCGATGGGTCCGCACCGAATCGCAACCGATCGCCGTGCGTGACGTGATGCACTATCTGATCGCGGCGATCGAAACCCCCGCCACCACCGGCAGGACCCTCGACATCGGCGGTCCGGATGTAGCGTCGTACGCCGACATCATGCGTGAGATGGCGTCGGCCCTGCACCTCCGGCGGAGGCTCGTGATTCCCGTGCCCATACTGACGCCGCGGCTGAGTTCGCTGTGGATCCACCTCGTCACGCCGCTGCACGCGAGCATCGCGCGTCCGCTGGCCGAGGGCCTGAAGAACCGTGTCGTCTGCCGCAACGACGAGGCCGCTCGGCTCATGCCCCACGAGTGTCTCACCATTCGGCAGGCGATGGACGCCGCATTGGCCAAGGTACACGCGAATGAAGTGGAGACAGCGTGGTCGGACGCGGGCGTGATGCCCGGGGATCCGTCATGGGCGGGGGGGACCGTGTTTGTTGATCGCCGCGAAGTGACCACATCAGCATCGCCCGCCGCGGTGTGGTCGTGCGTGTGTTCGCTCGGCGGGCAACGCGGCTACTACGCCGTCGACTGGCTGTGGCGCGTGCGGGGCATCATGGATCGGCTCACCGGCGGGCCGGGGCTGCGGCGCGGCCGACGCAGCGCTGCCGACTTGCGCCTGGGCGATGCGCTGGACTTCTGGCGCGTCACCGCGATCGAGCCGCTGCGCCGCCTGGTGCTGAGGGCCGAAATGAAACTCCCGGGCGTCGCCACGCTGAGCTTCGATCTCTCTCCCTCGCCGTCCAGCGAAGCCGGCACGCAACTGGTGATGACCGCGAGGTTCCGCCCGCGTGGTCTCGTGGGCATCGCGTACTGGTACTCGGTCTTGCCGCTCCACGGGATCGTGTTTCGTGGGATGCTCGGCGGACTGGCGCGTGCAACGCAGGGCGTGCGGCAGACCGCTGCTGATTCGCCGCCGCCGCGATGAGCGGACGACTCATGCTCGCCATCGAGGTCGGCTACAGGATCGGATCGCCGCGTGCTCGATCAACTACTTCCTTTCATACCGTTCGCCCATGCCGCCGCTACATGGTTCATGGTCGGACTCATTTGGTTTGTCCAGATCGTGCACTACCCGTTGATGGGCAAGGTGCACGCAAGCGGCTTCTCGGAGTATTCTGCGGGCCACCAGCGAAGGACGACGTGGATCGTTGCGCCGGCTATGATTGCCGAGGCGGCTTGCGCGATTGTTCTGGCGTTGTTCCCGCAGGGGCATGGTGCCTACAGCCCGGTGCGATGGGTCGGGCTTGGTCTTCTAGCTTTTGCTTGGGCGTCGACCTTCTTCGTGCAGGTCCCGCTGCACGCGCGACTTTCAACTGGTTTCCATGAGAATGTCTGGCGTCGACTGGTGCACACAAACTGGATCCGGACTGTCACCTGGACGGGTCGCGGAATCATTGCGCTTCTCATGGTGCGATAGGGAAGCGTGAATGCGTGCTGACACGGCGACCGAACCCACGAATGAGGAGCAACGTGCGGTATGACTGATCGAACGTGTCTAGTGATCGGGGCTGCCGGCGGCATCGGTCGCACACTCGTCGAGATGCTCCGCCGCGAAGGCTGGGCTCTGGTGCTCGCGGGCCGGACACAGGCCGGGCTCGACGAGGTTGCGGCATCCTGCGACGGACAGGTCGCGTGCGTCGATGCGCAGGACTTCGACGCGGTCGATGCCTTGTTGCAAGCCCACCCGGGATTGACCGGCGCGGTGAACCTTGCCGGGTCCATCCTGCTCAAGCCGGCGCACCTGACGACGACGCAGGACTTTGACGCGACGATCGCGCAGAACCTCCGAACCGCGTTCGCGCTGACTAGGGCCGCGGGCAAGCACATGAGGGCATCGGGCGGGAGTGTGGTGCTGATGTCGTCGTGCGCGGCGGGGATCGGGCTGCCGAACCATGAGGCGATCGCCGCCGCGAAGGCGGGAGTGGAAGGACTGGTGCGCGCGGCCGCGGCGAGTTACGCGGGGGCGGGCATCCGATTCAACGCGGTTGCCCCGGGCCTGGTGGCCACGCCGATGGCAAAGCGGATCACCGACAACGAAGCGGCGCTCAAGGCGTCGACGTCGATGCATCCTCTGGGCAGAATTGCCGCTCCTGACGAGATCGCTCGGGCGATCACTTTCCTGCTCAGCCCGGACAACTCGTTTGTGACCGGCCAGGTCTTGGGTGTCGACGGTGGGTTGTCGAGGGTGAAGAGTCGTTGAAACGGAATGCCAAATGCCCACGCACTGGCGAAGCAACGGGATGCGGTCACCGACGATCGTCAAGACCACGGTTGACACACCCGCGATCACAACGATGCCGGCGTACTTTGCCCCGATCGGCACTGCCCATTGAACGGCGTAGTACGCCACACTGATGATGAGCGTCTGGTGCAGGATGTACGACGCGGAGCCGTAATGGACCGGAGCCGTAATGGACAGACACCTTCCGAAAATCGCCGCGACGCATTTTCGCCGAGCCGGACGTCAGGTGCGAGTTCAAACTGCATGATTCTGACGAGAAATCGCGTCGCGCGGAGCGCACTTCGGCGCGCGGCGGCGCGCAAACGCGCGCTCCGCGCACGGCATCGCCGCCGGCATGGCCGGGGCCGTCTTTCTTTCTTCGATCTGCTCAGCGGATGACACGCCCGCTACGTGAGAACCGCAGGCGCGCCTTCCGCGGCGGCGGCCGCTGACGCACCGCCGCCGCCCCCCCCGGGCAACGATCGCCAGCTCGAACCGCTTCTTCATCTTCCGCGCATGCCTCGCGACCGACTCCGCGCTCCCGCTGAAGTTGCCCCAGATGCTGAAGCTCTCCTGACGGATGAGCTCCGTCGATCTGCGCCACGATCGCCCGCGCCGTCCGCATCAGTGGCGACGTCCTCGTCTCCTCCGCCACGCACGCCGCAAGCTCCGCATCCAGCATCGCCAGCACCGGCGGCGTGGACTCCGGGATGGAGCCCGCCTTGCCCACCGCCGCCTCTCGACCCTGCGCATCCGTGTCGTGCAGATACGCCGCGAGGCTCGATCCCTCGATGATGGACGGAACCCGTCCGCCAAACCACGGGTTCGGCGCGCCGTTCTGGAGCATCGGCTTTGCGCGCAGCTCCGCGCCGGGATCGCACGGCATCGCCGCGACGAGGCGGACGCTGCGGAGCCGCTCACGGGCCGCGGCGGCCTCGCCCGCGAACTCGCCCTCGGCGATTCGGCGCTTCAGCTCGTCGACACGCTCCGCGATCGTCGCCAGCCTGTAGTCCTCAAGCGACACGGCAAGCCCCGCACGGACCGGATGGAGCGCGACGTACACCATGTGCGCGACGATCGGCTTCTTCATCGAGCGCCACGATCGATTTGAAGCGTCCCTCCCAGAAGTGTCCTGTGACCTTGTCCTGGCGGTTGCACGCCCAGGCGATCTTCTGCTTCAGCAGCTTGTGGAGGAAGGAGACGCTGGCAAGGTCCTCCCGCCACTTCGCGATCAGCGCCGGATCCGCGACCGCCGCCGCGATCTCCGCGTCCGACACCGGATCCCCGGGCCGGATCTTCAGCCGCTTCCGCAGCGCGTAGTCGGGGCACATGGTCCGGAACCGCCTCGCGACTTCGACGGCGCTCCAGCTGCGTGCCATCTCGGGATTCGTCGAGGCGACGAGATGCAGACGGCTGTGCAGGACCGCGGCCTCGAGCACGTCGACGGCGAAGTACTGCGTGAGCCACCGCAGACGGTTCATCAGCCAGGTGCGGCGTTCGTCGTGCTCAAGCAGCATCTCGCGCCGCACGCACCGGGAGATGCAGTGACAGACGTTGGTCTCGGTGGGGTCAAAGAGATGTTGGCGCGCGAATCCCATGAGGACGGCGGCGATGATGCCGTCGTAAAACGCGCGACCGCTGGAAAACAATGTTTTTTCCTGCTGATTGATGCGATTGTGGAGAAGGCCGGAGGCTGCGCGCCGGCGGTGCTTCAGCGTAATGGTGTGTCCATGACGGTGTGTCCATGACGGCGTGACGGCGCCACATTACGGCGCCACTCAGACCTCTTTCTTCGCCTGCGGCTTCTGCATCACCTGCAGCTCGTCCAGCTGGCTCTGATCGACCGGGCCTGGCGCCTCGGTCATCAAGTCGCCGCCTGACTGGGTCTTGGGGAATGCAATGACGTCGCGGATGTTGTCCGTGCCGACGATGTGCATGACGAGGCGATCGAGACCGAATGCGACGCCGCCGTGCGGCGGGGCGCCGTAGCGGAGCGCGTCGAGCAGAAAGCCGAACTTCATCTTCGCGTCCTCGTCCGTCAGGCCGATCAGGGAGAAGACCTTCTTCTGCACATCCATGCGGTGAATGCGGATCGATCCGCCCGCGATCTCGCTGCCGTTCAGCACGAGGTCGTAGCCGGCGCTCAGGCACGCGCCGGGATCGCTTTCGAGGATCTCAAACTGGCCTGGATTCGGTGAGGTGAACGGATGGTGCAGCGCCACCCAGCGCTGGCCCTCTTCGTCGTACTCGAACATCGGGAAGTCGACGACCCAGAGGAAGTTCCACTGACCCTCGGGGATGATCTTGAGATCCCGTGCGACTTTCTGCCGCAGCTCGCCGAGCGCCTTCGTCGCGATTTCCCATTGATCGGCGGCGAACAGCACGAGATCGCCGGGCTGCAGTTTGAGCGCTGCGACGAGCTCCGCCTTCACGGGCTCGAGGAACTTGGCGACACCGGTCTCGAATCCGTTCGCTGTGTACTTCACGGTCGGCACGCCGCCGGCCTTGAAGAGTTTCACGAACTCCGAGTACCCGTCGGTGATCTTGCGCGTGAGTTTCTCCGCGCCGCCCGGAACGCGGATCGCCTTGACGACGCCGGCTCTGCCAAGCCGGCTCTTCGCGAGCGCCTCCTGGAAGACGCCGAATTCCGTCTTCGCGGCGATCGCGCTCACGTCCTCGATCTCGAGGCCGTACCGGGTGTCAGGACGATCGATGCCGTACCGCTCCATGGCGTCGTGCCAGGTGATGCGCTGGACAGTGCCGATGTCATAGCTGAAGAGCTGCGTCCAGAGCTCGCGCACGAAGCCGGTCATCATCTCCATGACCTCCTCGCGCTCGACGAAACTCATCTCGAGGTCGATCTGCGTGAACTCGGCCTGCCGGTCGGCGCGCGGATCTTCATCGCGCAAACATTTGCAGATCTGCAGATAGCGGTCGCAGCCGGCCACCATCAGGATCTGCTTGAACAGCTGCGGGCTCTGCGGCAGTGCATACCACTTGCCGGGATGGAGACGCGCTGGCACGACGAAGTCGCGGGCGCCCTCAGGGGTCGACCGGATCAGGAGCGGCGTCTCGATTTCAAGAAATCCGTTGCCCGAAAAATAATCGCGGGCGATCTTCGTAATGCGGCTGCGCGTCGCGAGGATCGATTGCATGCGCGGTCGGCGGAGATCGATATAGCGGTACTTGAGCCGGATCTCCTCGTTGATCTTCTCTGCCTCGTACTCGTCGGGCAGAATCGGCGGCGTTTCGGTCTTGTTCAGGACTTCCAGTTCCGTGGCGACGACTTCGATCTCCCCGGTCGCAAGCTTGGGGTTCGCGTCGCCCGCCCGCTTGCGGACCACGCCCTTGACGGCGATCACGTCTTCCCGGCGAAGCGAGCGCGATGCACTGACCACTTCCGGCGGGACTTCCTCCAGGTTGAAGACGACCTGACAGAGTCCCTCGCGGTCGCGCAGATCGCAGAAGATCAGACCACGTCCCTGATCCCGGTAGGTGTTGATCCAGCCGCAAAGAACAACGGTCTGGCCGACGTGCGTCGACCGTATCGATCCGCAAAGGTGGGTGCGCTTCAGCATGAGAGGTGGCTGCTAACTGGCGGCAGGAAACGGGCCCGAACACCTGCCGCGCGAGGGGTGTGACATGCGCAGAGGAAAGCGGAGTAATGTACCACCCTCTGGGGAACCCTTTCGTGGGATCGGTGCGCACGCGCGGCCTCCGTTCTCAGCGGGGGGACTCGACGCCGCGACGCCGCCACTTTCCACCGAGTACATGAACCCGTGACGAGCCCTTCGACCGCCAAGCCATCGGACGCAGCGCAAGTGGGCGTGCCCCTCGCCGTGTCGCCCGAGCTTGACCCCGCTCCGTCGTCGGCCGATGGCGAACCCGCGGCATCGCGGCGAGGCCGGGCGATTCTGTTCACCGCCTTCGAGCACTCCGGCGACGCGCACGCGGCGCCCGTGATTGCGGAGCTGAAGCGGCGCGACCCCGGTTTGATTATCTATGCGTGGGGCGGCCCGCTGATGGAAGCCGCAGGAGCGACACTCATCGCTTCGACGTGCGACGACGGTGCCATGGGGCTGCACGGCTTTCGGAAAATCTTCGCCGTTCGCAGCGAGATCCAGAAACTGAAGCGCTGGGCAACTCAGCATCGGGTGCTGGTCCATGTCCCGGTCGACAGTCCTGCCGCGAATTTTCCCATCTGCCAGCACCTGAAGCCCAAGGGCGTCCGCGTCGCCCATCTCGTGGCGCCGCAGTTATGGGCGTGGGGTGCATGGCGCATCAAGAAACTCCGAGGCTGCACGGACATCGTCATGTGCCTGCTGCCCTTCGAGGAGAGCTGGTTCAAGAAGCGGCAGGTGCCGGCGAAATTCATCGGCCATCCGGTCATCAATCGCGAACTCGACACGGAGGCGATGGGGAAGCGCCAGAAGTCGCTGCCCCAGGGATCGCCGCGGATTCTGCTGTTGCCCGGCTCGCGCAGCGCCGAGGTGAAGGCGAATCTGCCGCTCCTCGTCGCCAGCTTTGTCGAGCTTGCTGACCGCAACCGCGGCGCCGCGGGATTGATCGTCGCGACGAATGACAAGCTGGCGCGCCTGGCGCGCAACGCGATTCGAGACATGCCCGTGGGGCTGCACCTCATCGTTGGCGATGTGGAAGCTGCCATTCACTGGTGCGACGTCGCGCTCACCGTGTCAGGCACGGTCAGCCTCGATCTGACTCGGCAGCATCGCCCGATGGTCGGCGTGTACCGCACCGGCATTGTCTCGTGGCTCGGTGCCAAGCTCATGCTGCGCACTCCGTTCCGGCTGCTGCCGAACGTGATCGCGGGCCGTGAGATCGTGCCGGAGTTCGTCCCCGCACCACCGTGGCTGTCGGCCCGTTCGATTGTCGAGGCGGCGACCCGTTTCCTGAAAGATTCAAAGAACGTCGCGATCGCTGCGGAAGAGCTGCGCCGCGTCGCACTGCGCTTCCACGGCCGATCTCCGGCGATCGCCGCAGCGGACATGATTCAGCGGTTGATCGATGGACGACCGGTGGAAGACCCCAAAGCGCCGCCGCCGGCGACGGTCGATCCCGAGGCACCGGCGGAAGCGAAACGGAAGTAGAAGTAGACGCCTGCGAGAATCCGCGCGAGCCTCTATATTCACGCTGTTTCAACTGACACCGGAATTCCCATCGCCCTGTCCCAGTCGGGCTCCCGTCGAGACCCCCCCTCCACGAGAACCCGTCGAGAACCACATGCATATTCGAACACTCGCGATTGGACTACCTTTGGGTCTGGCTGCCGCCGCCGCCGCCCTCGTTTTGACACCGCTTGCGGCGTTTGGCCAATCCGGTAGCCAATCCGGTAGCCACTCCGGCAGTGGGGCAAGCAAAGGCGTTCTCAAGCTCGTCTCCAGCCTCCCTCGGACCGGCAGCGCGAACGCGCAGACCACCACCATGGTCAACGGCATCCGGATGGCGATCGAGGAAGTGGGCGGAGTCATCGACGGCTACGAGATCCTCTACGAAGACTGGGATGACGCCAGTCCGCAGCGGGCGAACTGGGACCCGCAGGCGGAAGCGCAGAACGCCAACAAGGCTGTTCGCGACAAAGACATCGTTGGCTACATCGGGACGTTCAACTCGGGCGCCAGCAAGATCTCGATGCCCATCCTGAACGACGCCGGCCTCGTGATGGTGAGCCCGGCCAACACGTATCCGGGCCTCACCAAGCCCGGCATGGGCGAAAAGAACGAGCCGAAGGTGTATCGCAAGAGCGGCAAGATCAATTATTTCCGCGTCGTCCCCACGGATGATCTGCAAGGCGCTGTTGCCGCCGAATGGACGAAGGAACTTGGAGCGACGAAGGTCTTCGTCCTCCACGACCGCGAGCTGTACGGCAAAGGCATCGCCGACGTGTTCGCGAAGCGCTCGACCGACATCGGCCTGAGTGTCGTCGGCTACGAAGGCATCGATCCGAAGGCCGCGAACTACAAGTCGCTCGTGACGAAGATCAAGTCGACTGGTGCCGAACTCGTTTACTTCGGCGGCACCACGCAGAACAACGCCGGTCAGATCGCGAAGGATCTGCGCGCGGGCGGCGTGGATGCTCCATTCATGGTCCCCGACGGGTGCTTTGAGACCGCGTTCATTGACGCTGCGGGCGCCGAGAATCTCAACGGCAAGACGTACATCACCTTCGGCGGACTTCCCGCGGACAAGCTCACCGGCAAGGGCGCGGAGTTCCGTGAGAACTACATCAAGAAGTTCGGCACGGAGCCCGAGGCGTACGCCGTGTATGGCTACGAGGCGGCGCGCGTGCTTCTTGACGCCATCGACCGCGCGAAGGACAAGGACCGCGAGTCCATCCGCCAGGCGGTCGCCGACACGAAGAATTATCTCGGCACGCTGGGGACGTGGAGCTTCGACGAGAATGGTGACACGACCAACAAGGTCATGTCGGGCCAGACGGTCGTCGACGGGAAGTTCCAGTTTGTGAAGGTCTTGGGCCAGTAAGTCCGCTTGCTCCGCTGCCGTTGCCGGCGCCAATTTCCATTGATCGAATCCACCTGCCACGGGAGTCCACGCCGTTATGGAGAAGGAGATCGAGTACCTCCTCCAGCTGCTGGTGACCGGCCTCTCCAACGGGATGATCATCGCGCTCGTCGCGATCGGTTACACGATGGTCTACGGGATCATCGAGCTGATCAACTGGGCGCACGGTGATCTGTGCATGCTCGGAGCGTTCCTCGCGCTCACGCTGATCGGCCTCCTCGGGATTGACTCATGGACCGGTCCGCTGGGCTTTGCCGGCCTGGCGCTGCTGCTGGTGACGTCGGCGCTGTTCTGCGGAACGCTCAATCTGGCAATCGACGCCGTCGCGTATCGGCCGCTGCGCCGCGCGCCCAAATTGACGCTGCTGGTGACCGCGATCGGCGTGTCGTTCGTGCTCGTCAACGTCGGGCTCTTCTGGGGAGGGCTGCCGATGGATGTGTTCAGCGGTGGTGTCGCAGCGTCAGCACCAAAGGCGTTTCCGCCGCTCGTGCCGGCCACTCCGCTCATCGGCGCAGAGGAGGGTGTTCGCATCACGCTGCGCGACGTCCTCATCGTTGCGGTGACGCTTCCGCTCATGCTGGCGCTTTGGTGGCTCGTGCGATGCACGAAGCTCGGGAAGGCGATGCGCGCAGTGGCCCAGAATCCGACCGCTGCGAGTCTGATGGGCATCGACACCGACCGCGTCGTCGGCGCTACGTTCTTCATCGGCGGAGCACTGGGTGGATTCGGCAGCGTCGTGTACGCGCTGAACAATGGCACGATCAGCTTCCAGCTTGGCTATCGGGTCGGGATGGACGCGTTTGTCGCCGCTGTCATTGGCGGTATCGGCAGCCTGCCAGGCGCAGTGCTCGGAGGACTGCTGATCGGTATCGCGCGATCGATGTCCGATGGCTATCTCGAAACGCGATGGACGAACACGCTCGTCTTCGCGCTCCTCATCGTGATTCTCATCTTCCGACCCTCCGGACTGCTCGGGCTTCGGATGAAGGAGAAGGTCTGATGACGCGCGAGCGACTACGGGGAACGCGGCGAACCCGAAGTGCATGGGGCGGCGGCCGTCTGGCGCTTGTGCTTCTGCTTGCGGCGCTCCTCCTTCCTGCCGCGAATCATCTCGTCGGCGACTTTGGACTGCTCGATCCGGTGAAGGCGATCTTTCTGTACGCGATCCTCGGACTGGGGCTGAACGTCGTCATGGGCTTCACCGGATTGCTGCATCTGGGGATCGCCGCGTTCATGGCCATCGGGGTCTACGCGTTCGCGATTCTCACGGCCGACATCTATCCGTTTCAGCTCGGCTTCTGGCCGGCGATGTTTCTCACCCTGCCGATCGGCGCGGCGGCAGGCTTTTTGCTCGGCGCCCCGACGCTCGGTCTGCGCGGGGACTACCTTGCGATCGTGACGCTCGGCTTTGGCGAGATCACGCAGGATGTGCTGAAGAATCTCGACACGATCACCAACGGGACGCAGGGGATCAACCCGGTGCCGCCGCCGACGCTGCCCTGGTTCGAGCACGGCGACCAGGGCTGGATGTTGACGTGGTACGAGTTCCAGAAGGACGCACCGCTTCCGTGGTACTACCTCTTCCTGGCGCTGCTCGTGATCATCGTGGTGCTGAATCGCAATCTCGAGCATTCGCGCATCGGTCGCGCGTGGATGAGCGTGCGCGAAGACGATCTCGCGTCCAAGGCGATGGGCATTCCCCCGGTGCGTACGAAGATCCTCGCGTTCGCGACGGCAGCGGCGCTCGCGGCGTTTGCAGGCGGGCTATGGGCGAGTTCACTCAGCTCCTCGGGCGAACCTGCGAACTATGACTTCCAGGTGTCGATTCTCGCGCTGTGCATTGTCATCGTCGGAGGCATGGGCAACATCACGGGCGTCCTGATCGGCGCGATCGCGGTCAGCGGCGCCAACGACATCGTGCTGCAGAAGCTCTTCGAGTGGATGCAGCAGAACGGCTGGACGTCGACCGGCAGCGTGTTCGGCTCACCGAACAACTGGAAGTTCCTGATGTTCGGACTCGCGCTCATCCTGATGATGCGCTTCAAACCCGACGGTCTTGTTCCCGCCCGAAGACGAAAAGGGGGTGCGCCGGCCGACCCAGGACCGGCGGCCGAGAGCTCATCCCACGAGGAAGCGGCATGAGCGAGACCATCCTCGAAGTCGATGCAGTCACGATGCGCTTCGGCGGTCTCGTCGCCAACGAAAACGTTTCGTTCGCGGTGGGCCGCGGCCAGATCTTCGCGGTCATCGGTCCCAATGGCGCCGGCAAGACGACGCTCTTCAATGCGATCACCGGCATCTACCAGCCGACGGCCGGCCGCGTCCTCTTCCGCGGCCAGGAGATTGTCCGCGGGCTCGGCGGCGGCGCAGTGCTCCGCGCGGTGATCGTCGGACTCTTGACGGCATTCGGCCTGCTCGTGGCACTGCACATCAGCGATCTGTGGTCGAAGTCGATCGACGACAATTATGAATACGGCGAAGCGTTTCCATATGCTGCAGCGGTCAGGAGTTTCTTCGCAACGCTCGGGGGCCATTTCACCGGATGGGGTCTCGTTCCCGTCGCGCTCGGATTCGTGATCGGCGCCGCTGCGAGCTTCGCCTTGAGCATGAACGCGCGGCGCGCGCCCGATCTGATCGCGCGAGCCGGGATCGCGCGCACGTTTCAGAACATCCGCCTCTTTGCCGAGCTTGATCTCGTTGAGAACGTGCTCGTCGGCATGGACAGCCGGCTGAAGACGGGATACTGGCACGCGCTGCTGCGCCTGCCGCGGTTCTTCCATGAACGACGCGTGGCCACGGGCAAAGCGATGGAACTGCTGCGGTTTGTCGAACTCGACAAGAAGGCGATGGAGCGGGCGAAGAATCTCCCGTATGGCCATCAGCGGCGGCTCGAAATCGCCCGAGCGCTCGCCAGCGAACCGCAGCTGCTCTTGCTCGATGAACCCGCCGCCGGCATGAATCCTGCCGAAACGGTCGATCTCATGCGGCTGATTCGCAAAGTGCGTGATCGCGGCGTCACGGTCGTGCTGATCGAGCATCACATGCGTGTCGTCATGGGCATCTCCGACCGGATCGTCGTCCTGCAGTATGGGAAGAAGATCGCGGAGGGAACACCGGACGAGATCAAGTGCGACGAGCGGTGCATCGAGGCGTATCTCGGCAAAGAGGAGCTGGGCTGAATGCTGCAGATCCGCGATATCCGTGCGGGATACGGCACGATCGACGTGCTGCACGGCGTGTCGATCCATGTGGACGAAGGCGAGATCGTTTCGCTGATCGGCGCCAACGGCGCGGGCAAGACGACGACGCTCATGTGCATTTCGCGCATCAACAAGCTGCGCGGCGGTTCGATCGCGTTCGGCTCGCGCGAAATAACGGACATGCCGCCGGATCGCGTCGTCCGCCTCGGCCTCGCTCATGTGCCCGAAGGGCGCAAGATCTTTCCACGGCTCACCGTGCTCGAAAACCTCGAGATGGGCGCGTACATCTGCAACGATCCCGCGATCATCGCTGCGGAACTGAAGCACGTCTATGAACTCTTCCCGGTGCTGCGCGAACGGGAGCGACAGCTCGGCGGAACGCTTTCGGGCGGCGAACAGCAGATGCTGACGATCGGCCGTGCGCTGATGAGCCGGCCCGCGATGCTCATGATGGATGAACCGTCGATGGGCATCGCGCCGATTCTCGTCGCGCGGATCTTTGAAGCAATCAAAGAGCTGCGATCGCGAGGGATGACGATCCTGCTCGTCGAGCAGAATGCCCGCGCTGCGCTCAAGCTGTCTGACCGCGGTTATGTGCTGGAAACCGGCCGCGTCGTGATGACTGATACGGGGACCGCGCTGCTCGCGAGCCCTCGGGTCCGCGAGGCCTACCTGGGTGATTGATTGGGGGGTGATTGATTGGGCCGACTGACGGCGGCGTGCGGGGATCGCGGCTACGATGCCGTCCGATGCGAGAATTTCGTCTGCGGCAAGATTTGGAGCGGCACAGCGTCGGAGCGTTTCAGCTTCCGCTCGGCGTGGAACCCGAGGGTCTTCCGGAACCTGAGCAGGGGTACACCCTCACGTATCAGGCCGGTGAAGATGACGAGCCCGACACCTACGCGTTTCACGTGGTCGTATCGCACGAGCGCATTAAAGAGGTCATCGATGCGGCATTCGGACTGCTGCCCGAGGACGTGACGCCCGTCATCGAGATCGGTTCGCGGGATGCGTATCGCAGCGTGGATGTGTATGTCGGCGAAGAGCCGGTTCCGCTCGATCACTTCCTGCGCGTGTGGTACGAATTCGAAGACATCATGCTCGAAGACGTCTGCATCGGCGGCGGCGGCAACGCCGAGGATCCGTTCGTTGAAGTCTTCGTCGACAGCTGGAAGGGCGTCGCGATCCATGTGCCGATGGAGTGGCGCGAGAAGGTCGAAGACCTGCTGAACAAGCTCGGTCTGGAAGAGGTCGCCGAAACGTGGCCGTGCGGGCTTGATCAAGAGGAGCCGCTGTCGAAGATCCGCGAAGTGCTGGAGATCGACGACGAGCACTCGCCCGACATTGACGAACTACTCCTGCAGCTTCGCGAAGCGTGGGACTTGGCGCTGAACATCGATCCGGAATCGAACGTCGACGATGCCGGCCGTGAACTCGGCATGACGCTGTGGCACGCGATCGTGATCGCCGAACCGATCGAAGGCGATCCTGAAGCTGGCGCGTACGTCTCGTTCTGGGCGACCGCCGCGTCGCTCGCTGAAATCGAAGAGATGATCAGCGACTGGTTCGACACGCAGGACGAGTGGGCGTTCAAGAGCGTCTATTCCATGGATCGCGTGGCGTTCGACGAACGGCCCGACGAACTCGGCGACCTGCCGCATCGTCGCACCAAGGCGACCGTGCACATGGCCGAAGTCGATCGTTGGGGCGAAGACGGTCCGGGCGAGCCGCCGCGCCGCCGCGACCCCGATGGCAATCTCGACGACCGCAACCGGCCCAGTGATCGACCGGGGGATCGGCCCAGTGATCGACCCAGCGATCGGCCGGGCGACAAGCCGAAGCCGAACCAGTGAGTGAACACCCATCGGATGCTGCAGAAGGGCCGCACTGGTATCAGGACGGTCTCCGCTTCACGTGCACGCAGTGCGGCAATTGCTGCACAGGCGGCCCCGGCGCCGTGTGGTTTACAGCCGAAGAAGGCCAGTTGATCGCGGCGCGGCTGGGCCTGAGCGAAGCGGCGTTCCTCGACCGCTACACGCGCCGCGTCGGCGCGCGGCGCAGCTTCACCGAGCATGAGACCGACTACGGCTTCGACTGCGTGTTCCTCGCCCGCACGGGCGCGCATGGGCGCTGTTCGATCTACGACTTGCGCCCGACGCAGTGCCGCACATGGCCGTTCTGGCCGGAGATTGTCGAGAGCCCCGAAGCATGGGCGCGCGCGAAAGCAGTGACGCCATGCCCCGGGATGGACCAGGGCGAGACGCATGCGTTCGTGACGATCCGGATCGCTGTGGATCGCGACCGCAAGTCGATGCCGTACCGCGCAGGTGGCGCCGGTGGATGAAGCGCACGTGCTGGTCGATTCATGGACGCGAGCGATCGAGCTGCCATCGGTCGCCGCGGCAATTCGTGAACAACACGCGATCGTCGCCGCGGAAGTCGCGCGGCGCAAGCCGCTGTGCCTCGCGAGCGGACGATGCTGCCACTTCGAATCGCACGGCCATCGTCTGTACGTGACGGGACTCGAAGCCGCGTGGTGCGTGGGCTCGCTGCGCCAGCGCGGCGGTCCGCCGACAACGGTCGAGGCAGTCGAGGCCGCGAAGGCGCGCGGGGACTGTCCGTTCCTGATCGACGGTCGATTGTGCGGCGCCCACATCGAACGCCCGCTCGGCTGCCGCATTTACTTCTGCGACCGGGCCGGCGAAGGCTGGCAGGAAGCGCTGTACGAACAGACGCATGAAGCGATGCGGGCACTGCATGAAGACAACGGCATCGCGTATCGATACGGAGAATGGCGCGCGATGCTGGAACTAGTCTGCGGGGGTCACGACGTCACCTCCGTCCCTCGATCTTCGCCGTGATCAGCGCCAGCGCGGCCGACAGACTCGGATCGTTGGAACGAATCCAATGCGTGACGACACGGAGACGCGTGACGTTGCGGGGAGAAGACGCGCGTGCGGCGCGTGAATGCCGGAGGGGAGACCCTGAACTTCCTTGGCTACTGCTTCCGCTGGGAGGACTGGCACCGGGGCAGCGGACGGTACTACCTGTCCATCACGCCCACCATCAGGTCGGAGCAGCGTCCCCTTCGACCAGCGAAGGACATGACGTGGTACCTATTCATCCGAATTCATCCCTATTCGTCCGTGTTCGTGAAGGACCGCCTGCGGGTCCACCAGTTCGGACCACGCGTGATTCACACGGCGACAGCTGCGCGATGAAGTCGTCGGGTAAGCCGGATGCGGGTAAACCGCCCTCTCCGGTTTGATGAGGGGGATCGTCGTGTAGTCACGGCCATCACTCCTCTCCCTTTATAATTATGAATGATTTTATGGCGAGCGCATACGCCGGCAACCAGCGGATCTGGCATGTCCTTCGAGCATCTCCATGCCCGCCAGCGCAGCCGCGTCGTCCAAGAGCGGCGCGGCCCGCGTGGCGTCGTCGATACGGAGCCACGTCCGGGCTCGCAGGAATGTGAATACCGAGAGCCCCGCGCGGAATCGGCAGGTTCCACCGGTTGGAAGGACGTGGTTGGGGCCAGCGCCGTAGTCCCCGAGCACCTCCGCCGCTCCAGCCCCGATGAACACTGCACCGGCATGGCGGATGGCGTTCGCCACGGCTTGGGCGTCCGATGTGTGGATTTCCAGGTGCTCCGGTCCGATGTCGTCGCTGAGTGCGATGGCCTGGTCGATCGAACTCGTGGCGACCGCGTATCCGTTTCGGAGCCCGGAACGCGCGGTGGTGCGTGTGGGCAGGCTCGTCAGCTGCTGGGCCAGTTCTTCCTCCACGGCCGAGATCAGCGCCGCGCTGGTCGAGATCAGAATCGGAATCGCATCATCGTCGTGCTCGGCCTGCGCGAGCAGGTCGGCCGCGACAACTCTCGCATCCGCTGTCCCATCGGCGAGCACGACAAGTTCAGAGGGGCCGGCCAGCATGTCGATTCCAACCTCTCCGAAGATGAGCAGTTTGGCGGCCGTGACCCAGCGATTGCCGGGACCGACGATCATGTCGCACCCTCCCGCGGGCACACCGAGCAGGCCGCGCGCCAGCGCGGCGATGGCTTGCACCCCGCCAATGGCGAGCAGACCATCGGCGCCGGCGATTGCGGCTGCGGCAAGCGTCGCGTCTGTCGGTCGCGGCGACGCAACCCAGACAGTCTCGACGCCCGCCGCGCGCGCCGTTACGACGGTCATGAGGACCGATGAGGGCAACGGGAATCGCCCGCCCGGCGCGTAACACCCCGCCGAGCGGACGGGAATGCACATGTGCCCGGCCTCGCCACCGGGAACGGGGCGTGTGAGGTCGATGAGGCATCCGCGTTGGGCGAGGGCGAATGCTCGGATTCGTTCGGCCGCGCGTTCGAGCACTTGCCGTTCACGGAGAGGTAGCCGGTCGCGGGCGGATTGCAGGTCGGCGGGCGTGTAGAGATGCGGATCACCCTCACGCAGATCGCCCAGCCGCAGCGCGTGCGCGAGCGCCGCGGCATCCCCCGAGCGTTTGATGTCATCGAGAATGCTGGCGGCGGCCGCGAGCGTGGCGGCATCGACGGCGCCGCCACATCCGGCGCGCCGGGGTGTGATCTCGTGTGGTTGAACAACTCGGAGAAGGGGAGGGGTCACGGTGCGCCTCCCGGGCTGGTCTTGGCGTTTCCCGGTCGTCGAGTGACGCGGAGACCCCGGCGATCCAACTCCGCAGCGACATCGAAGAGTCTGATGCCGGCTCGGCGCATCGCCACACAAACGAAGTACATGAGATCGGCGGCTTCATGCATGACATTGGCCTTGTCGCTTGCTTCGGCCAGTTCGCCGGCCTCTTCCACGAGCTTGGCATGGAGCAGGGCGGGATCGCCAAGCAGACGCGCGGAGTATGAGCCAGCAGTCGTGCCAGCAGACGCGGGGGAACTCGCGGCGATGCGATCTTCGAGTGCCTGCAACCCACGAGCGGGTCCCCAGCACGTTGGGGTTCCGACATGGCAGAACCCCCGGCCATTCTGCCGGACAGTGAACCGCAGTGCGTCGCGGTCACAGTCCAGGTCCACTCGAAGCAGTTGCTGAGTGTCTCCTGACGATTCGCCCTTGATCCACAATCCACGGCTGCGCGAGTGATAGACACCGCGCCGAGTTCGCACAGCGTGGCGCAGACTCTCGGCGCTGGAATACGTGAGACCCAGGGCGATGCCCATCTCGTCAACAACGATCGTCGGCCAGAGCCCGTCCGGACGATCCGAGCGCAGCGGCGCCGCGATGGAGTCGCCCAAGTCGAGGCGTCCGGTGTACAAGGCCATTCCGACTTGAGCGTCGGCTCCCATCGCATCCAGTTGCGCGATGTCTTCCGGGGACGTGACACCGCCGGCGATTGTGACCCGGGCATCACCGGCGGCCTTGACCAGATCGGGAACAAGGTTGAGGTTCGTCCCACCCATACGTCCCTCGCGCTCGACGAACGTGACGAGGAAGCCGCTCACGAGACCTTGGAGCCGGCGCATGCGATCAAGAATCGAGTCTCCAGTTCCCTGGCGCCAACCGTCGATCACCACGTGTCCGTGGTCGGCATCGAGCGCTGCGACGACGCGCTCCCGCGGCAACAGCGAGAGGACCTCAGGCACCGCAGCGGTTCCCATGACGATCTTCGTCGCTCCGGCGTCGAGCCATCGCACCGCGACCTCAACATCTCGGATACCGCCGCCCACCCTGCAAGGAGCGATCCGAATCAGTTCACGGATCGCCTGCGCGTTGGATCCCTGACGTAGCGCAGCATCCAGGTCGACCACAGCGATCTCGCCCGCGATGGCGAACCGCTCGGCGATGGGCCTCGGATCCCCCGCGTCCAGTGCGTGTTCCTTGCCGCCGATGAGTTGCACGGCCTGCCCGCCCATGAGATCGATCGAAGGAATGATCATGCTCGAACCTCCACGCCGCGTTGGGCGAGATACCTCTTGACCGTCTCGATGGTGCATGTGCCGTCATGGAAGATGCCCGCCGCGAGCGCGGCATCAGCGCCCGCTTCGAACGCTTCGAAGAGATGGGACGGACCCGCGGCGCCGCCCGAAGCAACGACGGGCACACACACAGACGTCGCGACGGCACGAATCAGGTCAAGGTCATAGCCGCTGCGGGTGCCATCCCGATCCCAGCTCGTCAGAAGAATCTCTCCGGCTCCAAGCGCGGCGCCCCGGCGAGCCCACTCGACGGCATCCAGCGAGGTTCGGTCGGCCCCCGACCGCACGACCACGCGCCATTCGGGAACGGCGCCACTCGGACGCATCGCGTCGATCGCCAGGACGATGCACTGCGCGCCGAAGCGCTCGGCACACACGGTGAGCAGTTCGGGCGAGCGCACCGCGGCCGTGTTGATACCGACTTTGTCCGCACCGACGTTGAGCAGAGCCGCGGCGTCATCGGCGCTTCGAACGCCGCCGCCGACAGTGAGCGGAATGGAGAGCATTCTGCGGACCCGTGCGACGGTGTCTACGGCCGAGCCGCGCCTCTCGGGGGTGGCCGAGATGTCGAGCAGCGTGAGTTCGTCGGCGCCCTCGGACTCATAGCGGGCAGCGAGTTCGGCGGGATCGCCCGAGTCTCGCAGCCCCTGAAAACGCACGCCCTTCACGACGCGGCCATCGCGCACATCCAGGCAGGGAATGATCCGGCGGCTCAGCATGGCAACGCCTCCCCGCACACCGCCGTCACCACCCATCGCTTGAGCAGACGCAGTCCCGCTGCGCCCGAGAGTTCCGGATGAAACTGGCAGGCCAGCACTGGTCCGCGCTCGATGGCGGCGGCGAACGGCCCGCCGTACTCGCCAATCGCTCCGCCCCATCCCTGGGGGATCGCGCCCAGCCGGAACGAGTTGGCGAAGTACACGCTGGCGGGCTCGATCATCAGCGACGACTCATTCGGAGCAATCCGGTTCCACCCCATCTGCGGCACTCGAAGCCCGGGCGCAAATCGACACACTCGCCCCCGGATCACGCCCAAGCCAGGCACACCGGGAGACTCTTCGCTGTGATCGCAGAGCATCTGCATACCTAAACAAATCGCCAGGAGCGGCCGGTCGCGCCTTGTGCGTTCAAGAATGGCAACATCGAGGCCCCGCTCGCGCAGCAATGTCATCGCAGGGCCGAAGTTGCCCACGCCCGGCAGGACCACTCCGGTAGCAGCGACGATCTCATCGGGTCGGTCGCTCAGCCGTGTCGGAACCCCGAGACGAGCAAATGCGGCCGCCACAGATGCCAGGTTGGCGCACCCAGTGCGCGCAATGACGATCTCAGGCGGAGTGGCGCTCACAGAACCCCCTTGGTGCTCGGCACGACCGACTCGTCGGTCTGCGCGAGTGCCGCGCGCAGGGCGAGTGCAAGCGACTTGAATGCAGCCTCGGCCCGATGATGGTCGTTGTTGCCTCGGAGCACGTCCACATGGATCGCGGCCCGCAAAGCAGTTGCGAACGAGGCGATGAAGTGTCCGATGTTCTCGCAGGCCAGTCCGCCGATCGCGTCGCGCGTCAGGCCCAGTTCGACCACGGCGCACGGGCGACCCGAGATGTCTACAACGGCCCGAGCGAGAGACTCATCAAGTGGGGCATACGCACTTCCAAAGCGGGCGAAGCCGCGGCGCTCGCCCAGTGCCTTGTCGATCGCGGCGCCCAGCGCGAGCGCGCAGTCCTCGGCCGTGTGATGGTCGTCCACAACAAGGTCTCCGCGGCACACGAGCGTGATGTCCACGCGGGCGTGGCGGCCGAGTGCCGTGAGCAGGTGGTCGAGGAATCCGATGCCGGTGCGGATGTTGGCGTTCCCGTCGCCGTCGATGTTGATGGAGACCGTGATGTCCGTCTCGTTGGTCTTGCGCTGAAGTTCGGCGGTGCGAGGATTCATGGAAGCAACGTCTCCAGTTGGGCGAGAGAGGTGAGGACGATCGCGGCGCCGGCCGAGGTCAGGGTGATGGCGGCATCGCCGGTGTCGCCGGGTGCGGGTATCCCCAGCGGCACCACCGCCGCGCCGCGCGCCGCAACGATGTCGTCGGGGGTGTCGCCAATGAGCCACGCGGAGCGCACGTCAAGCAGGTCAAGGGCGAGGCGAACAGGCGCGGGACTTGGCTTGGCGGCGGCGTCTTCCATGCACACGAGGACCTGGAAGAGGTCCGCGATCCCGAAGCGCCGAAGGAATCGCTCGCAGTCGGTCCGTGGCCGTCCGGTGACAATTCCCAGCCGTAACCCGCTTCGCGCTGCGAGCCGGGCCAGAATCGCCCGATCCGGAATCAGCGTTTCGGACTCTCGCAGCCCGAGCTGATCCGACGTTCCCTGGTAGATGGACTCGAATCGCGCCGTGATATCTGCGAGAGAGATGCTCACGCCGCGCGCCGCCACAAGTCGGTGGGTGAGAACCCAGTCGTTGTTCGCATCGCCCAATGACTTCGCCCGACTGATCTCGGCGGCGGTCAGGGCAACACCGAAGGACTTGGCGGTGAGCACGATCGCCCGCCTGTACGACGCGGACACGTCCGCCAGCACGCCGTCCATGTCCAGCAGTACGGCCTCTGGTCGAAGCGCCGCCCCCAGCCCCCGAGTGAGCCGTTCAAATGCGGCCTTCTCGCCCGGGCACGTGATCCGCAGACAACAGTCCAGCCCCTTGCCCGCAGCAAACATGCGAACACCGATCCCCAGCCCCGCCAGCGCGTACCAGACCCACTCGCTTCGTTCGGAGCTGTCAAACTCTGCAAGGACGAAGTTGGCCTGCGAGGGCTTCGGGCGCGCACCGAGCCGACGGAGTGTCTCTGCGAGTATGCCCCGCTCTTCGCGCACCCGAGAGACGACACGCGACAGATTTGCAGGCGCTTGCTCCAGTGCGGATGCTGCCACCGCAAGGCTCAGCGATGACACCGGAAAAGGCGACCCCATGGCCCGCATAGCTTGCATGACGCGGCGCGGCCCGATCGCATATCCGACGCGCAAGCCCGCCAGTCCAAATGCCTTTGAGAACGTCCGGACCACGACGGCATTCGGCAGGGCAAGGGCCGCCCGCGTGAGGTCTTCGTCGGCGAACTCCGTGTAGGCCAGGTCCACAAGAAGGAGCGCTTCAGGCGCCGCCGCCGACAGCACTTCCAGATCAACACGCGAGGCAACCGCGCCGGTCGGGTTGTTGGGCGAGACGACCGCGATCATGGCAGTGCGGTCGTCGATGACTCCGAGAACGGCCTGGATCGGATACTCGCCCTCGGGCCACGGCACACGGGCAACTTCCGCCCCCGCCAAGCGTGCGTTCCGCTCGATCATCTCAAACGTCGGTACCGGCACAACGATCGTGCGGCCGGGCTCCAGGCACGCCCGGCAGGCACGGTCGATCGCGTCGTCCCCACCGGCCGTCACGAGCACACACGCAGGGTCCACTTGCATTCGCGCGGCCAGTGTCCGTTCGAGTGGGGCGGTGCTCGGATATCTGCGGGCAAGATCCGGGCCGAGCCGGGCAAGCTGATCGAGCTCCGGCTCCGGCCCTTCCAATCCCCACCGCGGGCCTTCGTTCGCATCGAGGAACAGGTCGATCGGCCGTCCCGACACGGGTGGCGAATAGGCAATCACGTCGGTCGCACGGCGGCTGAGCCGTACCGATCCGCGCGTGCCGGTCACGGGCGCGATGTCCCGGGTGTTGGTCATGGGATGATCTGCGTAAGTTGGCTCACGACGATGTCTGTGCCGCCTCGGGCCTTGATCTCCGGGATGAGCAGCGGCAACTGCTTCCGCGGCACCGCCGCCTTGACCGCGAAACCGGTTGCACCGTGCAAGGGCGAGATCGTCGGCTCGCGCATGCACGGTAGGACCGAGACCACGGCCTCAAGCGATCCAGGGCCGACGTTCACTTCGAGCATGACGCGCTCGCGCGCTTCGAGCACCGAGCGAAGGAGCATCACGAGTCGGTCGATCGCCGAGCGTGTGGGAGGGTCTTCGTATCCCCGGCGGCTCGCGTACAGCCGTGTCGACGACGACATGATTTCGGCGAAAACGACCAGTCCGTTCGCCCTGAGCGTGTCGCCTGAGGCGGCGATGTCGACGACGCAGTCTGCGTCCTCCGGCGGGAACACCTCAGTTGCGCCATAGGACCGGACGAATCGTGCCTCGATGTTCGCCGTGACCATCCATGCTCGCGTGATGGCCTCGTATTCCGAAGCGATCACCAGCGGGCGGCGCGGCAGCCGTCCATCGGTCAGCAGCCCGGCTGGGGCCGCCGCCACCAGTCGCACCGCATCCAGCCCCGTGTCGAGAACTTCAACCAGGTCGGCGTCCAACTCCCGCACCCAGTCTGCACCGGCGAATCCCACGTCACGGGTGCCCGATGCGAGCATCTCAACCACATTCTGCGGCTTGAGAATCTTCGCCGCGATCCCCGGAATGGATACGGACGGTCGATACCCGCGACTCCCCGCACGCACCTGAATGCCCGCGTCAGCGAGCAGCGTGAAGACGCTCTCCTGCATCCTGCCCTTGGGCAGCGCGAGTTCGAGTGGGCCGTTGCCCGGGGCTTGCTTGGCAGATTCGATCGGCATGGTGGCTCCCATGCCGGACCCGGCCACCGCCGAGCGCTCCAAAAAGCACACGACGCCGGCACTGGGGCCGGCGTCGATGGATTGGCTGGAACTATCCGCAGCGCACCATCAGCCGGCCATGCTGTGAGCATGGTGATGGCGATGATGGATGCGGGTGAGCGAGGTCATTGGCGTGGAGGATAGCAGCGCGATCGCGTTTGGCAACACCGTCCTCGACTGAGGGCGGCGTTGTTGTTGTCCGAGTCCGTGACGTTGCGCTATGTTCGCGCGATCACGACGTCCAGTTGCCAAGGAGAATGTTGAGGTCCGCGGTGTCGACCGCCGAGTCGCCGTTCAGATCAGCGATGCTCCCACCTTTGCGAGCACCCCATTCGCCGAGCAAGATCGAGAGGTCCTTGCCGTCGATCTTTCCATCGTCATTCAGGCTGCCGGCAACCTTCTGCACCTTCCAGATCTTGCCGGTGCCGGGTCCCGTGAGCATGAGCGCGGGCTGAAAGATTCCGAGATCAACGACGAGCATCGCGTCACCGTGAAAGACGACGTCAAGCGGCGCGACGATGATCGCGGGATTGAAGATCTCGTCCGGCGTGCTGCCCATGTTCGCGATGAACTCATGCACCTCACCGGAGTTTCGATCGATGCGATGCACGCGATGGCCGGTGTGCTCGTCGACGGCACCGGTGGCCGGGTTGAACGAGCCGTTCTCGGCAAGGAAAAGGTCGCCCATGAATCCGAAGGTTTCGCTTTCCGAGAAATCGAACTTCGTGAGCGACGGGTGATTGGCGACCTCAGTGAACGCCGGCTCGACCGCGAGTCCTGTCGTGTCGAGCACCGGCTGCGGGCATTGAATCGGCAGGATCGCCGGTGCAGCGCAGAAGATCGGTTCGGTCACGCTCGCGACGCCGCCCGTGGCCTCATCGTGGAAGAAGTCGGGCCAACCGAAGAATTCGACCGCGCCGCCAACCGTCATGACGAACACGTCGTCGTAGTCCTCGGCGATCGAACGCGATCCGACCGGCTTCAGCGTGCCGTCGATCATCGCCGAGCGGATGTCTGAACCGTTGTTGCTCACGAAGAGCGTCGTCGCATCCGAAGGATCGAAACCGATGCCGTACGGATTGCGGAGTCCCCACGCTTCGAGCGTGAGCGAGGCCATGACATCGGACGCGTCGGGGTCGAACGAATACACCGAGCCTCCGCCCGCGATGATTCCTTCCTGCGGCGTCGATGGTGTCGCGGCGGGCAGTATCGTGCCGGGCGCAACGGGGCCGCTTCCGAACGGTCGATACGGCGCGGTGATCAGCGTTGCGGTGGGATCGAGCGGGAAGGGCTCAACCGTTTGAAAGCTCGTCCCGTTCAACGTGATCGCGACGGGCGGAAAATCATGAAACGCCGGGTAGAGCTCGAGCCAGCCTTCGACGATCCAGTTGTCGGCACCGACCACCGACGAGTTCGTCACGGACCCCTGCGAGAAGTACCCGCGGCCGTCCGTGCCAAAGACAATCTGATTGCTGTGGTGATCACCGGACGACGGGAGGCCCGTGATCACCGTCGTGAACGTGCCTGCGGGATTGCTCGGTTGGAACTTCGAAATGGCGCCGACCGCCCAGCCGTTGGCGCCGACTTGGCGGTGCGAAAGCCACAGCCATCCGTCGCGGAACGCCAAATCGTTCAGGGGTCCCATCAAGGTCCCTTGCGGAAGGTCGGTGACGCTGAGAATGGTGGTGACGGTGAGGTCGTTCGCAACGGCCTTCACCTTCGGCGGGTTCGTCGGGAGATGACCTGCTTCGGCCACCCACATCATCGTGCCGTCGGTGACGAGGCTGGTCGGGTAGTCGAAGCCTCCCACAAGCGGAACAAGTGTGTAGCCGGGCGCGACGAAGAGATGATCGTCGGTGCCGGCGTAGGCGATTGGGCCCATGGTGACGGCGACCGCGACGGTTCCTGCGCGCAGCAGCGCGCCCCGAACGTTTCGAGTTTGCTGATTCATTTTCCGCGTCCCTTTCCAGTGAGCAATGAGCCATCGCGACGGCGACACGCACCACTGCATCGGCAAACGCAGACGTTACGAGGCGGACGTGAGTCGCGCTATGGGGCGGATCCGTGCAACGATCGCGTTCGCACCCCGAGTGAGCCTGTCGTGATCGAGTCGCCGCTGCACGAACGCAGAGACCACTGATGCGCCTCATAGTCCCTCATAGCCGGTGCGGAAACATTCGGGAAACAAACGGAACACACACGTTGCGGAACATACAGACCACAGGCGTTCGATCACGTATGGGACGAGGACGGCATGAGCGAGCAGTTTCATTCAGCGCCTCGTCGCCGCCGCCGTGCAGGTCCGACTGGCCAGTGCGCGGCGGGCGTCCTCGGCGGGGGCCGAGCTTGGGGGGCCGAGCTTGTGTGTCCTCCAAGAGGCGGCGAAACTGTCGCTGCAAACTTTTGGCATGGCATGATCAACGGCCAAAGGAGTGAAGCGCAGATGACGCAAGAGCGCCGGAGTGATCGGCGCGCGCTGATCATGTTCGATTTGCGTTAAGACCGCTGTGTACGAACTGTTACGACGCTGTTCGCCGCGCGGCTCGGGGCGCCGCTGCTATCTTCGGCTGCGATGGCCCGCGCAGCGGCAGTTGCGCATCGTTCGGCATTGTTCTCGAAGGAGCTTTCATGGCGTCGTTTTCGGTTGAGGTGGGCGAGTCGGAGGAGGCCACGGTGGTTCGCTTCATCGGATTGGCGGACCTTGGTGCAGAGAGCACAATCGAGCGCGAAGTGACGCGCCTGACTTCGGGTCATCATCAAAGGCTGATTGTGATCGATTTCGCGCAGCTCGACATGATCGCCAGCCTTGCCTTGGGACAACTCGTTCGCCTGCATCACGGACTGCGCCGTTGGGGCGGACGAGTGCGCCTCGCGAATCCGACCGCCGAAGTGCGCGAGGTTCTAGAGCGATGCCGGCTCACTGGCATGCTGCAAGTCTTCCCGAGCGTGCAGGAAGCAATTGACGCGCCGGTCGACTAGCGCTCGTGCGGTCGAGCCGACGATGATGGATTTCGGTCGCGCGACGGCATGCGCTTCTCACGGTGCGGGCCGCGCCCAGGATCGAGCACCTCGCTCCCTCAGCCCGACGGGCTGCAATTTTCTAGCCGGGGGTCAAAGCGAGTTCGCGAGCGTCGACCCTGGGCGCCCGGCTCCATGCAAAGTCTTAAAGACACGCGCCGTCGAATGTGATCGCCGCCGGATGACCGGATGCGCCGGTGAGCGCTTCGATTCTCGATGCAGTGCGTGCTACGTGACGAGCGGTTGCGGCCGGTGCTGTTGGCGCCGAATTGCCATCGCGGTCCGCAGCCGCCACGACGATCCGGACTTGCTACCCTGAGTTCATGTGGTGGTACGCACCCACAGCAGCGTTCGCGCTCGTTCTGTTCGTCGTGTCGTGGTGGATTGGTCGTGTGCGGAGGGGCGGACCCGGCGACAGGATTCTGCCGCCGTAGCTTGTCGCGGTGTGTTGGTGCCTTGTTGTGGGCGGCATTCCGCTCGTGCTGTTTCGCGCGTTGCCAGATCCGAAGGCCATCTCGCTTGCAACACTGCTCTCGTTGTCCATCGGGCTGGCCACCCCGATATCGGCGCTGCTGATCGCTTTGTGGAGTGTCGCGCGTAGGCGGTATGGTGCGGACCGCTGCGGCCAGTGCGGACACCAGCTCATTCAACGCCAGATCGCATGTCCCGAGTGCGGCGATGCGCGGCGGAGCTCGACGGTCCGGACGTACGGGGAGCGGCTGGAAAGTCTCGGGCGCGAACGGCCGCTGCTTGTCGGCAGCGTCCTCGCTGCTCAGCATGCGCTGCTGCTCGTTGCGTTCGTCACCGCCGCCCTGCTGGTGGTTCCGACGCCGCGCACTGTCGTCTCCATGCTGCAGTCCGGAAGCGCCAGCCGCGTGATCACTAGCACCGACACCGCCGGCGAATCACGAAGCTCTCCCTTCTCCTGGACGTATCTCATCAACAGCAGGGTCAAGACCTCTGCGTCCTTCTTGCTGCCAGCGCCGCTGGTTCCTTCGGACATCGCGCTTGAGTTCCGGTTGGACGGCTCGATCTCGACACAGCGCGAGACACCGACGGACCGCGCTTCCGTCAGTGATCCCGATCGCCAGTCAGCCATCGAGTCGCGGCCGCTGCTCTTGACGCGCGACATCCGTTCGCTCGCGGGCGTGAACGTTCTGGAGGAGGATGTTCATGCGCTCACCGCAGAGTTTGCGATTGACTCGTCGCAAAATCCGCTCAACGACCTCGTCGCGGCAGTCTTGATGTTTGCGCAGGACTACTGGCCTACTCCCGCGCCGTCAGGTCCCGCGCCGCTTCCAGCGATGCCGGCATACGACCGAAGCCGCGCCCCTTGGGCGATCGATCCATGGCATGTGACGGTCGGCATTCCATTCATTGTCGGAGTACTTTGCGCGCTGATCGCGCACGTCGCCGCGAGGCGCGCGGTCTGCACGCGCGAGCGAACCGGTGCCTGCCGTTAGCCGCCTCCCCACCCACCCAGCAGCACCGCAAGATCACTCGCGTCAACGCCGCCGCTGCAATCGTTGACATACGTTCGAATGAAAACGCCGTCATACGTTCCCGTGACGAGATGCCACTCGCCGACCGTCCACGTCTGCGCGGAACCGCCGCTGCTTCCGTTCGCGGCCTGAAAACCGAAACTCGCAGGCTGCGATCCGTAGAGATCGCCCGTGACGCCGAGATGGAACGGTGGGGCGGTACCACGCAGACACCGTGATCGCCGCAACAGGATTGAGCACCGCTGCATTGCCGCAGTTGACGAAGTCGTCAATGCCGTCGGAGTGCAACGCGCCACCCGCGATCCCGCGCGTCCAGATCGCTCCTGTCACCGCCCCGTGATTGCCGTAGCCGGAGCTGTCGTGCGCGATCTGTCCGCGCGCATCATCGAATGTCCAGTGGCCGACGAGTTGGGTTGTGGGGCTCGCGGCGGATGTTGCTGCGACGAGTCCAGTGGCGCCGACCATGATGAACCCACGAGCGATGTGCATCGCGCAATGCTCGCACGTTCACGGAGCCCATTCAATGACGTTGCAGCGAAAGAACGACGCGTGAGGTCCGAAAATGCTGGCTCCATCAGCGGGCAGCCGTCACTCAGCAGGCTTCTCCGTCGGCTGCGCAGCTGTATCGCCTGCGCCCTTCTCCACCGACACCTTCACCACGCGCTCCTTCTGCGCTCGCTTCACCGCGAACTTCATGTCGGTCTTGCCTTCGATCGCCTTGCCGAACTCTTCGGCGTTGGTGATCGGCTGGTCGTCGACCTGCGTGATGATTTCGAACGGTCGCATGCCGGCGACGCTGGCCCGCTGACCTGGCTCGAGCTTCGAGACAACGACGCCCGGTGCGTCCGGCCCCAAGTTGAGGTACTGGCGCACTTCAAGCGTCAGATCGCGCACGGTCATGCCCATGGCCTTCGCTTCGAACTTCGGCGCGTTGCCGTAGTGCGGCGGGCTCTGGTCCACGGTGAGCGCCTTGGTAACGGTCTCGCCGTCGCGGCCGAACTCGAGCGAATACGTCGACCCGATGCCGAGTTCCGTCAGTGTCGTGTTGAGCGTGTCTCCGATCGGGGGCCAAGGCGCAGGGATCTGGTCGTAGTACTCCTCGGGGAGTTCGTCGAGGCGCTCCCACGGAAAGACGCCCATGTAGCCGAGGTCGTCACGACCTACAGCAATCTCCATCTGTCGATCACGGCGCGGCGTCGTGACAGTGAGCAGGATGTCACCGGGTTGAATGTCCGCCTTGGCGGCAGGGGAGTCGGGGTACACGAACGTGACGAGTCCGCCGAACTCGCCGTCGCGCGACACTTCGGCCATTCCGTTGGCGCGGGCCAGTTCCGCTTCAAGCGGCTGCATGAGGACGCCGAGCCAGCCTGACCGCGACTCCTCATCTTCCGTCAGCGGAATGTTGGTCGGATCCTTCGCCTCGTCAAGCGTCGCAAGTGTCGCAAGTGTCGCCGCGATGACGGACGCAGGCGTCGCGTTGATGCCACCATCGGGGCCGCCCCGAAAGCGATCACGTCCGCCCGGCTGCTCGCGCTTCGCGATTGGAAGCGCCGCGAGCGTGTTGTCAGGCGCGAAGATGAATGCGGTGTCCTCCTCGGACAGGCCAGTGGGAAACCGGATCCCCTTCCAGCCGGGCTCGAACGCGCCCAAACGGAGGTGCATCGGATCACTCACGCGATTGCGGCCGATCACACGGACGGATGACGCCAGCAGCAGCCGGTTGCGCAGCTCGGACAGATCGCTCGTCGACAGTGCGATACCGGTGCTGATCGGATCCTTCGGCTTGGCGATCAACGCGCCCCAGTCGCGGAGTGTGGCGACGAACTCCGCCTCGTGCGATGTGTTCGACGCGTCCGTCACTTCGATGCGCTCCAGCCGGGCCGTCACGGCTGGCGGAATCGATGCGATCACCAGGATGTTCCCGTCCGCGAGCACCACTGAGAGCGCCTCAAGTTCGGTCGCGACCTGCGAGTCGTCCGAGCCGAACATGCCGCGCGATCCCGGAGTGCCCTTCCGCGGGCTGCGGAAGTGCAGCGTCGTGCGCAAAATCGATTCATTGATCGTCTGCCCGACCGCCTTCAGCGCTTCGGCCATCTGCGCTGCGCTCACATGCGGCCACTCCGCAGGATTCGGCGACAGCGTGCTGCTGGCGAGCCGGCGGCCGCTCAGCTCCGCGCGCACGACGGCGCCGGTCGAGTCGACGATGATCGCATCACCAGTCGAGCCCGCGATGGGAATCGGGCCCGGGCCCGCGAACTCAAGTGCGAAGCGTTCCTCGAACGTCGTGACGCGCAGCGCCCACAGGCCTCCGGAGTCGCCGGTCTGCACGGCCGAGAGTGGCGGCGCGGGCTTCGCTCCATCGGCCAAAAACGTCAGCGGCTTCGCGGGCGCGGGCAGCGACGCAGCGAGCGTCAGTACCATGCCGCCGTCTTCAGTGAGCCACTGGCTCGGCGTCGCGTCCACTCGGGCGTCTGATGGAGTGCCGGCGAGGCTGCGCACCTTGATGGAGGAGATGAAACGCGCCGGCAGCTCGGGGTCGGTGACGATCACGCTCTGGGGCGCGACGAGGTAACCCGGCAGCTCAAGCGGCCGCTCCTCTTCGATGTATCGCGCGAAGTATCCGGAGAACCCGCTGCGACCTCGGATGAAGCCCTGCGGCAGCGTGCCACGATCTTCCTTCAGCCGGATCTCGACGATCACGAGGCTCGGACGAAGCGCGTCGGCAATGGCCTGGCGATCGACAGCCGGCGTGTCCTTCGCCGCAGCACCAGTCGCGGCCTGCGGAATCGCGGCCGGATCGCCGAAGAGAAGCGACGTGCTCATGAACATGAACGCCAGAAGCATTCCGAGATATCGCATGGTTCGTTGCCTGCTGAAAGAGAGAGGCGAGAGAGATATTCGTTATTCGCGCTCGTAGTCGCGCGAGATATCGAGAATGAGCTGGCGCATCTGACCCGCGCGGATCAGCTTCACAAGGAGGCGCTTCTTCGTGGCGAGGTTGGCGAGGGTTCGCTCGTGGGCCGCCTTCACATCATCGAGCGTGGTGAGCGTCTGGCCGTCGATCTCGAGCAATATGTCATTGCGATAGAGGCCGGAGGCGGACGCGTTGCCGGGCTCCCGCACGCCGAAGATGAACACGCCTTCGGGGCGCTGGCGGTGCAGTTCCGCGTTCTCGAACCGGTTGATCGCCTTCGCGGTCAGGCCCCAGCGCGGACAGTCGGCCTCTTCGCCCTGCACGCGTCCCTTGCGGGTCGGCGTGACGGAGAGTGTGAGCTGCTCCGCCTGTCCTCCGGTGCTGCGTTCGATGACCAGCTCGACCGGCTTGTCGGAGGGGAGCAACGCGAACCGGCGGCGGATCTCGGGCAGCTCTTCGCTCGTGAGTCCGTTCGTAAAGTTGCCGTCGAGCTTGAGCACGCGGTCACGGCTGCGCAGGCCAGCGGTTTCCGCCGGGCTCCCCGCTTCGACGCCGGCAACGATGACGCCGGTGGCGCCTTCGAAGTACACGTCGCGGTCGAAGTCACGAAGCGGCTGGAGCGAAATCCCGGACCACGACCAGCCGACTTCCTTCTCGGAACGCATGCGGTCGATGACTTCACAGATGGTGTCCGACGGGATCGAGAAACCCATGTCGCCGCCGGCCATCCGCGCGAGCGTATTGATGCCGACGACGCGTCCCTTGGTGTCGACAAGCGGGCCGCCGCTGTTGCCGGGCGAGATCGAAGCGTCAGTCTGCAGCCAGAGCGAGTATTCGCTCGAGTCGGGAAGAAAGCGGCGCGTGCAGCTGACGATGCCGACCGAGACGGAACGGTTGAGTCCCCACGGCGCGCCCATCGCCATCACGAAGTCGCCCTCTTCGAGCTCGCGCGAGGGTCCGATGTCGGCGACGGGAATCGGTTCGTGCTTGCCGTCGAGATGGAGACGCACGAGTGCGAGGTCAAGATCCTGATCGCTCGCGATCAGTTCCGCCTTGAACGCACGGCCGTCGGACAGCAGGCAGCGGATCTCGACCGCGCGGTCGACCACGTGCCAGTTCGTGAGCAGCTCGCCCTGTTCGCTGATGACCACACCGGAACCGCCGACTTCTTCGGTGCGGGCGCGGCCCGATTCCATGCTCTGCCGCAGGCACTTGATGTACACGACAGCCGGAAACACCTTGGACTTCGCCGCGCGGACCACTTCGCGGAAATCAAGATTCGCCTGCTCGAGCGCGGCCTTGCCGTCCTGAGCCGGCGACGAGTGACCAAGCGAACGCTGCGCACACAGCGGCAGGACGACAAGCACCAGGAGAAGCAAGCGCAATCGCGCCGAAGTCAGCGCAGGCATGAAGAGGACCGCTTTCGTAAAAGGAATTCGCAGTGCAATGTGGGTGAACGGAAACTGCAAGAAGGAAACTGTAATAGGAAGCTGGCGACGCGGGAACGAAAGCGGGGCGACCGCGATCGGTCGCCCCGCATGTTCATTCATCGTCTATCAATCGACATCACTGCCCGTTCGACTCCTCGATGATCTCTGCAGCGGCGTCGTCCATCGGCGCCTCTTCCGCGAGCACCTGCGTGCCCGATGCCGTCGCGAGACCACCCTCGCTCTCGGTGGCCGATGCGTCGTCGCCTTCACTGCGGGCGCCGACGGATGTCGCGATGCGCGGCGCTGTCGGGTCGTATCGCTCCGCACCGAGCGCCTCGGCTTCTTCGGCGGCTTCGGCCAGCATCTCGGCTTCGCCCTCGTATCCCTCGGGCTCGTCGACGAGCTTGCGGATCGTGAGCTTGGCATACGGCTCGAAGCCGGTACCGGCCGGGATGAGATGGCCGAGAAGAACGTTTTCCTTCAGACCCTGCAGCTTGTCGACCGCACCACGGAGCGCGGCTTCGGTCAAGACCTTCGTGGTCTCCTGGAAGCTTGCACCCGAGAGGAACGACTCGGCCTGCAGCGAGGCCTTCGTGATGCCGAGCAGCAGCGTCTTGCCGCTGGCCGGCTTGCCCTTCTTGGTCTTCGCGGACTTCTTGCCCTCGGCCTCGGCGAGCGCGTTCTTCTCCTTCACCTCGTCGCGGTCGATGAGCGCACCGGTCGTGAGACCTGTGTCGCCCGGTTCCTCGACGCGGAACTTTCGCGTCACGCTTTCGTTCATCTCGCGGAAGACAAACTTGTCGACGACGTCGTTGGGGAGGAGCTCGGTGTCGCCCGGGCTCGTCACGCGCACCTTCGAGAGCATCTGCCGCAGAATGACTTCGATGTGCTTGTCGGAAATCGGCACACCCTGAGCGCGGTACACGTTCTGGACTTCATCCAGCATGTAGATGTACAGCGGCTCTTCACCCTTGATGCGCAGGATGTCGGCGGGCACCATCGGACCTTCGGTGAGCGGATCGCCTGC
>Ga0163146_10001582_pt1 | contig 32479 bp, 22 predicted proteins | sample OliLakLV19MP7G1_FD_148648 | JGI IMG/M metagenome (GOLD analysis project Ga0163146, IMG submission 148648) | Freshwater microbial mat bacterial communities from Lake Vanda, McMurdo Dry Valleys, Antarctica - Oligotrophic Lake LV.19.MP7.G1 | ecosystem: Environmental > Aquatic > Freshwater > Lake >...
GGTGGCTTCCGTGGTGGTGGCGGATTCAGTGGTGCCGGCGGTGGCTTTGCCGGCGGCGGTGGCGGTGGATTTCGCGGCGGCGGTGGCGGCGGATTTGGCGGAATGAGCGGTCATTCAAGAGATAGAAACTTCGGAGGCGGCTTCAACGGTCTAGGTGGCGGTGGAGCAAGACCATCCAATGGATTCGGTGGAGGCGGAAACCGTCCTGACTTCGGTGGTGGCGGTGGTGGCTTCGGCGGTGGCAATCGCCCGAATGGCGGCGACGGCTTCGGTGGCAATCGTCCCAACGGCGGCAATGGCTTCGGTGGTGGCAATCGCCCGAACGGTGGCGATGGCTTCGGTGGCAATCGTCCCAACGGCGGCGATGGCTTCGGTGGTGGCAATCGCCCGAACGGTGGCGATGGCTTCGGTGGCAATCGCCCCAATGGTGGTTTCAACGGTAACAGGCCAAACAACCGTCTCCCCACCGATGGTGGCATGAGCGGAATCGCTGGGAATAGAACTCCTAAAAATATCGATAGGAATACTCTCAATAATCAAGGAAATAGCATAAGAAACTCATTCAACAATAACAATTTCAACAACGTCAACGTCAATCGTTATGGTCGTGGCGGATATGGTGCAGGTTTTGCTCATGGTTACGGTGCCGCTGGCGGCTATCATGGTGGCTACCACGGCTGGGGCTACCCCGGTGCCTGGGGATGCGGAGGATGGGGCGCAGCTACAGCCTGGACAATGATGGGCGTTTCCACTCTGACGTCGTTCCTCGGGATGGGAATGATGGCGGCTTCAGGCGGTCATTCTTCATCAGAGCCCGTAGTCAACAACGTCACGTACGAGGGTGACAATGTTTACGTAAACGGACAGCCTTCTGGTTCACAACAGCAGTACTACCAGCAGGCGCAACAACTGGCTTCGCAAGCAAGTTCGTCCGGCAATTACGATCAGAGCAACGACCAAAACAACTACTCAACCCCCGACTCCCAAACAGCATCAACCGAAGAGTGGCAGCCACTCGGAGTTTTCTCGCTGGCAGAACCAGGGGCAACCCAATCAAACACGCAACTGCAGCTCGCCATCAACAAGGCCGGAACAATTAGAGGCAACTACCTCAATATGTTGACCAACGAAAAAGCGCAGATTTACGGTTCATTAGACAAGAAGACTCAGAGAATTTCCTGGACTCTGGGACAAGATAACAGCACCGTATTTGACACTAGCTTTGGTGACTTAGTCAAAGATGATAGTACCGTTTTGGTACATTACGGTCCGGACAACACTCGGGAGATGGCACTGATTCGTTTGCCTGCTCCCAAGGATGGTGATGCGCCGACAGGAAACAATACACCGACGGGCTAACGAATTGACAGTGTTTTTTGAAGCACTAAAACTGCAAACATGAGAAACAAAACGAGGCATCTGAATGACCACTTCGCCAAGACCGGCGCCCAGAATATACAACCAGACTCATTCTCCGCGAACTTATTCCAAAGGTAAAAAACGCGTCAGCATTTATATCGCCTGGAGTTATCCTGCAGAAGCGAATCGGGCCGTAGATGACCTGGACAATCGCTATTCGACGATGGCAGAAGTTCGCAGAGTTTCCTGGCCGAACTTCGAGCCCCTTGCCGCTGATCCGAAAAACTTTCTCCACGGAATTGCTGGCTCGCTGGAATTATTTTTCAGAGCTTGGGTGGAGTTTCAGCAAGTTGTGGGAGAAACCACTGGTCATGTTGTTCCAGTTTTCCAACGGTGCGATCAAGCTGGATATCAGCTTCCGATTGATGATCGAATTCTGGAGGACACGGACATATTGATGGTGTTCGGCTTGGACCATTCAATCACAGAACAGGAAGCATCCGCCGAGGAAATAGCAGCGATTAAAAAATTCCTCGCGCGCGAGGGCACCTCACTGATCATCGGTCCCCATCACGATGTTGGCGATACTGAAGACCTCGGCACACGTCATTTAGAATATCGGCACCATGGTGACAGACTGGTACCACGACAGCAAGCTTTCGGCAGATACACTCGTTCTCTCATGCAAGGCCTTGGAATTCCGGTAGAAAATCGCTATGGACTTCGACCAATGCGCGATAAGGAAACTCATCAGATGGCGCCGCTTTCCATCAATCGAGACTTAGACACACGCGGTTTCTTCGAAGGCGTGACTACGTTTAATTACCATATGCATATGCCGCATTATGCAATTACTGAGGAAGACTCAAAATCAATTCATGTGCTTGCAAAACAGCCGATTGATTTGACACGACCTCCGCATCCGTTCACCGATGCCGGCAACAAAGAGTTCAATGCTTTCAATTGGATGCCACCACAAGGCGAACGCGCGGGCGATGTGATGATCGTTGATTCGACGATTTTCAGCACATTATTTGGCGCGGACGAAAGCCTGAAGAGATTTTGGCAGAACATAGCAAAGTGAGGCATTAAACCGTGCTTGAACTCGATGATATCCAAAGCGGCATATTGCGTTCGCGTCCCTCACCCTATGCGGCTACTTATATTTTGCTACGCATCGACGATCGAAAAGATGGTCGAGATTTGATGCGTCGAGTGCGCGATGCCGTGGCTTCTGCGGCTCACCCTGCCAGCCCGGCAGGTGATGCCTGGTTGAGTGTGGCACTCACGTTTCAAGGACTGAAAGCGCTCGGCGTTCCTCAAAGCTCGCTCGATAGCTTTCCGATGGAATTTCAGCAAGGCATGGCCGCACGCGCGTCTGAACTCGGTGATATCGGCGTAAACAGTCCGGAGAATTGGGAGGCACCACTAGGAACTCCTGATGTCCACGTTGTTCTTGCCGTTGTTGCTCCGAACCATGAGCAACTCGAACAACTGCTCGAGGGCGGACGAAAAGCTTTTGAGCAGCTACCGGGAATTACTCCAATATGGCGCCAGGACTGCCATGCGTTGCCGGATGATTGCGAAGCATTTGGCTTCAGGGATGGTATCAGTCACCCCGCCGTTGAAGGAAGTGGCTTTCCTGGAACCAACTCAAAAGAGCCACCAATCAAAGCCGGCGAATTCATTTTAGGTTACATCGACGAGATGGGCAACATCGTGGATCTGCCGCAACCAGAGGTTTTGGGTCGCAATGGAACATACGCAGTGCTGCGGAAATTGCACCAGAACGTAGCAGCCTTTCGACAATTTCTCAAAGCAAATTCCAATGGCGCAGAAGAGGAAGAATTGCTCGCCGCAAAGATGATGGGGCGATGGCGAAGTGGTGCACCACTAGCAATCAGCCCCAAGAAAGACGATCCCGCGCTCGGCGCCGATCGGTCGCGCAACAATGATTTCCTCTACTACGAAGACGACAAAATTGGATTCAAAACACCACCAGGATCGCACGTCCGTAGAACGAATCCGCGCGACGGTCTCACTGACAGTGGCACGAGCACGAGAATAAGACGCATGATTCGACGTGGTACCAGCTATGGTGCGCGCCTTCCGGAAGGAGTTCTCACCGACGATGGTGCCGACAGAGGATTGATGTTCCTTTTCATCGGAGCTCACATCAAACGACAATTCGAGTTCGTTCAAACGACATGGATCGACGCGGGGCAGTTTATTGCATCAACCGGTCAGAAGGATCCAATTTCCGGTACGAACGACGCCGGCGATTTCACCATTCCGCGCCAACCAGTCAGACGGCGATTAACAGGGATTCCTCGCTTTGTAGTAACGCGCGGTGGCGAGTATTGTTTTATGCCGAGCCTAAAAGCGTTATCCTGGCTCGCCAATTTGACTGATTAGGCCGTCAACCGGAAGCTTCGCTCACTCACCGAAATCGCCTCAGTCACCGCAGCTCTGCTGACATTTATAGCGAAGAAGCCCACCAGTGCTGACGTGCGCCGGGTCTGACCGCCGGGTCTAACCGCACGGTCTAACCACCACTACTAGATCCTCGGAAACACTTCTTCGCGTGTTTATTTGGTTAAGTTAATTAGTTTCGTTCACCCCTTCAGTTTCTAAAGAAGCCCGAGAATGTTTCACTGCAACGGTCGGCGAGCCGTCACGTTGCGGTGACACTGATTTTGTACTGTTGTTGCACGCAAAGCACTTGGTGAGGCAAAAACTTATGTCGAAAGATAGCGGACACCCGGGCGATAGAGACCTTAAACCGGGCACGAGTTCGGATGTGGCAGACACACCAGTAAGTAACGGCTTTCATGAAGAACTTCACACCATTACTACTCCGGGCGACAAAACGACAACAAAGCCAATTGCACCAAGCACTGCAGGCGATACCACTACCGATGCCGTCACCCCCTCGACCGTAGACGCTAAATCCGATGGCGGCGCGGTTCTGCCAGATGCATCAAAGGACGTAAGTAAAGCGGACCAGACTCCAAAGCAAGCTGCGACCGAGAAAACCTCCTATGTGGATCCGAGATTTAAAAATGACTCGACAGAAAAAATTCAGACCATCCTTAGAACAATCCCCTTCTCAGGAAGCGAGAAACAGCAACAGTGGTTCACTGATGCGCATAAAGAAGTAATCGCCCGTGCCGACAAGGAGCTCCCGCTCAAAGAAGTAAAAACCGCCGTCGAGAGTATTGGCGTTTTGCAGAATGCGCTCGAAGCCGGCAAAAAAGTCAAACTGGACGAGCATGACAAACCTGTCTTGTCGGATAAGGAGCTTTCGCCCCAGGATAGATGGAACTATCACCAGGCGATAGCGGCTGATTTGATCACAATGAACCAACAGATCACTGCTAGGACAGAATTCTCAAACTTTTTGCGAACAACCGGGCAATCAGCTGAATCAGACAAGATGAGCGCTGAAGCGATCGAATTGTCAGACAAAATTCCTACCGACCTGGTTCAGAGACAAGCGAAATCCGCCGCACAATTCAGTAATTCTCTTGGCGGCGAAGGCGAAACGGGTGCAACTCTCGGTAGCTTTGCCCAGTTTTTAACCCATCCGACCTATGGTCTCGACAAGCTAGCAGTCAGCACACGAAAAGATATAGCGTCAGGCAATCTTGGTCTCAAGGCTGAGCCCACCCGTAATTTCCTGGGCATAAAAGATGGGGGGATCGACCTCACTTTTGGTAAGGAGAAGCTCTTTAACTCGGACCGAGCGTTCGAACTGGCTAAAGAACTGAGACAAAAAACGATTGAAATTACAGGCAAGGATCCAATTACCAGTGGCGATAAAGCCGTCGGATCTTTTATTGGTGGCGAGATATTAGCTAGCGAGAAATTAGCTCAGGTAGACTTTTCCAAAACCAATGTTTATGCAATGGCAGAACAGCTCTCCGGGCGTCGCTTCGAAGGTACTGGTAAGATCAATTCCGCAGAGTTTGCGGAGATTAGCGCCAAGATGTTCGATAAGATAGATAAAAGTGGTGACAAAAAACTGGATCCCAAAGAGATAAAATTGGCGGCTACAGACACAACACTCCCAAGTGAAGAACGGCAAGCCATCGAAACTTTGCAAGAGACACAAGATTTATTGCAAGGCTTGAACAAAAATGACGGACCAGGCAAAGGCGTCAGCCGCGATGACCTGCTTACCTTCGTCAAAGAGCAGCGCGAAAGCACGGAGCGTTTGGAACAAATCAGAGACGCGCGTGCAAAGCTCCTCTTCAACAATGAGTTTGATACCGCCGCCGGTGATTCCAAATATCTCACGCAAAAAGAATTGCGCAATTTCTTGACGGTCAAGTCAGACAGTTCGTCACCACTATCGGAAAACGAACTGAAATCGTTTAATTACTTGAACGACAACTTCTCCACGCTGGCCAAGTCCAGGTGGGGAATCACTAGATCGGACCTGGCTGATACCAGATCTGAAAGCGTAAAGCGTGTAGAGTCGAGTTTGTGGAAATCCTACTACAACTCTCGTCAAGTGAGCGCTAAATAAATCAGCCTACGAAACAGCTGTTAGAAAAGCGGTATCACCGTCACAACCATGGAACCATGCGTGATGTGCTCAGGCAACATCTATTTCGCCAACATCGGAAATGTCGTTTATGGTGGCACTGAAGAGATGCTGAAAAAATTGACGGGCGACAGCAAGATGAACTTGACGATGAATCTGCCCTGCAGAAAAGTTTTTGAATCTGGTCAGAAATCAATTACAGTTGAAGGACCCTTTCTCGAATTGGGAGAAGAGCTCGTTGAGCCACACAAAGGATTTTGGAAATAGGCATTTTTGAAAAAACCGTGTGTATCCCAAACTTTTTTCAACATCACGCACAAACTCAGTAAAGATTGGCACCAAAATTTTCAGCGAGGATGGCTTTGTTGTCCGAGCTTTGCTAAATTTAGTTTGAGAAAACTATGAAAATCGCTACCTACAACGTCAACGGCTTAAACGCGCGCCTTCCATCACTTCTTCGCTGGTTGCAGGAGGAGGCTCCTGATGTGGCGTGCCTGCAAGAGATGAAGATGATCGATGAAAAATTTCCGTCCCTGGCGATAATGAATGCAGGCTACAACGCAATCTGGCACGGACAAAAAAGCTGGAACGGCGTCGCCATTCTCGCAAAAAATAATTTAGAACTGAACGAAGTCGGACGCGGTTTACCCGGCGATCCAGAAGATCTACAGAGCCGTTTCATCGAAGCGCGCGTGAATGATTTACTGGTTGGCTGCCTGTATCTTCCAAACGGCAACCCCGCACCGGGACCAAAATTCGACTACAAATTGGCATGGCTCGAACGATTAATAACGAAAGCAAAATCGCTGGTTGAACTCGAAACACCAGTCGTATTACTCGGCGACTATAATGTCGTGCCAACCGATCTAGACGTTTATAAACCAGAACGTTTGACCTATGACGCCGTCTTTCTTCCGGAAACGAAAGAAGCGTATCGACGACTGCTCGATCAGGGATGGACAGATGCACTGCGAACGCTGAATCCCGATATCAAAATCTACACATTCTGGGATTACTTCCGCAATTCCTACGGACGCGACGCCGGTATTCGCCTCGATCATCTATTACTTAATCCGGTGCTCGCAAAACGCTTGCAAACCTGCGGCGTAGATCGACACGTACGCGGCTGGGAGAAACCAAGCGACCATGCTCCAACGTGGATCACGATCGAAGATTAGTGATACCACCTCTCACAAACCGCCGAATAGATGATTCGACCTACTCATTCCGTCAGCACTGCGCGGCGTCATCAGCTCGATTGAAGAATAGTATTTCCATGCATTTATTCCGTTGCAATCAATTGGCAACGGTCGCCACCGTCACAGCCATCCATGGCGATTGCGTCTTACCAAGAAGCGCAGACCAATACCACGAAGAAGTGTCGGACCAGGTGCGTCCTTGAGAATCAGAAACGATCTCGCGAACCTCTAGATTACGTCCGCCCTTTGACGCTTGAAAGCGCGACCAAACTTTGCCTTCCGTATCACGTAACGCTGCCATCGGGCGGAGCTTAAAAGAATTGCCTTTGTAGCAATCGCTGGACGGATGTAACTGCCTGGTTGGCTTATTCACCTGGCGATACAGAATAGTTCTTTTGCCGTCGGAGAACTTTGCAATGCGCCCAGGAAACTCTGATGAAAACTTAGTTTCGACGGATGACAACTTCACCGGCTTCAGTACGCAACCTTCAAATTCACCAGGCCAGGCGCTCTCACCACTCTTCGAAATGTTTTCGTGGTACGGTGCTTGGAAGAACGGAATTAAGCATGCCACCACGGATGCCACCGCAAATGAAACTGTCGTGAGCGTCGATTTTCGTGGCTTAAAATCGAACACCTGAGCACGCGGCATAAGCACTGCGGATGTCTCCGATGAGGCAAGTGTTGCTGACGTTTCAGTTTCACACCCGGTTTCACCATTTTCAGTAATCTTCGCATTTGTGCTTGACATGCAGGTTTTCGCCAGCCTCTCAGCGACGAATACGATTATCAAGGCGAGCGAAACGAACGATGCAGTTCCAACTGCATCGTGTGTGAACTCCGGAAATTTTCGCCCGGCCGCATTAAGAATATCGACAAAGACCAGAGTCGCCGTTCTCCCGACGTTCGTTGCGACCACGCCAGAGAACGTAATCGCACACAACAGCAACGATCTGAAAACCGATAGCCGTTTGATCCAGCACAGCACAAAACATAGATAGAAACCCGACCACAGCATGTTGATGCCACTACATGGAGAGTCAACGAGAATCATCCGCCCTTGATGCTCAAACGTGGTGCCTGTAACCGACAATGCCACTCCTGCACCTTGAATGACTGCGGCGGACACGTTCGTAACCAGCACTCGCAAAGGAAATCCGACAAAAAACTGCAGCGACGCGATTAGTGGCGAAGACAATATAAGTAGACCGAAGAGTGCGATCAGATTCCGTTTCTCCGGCAAGGTTCGGCTCCACACCACAACACCAAAGGTCAGAAGAGCAATTAAACAGCGCACCAAAGGCGGCATCACTAAAAAGCTAAAGCTGTAAACGGCCATTAATACGACGGCAACCACTGTCAGTTGTTTCGATGAAAAAATTGATTTCTTGGAATTCCAAGAAGCAGCGATGAAACACGCGACTGTGGCAAGAGAAACTAGTCCCCACGGCTCATCGGAGATGTCCGCGGTCCGCACCACAAACCAGTGCACGCTGTGCCAAAATGCCACCAACAGCAACACCAGTTCAATTGGGACTAGTTTCAGTTTCGCCACGGCAATTTCCTCTGCACGGCTATCGGCAACATGCCCGACAGGCGTTTGTTTTGAAGCATTAGCAACATGCCGACAACGAACAACATCAGCCACATCTCAGGCTCTGGAACTGATGGAACCTCAGCTTCATCCTGGAAAACAGGTTCTCCATTTGCACCTTTATGAGTCTTAGTCGGATCCTGTTTTTGGCTCAGTCCGGCGTTGGCAAAATCTTGCTTGGTTTCGAGAACCACCGCACCAGAAACAGGCGTGACGATCCGATAAGTGGTGGCAGTCTTGGTGGCGCCAACGGTGTCATACTTTCTGAGACCAGCTTGAACCTGGTCGTAAGCCCAGAGTCTAATCAATTCACTATGGGTGGTATCGGGTTTCGCTTGAGGGCTGTTCTGAGGCAATGCAGCTACTGTTCGAATCGGCATGAACACGTCAGCGCCGGAATCGAGCTGCTTAATTATCTTATTCAGATCATCCTTCACCGTGCCAAATCGCGGAACAGTTTTAAACGCCATTTCTCTAGACAATTTCTCGGCAACCATATTCGGTCCGGCCTCGACTTCAAAACTATAAATCGTTGGTCGCGACCACTTTTCTTGATCCAACTTCAGATCGAAATCATCAGCCATGACAGGCTGAGGTCCATGAATCCAGAGAATTTTAGCATCCCTTTCTGCGCTGCGATCTTAGAGGCAATGGCCAGCGCTGTCGCGTTATCCGGTCCGCCTTGAAACTTCAGATTCGCCAAGTTGCTTGCCACCACTTTAGGTGTCAATTGTTTATATAGCGAATCCTCCGGAGTCAACGCGCTGATTTCATCTGAAGCCAGCACGATGCTCCACGGAAGCCGATCCGAAATCGACGAGAGCGCCTGCGAAACATCCTGCGTGAATGGACGCATCGACTTCGATCCATCGAGGACAATCACGACATTGTCGGTTGGTTCTTCGTGAACCATTTTGATATTCTGCGTCAACAAACTCGTTGTTTTGTTGATGGTGAATATCTTCGATGCTGCGGGTGCATTGGGATTGCGTTGAAACACAATCGGCTCCACGGTGGAATCAAACTTGTTTTGATCGATCACACCTTTGAGTGAATACGCGTATGCACCACTGGTGTTAGACGCGATCAGTGAATGCGGCTTTTTCTCAACCGGTGTGGTTGATCTAAGCGTGGTTTTGGTTGGAGTGAATATATCGAAGTTATTCTCAATCAACTTCGGCAAAACCAATGTCGCTTTATCGCGATCTAGAGAAAGTGGTGCCGAAATGCGAACACGCGTCTTCATCAGTCCCTTCACCGGTACTGGGAAGCACTGAAGCAAAACTCGGTCGCCACCGGCACTGGTGACAAGAACCGGGTCGCGACTGCGCGATACAACCGCTTGATAGGCGGCGCGCGTCTTACTCTTCGACCCGAACGCAGCAGGTTGTGGAACGCCATTAATCCACAATGTCAAATCGGAAACTACGGCTCCAGGCGGCAGAGCGATGTTGGTTCGCGCTTCAGCTTGCGAATTGGACATGTTTTCAAATACAAATGTCCAGTCCAGATCAGCACTGGCCGAATTCGGATCGCAAGTGATTTCCAGATCGGAATTCTTCAACGTCAAATCGTCGACGCGCCCGCCAACCTCCTCGCCAGCCAGGTCGTGATCCCAGCGGCGAGAGAAGAATTCGTCACCTTTGCTTAGAAACTGCTGCGGAAATTTCTCACGATTAAACGGAACGCCAGTAACTCTGTAAAAAACTTTTCTAGCCTTAGTCGGATCAATAGGCTTAAACTGAAACATCGCAACGTTAACGAAATCAGACATTTGCGCCTTGTCGGAATAACACATCTTAAGCAACTCGTCCTGGCTTCCGAATGAAATCAACGAGTTGATACCACGTCTTGCTTCCACTGGATCGGCAGACAGTGCGCGTTCCAACGCGTGCCGAGTGATACTATGCGGCAACTCGGCAAGGAAAATACACATGACGCCCGCGCACACGCCTAAGAATACAGCTTTCGAAATCGCCGGATTAGCAACTCTGGGTTTTGCCTCAGGATCCACAGCTGATAGCTTGCGCGCGAGACCAACAGCGACGATGAAGCTCACCATTGGTCCGTATACGAGCAAGCCTCCCCACATTATGAAGCACATGAGGACCAAAGGAAGAAGGGGAATGAACCGTAATGAATAAATCAACGAGATTCCAATGCTCACTCCGATTATCAACGCATCGCGCTTTAACGGCTTGTAGTCAGGATTGGCAAAGCTAAACAATATCCAGCCATTGGCATAAGCGACAAAAGTAATCATCGCCACATGAAACCAGGTTGGTATCGGATCGAAAAACGCGGTCGTGCAAAAGCGCCACGTATACTCCACGCCCAAACACACAAGCGGAAGTATTACTCCCAAAATAATGCGAAACATTTTTACTCCGGCAAGGTGGAATTAATAGATGGGTTTCCTGCAGGCGAGATGCGCGCTCCTCGACTTAATCCAATTATATCACCACTACGTTAGAGCACAAATAAACGTCAACTTCTGTACGGACGTCGAAGACCCCGCTACATATTCGCTTTCATGAATCGATCGCCGACGAAAGATTGATACAAAGGCGTTAACTGTTCGTTAGAACAGAATTGATTTCAATATCATGAGTTGGTCGTGCCGACCGGTACTTTGGCAGTCGGCAAGATAACAGTAAACTGGGTCCCTTCTGAAGGGACGCTCTCGACCAGCACATGCCCGGCTGCTGTTTCAACCAGTGCTTTTACTATAGCTAACCCGAGCCCGGAGCCGCCCGACGTGCGGTCGCGTGATTGATCGACTCGATAGAAGCGATCAAATATGTACGGCAAACAATCGGCCGGTATTCCGATGCCTGTGTCTTTTACGATTAATCGCACTTCGTTTGTTGGCGTGCTGTGCAAACAATTGATAGTGACGAGACCGTTTGGTTGAGTGTATTTAAGCGCGTTCTCCAGAAGATTGGAGATGATGCCCCTGAGCGTGTCTTGACTGGCCCCTACATTCGCTGATTCAATAATTTCCGATTGCAAAAGAACATCTTTGTCTTCAAAGCGCTCACCGAATTCTGCGATAGCAGACTCAACAACGCTTTTGAAATCTGTCGCTGATTCGGATTTGTATTGAGTTTTGCTGTCGAGTTCCGCAAGCAGCATCAAGTCTTTAACAATGTAACCCATACGTTCGGCTGACTTGGAGATAATTTGCAAATCCTCTTCGTATTTGTTTCCTTCCTTTTTTAGTTTACGCTCGAGCGACTGAGCGCGAGCCTGAATTATCGAGGCGGGCGTGTTAAGCTCGTGTCCGGCGTCGGCGACGAATCGTTGCAACGTTGCGACAAGTTGCTCAATCGGTTTGACCGCCATAGTCGATACGCTTTTTCCTATCTGCGCAAAACCCAGAATAACGAACGGAGCCATTATCGACATTGTAATCAAAAATTCAGTAGTCACTTCCGTTCGCTTCCTGGTTGGAAGCTCAAGCTGCAGATATCCAACGGGCAATCCCTTGTGCAGCAGCGGACCTTGACGAATGCGCATTTGCTGCCCGTTCTCAGTAAACTCAGTAGTATCTTTGAGCAGTTTAGGAATTCCCACCGGACCGTAGTGCTCCAATAATTTCCCGTCGGGATCGAATAGTTGCATCGTAATAAGGGAACGAGCCGGCTCTGTCTCGACCACTCTCAGCCAATCTCTGAATGTCGGATTTTCGCCGGAAACATCAATGGCGTGCCCAATTTGAGATGCCACCACCCGCAGTTCCTCATCCATCGAGTGAGATTGACTCGCGAATATAAAAAGTGCTCCGACGCAAGTGCAAGCCAGATAAACGAGTGATGACAGACCCAAAAACCATAAGGCAATTTGGCGCTGGAAGCTTTTAAACATTGTTTGAAGCAGCCTCGATTTTATAACCTACCGCATGGACATTGACGATCATCGACGAAGTGTTCGGAGAGTCGATCTTTCTCCTTAATGCCTTCACATGCGAGCGCACCGTATCCGGTGCGACTTGTGAGTGGGGTCCCCAGACATGGTCTATCAAATCTTCAGTGGAAAGGACAATGCCCTGGTGCCGCATTAGAACTTCCAAAAGAATAAATTCCTTGGGGAGCAGCTTTATGACCTGATCCTTTTTCAAAACAGTTCGGTTGTTCATGTTCAATGTCAAATCCCCGCATTCGAGGACGGCTCTGGGAACTGTTTGAGGACGACGCAAAAGAGCGCGTACCCGTGCGGACAACTCACGCATATTAAAAGGCTTGGTCAGATAGTCATCAGCGCCGCTGTCCAAGCCCTCTTCTTTTGCGGACATGGTGGTTTTAGCAGTCAAAATCAGAATAGGCGTTTTGCCGCCGCTCTCGCGATAGCGTTTGCAAATACTGATGCCATCCAACCCAGGCAACATCCAGTCCAGCAGAATAAGTTCAAATGAATTCTCAAGGATAACTTCCAGCGCATCTTCTCCATTGCTGACAATTGTGACTACGTAGAGTTCCTCCTCGAGCCACTCTTTGATAGCACCGGACAGCCCATGCTCGTCCTCAACGACTAAAATTCGAGACATACATTTAGCTCCTCATCGCGGATGGAGTGCCGCACCACGTCGCGTTCCCGGAATGTCGTTGCACGAGAAATGCACACTTCCTCTCAAACATTTTGCTATCGTCATCAAAGAAGCTCTCCTGATCTGAAATTTTTTGATAGGGTCTCCGGGATCCATCAGCAAATTTTCCGAAACGCTCTGCTCCATCTCAATGTGTTCAAGTCATGAAGGATCGAATCAATCTGCGCCTTTTTGTCGATTCCGGAAACTCCGGAAATGCTTTGTCGCTGCTCTATAAGGCCCTTGAGCATCATGCTTATGACGAATACGAAATTGAAATTATAAATGTCAACCAGACTCCCGATGCAATGGCACAACACAACGTTTCGAAAATTCCGGCAATTCAACTGCTGAGAAACAGTGGTGAAATGCTGCCATTTGACCAGTTGCACAATACCGACGGGTTGCGCGAAACCTTCGGATTCAGACGAAATAAGTTCTCCTACTGAGAGAGCACCATTAATGTTCATGGTTTTCCTCACTGGTCAAAGCTGATAGCAAGTGAGTTCGCACTTTCATTCCGGATACTATGTCGTCGCTCGGCGAAACAAGAATTTCGTCACCGGCGTGAATGTCGCCCACCACTTCGACATAGTCGTTCATTGTTTGTCCCCGGGTAACGGGCACCACTTCTGCCTTTCCGTCGGAAACTCGAATCAGATTAGTCCTGTCATTGGCACTCAATACTGATGACGCCGGCGCAAATAAAGTCTGGTATGGTCGCTCCATTTGCCATACTACCTCAGCATACATGCCCGGTTCAAGCGCCAAATCCGTATTCGGCACGTCAAGTTCGATCGCCATTGTTCTGCTCTTTCGATCCAAACCATGGCTGATTCTCTGTATTCTTGCCGAGAATTTTTTTCCGACAAATGCCGGAACCGTGAATGTCATCATTTTGCCCTGACTCACCCCGGCAACAGCGGTCTCTGGGACGGGCACCGTGAGCCGAAGTTTGCTCACATCTTGAATGCGCACCATCGGCGGATTGCTGGTAGCGGAACTAACCAGGCTTCCCTCATGAACGTTTCTCTCTGTAATAACTCCGCTGAAGGGTGCCCGTACGGTTAAGTACGACCTGATCTGGCTCACTGATTGGAGCGCCTGTTCCGAAGCTTTTGCGGAGGCTTTGAATACTTCGACCTTGGACTTCTCTGCCACAATTCTTCGAGCGGCAGCCTGTGAATGTGCTTTGGCGGCGGCAACCGACTGTTGAGCCTCGTCAATGTCTGCCGGCGCAATCGCACCGGGCGTTTGTGCGGCAAACTGAATGCGTTTGAAATTCGCTACTTTAGCTTCCATATTAGCGTCGGCTTCCGCTTTGTCGGCTTTTAGAGTCTCCACGCGCGATTCGACTTCGATCAGTGCGGACCTGGCACTATCAACTCGAGCTTGTGATTCGCGAAAGTTTGCCTCCAACTCCGGAGCAGAAACCTCAACCAGAATTTGATTCTGTTTGACGATTGAACCTCTATCCACGTAAATCGCTTTGACGAATCCCTGCGCACGGGGATAGATAGCCACATCTCGATAAGGCAATAGCTCAGATGGAATTGTAATCGTCCGCCTCAAGATTTGTTTTCCAATGCGAATCGTTGGCAGGGCGACTTCCTCACCGCCAGGCGAGTTACTCTTCATAGTTGAATCAGAGTGCTTCTCTGGTGAACTATTTTCGTGATTTAACTGACTACACCCTGAAAGGGACGCCAGGACAAAACCTGCAATAAAAAAACTGGAGCGCCGAATCATCCGCTCTCTTACCTCGTGCTGTCTTCAAAACGCTCTTGGGAAGCGTCTTTGTGTTTAACTTCATTGGTGTCTTCTTCTGCACTTTCCTCGATCAACATCGATGGGGTTTTAAGTGAAACATTTTTTTGAAGAATCGAAAAAACAATTGGCAAAATAAAAAGTACAGCGATCAAAGAGGATAGCAACCCCCCGACGACGGCGATGCCTAATGGCGCGGTGCGTTCTCCCCCCTCAGCCATCCCGAGAGCCATTGGCGCCATTCCGGCAACCATCGCGATGCTGGTCATTAAAACCGGACGAACTCGCCCTGCCGCGCCGCGCACCGCTGATAGTGTCACCGACAAACCGGTCTGTCTGCGAGTCTCGGAGAACGAAACAATCAGGATGGCATTTGCTATGCCGATGCCAACCGCCATAATCGTTCCCATAAACGACTGAATGTTCAAAGTTATATCCGTCAATTTTATAGCAAGAACCGCTCCAGCTAAGATTCCTGGAATGACCGATACAACTGTAATCGCCAGCTTGATGCGTTGAAAATATGCGACCAGCATCAGAAGAATTGCCACAATGGCGAGGAATAATCCGTTTGTCAGACCGCTAATTGTATTTTTCAAAATTGGCACTTGCCCGCGAATATCGACGGCCATGCCGCGCGACGGCTTACCAAGACCAGCGATCACGGCGTCAACATTTCTTGCCGCCTTACCGAGGTCGTCTCCTGAAATATTAGCGGTTACGCTAATCATTCGTCGCATGTTGTACCGATCGTATTCGCCGACCATCTTTCCGTAATTGACTTGCGCCACATCACCGAGTCGAGGTCCGGTTTTGCCGCCAGTTTTCAGTTGAATCATTTCAACATCCTTAAGCGACTCAAGGTGGGCTGAAGGATATTGAACTTGCACTTGATATGAATGCCCGTGGTGCTCATCGCGCCACCAGATTTGTTTGATGAACCTGCTTGAATAAAGCGCCGGAACGATAGCTTTGCTTACGTCTGATACCGTTAGATCGAATTGTCCGGCGCGTATTCGGTCGACAGTAATATCTATCGTGGGATATTCCAGTGCCTGCACGATCATCACGTCGCGCAGCTCGGGTAGCGCCTTGAGCCCAGCTAGAAGCCTGTGCGAATAGCGCTCTAACTTGCCCAGGTCAGAACCTGTGACATCGACTTGAATCGGAGTCGGCGCACCAAGATTCATGATTTTGTTGATGATGTCGCCGGACTCAAACGAAAAGCGAACGTTGGGAAGGTCCTGGGCAAAGCGTTTTCGCAACTTCTCGCGCAGTCCAGATAATTGAATTTTAGCGTCGTGTTTAAGTGATATCAAGATCACAGCTTCTTGTGGTCCGCCGGTCCATATATAGACATTACTCACACCAAAGTTTGGTGGCTGGGTGCCGACGTAGCATATCGTGATATCTACGTTCTCTTTGCCGACCGTTTCTTCGACGATGTGCAAAACCTGTTTCGTGTATTGTTCGGTTTTCCTCACACGCGTTCCAGCCGGACCGATCATGCGAAGTTGAAAACTCGATGGATTTCCGGCAGGAAAAATTTCGGTTTTCAAAACGGGAACCAGGATTACCAGAAGGCTAATGGTCAAAGCCAGGTAGCCCACCATAAGTAAAGGACGAAACCGAAATAGTCTAGCCAAAACTCTGGCGTAAAAACGTTGCGATTTGACGTTAAATGAATTGTGTTTGTTTTTCAGATGTTCTTCGTCTCGATGCCCTTTGAGCAACCATCCGCTCAACACTGGAACCAGAGTATTAGCAAGAACATAGGAAGCGGCCATGGCAAATCCAACAGCCAGAGACAGAGGAACGAATAGAGATTTCGTCGTTCCCTCCATCAAAAAAGAGGGAAGAAAGACCGAGACAACCGAAAGCACCGCGAGCAACTGAGGAGTTATGACTTCTCTACAGGCATTCAGAATGGCGCTAAATGGGTGCACTCGGCGTTCAAGATGAGTATGGATATTTTCAATGGCAACTGTCGCTTCGTCGACAAGAACGCCGACCGCAAGCGACAATCCACCAAGTGTCATGATATTGATTGTTTGCCCGGAGGCTCGCAAACCGACAAGCGCTGCTGCCAGTGCAATCGGAATTGTAACAACGACGATGATGGCGCTTTTGATGTCTCGTAAAAAGATTAGCACCATGATGCCTGTAAGAAGCGCACCGACAGCGCTTTCAAACACGAGTCCATTAACCGCTTCGGAGACATAAACCGATTGATCGAAATTGAAACTGACCTCGATGTCTTCGGGAATCACTGACTTCATCGTCGGAAGTGCTTCGCGAACTCTTTTCACGACATCAACCGTCGAGGCCTCTGAGAGTTTGGAGATGGTCATGAACACTGTACGTCTGCCGTTCACCAGAGCGTAACCGGTGGCGATATCCATGCTGTCTTCGATGGTGGCAATATCGCCAAGAAGGACCGCGTTATTGCCGCCCCGCAGAGGAATTTTTGCAAGTTCTTGAATATTCAAAACGGTTGAATTTAAACTCGCGATTCGTTGAATATCTCCTGATTTGACCAAGCCCGAAGGAGTGATGAGATTCCCTGCCGTCAGTTGATTCACAACGTCGTCGGTGCTCAGTTGCAGCGCTCGCATTCTTTGCGGATTGACGGTGACGACAATCGTGCGAGCGTTGCCTCCAAACGGGTGAGTCGTCGTGGCTCCGGAAATGGTCGTGATAATTGGTCTAATCCGCTCGTCAGCCAGCGCTTCGATATCGCCGACCGATCGCTTTTTACTGGACAAAACAACATAGCCTACAGGGACGTTGCCGGCATCAAAACGCAAAATGAATGGTGTCACCGTGCCTGGTGGCATCTTTGCGCGCGATCGTTCGACCTGAGCCACGATATTCGCCATCGCTTCAGCCATGTTGGTGTCAGGCTTAAACACGACTTTCATCATCGACACGTTTTGAATCGACTTCGATTCGATATGATCGACGCCGGAGATGTAGAGAAAGTGATTTTCGTAGTGAGAGACGACGTAAGCTTCAAATTGCGCAGGATCGAGCCCGCCATAAGGCTGAACCACATATACGATCGGAATGTTGAGGTTCGGGAAGATGTCGATTTGCATGCCCCGGACCGACAGCACCGCCGCCAGTACCAGAGTGACTACTAAAACCGCTATAGTTACCGGGCGTCCCATTGCCAGTTTCAGAAGCCACATCAGGGAGTCTCCTTTTGTGTGGCACTGTCGGCGGCCGTGAGAAACGGTCGCAAATCACCATGAGCTGCAGCCGTCGCCAGTAACGCTTTCCAAACTCCGACGTTGGCCACCGCTTCCTTCACACGGGAGTCAGCCAGAATCTGATTGGCTTCTGCAACCTGGGCAACAGTGGCCAGCCCTGCTGCGTAGCGGGCTTGCGCTTGTTGAGCAGCTTCCTCCGCCGCCCTGACTTGTACCGGCATGTTAGCGGCCAGTTCAACGGCAGCCTGCACTTTTACGCGAGCTTGCACATTATCAGTTTTGAGTCTTTGAATGGCCAAATCGAGTGCGCTTTGTGATGCGCGGATTCGATCGTCGACCACCTTCTCCTCGGCTTTGATTCGAATGATATCGAGAAATGGAAAATCAATCATAAGACCGACGTTCCAGTTTGGAACAACAGGAAATATTCCACTCACATCAGGCGCTGGGACATCTCCACGGTTGGTGTCGAATGTGGTGCCGCGCAAGTTCACTCCGCCTAACCATCTGAGGGTCGGGTAGTACTCTTTACTCAGTATTTTTCGTGATGCGATGTTCACGTCAAACTCCGCTTTTCTGGTTTGCGCCAGAGGATGGGCAAAAAAATCAGGTTCAGCCTGTTGCGAGTCAGTCGGCTCCGTGACGAGGACAATCCCGCCCGGATCAATCTCAATCAATTCTCCTCCCTGACCGGTAATAAAACCCAAGTCAGTTTTTGCAAGATCTGAATTTAGCCTCGCTCTAATCAAATCGTTCCTGGCGTTGGCTAATTGTGAGTCAGCAAGACTCGCATCAGCCCCGGGTTTGAGCCCTGCATTTACTTTGGCGTGAACTATAGTGCTGAAGTCAGAAAATTGTTGCACATTCGCTCTAGCGACCTGAACCTGTTCTCGCATCACTAATGCATCGAGAAACCTTGCCGCTGAATCTACGCATACATCGAGCAAAGTGAGATTGTATGCGGCTTGGCTAAGTTTATATTCGCTTTTCGAATAATTGATTCTCGCTTTGTGTAAGCCAAAATCAATCGGCGCCCAATCGATGATAAAACCTGCCGCGCTGAAAGCATTTGGTCTCATAGAAACGCTCTCCGGCCCAGGACCTGGCGTCGCTGGAAGCACTGCGCTGCCAAAGAGAGTCTGCGTCAAACGATTGTGACTGGCGACTGCGTCCTGATACGACATCAACGCCGACGGGTTATATTCTCTGATCTTTTGCAGAGTGATACCATGTTTGGCAGCATCTACATCTGCTTGTTGCTGCATCAAACGAGGGAAGTTACGCTCGGTCAAACGCACGGTCCCGACCAGAGTCAATGGCTTTGTCGAATTAATTGGCGGACGCAAAGGCAGCTTTGATTCGGCTGCGGCAAAAGACGGATGACATGAGAGTGCCAGCGAAAATATCGCTGTCCAAAATTGCAGTGAAACAAAACTCGCATGATTCGAGGACAACACATGCCTCTCCGGGTCTGCCTGTTTCAGTTTATGGAAAGAGGCTTGAAATTGTGTGCAAAAATCGTGCAATTACCAAAAGCGTTGTTACCAAAGTGCTTTCCAGCACCCTCGGCGCTTAGATTTCGTGAGCCTTGAAAACCCCCGATGTTGAAAATTCTATGACCACGCCGATTATGTCTTAAATCTCATACCGTGCATCGCTGATACTCCACTAAACCGTTATGCGACGGCATCAGCAGATTACTCACGATAGTATCGCAATGGCGCCAGGAAGCCCCATTTATCTAGATGAGTTCATTGCTCTTCGTCGGTGGCAGTGTGCTTCCGCGTCGTGATAATGATGGCGCATCGATTTGCCATTTTATTTAGATACTTCTTGAACACACCTTTATTGATTGCCTTGGCCAGATATGTCCTCGGCACTCCCATGATCAGAACATCTTTCGAATCCAGATCTGTCAACTGGGCTAGCAATGCAGCCGGCGAATTAGCCAGAGTTTCCACCATCTCAACGTTTTGGATGCCCTGTTTTTTATGGCAACGCTGCATCAAAATTTTCAATCTGCCATCGATTTCTTCTTCCGCAATCATTTGCTTCGGGTGCCTGACTCGGTTTAATGTAATTCTGGAGTGCTCATCAATCAAGTTGAGGCATAGTTCGATAGGCAATTCGTCGTCGAGAAAATCGGCTATTGGCAGTTGGTAGCGTGTGTGTTCTGAGCCTCGGTACAGCTTGCCGACGAGAATAACCTCACATGTGCTGCTGGACAATATTGATTGAATTAGTGTGTCACTTCTAACGGATTTTTTATTACCAAGGTATCTCATCAGAAAAATTGATGCGTTTCGATCGAAGATCGTTTCGGCAATCGCGGCTGAAACTTCATGCGCCACCCGTATACTTGCGTGGACAGGTATTCCGAATTCCGCGCCGATGGTTTCGCATTGGTTGATTATCTCTCGGCCGACAACACTCGAAACTTTAGTAGTGGATGGTGATTGCGATAGAGGCACAGTAATCACATGAAGACATTCCAGTTCATAATTTTTTTGTTTAGCGATCTGCGCGGCGATTCTCATGAGATCCTCCGCTGTACCAGGATTCCCCACAGCAACCAGCAATCGACCGGCCCCACTTTCCGGAGAACGTGTCTGAAAAATAGGATACGATCTGCTACTGCCCGTGGTGCGCATGCCCAGCGCTTGAGACTCTGCGCTGACGACATCTTTTCGCGTGATTATGCCAATTAGTTTATCGCGTTCCACTACGGGAACCCGGCTCACACGATATTTTTCCATCAGATAAAGGACGCCTGTGAGTGATTCGTCTGAACTAACCGTTACCGGATTACGCGTCATAAACTTCTGTACGGAATCTTCGGGTGTCATTTTGCGCTGAACAGCGAGTCGAACATCTTTATGCGCAACAATCCCAATTACCTTTTGCTGCTCGTCGACGACGGGAAAACCACGATGAGTTGATTCTTCGAAAATTGCTTTGACAGAAGCAAGAGAGGCGCTGAATGAAATGCTCTGAACATTCCGTGTCATAAACCTGTTAGCCCGCAAACGTGACAATACACTTTCTTCGGACTCTTCATCCAAGCTGATACCACTCCACAGCAAAAGTCGGTCGTAGAGCGAGCCCGGATCCAAACGTTCCGCCACCAGATATGACACCACGCAACAAACCATTAACGGAAGGACAACATTGAAATCTTGTGTCATTTCGAACACTATTACAACAGCAGTCATCGGCACTCTGGCAACCGCGCAGAAATACGCTCCCATCCCGACAATAGCCATAGTACCTACATGTCCGGTGCCGGTCAGCTGTATCTCCAGCAAGGCAACAAGATGACCGAGGCAAGCACCGAGCATCAAGCTTGGCGCAAACAGCCCGCCCGGAGCATTTAATCCGTACGCAATGATTGTAAGAATTAATTGCATGACAAATGCTGTTCCGATGATGCTGATATCGGTGCCGCTCTGCAAGACGAGGGCCCTTAATCCGGCGTAGTTCCAATAAATTTCGTTCAAATTCATCACAACTAGACCAGTGAGCAATCCGGCCAATCCACATGAGACTGTAGTCGGCAGCTTCAATTTATCCCGGTTGAAGGTCATCGCCGCAAGAATCAACTTATTGAAGAGGCTGGCAGAAACTCCCGCGATCATGCCGAGAAATATCAAAAACGGTATATCAATAAAACTGAAGGTCGCTTTGGAGAAAACTTCCGATAGATTGATGTCGAGACTGCGTACGCCGACAAGTCGCGAAGTAACAGCAGCAACGAAGCATGCAACGACGGTCGTACCTACGGCAAGACCCGACATTTTTTTGATTAGTTCTTCAAGAACAAATAGAACTCCGGCAAGAGGCGCATTAAAAGCAGCCGCCAGACCGGCTCCGGCACCGGCGGCAATCAGTTGAATCCTATGAGTCGGAGATGTTTTCAACCAACCACTAAACTTAGATGACAGAGCCGCGGCCAACTGCACTGTCGGTCCCTCTCGACCAAGAGCCAGACCAGATCCCAGAGCAACAACACAGGAGCTCAGTTTTACGGCTGCAGTCGTCAAATCGAGACGTATCGGATGGCCCGCCAGAGCAGCCTTGGTCTGCGGAATGCCGCTGCCTGCTGCCGTAGGCACTATAAATTGAACAAGGGCACCAGCTAAAGTGCCTCCTATCAGTCCTATCAAAGGCAAACTGATAGCAAATTCATTGGCAATCTGAATTCGCCAGGAACCAATAAAGCCCACGCCCCATTTCAAGGAGACCGCCCCGACGGCGGCCGCCAGTCCAATTACGCAAGCCTCGGCAACTGCAATGTTGACTGGTGCCTTTGACTGCGCGACTTGAAAAGGCATCTTGAGTGCTCCCATGCTCGGCAGGCTGTCATTCCGCTTATGCTGAAGAGCGAATCGTCAATCATACACGACGAATATTTCAATAATCTTGTGCGCCATCATATCCGGTATCGCTTCTGAAACTGCTCGCATCATATTTAGAGAAGGATGTCCGCGTTAGAATTAATTTTGTCTTCAAAAAACCTAAGAAACCATCAACACACAGATCGCTGCTCCGGAACTTTCTTCTGAAAATCATCGAACAGCAAACGCCGCTTGCGGCGCAAACCTTTGCTTTTCGCCATTCGCGCGGACCAGAGAAAAGAGGCAGCTGTTATTGCAAACATCAACCAGACAACGACAAGATGAGGACGGAGGCTTTCAGCTGCAGAAACGCCGATTATCATGCCCATCAATATCAGAGACACCATGAACATTTTCAACATGCTTGCGGCAGTTCTTCTGTGATCGATTTCTCCGTTAAATGAATGCATAAATCAACTCCAAATCCGCACGCAGAATTCCCCTCGTCGAGAAATGCAAAGAACACGGAACTTTTTCCGGTAATAGATTCCATCCATAGTAAAACGCGAAGATTTCAAAGAGATTTCAACATCACTTGTCAACCCTGTGAATTGCGAAAAAATCGGTAGCACCAAAAGTTAGTTAAAAATCATCGCCCATAGAGCTTCAAAAATCTCTGTTCCGCTTCAGGTGCGCCGATCAGAATGAGTCGACCATTGCCCGGCAGCGGAAGATCAGGATCCAACATTACCTGTTGTTGCTCATCATCAACGTGCAACGCCACCACTGTGCAACCAGTCTTCTGATGTATATCGCATTCTGCCACCGTTTTGCCGATCATCGCCTTTGGCATATCAATTTCGAATATATCCAAACCTTCCGTCATCATCAAGATATTCATGCGACCGAGCAAATTAACCATTGTGTTTGCGCCAATCGATGCATAGGACAAAACGAAATCTGCACCTACGCGGTGCAATGTCGCGACATTGCGTTCAAGGTTAGAACGGCTCAGAATCTCAACATCAGGGCACAGCTGACGGCAGAAAATTGTCAGGTAGATATTCATATCGTCATCATGGGTGGTGACGATGATAACCGGTGCCTTGCGAATACCCGCCTTCTCTAGAACCTCCAAGTTGGCACCATCACCCAGAACATATTTACTGGAATCTCGTATCAACTCAGGCGATTTCTCAACGATGCGATAATCAAGACCCCGGTCAGCTAGCGCCTGCACAGTAGCCCGGCCAACTCGGCCGCCACCGATTACGAGTATCGGCGAGTCCATCGATTGTTCGCTCTGAAACATTTGATTGTAGTGATCGATCTGCTTTTCAGAACCGGCGACGACAAGAATCGTTTTGTCCGTGATCGGCATATCAGGAGAAACAGTTTCAAAATATCCGCGCTCCCAACTGCCGAGCACGTTGATGCCGGTAGCGTTTCGCAAACCACTTTCGCGCAGTGTTTTACCCACAAGACATGTGTCGCGCACCATTGCTTCGGCAATAACCAGATCACCAAAGCGCCCGATAGGATGCGCCAATCGCTTGCCGTCGAAAACTCGGCGAGCCAATCCACGCCCCATCATTTCGGGCAACTCGAGAACTTGCGTGCAGCCGGCCAGAGTCAGGATACCGGCAGAGGCCCGTGAATTCGCTGTTGCAACAATCGCCACCGTGTCCGAGACTTCGCGCACCGTCGACGCGATGTTTGCGTTAACTTGATCGCTCGCGGTTGCAATTACCATCAAGGCTTTGTCGGCTTGCGCAAGTTCATATGTCTTGAGACTATCTAGATCTCCGAGCATCACTTTGTAGTCCTGATCGTGCAAGTTGAGCGCTTCAGTAAGATCCGACACCAATAGAACATAAGGATGGCTGTATTGTTTGAGCTTACTAATCAGCGTTCTGGTGACACCATCAAAATGCGTGATGATCACATGCCCGGTCGTACTTTCCAAAATCCGGGTGGGGGCGCGTGCCGCATGGTGAGCCTTCATCCATGGCGCGTAGAAAAATTCGATAAAAGTAAAAGGAAACAAAATCAGCAAGAAAATCATTCCACTTATAAGGACAATGATCGAAAAAGCCCTTCCCAAGTCGGAATTAAATGTGATATCTCCAAAACCAGTAGTCGACATCACGGTGAGCGTCCAGTAAACACCCGTAATCCATGAATAAGAGCGCTGCTCATACTGCATGATGTAATGAAAAATAATGCTGTAGATGCTGACGAGCGCGACCAGAGCGAGGAGGAATCGCAACAGGATGACAAGCTTTATCCGGCTGGAACGATCTCTAGAGAAGCTCAGGATTTGAGCGGTCAGGAATTTCATGGTTTCAAAGCGTTCAGCCCGAATGCGTGGGATTTTCTTGCTTTAGCAAATTTCTGCTGCCAGTATTGCTCGAAATTGTCTTACTGTCGAATTCCTTAATTATTCGACCTTTGCTGATGCGATTTAAGAATAAATCAGTTTACCCAATTTTGGAACAGTTAGATTCGTGAAAACACGGTGGCATTTGCAATGATGGCGAAATTCGAACAAAATTGGCTGCACCGCATCCAGTATCAAAATTTTTCAACACAAAAATCAAATTGATCTGTTCTGTGCTTGGCACCATTGATAGTGGCGACATTCGAACCACCAGCTCAGCAACCAACGGAGACATCTCAAGACTGTCAGGCGGTTCAGCAACTGACCCTACCTGCGGCTCTCTTCCTTTTGCCAGACTCCGACGCGCACCGTGGTGTCTTCTACTTTTTTCAAAACAGGTAGCCACTTCGCGGCCATGAGCACTTTCATAATCGAATCTTGCTGAAGAATTCGCATCGGGTCAATCACAACGAGTTTGCAATTCCGCATCCCCACTGCGATCACAACGCTTGAAGATGCTTGATGCCCCACGTATTGTAAAACGCCGCTGGCGATTGAATCTTTGGGGCCGTTGGTGATTATTCCGAACCCCTCAGCGAGCCCAATACACTGATCGTAATTCGATTTGTGGTGCGGCACGCCTTCTTCCGGCAAGTGAACCACGAATTCACGACCGCCTAAATTGAATATAGAAATGCGATCGGACACAAATCCAATTAGAGCGATACCATCTTTTGGCACAGCAATATTCGCAAATTTTGTGCGCACCAATAGTTGACCATCGACCGGTGCCACCAAAATCTTTCCAGCGTCGAGCGTGATGGTGCCTGCAGAAAGTGCACTGCACTTCGTCCCCGCGTCCTCTTCAATCAGACACTTTTTGCAATTAAACTTTTCTGGAAATTTTTGAAATCCAATTTTCATTTTTGACTTGGACGTAGACGTGGACGAAGACTCAACCAGCTCAATCTGCGTTCCAGTAACATCGGTCGGTACCAATATCGCAGGACCCTGATTGCCTCCCGGAGCAGGCTGAGCCAACGCAATCGGACTCATCGCAATTGTTGAGAACACGAGAGCACTAGCTATTGTAGCCTTCAGCACAGTCAACAGGGACTTCGGCATAGAGTTCAACTCCTTTTCAGCTATTGTGGTTTCTGCCGCTTCCTGCTAAAACTCGAATGTTTGCCTGGTACTATTTATACATAACATAGCCGCGTAAAAGAAACTGTGGCAACATAAATTATAGTGCTGCTACCGCTGCAGTTTCTTGTGTCTGATCTGGCGACGATCGCATTCTTAAAAAAAGAACCGATCTCCCCACTCCCGGTCAAAAGACATAAACGCCCATCATTGGTCAAGCAGCTACAAGCTGACAAGGTCAAAACAACATTCAACAAATTCTGTGATCTTGATCTTAACTAGCAACAGGCACCGCTGGCAGTGTCACACAAAATACGGTACCACGGCCTTCTTCGCTCGAGCATGTGATTTGCCCGTTATGTGCGTCTACGATTTGTTTGCACAAATACAGCCCCAGTCCGGTTCCTGGAGTGTATTTTTTTCCAACCCTTCCTTGAGAAAAGCGTTGAAACAATTTCGCTTGTTCTTCAGTTGAGATTCCAGGACCGGTGTCTCCAATTTTTACAGAAATACACCCATTGGTTGGATGAACAAGAAGGCTGATCTCGCCTCCGCTCGGAGTAAATTTCAAAGCATTGTCCAACAGGTTTTGCATGACCCTTCGAATCGCACTGGCATCAGCCCGAACTTCCCTTAGATGTTCTGAAAAATCGGTTTTGATACGGATGGCACGGTTCTCTGCTATTGGTGCGATATCTTTGATGCATGACGATACAATCAGCAAGAGGTTAGTGTTCTCCAAAATAACGGCATTAATATCTTTTTCAAACCTGTACACCTCAATCAGGTTTTGAATCATTGATAAAAGCATTTTGTTATTATCGCGCACCTGCAAGAGCAGATCTGACTGTTCACTCGAAACAACTCCCATGGCTTGCTGAGCCATTAACTCCAGGATTCGATTCGCCCCAATCAGCTGATTCTTTAAATCATGAGTCAATGTCGCCATGAATTCTTCTCGTTGTTCTAAGACCAAAAGTCGTTTAGAATTTTCCTCGGTTTGCTTTCGTTCAATGGCATAACGAATGGCTCGCGACAAAGTGTACTGGCTTATATCCTGTTTAAGAATATAGTCCTGTGCCCCTAACTTAACCGCTCGGCTCGAAACATCTTCATCGACTAAACCAGTAAGAATTACGATCGGAATAGTCGGGACGCGTTCGAAGATTGCTTCAAAAGTTTCTAGTCCATTGCTATCCGCTAAAGATAAATCAAGCAAAATAACATCAAAATGATGTCTGCCAATATCTTCAAATGCTTGAGACAAACTGTCGCAATGAGCAATGTCATATATCGGTCTTAACAGCATTTCTCGTACATAACGTGCGTCAGCCGGACTATCTTCAACTAAAAGAACGGAGATGTTTTTTACGATCATAATTTTGGTGGATACCTCACAGCTGAAAACCAAAATTCATCAATTGACTTTATGATTTTCCTGAATTGATCTAAATCGATCGGTTTGGCCACATAGCAGCTGGCATGCAAGTTGTAACTTTTGAGTATGTCTTCTTCAGACTGAGACGTTGTTAAAATCACAACCGGAATTGATTTGAGCCGTTCATCTGCCTTTATTTCAGCGAGCACCTCACGTCCATCCTTTCTCGGCATATTGAGATCCAGGAGAATGAGATCTGGAGACGTTTTATTTTCATATTCTCCAGTTCTGTACAAATACGACATCGCCGCATCCCCGTCTCGGACCACGTCAACGTCAACATGTATTTTTTCTTCTTTGAAAACTTCCATTATCAATCTGGCATCCGCACGACTATCCTCCACCAGTAGAATTTTTAATTGATTCACCATCAGTGTTCTCCTAATCCAGCTTCGGCAAAGTAAACTGAAACAGCGTTCCCCGCTGTGGCGCTGACTCAACCCAGATTCGACCGCCGTGTCGTTCCACAATCTTTTTGCAGACAGCCAATCCAATTCCGCTGCCCGGGTACATTTCTTTGTTGTGAAGTCGCTGAAAAATGATAAAAATTCTGTTGGCATATTTCATATCGAATCCTTGTCCATTGTCGCGGACACTGATGTTCCAGGAGTTGCCGATACTTTCTGCGCTTATATGAACCTCTGGTGGTTTCTTCGAACGAAATTTTATGGCGTTACTGATCAGATTTTGGAACAGTTGAAGTAGCTGCGTACTGTCACCTTTGACCGTTGGCAGCGGCTCGCAAATCACTGTGGCATTGCTTTCTCCTATTGCTAATTTCAAATTTGCGATTGCCATATCTACAATTGTCGAACAATCGACAGAAGCAAAGTCTTGCGCTTTCGTTTGCACGCGGCTATACATCAACAGATCATTTATAAGCTCTTGCATTCGTTTGGTGGCATCCACGGTGAACTCTATAAATTCACCGGCCGCTTCATCCAGGACGCGTCCGTTGTATCGACTCGCTAGCAGCTGGTTATAATTCGAAATTACACGAAGGGGTTCTTGAAGATCGTGAGAACACACATATGCAAATTGCTGCAAATCTTCATTCGATCTTTCGAGCTCGAGAAGCTTTTCTTGTAACAGTGCTTCGGATCGCTTCCTCTCGGTTATGTTAACAATAGAAGCTAGAACAAAACGCTCACCTTCGGTCATTAATGGATTGAGACCAATTTCCACGGGGATCTGTGTTCCATCTTTGCACTGACCAAACAGATCGCGGCCTATTCCCATTGCTCGAGATCTTGGATCAGCAAAAAAACTGGCACGCTCTTGAGGGTGCTTCGTTCGTACGGACGCAGGCACAAGCATGTCAATTGATTGTCCAAGCAGTTCTTCACGGTCGTAACCGAACAGGCGCTCGATCTGCGAATTGACAAGAACGATACTGCCATTCTCGTCAACCATAATCATTCCGCTGGGAGCGGCTTCGACAACCAGTCGAATACGCTCCTCCGATCGCCTTCGTTCAGTTATATCGACAACCGATGCAAGTACAAACGTTTCCCCTCCGGAAACCAGGGGGTTGAGCCCGATTTCCACCGGAACTTGACTTCCATCTTTTCGTAGGCCGAAAAGATCGCGACCAGCTCCCATCGATCTGGCCTGTGGTTCACGGAAAAAATGATCGCGATATGCTGGATGTTTTTCACGCGCGGCGTGCGGAACAAGCTCTTCAATCGACGTGCCCAGCAATTCAGAACGATCGTATTGAAACAGCCGCTCTACTTGGGTATTAGCAAGAACAATCACACCGTGCCGATCCACCATGAGCATGCCGTTTGGAGCTGCATCAATTATTTGACGCAGTCGCACCTCGTCCAGAGCAAGCGCGTGCTTGTCGAAATTATGATCAGGTCGCATCAGCTAGAACTTCCAAGAACCTTACCATAACGGCGATTACACTCGCGAGGGGTTACCAGGGATTCCGCGGATAGCAATTTAGAAGCGCATTTGTTTTCTAATCATTTTATACTACTCCAATATCAGGGCGAGTTCTAGGGAAAGTGAGAAAATACAATTGATACCGCTTATAGCACCAAAGAGTTAGAATGTTCGTATGCCCGTTTCACAGCTAACCACCAGCATCCCCGAGTTTTGCCCCGGTAAGCAAGTAGCCATTATTGGCGGTGGTCCCGCTGGTCTGATGGCTGCGGAGATCCTCATAAGCTCAGGAGCGCGGGTTGATGTGTACGAATCCATGCCGACGCTCGGACGCAAATTCCTTCGAGCTGGCCTTGGCGGATTGAACATTACACACAGCGAGCCATTCAAAAAGTTTTGCTCGCGCTACGGCGAAAGACAAAATCAATTGCAACCATTTCTCGACGAATTTACTCCCAATGCATTTCGCGAGTGGGTGCATGGACTTGGAATAAATACATTCGTGGGAACCTCTGGCAGGGTATTTCCAACCGAGATGAAGGCAGCACCACTCCTGCGAACCTGGGTCCATCGCCTTCGAAATGATGGCGTGCAATTTCATCACAGTCATAGGTGGCTCGGTTTTGATGCTGATGGATTATTGAGACTAGAGAACCAAACGGAAGAACTGATCATAAATCCGGACGCCGTAATTTTGGCACTTGGTGGAGCGAGCTGGCCACAACTAGGATCTACCGGAACCTGGGTCTCCTGGCTGCAAGAACGTGGGGTCGAGGTTGCAGAATTTCAAAGCGCCAACTGCGGATTTGATTATGCCTGGAGCGATCATTTAGTTGAAAAGTTTTCCGGTGCGCCACTAAAGGCGGTATCGCTCACATTTACCGGATTGGATGGAGTGACAGAATGCCGCCAGGGCGAAATGCTGATCAAAGAATACGGAATCGAAGGCAGCCTCATTTACTGGTTTTCCAAAAGGCTTCGGGAAACAATCAACAAATATGGTGAAGCGACATTTCTGCTAGATCTCCTACCGGGGCGCGACGCTCAACGGGTGCGAGCGGAACTTTCGCGCCCTCGCAACACTGAATCAATTTCTCGCTATTTACAAAAATGCCTCGGCAACGACGCCTTGAAAAGGTCTCTGATTTTCGAACTCCTCACACGTGAGCAGATTGATAATCCGACTTCATTAGCTAAACTAATTAAGGCACTTCCGATTACTATACGCAATACCCGCCCGATTGAAGAAGCCATTAGTAGCGCCGGAGGTATCAGCTTCAATTCGCTCGATCAGAACCTCATGCTCAAATCGCTGCCTGGTGTTTTTGTGGCTGGCGAAATGATTGACTGGGAAGCACCGACAGGCGGATATCTCCTCACTGCTTGCGCCGCCACAGGACGATGGGCCGGAATTGGTGCATCCAAGTGGTTAACCAGCAGGTAGCCCAAATAGAAACCGCTTGTGACCTGTTGGCACACGAGCGGTTTCGTTCACATGAATAAACTATTCGTTCACCTTCGAATCCAAGCAAGTTTTGATCTCTGGCTTAGATGAAAGTTCAGCTAAAGTTAGCGACGTATTCTGAATTCGCGACAAGATCATGCCGCAGAAAATCCACCGTTCCTCATTAGTTAGTCCGAGATTGCCATCGAGAATTTTGTATTCGCTTACCAAACTATCGAGTTCCTGCGCGCTGTTGTTCGAATCTGGCTTCCTCATCCATTCAACGATGTCGAGAACGAGCTTCCGGCGCTCAGCTAGCGTACTTTCGAATTTGAACCCGATGTAACTGCTCTTGTCTGCAATCATTCTCGCGTAAACTTGTTCGAGCCAATGATCGAATTCCGAACTAAAGTTTCCGTTCTGTAAAATGCGTCGCAAATTTTCTTCTGTCACGATCCTGGGAGCTGGAGCGCCTGGATACACATAACTTGCAGGTTGCCCCGAAAGCATTTTCGAAAAACTATCGTAGTACGCCCAAGTATTTTCGCGACCAAGTTGCTGAGATATCGCTGAATCAGCCGGCGGCAAATCTCGCAGCAAAGCGGCTCGAATCACAAACACTTCATGCGGATTGTCGCTACAGCCAGCCATTTTTTTGAGCATGGTCTGGGCTCCGACGTGTTCACCCTTGTCGATGAACATTCCAACGATACGATTCGAAGTTGCTTCTACAACGTCATCACCGGCCACCCAATAGTGCATTGAAGTCGGCGAGATTTTATCAAACTGTGCAGCCCAGGTCGGATCGCCAGGAATTGGTTGAGCATAAGCCATTAAAGTCGTGTCGTTCCACGGCCAACTTTTGACTTCCTTTCTCAACTCATCGCCATAATCACCCTGCTCAACAGCGCTCGCAAACTGGCTAGCCAAGCCAGCTCCCAGACTATGCCCGGTCACGTAGATGTGTTCAGGAGCTGAATACTTCTGTTCAAGATATTTGCAACAAGCAGTGATCGGTCCAAGCATTGTCGGCAGAGATTGCGCGAATCCCTCGGTCACTTTTCCGACTTTGCTAATCAACGGCTGCTGCATCTGCCGCACGCCATGCAGATCCGTGATCCAATCTGGATTTCCTTTGGACTCTCCGATTGCATCCTGTGCTTTCCAAACTGTTGTACTCAGCGCGGCACCACTTCGACTTCCACGAAAGACAATGTGCGCATCGTATCCAGTCGGTGTTTTTTGCATCAAAACAAAACCCATCAGGCTCCACGAAGGATCTGTAGTGCCGGCGCTTCCTGTGCCACCTTCGAATACGACAAGATGATTTTCACCACTCGGATACTCACGAATTTGAACTCGTTCAACATCGTTGTATGGATAGCTTGTCGGCTTTGTTCTGTAGCGAATCGCCTCGATCATTTTTATGTTTTGCGTGACATAGTTCGGCGCAACCAGCAGCGATTCCGCAACTTCGGACGGTACGACCTGATAATCACTTCTTTGCAAGAATGTATGTTCTGTTTCGGGCGAGAATTCGTACTGTGGCGGCAAATGCCGGCCGCGAAGCATCCAGCGCAATGCT
>Ga0163146_10001586_pt1 | contig 32447 bp, 26 predicted proteins | sample OliLakLV19MP7G1_FD_148648 | JGI IMG/M metagenome (GOLD analysis project Ga0163146, IMG submission 148648) | Freshwater microbial mat bacterial communities from Lake Vanda, McMurdo Dry Valleys, Antarctica - Oligotrophic Lake LV.19.MP7.G1 | ecosystem: Environmental > Aquatic > Freshwater > Lake >...
GCGCAAGGCTTGATCTTTAAAGTCAGCAGAATAGCGGAGCATTTTGGTTCGCCTGGTGAGCGACGCGGCTCGGTTGTCTGAGCCGGGTCAATAGAAGTTCAGGCGACAACTAGTCTGACGTAGGGGGAAAACGCCCGCCGCACGCAGCGCGATACTCGGTGAAACATGCCGCGCGATCCGGGCGGAACCGGTGGGGAACGAGGATAAGTCTTGCAGCTCACGGCGCCCCACCGCGCAGCATAAGTCAGTCGGAAAACATGCGAAAACAGCTAGGAAATTTCTGAATCTTGAGTGTCCGGTTCCGTGTCCTCCACGGTATACGGTCGGATCGAAAGTAAGAGTTTCGCGGCTCATGCTGCTCCTGCGATGCGATCATTCTGCTCACCGCTCGGCGAGGACGCAGGTGATGACCGGGCTCAAGGCCCGGTCATCGCCGAGCGTTACAGTGTAAATATCGGCGGGTTCGAGCAGTTGATCAGGCAGAAGTTGTATTTGCCCGCGCAGACGCTCGGATTGCCACCGGCATTGAGACACGATTGGAGGCGCATCCGGCATATAGTTGGACAGCTTTGCGGCGGTGGCGGTGGCGGTTGTAGCACCAGCCATGACAGCAAGGAGGGTGCGGCCGGCGCGGGATTGCCGATCGACGGCGAGGCCGCATGAGCAACGCCAGCCAGCGACAAGGCGATCAGCAGAAACGAGTGAATGATTGAACGAAGACGCATAAGATTGCTCCTGACAGGGGGGGATTATCGATGGCGATGAGCCATTGCCCCGCACATTCAGCAACGGGGCATAGCTTCAGGCGCGAAGGCGTCTGGGATTGCGACACGCGCAATGAAAATCGTTGCGCGGCACGAGGAAACAAGCGTCAGAGCCTGAGATTTCCCCACATTTCCCCGTTGTAAGACAATGGCTTAAATCGTAGCCTCTGGGAAAAACCAAGCGTGCATGGTGAGGTGGTCTGCTCTTTGTCGCCAAACACAGAGGGAGGTCCTGCCATGCACGCAGTCAAATTGTTGCAGAAGTGTTTGCGCTCCGCGCTGGACCCGATGCATGCGCTTCGGCGCGATGCATTGCTCGGATCTGTCGCTGCACTGAAGGAACGTCGCAAATGCCTTGCTCACAAGGTAAATTTGTGGGGAAACCTCAGACACTGACCCCGGGTTCCAGCCAGGACATCGGCACGCAATTCCGGGTTCATATCGCTGCGAGGAAACAGCCGCACCCAGCGCGTCGAAACTTCGTGCTCCGACCACGCCGCCAATGCCTCCGGCAATATCTGCACGACGACATGCAGATGATTGCTCATCACCGCATACGATGCACATGGATGTGCAAGTGATGCGAGAGGCAGGATGCCGGGAGCGCCCCCCAGATCGACACCGCGAACACCCCAGCCAACTCAAGCATCCGATCCCCCACCCATCGCCGACGATGCTCGTAAGACTGACCGCTGATTCGATCCTCACCACATAGGAAGGCGCGCCGCACTCAGCGCGAAACGCAGTGATACATGCCGGGCGATCCGGTGGAACCAGAGAGGAACGTGGATAAGTCATGGCGCCCACGATGCCTCACCGCACAGCTAAAGTCAGTCGGAGCAAAACGCGCGAAAACTGCTGGGGAGTTTCTCAATCGTGGGTGTCCGGTTCTTTAACTCGGGACGCATACCGCTCGCCACGAAGCGGGGGCGCGGCCCCGTTTTCCTCCGTTGTCGTTTCGGTCGCCCAACTCCGTACTAGTCGACGTGGCCGCTGCAACGCGGTGTTCCGGCGTGCCGCATGGATCACATCGCCAACCAAGAAAGGGAGCACAAAGATGAAGGCAATCAATGAAATGAAGAAAGGAATCGTTATGGTTTTGATATTAATGGGGTTTTGTGTACCTAATGCTTTTGCTGGTACATGGACTGTAAGCCTCTACGAAACGGGCTTAGAAATAATTCAGCCTGTCTTACAGACGATCCATTACCACGAACCGTTCAAACCATCGACGCGACACACGAACCGTGTCCAAGCGCGTGCCAGAAACCCAAGGCCATATACAGGCCCCACCGAGGTCGTAGCGCCGGGCGCTACCTGTCCGAATGGTTTAGCTGTGAATCCGTTCACACACCAGTGCTGATCGAAGAAAGGGCGGGGCCTTAAGTAAGCCTGATTAGCGCCGAACCTCAGCTGTGCCATTCGGGTCAGAGTACCATTTCTCCGCTAAGGAAGGTCTGAATAAGTCTGCACTTCGTCTTCGCCGCACTGCTTATTGCTTTCCAAACCCCCGCTCTCAACAGCGGAGCTGGTCAAAACCTGCGGTTTTTCGCCCCCTGATTCAGGGGGCTATCGCGGCTCCGGACTTGTTCAGAGGTTCCCTAAGCTGTTATTAGTACTCTGACCCCTGTTCTTGCTACAGCTTCCCTTCAGACGTCGCCCTGCGCACTGCACATAATTGCATCATGCTTGATTTGATTTTTTCGTGCCTGTCCACTGGCCGGGCGCGGAGCATATGCGCGCAGGCGCATTATCGATCTGGGAAAAGTTGAAACCATGAAATGGTCTCGTTTTGTTTTCGCGGCCGCACTCGTCGGACTTTCTTCCATGCCAGTGCAGGCGCGCGTGGTTCAGGGCACCGCAGAATGCCTGATGTCCATCTCCGGAACGGACAGCATCCACTTGTCGATGCCCGCGCAGTTCCACGAGCCCGGATTTGCCGTGCAGATGAAGGATCTGCAGGGCAATCCACTGAGTGGGCTGGAAGTGTGGTTCTATGTTGATCAGCCCTTGCAAGGTCTGGTTCCGCCAGGTACGCCGCCGCTGCCGCCGGCGGAAACCTATGGGCGGATCACCTCAGGCGAGTTTAGGGCGTTCACCGATCAACAAGGCATTGCCCGCTCTGGTCCCTTCACCGGCGGCACGCTTTCCGGGGCCTACGATGTCGTCGCCTTTGTCAGGGTAAGCGGGCTGGCACCAAACGACGCGGCCTGCAGAACGTCACCCGGTCCTAGGGGCTATTTCCGGGTCAACCAGCGGTTTAGGGTATCAGTTGGGGCAGCAAACGCGATCCCCACATTGTCTAGCCTCGCCTCATTGCTGCTCGGACTGGCAATGCTCGGCGTTGGCTTGATCAGTACGCGGCGCGCTCACGGCGGCTAGCGACTATCTCGGAACCCGGTTCACGGCGATCAGACGAGGACTCACAGAGAATCGCAGAGAACCGGGACACCCACTCTTCCAAGAGCGCTGCAACTCAGATTTGGGCGCGGTGTGCGCTAGGAAATCTCGCAATAGTGGGCGTCCCGATTAGGGGCGTGGTCTGAACTCTCTGTCGCCGTGCATTTAGTTGGATTGCCAAAGGGTGAGTGTCCAGTTCCTTCGGTGCTTTCATACCTGCCGGGCGATCCGGGTGGAACCAGTGAGGAACGTGGATACGTCACGAAGCTCACGGTGCCTCACCGCCCAGCAGAAGTCAGTCGGAAAACACGGGAAAACAGCTGGGAAAATTCTGAATCTCGGGCGTCCAGGTCTTTCGGTCGATTTCTCGGGTGAGTCGATTGATCGCGGCGAGTGAGGCTTCGGCGAAAGACAAGACATGACCCTTGAGCCACATCGGCAAAAAACGCCCGAATCGTCAAAGCCTCCTCACGTCGGCTTCAACCATTCCCATGGTGGATGAAATGCTCGCCATCAAGGGTTCGCTGCGCCGGCCTACGGCCGCCCTTGACGGATTGAGCGGTGGCGAAAAGGCCGAGGACATCAACCAGAGCGCCAAGCAAAACCAATGGCTCAATCACTTCGCTTGACAGAGGCGGCTAAATGGGGGCCCCTGTTTCATGTTTCACCTGTTTCATCGAGTCGCAGTGGCATGGTGACCCCCGCGACCAACAGCACATCTGGGTTCCTATGGGTTCCCGGCTCGCCTACTCGAACCCATTGGCAAACAATGCGCCGTCGTTGTCGAGGATGGTGATGGTGAGTACCGCCGGTGAACCGATCAGGATTTCTGCCGGTTCGCTGAGGGTGATGGTGAAGGTTTCGCTGGACTCGGCGAGGGTGTCGTCGACAATCTGGATACTCGCGTTCTGGGTGCCACCCTGCCCGTCGCTCCAGGCGAAGAAGAGGTTGGGCGCGGCAATGAAATCGCTGCCGGCGACCGCGCTGCCGCTGGCGATGTCGCCGGAAATATCGGCGAAGCTGCCGACGCCGTGACTGCGCGTCACGCCGATCTGGATCGTGCCTGCACCTTCAGGGACCTCCAGCGTGGCAGCGCCGAACGCCGCGTAGCCTTTGCCCGAGGCGACCTCGAACAGATCGTCGATGCCATTGTGGTCATCGACGTCGAGCGACTGATTGTAGAGGACGAAGGCAGCGCGATCGGAAGCGACCTGCATTGTGGCGAAGCGCAGCGGTGGCACGCTCAGAAGTGGGTCGGTGGCGGCGCGTCCCTGTTCGAAGGAAGTACCTTGCTCGATGAACTGGCGGTAGAGCACCGTGCTGGCGTTCGGGTAATTGGCATCGTCGCCGACACTGAAAAAGACCGAACCGCTCGCGCGATCAAAGACTGGTGCCCCCATGCTCAGGGCGCCGGCAGCGAGGACATCGGCACCTACCGGATTGATGGAGTTGTCGATGCGATCCCAGACGAAGTAGTTCGCGGAGGCACTGAAAGGGAACTGCGTGGCTTCGGAAAACAGGGCCACATAGCGCCCATCGGGGGTGACATCCTGCAGGGTCGAGAGGCTGGTTGCCTGCGTCGGTGGTTGCGCCACGCGAACAATGCTCGACGTCGACAGGGTGTACATGAAGATGTCGGCGACGCCGTTGCTGTCGCCGCCGACCAGATTGCTGGCCTCGTGCGCAAAAAACACGCGGTCACCGTCGTTGGAAATGCGGATGCTGCTTTGGAAAGGATCGGCATTGGCCTGGGCACCGCCATTGGCAATGCTGACTCGGCGGATGCCGGTCTGCGTATCCCAGACGAAGGCGTCGGTACGGCCGTTACTGTCGCCTGCGACCAGGTCGGTCGCCACCGAAAAAAAGGTGAGCCGGCTGCCGTCGAAATTGGCATCGAGATCGAAGCCGCCAACCCCGCCATTGATTGCGGGAAATCCAGAGGTGTTGCGCGTCACCACATCGAGTGCGCCGCTGCCAAGGTGTTTGCGATAGATCTGCGCGGTCAGCACGCCGGCGGTGTCCGGGTGCAGATTCTGTGCCGAGCTGACGAAGAATGCGTACTGGCCATTGCCAGACAAGGCGCCTAAGCTGCAACCCGCGTCGCCGCCGGTGCCGGGTGCAATGCCGCAGAGATCGGTATAGGCACCGCTGAATCGACCTTGCAGATACAGTCGCGACCGTGCGGTGGGATAACTTGCGAAGCTCTCCTGATCGATCTGCGAGGCAGGCGTCGAAATCAACAGCTTGGTCCCAGCATCGTCGATATCCAGCAGTTGCGGTACTTCAGAAGTGACCGCGCTGGCGATCGCAGTTGCGGGCAGTCCCTCCCTGGTGACTGTCACCACCACCGGCGCGGTCGAAATCGATGCGCGATAAATATCGGAGCGGCCATTGCTGTCGCTGGTATCCAGGTCGAGAAACGCACGCGGACCGGCGCTGAAACACACCTGGCTGCCGTCTTCAGACAGGTCGGGATTCGACGCACCGCCCGCGCTGTTAGTTACCTGCACCAGATTGTCGTTGGTAAGGTTTTTGCGCCAGACCTGCTGGACGGACGAGATGCCGCCGCGATTGGTGAACACGACGAATTGGCCATCCGCTGAAATCGCGCCGTCGCTAGTGGCCTCGCTGAATTCCAGGTTTGTGGCGTCCAGGGTGGCCCGGCGTGTGGCGCCGTTGCTGAGGTTGTGCCGAAACACATCGCTGACGCCATTGCTGTCAGCAACACTGGAATCGAGATTGGTGGCGAGCGAACTGAACAGCACCATATTGCCGTCATCGGAAAGATCGAGGGCGAAACTGTCGCCATTGGACTGATTGCCATTGCTGCGCAGGCTGACGCGCACCGTGGTGCTGGCCGACAGCGTGCGCAGGAAGACATCGCGTCGCGCGTTGCTGTCACCTGCCACCAGGTCGGTGGCGACACTGTCGAAGGCGATCAGGTCGCCGCTGCCATCCATCCACGGATTGCCACTGTCGCCGTTGCTGGGATTGCCACCGCTGTCGACGCTGACCAGAAGCAGTGTGTTGGTCTGCACATCGTATCGATAGATGTCGTCTTCGGCGTTGTTGTCGTCGGCGGTGAGCTGGTAAGGCGAAACGAATACGGTATAGCGCCCGTTGTCGCTGATCCTTGGTGTCAGCGCAACGCCGCTGGCGTTGCCACCAGCCATCACGTCGGGTGACACCAGCAGGCTGGTCTGTGTCTGGCGATCGTAGCGATAGGCAGCGAAGCCTGCGGGATCGTAGAAGAACGAGCTGAGATCCAACGCGCGCCGGTAGACCACATAGCGGCCGGTCTGGCTCAGATTGGCCTCGAGGGCTGACCAGCGCGATTCGCCGCCAGTGATCGACAGACTGCCTCGAATGACGGCCGCTCCAGTATCGACAAAGATGTCGGAGACCCCGTTCTGATCGTTGTCGACAAGCTGAGTTGAGGTGCTGGTGAACGCGATCAGCCCGCCATCGTCGGCGATGCACAGTCAGAAGCGCTGCCATTGCCCTGAGCGCCGAGGATGAGCGGAGACTCAACGTGAGAGATCCGCGTCAGCGGATAGGCGAAAGTGGCCGCGGGCAGCAGCGCCATCGTGCCAGCACACATCCAATGCAGCGCGAACACGGCGCGCCGCAAATTCACTTGCAGGTCAAGGCCTGAGTGCATCTGCATTCCTTGTGGAGCCCCCATCGTTGCAAGACTATAGAATCGAGGCGTTACAAAGGCAATCCGCCATTCGTGCGATGCGAAAACAGGAAAACAGGGGTCAGGGTACTAATAACAATAACCTAGTCGGGAAATAGTACTCTGACCCTGAGGTTCCCCCCCTGTTTTCCTGTTTTGCACAAGAGCGAGCACCAAAGTCGCAGAGTTAGACGGCCTTCGCGGAATCAACGCTCGCCGCAAATTTCTGTACCAACACCCTTGCAGCGCGCGAAGGCCGCGATGTGTGCTCGCGTACGAAAATGGATGTCCAGTTCGCGGGCGCAACGCGCCGCTGCCCGCCGACAGATGACATCAGCGCAGGGTTTTTGGGCGCAAGGACCGCCCTACAACTCGCGCTTTACCCAGGCGACATAGCGATCCATCCAGGCCTGAAAAAATTTCCGGCTGCCTTCGCCGATACTGCCCGCCTCATCGAACAATCCATCCTTGGCATGTATAAACGCCTCAGGTTGCCCCATGGTGGGCACATCAAGGTAAGCCAAAATGGTGCGTAAATGCTGCTGTGCTACCGCGGTGCCGATCGCACCGACGGAAACGCCCAGTATCCCGGCTGGTTTGCCCGCCCAAACGCTTTTTCCGTACGGTCGGGAGGCATGATCGATGGCGTTCTTGAGTACACCGGGTATCGAGCGATTGTATTCGGGGGTCACGAACATCAAGCCCTGCGCTGCCAGAATCTCGGACTTCAGTCTCTCGACCGATGGCGCCGGGCGCGTGTCGTGATCTTGGTTGTAGAGCGGCAGATCACCAATCTCGATCTGCTTGAACGAGAAATCATCCGGCGCCAGTCTGGCCACAGAACTGGCCAGTTTGAGATTGAATGAATCGCTGCGCAGACTACCAACGATCATCGCGATTTGGTATTTGGACATCACAAGCTCCTGCTTTGAATTGACTGACAATCAGCGTTGCCGGATCGGCTCATGCCGGGCCGAAGCCATCGAGCGCGGCTTTGCAAAAACAGCGCCCCCCAAGCAGCGTTTTGGCCCAAGCCACTTCTTGTGCGCGCCGCGCCACCGCAAACATCATCACACCGAGTGGCAAGATCGCTTAAAACATAAATGCCGCCAAAGGCCCGGGGTTTTCCGTCATCAGATACCCAACACCTTGCTGCGAAAGCGGCTTGGCAATCACGCCAAGCCACAGCATGTGGAGCACGATCATCGCGGTCACGACAGCCAGTTACGCTGTCAGATATCTGAGCATGACCATCAGTCGTAGGTGCGCCGAAGCTCGCCGCGCTCAACCAACACACGATCGCCAACACGCAGATCGTCGATGCGCTCGTAGTCGAATTCACGCGTACGCCTATCTTCAAAACGTACGCTGACCCGATAGAATTCATCGTCACGGCGATTATTTTTTTCCATGTTGTACCCGATCACGGCACCGCCGACTGCTCCAGCGCCTGTGGCCGCCGCACGGCCTCTACCGCTGCCCACTTGATTGCCGATCACTGCGCCAAGCACAGCGCCAAGTACAGCGCCGCCACCCGAGGGACGCGAGCGCAGCTCAATCACATCGATACCACTTACTACGCCATAAGGCGTGGACTCGTGGCGCGAATCATAAGTCTCGCGGTGCGTATCGCCGTCGGAATAGCCACGATCTTCAAATCGCTCTGAGGGATAAGAAGCGCATGCGCTTAGCAGTACCAAGCTCAATGCTGACAAACAGGTAACAACGTTGAAAATTTTCATGATGGCGATTGAATCCGGTTAAGGGAACCCGAGGATGCCTGTCGCCTGCATGATCGTCTGTGCGCAAGCAAACCAAACAACTGCAGATGCGCACCATCCACACCATAGGCAAGATCGGCACGCGCATCGCGTTCGTGCCGAAACCTGCACAGCGCCGCATAGATTGCGGTGCGCGCCCGGTTGAGGCCGCGCCTAGGGGCTGGTGCTCGGGCCAGGAAAACAGGGGTCAGAGTACTAATAACAACAGCCTAGTCGGGAAATAGTACTCTGACCCCTGTTTCTACTTTTCCCTATGCCGGCTAGTTTTCGAACCCGTTGTTGAACAGCCGATCGGCCGCCCCGAATGCCGCCCGCATCACCAGGTAGGAATTGCGCGTCGAACCGCCGCACACGCAACTTGCGGCCTGAAAGCCGCCGCAATTGGAGTTCTCGTTGCGGAAACTCTTCGGCCCGCAGCCGTTAAGGAAACTCATCACATCTGGGCAATTGAACAGCACTTCAAGGCCTGCGACTGCACCGAGCTGCGACACGGCGGTCTCGCAGATGATGGTGGGATCATTGCCAATACTGTTTGCAAATGCGAACACCGGCGCGTTTGGCACCACGCCGCAGGCTTGCGGCGCAAGGCCGGTTACGCCGCCTTGCTGCCCCGCCTGAGCTGCTGTGCCAGCGACCACGAGCTCGAAGTGCGACGCTGGCGAAGGATCGATCGTCGTCACTACAATGTCGAACGGCGCGAGCAGCTCTGTCACGCATGCAGTCACCTGGGCGAACGCGGCATCGCCATGCTGAAATGCAGTGAGGCTGACGGCTACGGATAGTACTGATGAGGTATTTGTCACGGCGTTGTCGGCGCCGGCGGAGAACTGGCAGTTTCCCACGCAACGATTGACGAACACGGTCGTTGCCGCATGGCTGCTCAACGGCACTGCCGCGAACAAGGCCAGACCCAGTCCAAAAAAATGCATAGCGTGGCTAGGCATCGATGACTCCGAATGAACGTGAACCGCAGAATTGGAACCTCGCACGCGCGTCGCGGTTATCAGATCCCTTGCGTCACCCTGTGCTCATCGCATCGCGTCTCGATCCGAACCATCTTACACTCAACTAGGATCGGGACATCATACGCGAAACAGGCCAGCGACCACTTCATGATACGGATCTACGCAATTCGTCATGTTTGATACGTCCATTCAAACCATGCGGTTCGAAAGGACCGGAGATGCATGGACTTCTCCCATCAACCGTATTCTGCTGTTGCTTTTGAAGCTTCGTGTTGCGCCCTGATACATTGTTTTGAGGTATATGATTTCTGCCCGTGACACCGGGCTCAGAGGTTGCGTGCGCGGTGGACGGGTGCGTGTCGTGTTGCCTTTTCAACGCAATCCGTGCGCTTTGCGGCTGCGGCGGATCGATGCTCGGACACCTATACGGCGTCTTGATGGTGCACCTGATGCGCACCGCGCTGGGATGCGCTGGAAAACAGGGGTCAGAGTACTAATAACAATAACCTAGTCGGGAAATAGTACTCTGACCCCTGTTTTTGGAGTGCGATCAGTCCTTGCTCGTGCGCCTGTGTTCCGCCAAGCCTGCTTCGCTTCAATCGCAAATCCCTTCGAGGGATGGGCGACGTACAAATCGCAGCGCCCTCGGACTGGGCGAGATTTTTCCACGGGGTCTTCGGGAACAACACCTCGCTTCTCAGTGGCGAATTCCTCCAACGCGGTCCATCCTTCTAATCGCCATGCTTCACCTGCCAAGGTGCTGAGCGAAGCTCGCTCGTTGTACCACCAGCAGCAATCCTTAGTGCTCGTATGGAAGTCCTGGACCGTTGTTGTCCATTTCTCCAGTAGCTTGCGAATTCCCCGAAGTGACCGTGCAGTTCGAACCTCAATGAGGTCGCTGCGATCTGCGGACGAATCTGTGGCTTTCGCCTTCGTTTGCTTCTTGGTCATTTCAAACCTGCTTAGCTGGATTATGCGTCGATTCGTCAAAGCGCAAGCTAGTGGGATTTCTTGGGCGAACGCTCAAGAAATGCTGTTCGAGCGACCCTCGGTGCATTGCCTCACTGCCCAATCCTAGAAAACAAATGACTCATATCCCCCTCATTAAACCCACTTGCCGGTTTCTTGCCCGGCTTAGCCACCGTCTGCGGCTGATGACAAGCAAAACAATCCAGGGCTCTTGTCACGTCGGAAGGATCGGCCGGATTCGCCAAGTACATGCCATTCTGCATCCAGGTTTCCATGGTGGTGTTGGCCATGGTGGTTGATCCGGCGCGTGAGTACTTGGGCGCTCCAGTCGATTCGCCGCCGGGTTTTTTGAAGTTGGGGCATGGGTCCGATCCGGTGTAGAGGAAGCAGCCTTGGCCGAAGCCGCCGCCTTCGGTGTTGCCGTTGATGAGCCATTCCATGCCGATGAGCTTGTAGTACTTCCACTTTGCGGCGAGGCCGCTGGGCGCGTTCGCGACTACGCTGCTGTTGAGGCAGGCGATGTCCTGGCTGTTGGGGTGTTGGGTGTTGAGGGCTACGCAGCTGGTGGTGGGCGATGCCAGCACATCGGTGCGGCAGACGTCGGTGCGTACCCATTTGGCGGTGGAGCCGGGCCAGGTCAGGCACAGGGGTTTGTTGGTGCCTTTTTGCGTGGGATAGACACAGGATTTTCCGTCGCCGCCGTTTTGGCGGTAGCTGACGAAGTTGAAGTAGTTCCAGCCGGATTGTTCGAGGCCATTTTTGTAGTTTTTATTGACGTTGATGGTGCTGCCGGGTTGGGTTGGGTCACCCGGCAAGCGTGCGAGTGGATTGCCGCCGCTGATGTTGCAGTCGGGCGCGTTGGCGGTGTGTTCGAACGAGGCCCAGACGAATTCGCCATGCGTGTTGGTCTTCTGCACCAGATGCAACCCAGCGAGGCCCCAGACATTGTTTTCGTCGTCCACTTCGCAGTGCATGATGTCGCTGGGGCAGAGGCGATTGTTGATGCTGCCGAAGCTGCGCCATGAGGTTTTGATTTCGGTGGCGCCCAGGCTCTTGTCGCTGATGTCGGTGGGCGGGAAGAACACGCCGCCGCTGTAGCTGTTGGCGTTGAACGCTATGGCCGCGGTATTCATGTTGGCCTGCAGGTAGAGCTTCTTGTTGTTGACGTAGTCGAAGAACGGTTTGTTGACTCGGATGTCGTAGGCGGTGGTCTGGCTGGCGACATCGAGTAGTGCAAAGCCATCGCCGGCCTGCGCCTGATTGATCGCCTTGTTGAGCTGCACGCCATCGAGCGTGGTGTAGATGCCCGGCCATACCGGCACACCTTTGCCCGGAAACAGGTTGTACCAGGCGGCCAGGCCCATGAAGCGCGGATGGCCACTGCCGTCATCGCCGACCAGATACAGAAAATTGTTGTAGGCGAATTGATTGATCATGCAGTTGCTTTCGAACGGCGGCAACTGCGCCGGTGGAATGCCCTGGTCGGTGGTGGCCCATAGCGTGGCGCCGTTGGCGACGCGGCCGTATTGATTGATGGTGCAGCCGACCGGTGGCGTCTGTGCTTGGGCGTTGAAGGCAAGGGTGGACACAGCGAATAGCACGATGAGCTTTTTCACGATCGGTCTCCTGGGTGAAGGGCAGGCAACGTTGCGAAAAATATCCCGGGCGTTGCGCGCGCGCAGTCGGCTTCCACGGCTTGTGCCGCAGAAAGTTTCAAGCACATCGAGTACGCGCGAAGCAGTCACCGGGGCGTGATCCAAACTTTGCCGCAAACAGCCGGCAAGAAATCCAATGGTTTGGAAGACTGGTCAAGCGAGTCCAGCCCTCCAGGTTACACGTGGCGATAAATTGCGACGCGTACCTGTCCCCCGGGACAGATGCGGTGAGACTACGCTGGTGTAAGGGGCTGGGTCAAATGCGGCTGCTGCTACGGACGGGTCCGACCTGTGGTCGGACGCTTTTGTGGGTGCGGCGACATTTGCAAGGAGCGTCCGCGCGCAGCGCGGACCCACCAGGAGCGTGCCGTGCGAGAGGAATCACTGCGTGGCCGCGTCTTGAATGACTTCCTGGCCACTGTGAGGTTTTGCATGTCGTCCCTGATCTGGTTGTGTCGGCGTCGTGTTGCGCGTTTTGTGATGCTGGTTGCTTTACTCGCGATGTCCAGCAGCGCGATGGCCATTACCGTGCGCGTCGGCGCACCATCCGATCCAGCCTGCACTGCGTTCTCGGTACCGGGCGCGATCGCACAGCTGCCGGCAGGCATCACTACGCACCGCATTCTGCTGTCGACCAATCAAAGCTACGCCAGCGCAGGCACGATCGACCGGCGCAATGTGAGCATCGAGGGCGGCTATGCCAGTTGCAGCGCTGCAACACCCGCGGCGGGTGCATCGACGCGGATCGGTCCGAACGCGGCAGCCACGGCGGCATTGCTGACGGTGAATGGCGGCACAGGCGGCATCTTCACCGTTGTGCTGCGCGATCTTGAAATACGCGGCCCGGCGCCGGCCGGTGCGATTGCGGCGCTGGGCTCGGTCGATCTGATCGTCGAAGACTCGATCATTGCCGACTCGGGCACCCCGTCGACCGACGGCGGTGGAATCAACAGCGGTTTGGACGCCTTCGTGTTCCTGCGCGGCATTACCGAGATCAGCAATAACCGCGGCAACTTCGGTGGCGGCGTTGCCTGCGTCGATGGACAACTCAACATCGAAAGCAGCGATGTGCTGATCACCGCCAACCGCGCCAACACCGCGGGCGGTGGCGTGTCGCTGACTCGCTGCACGATGTTTTGGGACCCGGATACCGCATCGACTGCGGGTGGCATTCTGGGCAATCGCGCCACCGTCGGCGGCGGCGTGTACATGAGTGCCGCTTCGATCAGGGCACGCGGCACCGGCAGCAATCGATTCGCAGCGCGACGCATCATCGCCAACACCGCCGATTACAATGGCGGCGGCATCGCCGTGCAAAATAATAGCCAGGTGTTGTTGCCGCAACTTGACGCTTCATCCAACTTCGCTGGCGTTGCTGGCGTGCCATCCGGTCAGGGCAATTGCGGCGGAATTTCGCTATTTGAATCAGTGCTGACGCTGGAGAGTTTTCGCATCGAGGGCAATGTTGCACATGGCTACGGCGGCGCCATCTGCCTGAACCAACGCGGCAGTTTCCGCGTCAATGACCCGCGCCCCTGCACCCATGGCGCCTGCCGCAGCATCAGCTTCAATCGCGCCGGCACCGTATTGAGTGCCGACGCCGGCGCGGTTTGGATGGGCGAGGACGCCGCGCTTTCGTTGTTTGGCACGCGCATCATCGGCAACAGCGCGCAGCTCAGTTCGGTGATCTACTCGGAGGACAACACGCCGCCGAATGCGACCATCGACATCGTCAATTCGGTCATCGCGCGCAACACCGCGACGGTCGCCTTCATGATCGCCTACACCGGCACCACGCTGAGTTTTGACTGGACGACGATTGCCGACAACCCCAGTGGCCCGTCGCTGCTGGAAGGTTTCGGCAGCAATACGCTCGATCTTGCCACCAGTATTTTCTCCGCTGCGGCGGGTACTGAGGTGCTATCGGCACCACCGAGCAATCCGCTGAGCACGCGATGCCTGATCGCGCATGAAAACGCCAGCCTGATCGCCAATGGTGGCAATGCCACAGTCGGCGCACCAGGTTTCGTCGATCAAGCCAACAGTGACTATCGCCTGATCGCTACCGGTGAGGCCGTCGACTTCTGTACGGCGAATCCAAATGCCGAACCCAGTGTCGACATCTCCGGCAATGCGCGTCTGGTAGATCTTGCGCTGCCCGATATCTTTGGTCCCTGGGATCTGGGCGCCTACGAAACACCGGCCGGCGATGCGGTGTTCGCCAATGGATTCGAGTGAGACGCCGGTCGCGGCCGGGTCCGCTCCTACAGTGGGAGCGGACCCCGGCGCGAAAAATATAGGGTTCGACCACCGTCGCGCGACATTGCGATCCAGGCACGGTTACTCGAAGCCACTTCCAAACAAAACGACTACTTGCACCGGTGCGGTGATCCGGGCGACGGCAGCATGTAGTTTGGTCAGTCCAATGCCGGTGGTTTTGTTCAAAGGTTGTGGGCTGGCCACGCGTGCATCCAGACCGAGGTTGGTGAGCGCGATGCCGAAGCTGCGCAGCGCGGGGTCATTGCTGGAGTCGGCGCCGCGCATCACCACCGCGGACATGGCTGCCTTGCCCTCATCGTAGAGACACAGGTCTAAACATTGCCCTGGGGCAGGCGCCGGGTTCGGTGTCCAGCCAGGCTCGAGCGCAGTGGCGGTGCCGCCAATTCGTGCGCCGGTGAAGGTGAATCGAAGCCACTCGGGAATGATGCCATTGACGCTGCCATTGCCCGACGAAATCTGCGTCGCCGCCCTCGCGGTCTGCGCAAAACCGGTTTGCACCCGGCTCGGTGTCAGTGGTGGCACGGCAGCGATTGCCTGATCCTGCGTCTGCACCTGCATGCGCTGCAGCGAGGTCAGATCGTAAAGCGCGTTCATCCACAGCTGGTCGGAGTAATACGTGCCAGGACCAGTGATGATCGACAGATCCGCGCCGCCTGAGGGCTCGATCAAACCGATGGCGACGCTGTTGCGCGTCACCTCGGCAAAATTCTGCGTCAGCATGCGCGCGGTGTTCGAAGTCCAATCGTCCAGGTAGCTGGCGTCGCCCGAGGCGAGGCCAACGAAACGGAATGCTTCGTAAAACTGTCCGGTGACGCGCCCGTTGAGCCGGGCATCGGCATCGGTGATCGGTGCGTTGGGCGCACAGACCGGGCCGAGCGGAACATTACCGCGGCTCGGGCACAAGTACGCGCGAAAGCCGCTGGTGCCGCGTTGCACAGTACGCCATACCGTGTCATCACCGGTCAGCCAGTAGTACAAAAACAGGTTGTCGAAATACTGGTGCGAACTATTGTTGTCGCTTCTGTAACCGTTATATCCGGCGGGCGCCATGCCACAGCGAAACGTGTTGTCGTTGGGGTCGCATTGATAAATCTGCGTGTGCAACATGCGCAGTGCGGCAGGGAACGAAAGCTCATGCAAGCGGCGCGCATCACTATGACGCAAGGCCGCGTAGACGGCGTTGGACGATGCATTGTGATAATCGGTCCAGGTCGTACACCAATACGTGTCGTCCCAGTCATCAGCGGGAGTCGGGTCGTTGCCCACCCCGCAGTCGATCTCTTCGCTGTTCACCGGATCACCCCAAAGTCGCGGGAACAGGCCATAGGTCATCAGGCCATAGAGGCCACGATCCAGACGTAGCTCAATGGTGCGATCGAGCGCAGCGTTGACGATGCCGTCATAGCGATCCCACGGCGCTGCCAACACGCCGACAGGAATCTCGTCAATGGCGCGCGTGGCAGCGACCCACGCTGCAGAAGGCAGGGCCAGCAAAGGTGCGTTGAGGTCGGGCCAGATATCGGCGATGCCATTCTGCACCGTGGTCGCAGGCGGATTCGGCGCGATGGCATACTCGACATAGACGCCCTGGCGCAGACCAAGCCACACGCCGTTATCGATCAAGTCGATTACCACCGAGTTGTCGCTGAGAACGCGCAGCGCCTGCGGTTCGAAGTGGTCCATTTCCTTGAGCGCGACCGCGAGCAGGCCCTCGCTGCCATTGGCGACGAGGACACCGCCGTCAGCGAAGCCGCCGGTCTGCAACGCTCCGCTCGGCAGGCGTTGTTCGAACTGTGCCGGCGCAGTGCGATCATTGCGGCGCAATTGACGCAGATGCGCAGTCTGTCCGAGCGTGAGCGGACCCGAGGTGATCGCTGATTCGGCATCGCCGAGCAGGCTGACGCTGGTGCCAGTACCGAGAAAAGTCGTGAGCCGTTCGCGCCAGCGATCGATGCGCAGACCATTGGGTTGACCGGCGCAGACTATTTGACCGTCGCCGCAAAGATCGCCCTCCCAATCCAGCCACGAGCGCACATGCACCACGGTTGATCCTGCGCGAAACGTGTAACGCCTGGTCAAGCCGAGACGACCGCCGCCAACTTCCGGCATGTCAATTTCGGCGGCGACCACGATCACTGCTGATAGCGCATCCTGTTGGTCGATTTCGGCACTACGCACATCGAAGATCGCGGTGCGGCTGACGCCACCCACCACCACTTCGAAACTGCCACCGACCACGGTGGTGTCGCCCTCGCCCGAGCGCGCGAGGTTGAACAGTCGGGTTCCATTGCGCGGCACATCAAACGTGCCGACACCGGTATCGACGGTGAAACTGCCGGCATCCGATTGAATGTTGAGTGTTAATGCTGGCGCTGGATTGGCAACGCTGCCATCAATGATCAGACGATAGTTGCGCGTGCTGTTGGCGGCCACAGTGGCCGGAAAACTGGCCAGCACCCATTGGATCGGAGCGCTGGTGGCATTGAGCCCCGCATTCCAACGCGCCAGCACGCGAAACTGCGCCGGCACTGGCAAACCCACGTCATCGACGATCGCAAAACCCGTCGTCGTCAGTCGCGCCTGTGCCTGCGATAGCGGCATTCCAGAGCGCACCACGTATCCAGTCTGCGCATAGCTCGTCGTGTTTTCGACGCGAAGTTGCAACGTCGCCGGCATCGCCGGCAAGTAATCGGCCTTGGCGTTGCCTGCGGCAAATGCAGCGGCGAGCCCGGTAACGATCCACAGGATGCAAGATCTGGTTTTGAACATGGCACTCCCCCATCTATCGCGCAGCCCAATGCAGCGCGATCATCGGCTCTAGACGCAGCTCAAGGGCCAGCGCTCTCATCGCCTGCGCGCCAGAAGGCAATCGATTGGGGTAGAAGTGTCACGCTCCAGCATCACCCCGCGCAAATTTCCCGAACGAGCTTGCGCAGCCAGCTATGCGCAGAATCGGCGTCCAGGCGCGCATGCCATAGCAATGAAACCTTGAACTCTGGGGTAGAAACGGGAAGCCGAAAACTGTGCATTCCGTTGCGCAGGTTTCCCGTGTGTCGCTCGGGCACACTGGCGATCAGGTCAGATGAGCGGGCCAGTGCCAACGCGGTCGAAAAGCCATCGACAATTGTGACGATCTCCCGCTCCAGCCCGAGCCGCTTCAAGGCGACATCAATGGGTCCCTTGTCGAGGCCCCGTCGCGAAACGAAGACGTGCCTGCCAGCCGCATAACGGGCGGGGGTTATCTTTCCCTTGCTCAGCGAATGCCCGATTCGCACGACTCCCACGAAGCGATCCTGGAACAGTGCCTGTGTCCGCACCTCCGGACCCGTCGTTGCACCCACAACGCCGGTATCCAGATCGATGGAGCCGTCGCGAAGCGGCGCGCTGTCCTTGTCTGACTTATGCACAAAGCGCAGCCGTACACCGGGCGCTTCCTGGCCGACTCGAGCAATGAGGTCTGGTCCGAAGTTCTCTACAAAACCATCGCTGGTGCGCAGCGAGAAGGTTCGAATCAACTGTTTGAGATTGAGCTGCTCGGCCGGGCGCAGCATCGCCTCTGCGTCCTGCACAATCTGCCTGACGCGCATGCGCAGTTGCAGTGCTCGGGGCGTGGCAACGAGGCCTCGACCCGCCCTGACCAACAGCGGATCGCACGTCGTCTCGCGCAATCGCAACAGCGTCCGGCTCATTGCCGACGGGCTAAGCCGCAGCTTGCGCGCCGCGCCCGCGACACTGCCTTCTGCCAGCAGTACATCGAGCGCGAACAGCAGGTTCAGGTCGGGTTTTGACATATGCGGAACATAGCACTGCTCAATTGGGATATGGCGTTTAACGCACTTATAAAGTGCAAAGAGTGCGTCTTCCGCCATGCAATGCACGGCAGTACGCTTGTCGCTACTCCATGTCCGGAGTCTTCTGAAAACGCAGTCTGTGTTGAATCCAATGAATACGAATCGCTATCAAGAAGTCGCAACACGCATGCAGCCCGCCGCGTCGTCACGGTGGGCACTCGCCTGCCTTGCGCTGTCCATGTTGCTGTCCTCACTCGGCACCAGCATCGCCAATGTAGGTCTACCGACTTTGGCAAAGGCGTTTTCCGCGTCGTTCCAGCAAGTTCAGTGGATTGTTCTGGCCTATCTCCTCGCTACCACCACGCTGATCGTCAGCGTCGGACGCCTGGGCGACATCACCGGCCGTCGACGCCTACTTCTTGCCGGGATCTTCCTATTCACGTTGGCTTCGTTGTTTTGCGCAGTTGCGCCCACGCTGTCGCTGCTGATAGCAGCCCGGTCAGCGCAGGGCCTTGGAGCGGCCATCATGATGGCCCTCACTCTGGCGTTCGTGGGTGAGATGGTTCCGAAAGAAAAGACCGGCACTGCGATGGGGTTGCTGGGTTCGATGTCGGCGATTGGCACCGCACTCGGCCCGTCGCTCGGCGGTGTTCTGATTTCCGGATTCGGTTGGCCGGCAATCTTCTTGGTCAAAGTACCGCTGGGCATATTCGCGTTTGTTCTGGCGCGTCGCTTCCTTCCTGTTGATCGCCAGCGACCGAAGACGGATCGAACCGGTTTTGATTATCTGGGCAAGCTGCTGCTCGCGTTGACACTGGCCGCCTACGCGCTCGCGATGACGATAGGGCGCGGCAGTTTCGGACCGCTCAATTTGGTACTGCTGCTGGTTGCTGTCGCGGGCGCTGGATGTTTCGTGCTCGCCGAGACCAGAGCTGAGTTTCCCTTGGTTCGGTTGAAGATGTTCCGAAGTCTGGCGCTGAGTTCGAGCCTGGCCACGAACATGCTGGTCTCAACGGTGTTGATGGCGACGCTGGTGGTCGCGCCGTTCTATCTATCTCGTGCGCTCGGGCTCAACGCGGCTTTTGTCGGAATGGCTATGTCGGTGGGCCCGCTCGTTGCTGCAGTGACTGGCGTGCCGGCCGGCCGCATGGTGGATCGTTGTGGCACATATCGCATCACAATCATTGCGCTCATCGGAATGGCGCTGGGTGCCTGCCTGCTCCCGATGATGCCGGCAACGCTTGGCTTCCTCGGTTACATCGCGCCCCTGATCGTGCTCACCGCCCACTATGCGCTGTTTCAGGCTGCCAACAACACCGCCGTCATGACCGACATCCATCCCGATCAACGCGGCGTTATTGCCGGCTTGCTCAATCTATCGCGCAATCTCGGGCTCATCACCGGCGCATCCGTCATGGGCGCAGTGTTCGCGCACGCAACAAGGACAATCGACATCACAGCGGCGAGTGCAGCGGCAGTAGCCACCGGAATGCGGACCACGTTTTTCGTCGCGGCGACCCTGATACTGGTGGCACTGGCCATCGCAGTTGCAGCCCACGCGCGCTTGAAGGTGCGAAGTGTTGGAAGCATCGCACCCCACCAGCGCGCTGTTCAGGATCAAAGAAATCGAAGCCCGGATGAAACGCAGTGAAATCCGGGGAGGTAATGCGGTACCGTTGAACAGCCCCGGATGACCGGCTCCGCCGTTGAGAGCGCGCTGTGCTTCATCCGGGCTACGCGCTAATTCCTCTTGCGAGCAAAGTAATGTCTGGACCTGCCACCCAAGCCTTGCCTGAGCCGCCCGCTTACAGCGAAGACGAGCGGCTCGTCCTTGCCCGTGCCTTTGCCGACGAATTGGCGAAGCGGCGCACGATCCGTGATTTTTCCGACCAGCCGGTGTCGCGCGCAGTGATCGAACAGTGCCTGCGCGCTGCGGGTACGGCCCCCAGTGGGGCGAACCAACAACCGTGGCGGTTTGTTGCGGTTGCCGATCCCGGGACCAAGCGCCAGATCCGCATTGCGGCGGAAGCCGAGGAGCGCGAGTTCTACGCGCATCGTGCGCCGGATGAGTGGCTCGATGCGCTCGCGCCCCTGGGCACCGATGCCAACAAGCCTTTCCTTGAAATTGCGCCGTGGCTGATTGCCGTATTTTACGAGCGTTTCGGCCTGGATGCCGACGGCAATAAATCCAAGCGCTATTACCCGCATGAATCCGCGGGCATAGCCACTGGCTTGCTGATTGCGGCCTTGCATCGCTGCGGACTGGCCAGCCTGACGCATACGCCAAGCCCGATGGGCTTCCTCAACCAGATGCTGGGCCGGCCCAAAAACGAAATGCCTTACCTGCTGCTGGTGGTGGGGCATCCCGCGGCAGGTTGTCGGGTTCCCACAATCCGCCGGTTGCCGCTTGAGCAGTACGCTAACTTCGTTGAATAGGCCTGTCGCAACATGTGGGTTTGGTGGGCGTTTTCTTTCCTGTGGGTGTTATCCATAGAGAGGAGTTAAGTCTTGCCTTTTGCGAAAGCCAATCTTGCAGGCGGCCACACGCAGGCCTGCATCGCCGCAGCCACCGGGGTGTCGATTTCTCGTCTTAATCGATTGATCGCGGCGAGTGTGGTTTCGACAAAAGGAAAGACTTGACCCTTGGCCTGTGCCGCAGTGCACATGTCTGTTAAGGGCACACGCCCGGCGCCGGTGGTCCCTGTATGTCTTCGAAGTCACCGCTGAAAATTTCATCACCCAGCATCGGCGAAAATTCACTGGTGTTGCCGGCGGCGTCTACCGCAGTGGCGACGATCGGCAGCGCATTGTTACCGTCGACGGAGCTCAACGTGAACGCCAGCAGTTGCTGCGCCTGACCTGAAGTAATCGTGTCGGTGGCCAACAAGCTATCGCTACCGCCACCGCAGGCGCCGCGATAAAAATTCACGGTGATCGGGTAAGTAGCGCTGGTGATCGCGGTGTCGACTTGATACTGCAAGGCGACGCTGCTGCCACCTCCGTTGAGAAAGCCAACGGGCATGGAAATCACTGGGAAATTCTGCATGCGATTGCCGCCTTGATCATCGACATCATTGGCGTCATTGGGTGTGCTGCCGACAAAGCCGCCGCCGTTGACGTTATCGAAGGGGATGCCGCGATTGCCGTAGTAACGATTCAACGGCGTGGCCAAGCCCTGGCAGCGATCAATCAGAATGCCGACGCCGCCGCTGTAGGCAATGAGGTTAGCTTGCCCAGGCGCGGTGCCACCGATTGCCAGAGCGCAGACGGTGCCAAGCACTTGGATAGTCGGCTGCGATTGGCTGGGGCTGAGTAAGTTTAAGCCGTTGCCTAGGGGCTTGGTACCGGTGATATCGGTGCCAAAATAATTACCTTCGATCAATGTGCCATTGAAGTCGCTTGGAGATGCACTAAACAAACTGATCGCGCTGAAGTGCGATGCCGAGATGATGTTGCGGGCGTCGGCAGTGCTGCCGCCGATCATGGCGTTGGTCAGCGGCGACGCCGAACTGATCGCTTCATTGGTGTTGGCGATGCCCTGTGTACCGGCGGCATTGGTCCCGATCAGATTTCCCTGGATGCGCAGCCCATCGGAGGCACTGAAGAAAGCCACAGCGGTTAACATGCCGCTCATCAAGTTGCGCTCTGCCGGTAGCAGCCCACCAATCTGATAAGGGCCTGGCCCCTGAACCCGCACGCCGCGGCCGCCGTTCGAGGTCAGCGCGGCGGCGCTGCCGGTGATGTTGGTACCGAGATAGCAGCCCTCTACCCGATGCGCCGAACTGCCGCCGAGCATGATTTGCGACTGAAAGCGGCTGATGGCCAGCCCGCGCAGCGTGCTGGCAGGCTGCGAGAAATTGTTGCCAACGACTTGGAGTCCGTTTTGCTGACTGCCAAACGCGCTGCCGGCAAGAATCTCAATCTTCAAAATGCTATTCAAACCGCCATCGGTGGGCGTGTTGCTGTTGACGCTGGCGCCGGGCTGACTATAGCCGTTGATGACGACAGGTGCTTCGATCACCGGTAAGGCGTTGTTGCCCACCAGGATCAACCAATGCTGGGTCGCGGGTTGGAAGCCCGGGTCAGTTACAGCGATATTGAATTCGATCAGATCTTCGGCTGGAGTCAGGTTGGCCGCCGTTAGCGCGCCGCGCAACGAGCAGGGCCCGACGTCGACGCAGTTGTCGGTATCCAGATCGCTGGCGGTATTAACGGTAAACGTCAGCGCCTCCGCGCTCATCGCAAACGTCAATGAAAGTGACAACAGTAAGTAGCGCATAACGGGCTCCAGGTCATTTCGGTATGCATACGCCAGCTCTACACTACACCTGACATTTCGCAAGTACCGAACGTTAGGGCAACACGCCAGCGGCTCATCCAATTTCGTTTATGCTCTGGCGCATCGCCATGTAGAGGAACCGCCGCTATGGGAATGGGTACCAACGCCCGCATGAAATTAGCGGCAGCGGGCACGTTGCTGCTCAGCTTGAGCAGCTTTGCCGCGCACGCCGCAACGCTCACCGTCAGCACGCTTGTGGACAGCGGCCCCGGCTCGCTGCGCGATGCCATCACCCTGGCCGCTGCCGGGGACACCTATCGACTTCACCAGCGGATTACGCGGGACGATTCTGCTAGCCAGCAGCTTGAGCCTCGACAAGGGGCTGACGATTCTCGGCAACCCAGGCGTCATCTTGGATGGCAATAACTTGGTGCGCCCGGTCACCGTGGCTGCGGTGCAGGTCAGCCTTAGCGAGCTGACCATTCAGCGCGGAGCAGCAGCCGACGGCGCGGGCATCTTCAGCGCGGGCACCCTAGTACTCACCGACGTGGTGCTGCGCAATAACCACGCCAGCAATCGCGGCGGCGCGCTGTTTGTGAGCGCCGGCCGCTTTGCATTGCAGCGCGTCGAGTTGAGCGACAATAGCGCCGTGGCAGACGGCGGCGCGCTGATGGATGTCGGCACCGGCGCCTCCAGCATTGCAAACTCACGGATGCTGAACAATGTATCCGGCGCGGCCGGCGGCGCGATCCGACACGTCTCCAGGCAATTGCTGACTATCAGCAATAGCGTGATATCTGGCAACGCAGTGACCGCCTTGCCCGGCCCCTCCCTTCCAACCGTTGCACAAGGCGGTGGCATTTCCAGCGAAGACGGCTTGTTGAATATCAGCGGCAGCACCATTTCAGGCAACAAAGCGTTCTACGGCGGCGGCATCCACGTGCAAATTCGCGCCCTGCTCGTCTCACGATTGGATTTAAGCGAGAGCGCGATCATCAACAACACCGCATTATCTGATGGCGGCGGCCTGTTTATTTTCGGCGCAACGCTCAACAGCACCAACAACACGCTCAGCAATAATGTCGCGGCGGTGGCCGACGGCGGCGCCATTGCTATTGATTGGTCAGGCCTCTTTTTCCCAACGGTTAGGCTAACCAACAACACAATCGCCTACAACCGCGCCGCTGTAAACGGCGGTGGCGTTTCGGTCGCGATTGGGGCGGCCAACGATACGCTTACCATAAAGAGCAGCGTCATCGTTCGCAACGCTTCGGCCAGCGATCCAGACCTGCAAGGCGACTTCACCTCACTTGGCTTTAACCTAGTCGGCACGCGCGGCACCAGCAGCGGCTATATCGGCAGCGATTTGGCCAACGGCACGCCTTCTCAGCTCGGCAACTTACGCTTTAACGGTGGCCCCAGCTTAAGCATCGCCCCGAGCGCAACTAGCCCGTTGGTGAACGTGATCCCCGCCGCCAATTGCCCCGGCATCGCGCGTGATCAACGCGGATATCAGCGGCCACCCGCCAATTGCGATATCGGTGCGCTGGAATTGGAGGGCGTGTTGCCCCCGAACGAGCTGTTTGCCAATGGCTTTGAGTAGGGGACTTGTTAACCAGAGGGGAAGGGGTCAAGTCTGGCCTTTTGCGAAAGCCAATCTTGAAGGCGGCCACCCGCAGGCCCACATCGCCGCAGCCAACGGGTTGTCGATCTCTCGGGTTGGTCGATTGATCGCGGCGCGTGTGGTTTCGGCAAAAGGAAAGACTTGACCCTTGAGCTTGATGCGGCGTGACGAGCTTGCCAGTCGTATTGGTACACTGACCCCGGTTTCCCTTAAACTTCTTTCCATGTCGAGCGGCTTCGCGAAATTTCTACTGCTGCTCGGAGCGCTGCTCATCGCAGGATCCATCACCTACTATCCATGGGCCTACATGGATGAATTAACTGACGCTACTGACGCCTTCTATTTCTTGACAGCAATATACTGGGCGCCCGCTTTCCTGCTCACCGGGCTCCTCACGGGCTTCGTTTTGCGTTCGTCTTGTGGCCGCGCAAGCCCAAAGTCCAGCCAAAGCAAGAGGCCTCTGGGCCATCGTCAATTGAGGCTTAACGTCTTTATGGCGACGCGCGAAATATCCGGCTAACGAATCCAACTCCCTCGCGCCGCGCACGGAACTCGGCGTCCAGGGCGGCGAGTTGCGGGCCCAGTCCGTCGAGCCGATAAGCCACGACCCCCGGCGGGTGGAATTCGTCTCCGCCTGGCAGCGCGATCGAGATCGTGCGGTGGCGCTGCAAGCGATCGGCGAATGCACGTGTGGTCTCCAGGTCCACGTTGCCTCGTACAAACGTAGTTGGCTCGGGTGGCCCATCGTCGAACGACACCTCGAGCGTAATCGATGGGCCGACTGAACCATTCACGTAGAACGCCACGGACTTGATACGCACGGCGCCCGGTACCACGGCGTCACGCGGCTCGATGATCAGCTTCGGGTGGAAGTCCTTCCAGCTACCACGCAACGGCACGAGCGATGCACGCTCGATGGCGAACAGGCCTACTCGAAGCGAGCCGGCTGGCGGGTAGTCGGCGACGTCCCAGCCATTACGGGCCGGAACTTTCTGCGGTTCGCGGCCGCAGCCGCCCAGCATCGGGATCAGGGCGAGAACGAGCAGCAAGACGGGATTCATGGCGATATTGTACGGGGGAACGATGCCACCGTTTCCTCGCGGTCAATCCGACAAGTTTATCTGTCACCGTTTCATCCCGAAGTTCGCAGGAAAAACGTTCGCCGCCGAAAACTACTTGCCGCCAAAACTCATGAGCGCCATGTGTATCAGCAGGAAAGCCACGGTCCCGGCGACCAGACCGATATAGCCGATTGCGAGGCCGGTGATGGCCATCGCGTTGCCGTCGAGCTGGCCTGGGTCGCTGCGGATCGCCGCGCGAGCGAAGTGGCCGCTGAAGACGGCCAACGTCGACAGAAGCATCGTCACGAGCGCGGGCCAATGGAGGTTTACTGATGCGACCACCAAAAGCCCTGCAGCGACACTCACCAGCGAGGCCAAGCTTGTTTTTTGCGTGGAACTCATCGACGAAAGAAGCTCCTGTTTTTAAGTCCGTCGGGAGGCGAGTGACTGTCTATGGCACTGCAAGGGCCAGGTCACTGTTACACGCTTCAGCCACCTCGTCCAATCCTGCTGATGCTCGCGTAGTGCAGCCCAAAGTGCGCGCCGATTTCGCTCAGGGAGTAGACGCCCAACGCGTACGCCGCTCGGATAGCGGCATTGCGGTCTTCGGATTCTCGTTTAATGGCCTTGAGAGACTTCCAGGTACGCTGCGTTCGGGGAATCTGGCGTGACGCAGATTGGGTTTTGCGGGTGACGCGGGCAACGAAGTCATCGTCGCCCAAGAATATTTGCCCGCTGATATCCGCCGTCGGGTCGGAAGCTTCGACGCCCGCAGCGACGAAGCGAGCATAGGCGCGACGTGCCACACCTCGATCGGTGCCGAACAGGTTCAACGTTGCATCTACCGCCAGGCGATCCGGTGCTGGCGCCTTGCCCATCACTGCGCGATAACTGCTCCATCGCCAAGCATCCGCTCGCTCGCACAGATCGGCGCGCACGGGATTGAGCACAATGTAGCGCGACAGCTCCAGTAGATAGCTGTCTTTGTCCACCAACACCGATTTGTAGCGACCCTGGAACACAGGCCCCACGCGGCGATGACGGCGATTGAAACGTTGCGTGTAGATGCCGTTCAACTCACGCATCCCGCGCGACAGCGTCGGCCGGCGCGTCTCCACCAGCAGATGGTAGTGATTGCCCATCAGGCAATACGCCCACACTACCCAGTCAAAGCGCTCACACACCCGCGCCAGCTCCGACAGAAATGCCTCACGATCGTCATCGTCCGCAAACACCTCCGCACGCGCACTCCCCCGCGCCATCAGATAATGCAGTGCGCCAGCGTATTCGATGCGGAGGGGGCGGGCCATGGAGCAAGTCTAGCGGTGGCGATGCGTCGACACAAGACCTGACCCTATTCGACGACCCCGTTCGACTTGCCTATTCGAAGTTGCCTGGCCCACCGCCAAAGATGACGTCGAACGGCCCGCCCAATACAAAGGCTGGGTTCGGATTTTCGTGGGCGCCGCCGATCTGGCCGTCGCCGAGTTGGCCGAAGTTGCCATGGCCCCAGCATTTGACGTTGATGGGGTTTTGCGAGACGCGTGCGCAGGTGTGTTCGCTGCCGGCGCCGATGGCGGTGATGCCACTGAGTGCGACGACGGATTGCGGCGAGGCGTAGTTGTTGCGATTGCTGCCGTCGCCGATGGTTCCGAAATAGTTGTAGCCCCAGCAACTCATACTGCCACCCGTGTGCAGTACGCAGTTGTGATAGTCGCCAGCGACGAGGGCGACGGCATTATTGATGCCAGGCACCGTTACCGGCGAGGGACTGGGCTGGCTTTGGCCATCTCCGAGCGTGCCGTAACCGCCATGGCCCCAGCAAGCGACGGCGTTGTTGGCTCGCAGTGCGCAGGTGTGACGGGTGCCGGCGCTGATGGCGATGGCATTGCTGATACCGAATACATCCACGGCGTTGGCGACACCGGGGTCGGGATTGTTGCCGCCGTTGCCCAATTGCCCCCAGTCGTTGCGGCCCCAGCATTTGATCGTGCCGGTGCCTACGATGGCGCAGGAATGGTTGTCGCCGGCGGCGATGGCGGTGGCGCCGCTGACACCGCTTACTTGCAGCGGTACATCGCTTTCGATAAAGACGCCGGTGCCGAGTTGGCCGTGATAGCCGTGGCCCCAGCACCAGACGCTGCCATCACCGAGGAGTGCACAGGAATGGCTGCCACCGGTGCCGATGGCGGTGGCGCCGCTGATGCCAAGGGCATTGACGCCGATGTCGCTGCTCGACGTGGTGTCGTTGCCGAGCTGACCGTTCAAGTTGTAGCCCCAGCATTTGACCGCGCCTCCGGCGACCACGGCACAGCCATGTTGGCCGCCGGCGTCGATCGATGTGGTGCCGGTGATGCCTTCGGCGAGCACTGGGCTGGCGTTGCTGTAGTTCTGCGCGGTGTCACCGAGCTGGCCTTGCTCATCCCATCCCCAACACATCAATGTGCCGCCGGGAACGATGGCGCACGTGTGCCCGGCGCCTCCCGTCAGTTGCTGTGCCGAAGCATTCGGCGAGATCGCAATCAATCCCAGCGATAGGATGGCAACGATGATTGCGCGCATGACAGATTCCCCACGTTTGTCGACGCGAATTGCGCCGTTTCCTTTACACGCACGGAAGTTGCGCCAAAAGGCTCATTGGGATTTTCGAAGCTGCGCTGTGAAAGTAGGAGCCGGGGAAGCCTGTCGGCAATTCCTACATCCATGTAGGTCGGCCGATGATGTCGGTGATCAGCGCAGGGCGAGTTGGGCTTTCAGTGTTTCGCGGCGAGCGGCGGATGGCAGGGCTAGCACGCCGTCGCGTTCGAAGTGGTCCCATATCGCGATGGCGGACTGTGCCGCGCGCGCTGCTTGGTCTGTCGCGATCGGTGACCGCCAAAAAGCTTCCGCCAATTGCGCCCAGGCTTCGGCGAGGTACTCGCGATAGCGTGCGGCACCGGGATTCGCGGCAACCAGCTGGGTCATGGCGCTGGTTGCGGCCTGCAACGAAACGCGCGCGTCCTCGATCGCACCCGCCGCCGCCAAGTTGCGGCCGATATGCATCTGGGTCAGCGCATGGCCGAGCGCGAAGTCCGGCGATTGCACGACCATCGGTGCTTGCAAATTAAGCGCCTGGCGATGACTGGCGACAGCGCCGGTGTATTCGCGCCGCGCTTCCAGCAGCTCACCGCGGCGGCGGTAGGCGAGTGATAGTGCGAAGCTCGCTTCGGGATTGTCGGGCGCGGTCGCGAGCCACAGTTGGTTCACCTCGATCTGGCGAGCGACTACGGGAATCGCCTCATCGGTTCGCCCGGCCTTGATCAGTTGTTTCGCAGCCCAGCCGCAACTGGCCGACACGGCCTGTCGCAGCATGTCATTGCCCGGATCGCGCGCGAGCATGGTCTCGGTGGTTGCCAGTGCCTGCAGCGCCGAGCTTACCGACGTATCAAGGTGTCCCATCGCTTCTTGAACGGGCACCAGGCGAGAATGCACGAGCGCCTGTTCGTAGCGATAGAAGACATCTTCGGTATCTGTGGCGACCAACGAGGTTATGGTTGCGAATGCTTGCAGCAGTGCGGTTTGAGCGCGTTTCATGTCGTTCTGTCCGATCCAGTACTCACCGTCACGCAGCTCGCTCTGATATCGGCCGTAGCGCAGACCGGCGTGCTCCGGATGCGACTTCAGCGCCACCTCGCGCAGTGATCTGGCTTCGGCATGCGCCTTGCGCGCAGCATCGATGTGATTGAGCGAGGCACCGCTCTCACGGCCCAACAGATCGCCGTAGTGGTCCAGCACATGGCCGCGATCGATGATCGCGTCGGTTTGCTTCTGCATCTCGATCGGCAATGCCGCGAACGCGCTCAGCGAGCGCTCGAATATGTCGCGTGCTGCGTCCAGTTCGCCGGCCTGATGGCGCAGCTCGGCAAGACGCGACCATAGCCGCGCCTGCATCGCGCCGATGGCATTTGAATCAAAAGCAGTAATTCGCAGCGTGTCGATCAGCGACTGTGCTTCGCCATAGCTACGCGCGGCGCCTTCCAGGTCGCCGATGTTGGGGCCATAGGGATTGCCTTGCAGATCGCCAACCTTGATGTAGGCGATGACCAGATCGGCGAGTAGGCCCTGGTTGCCGCTGGCATCGCGTCGCAGCGATTCAAGATAACGCAACGCATCGGCGACCAAGCGCTGCTGCATTGGCAGCGAGCCGGCCAGTTTGCGGATGCCTTCCTGATAGTCGAACAACATCACATTGGCGAAGCGATGCACGTCTTCGAAGCGACGTTCGGCAAGCGCGCGTTCGCTGGCTGCAACCCGCGACTGCCACACCGCAGCGATGGTGGTCACGATCAGCAAAACCAGACTGGTGGCGACGATGCCCATCGCCACTCGATGGCGCCCAGCGAAACGTCGCAGCAGATAGCCCGCGGTCGCGCGGCGCGCGCGTATCGGTTTTCCGGCCAGAACCGCGCGTACGTCGTCGCCGAGCTCGCGCGCCGATGCGTAGCGTTGCTGCGGGTCTTTGTCGAGCGCCATCGCGACAATGCGATCCAGATCGCTGCGCCAGGCCGCCGGCATGGCGACCAGATTGGGCAAAGCAATCAGCGCGGTCGCCGATTCGTTCATGATCGCCTGACGCAGCGCCTCGCCGCGGCGCTCGTCAGTGCGATAGGGATGCGCACCGCAGAGCGTTTCGTAGAGCAGGATGCCGAGCGCGTGTACATCCGTCGCGGTGGTCACCGGCTCACCGCGCAACTGCTCCGGTGCAGCATAGGCCGGCGTCAGCGACGAGCCAAAATCGCGCGTCAGTGTGCTGTCGTCCTGTTCCTCGAGCAGTTTGGAAATTCCGTAGTCAAGCAGCTTGGGGGTGCCGTCGGTGCTGACCATGAGATTGCCGGGCTTGATATCGCGATGCACCAGCAGGCGCTGGTGCGCATAGGCAACGGCGTCGCAGACCGCAGCAAACATCGCCAGTCGCTGCGGCGCCGGAGGAGCACGTTCGATCAGATAACGATCCCAGGTCAGGCCGTCGACGTGCTCCAGTACTAGGAAATGCCGACCATCGTCGGTGATGCCGGAGTCAACCAGGCGCACAATGCCGGGATGATCCATGCGCGCCAACATGTCGCGCTCGTGCTGCAGTCGACGTACCCCAGCAGCGTCGATGCGTGCCCCGTTCAGCAATTTTATTGCCACAGTCTGCGCATAGTCACCGTCTCGATACGCGCGATAGACCACACCAGAACCACCGCGGCCGATGCAGGCTTGCACTACGAAGTGGCCGAAGCGTTGCCCACCGCTGTCGTCCTCGGCGGTGTCTAGCGCAGTCAAAAATGTCAGCGGCAGCGCTTCGGGAATCCGCTCGGCATCGAGTTGGGCGAGCAAGGACGCGAGCTCCGCACCCTGCGCGACATCGTCGGCGCCGATGGCCGCCAGTCGCGCGGCGCGGTCCGCCGCGGACAGCGGCAGCAACACGTCTAGCTCGGCTTGCAGCGCGCGCCATGTCGCCGGATCGCTGCGCGAGTTCATTGTGCCAGCTCGCGTGACAGCCACAGGCGCGCCATCGTCCAGTCACGCTTGATCGTGGCCAGCGAGACGTCGAGCAGTTCGGCGATCTCTGCCAATTCCAGTCCCGCGAAGAATTTCAGCTCGATCACGCGTGCTTGGCGTTCGTCGAGCAAGGCGAGTGCATCCAACGCATCATGCATGCGGATCAGATCGAAGTCGACGGCAACCACGCCCTCGACGGCGGAAAGACTGATCAGCTCGACGCCGTCGCCGCGCTTTTGTGCCGCACGATCGCGCGCGTGATTGATCAGAATGCGGCGCATCATGGTGGCAGCCAGGCTGAAGAAATACAGCCGATCACCCAAGTCCGCTGAGTGCTGAGCGACCATGCGCAGGTAAGCTTCGTGCACCAACGCCGTGGTCTGCAAAGTGTGATTGCCGCGCTCGCGCTGCATCAATCCGCGCGCAATGCGCTTGAGCTCGTCATAGATCAGCGGCAGCATGCGGTCGAGTGCGGACGCATCGCCGCTGCGCGCGCTGCGCAATTGCGCATTGATGGTATCGCCTGGCTGCACCGTATTCATCCCAGTTCACCTTGTGCAGCGCTCGATACTATCGCAAGGTCGGCGGCCATGGCACGTTATGGGGAGGGCCCTGGCCCACCATCCCGAACGCCAGCTGCGCCAGGGCCCATCCCCTGCACTGCCGGTATCGAAAGTCAGCACTCGCGCCGCTATCACACAATGAAAACCGGGGTCAGAAAACAATATCGCGATCAATGATCGCAGGCGAGCGCCCGGTTAACGGTGCGACGCTGTCTGTCGACTTGAAACGCCGAGGCAAGCAACGCGCGCGAGTTTGGTGGGCTACCAGCCCCAGAATCAACAGGCCAAAACCCTTGTGGTGTAGGCATAGCCAACACGGGCGATTGGATTTATGCCCCCAAAAATGCCTCCACGCTGACTATCTAAGAGCCTTCGCGGCATCCTTCGCGGTGCGGGAGACTGCCGCCATCACTGCAGGATGTTCACTGTTGCCTATCAACAGTCCGCTCGGTCTATGAAACGAAGCCAAAACTTTTCCTGTCTCAACGTCGATCACGCGCACGGTAGAAAATCCATTGAGCGTCTGCCCAGTGGCATGGCTCGTGACTTTGCCCACTATCACTATTTGCGCACCAACTGCTTTTGCTTTTTATAGCGCCACTTCTGTCGGTGCAAGGTTGCCGCCGGCCAACACATCGGGTGACTCGCTGCGCAATGCCGAACCTTGGATCACGGAAACCGACAGCTGAGACTCGAGCTCAGCAATAAATAGGTCGGTGCTCTCTTCCACAAAGTCGGGACGCCCCTCAAACCGAGGCACGTATATCTTGGTAACGGCCAAGTTTCCGATCTCTGATATTTTTACTCGAACGACAGAAGGGTTCGAGCAACCAAGCAGGCACCTGATTAGCGCCGAACCTCAGCTGAGATAGTTGCTCGCCCGACGCAGAAGCGGCTCGGCGCAGGCGCCGCACAGGACCATGGCGCGCAGCAAACGCGGCAGTAGCTCCGGAAGTTTAAAGCGACGGTTGAAGCGGTAAGCAGCCTCGCCCAGGTAGCGGCGCGCATACTTCGCCTGGCGAATCGAGTGATAGGCACCGTCGATGCTGCGCTTGACATTGGAGAGCACCACATTCACCCAACGCGCGCCGTTTACTTGGGTGGATGCGC
>Ga0163146_10001596_pt1 | contig 32321 bp, 37 predicted proteins | sample OliLakLV19MP7G1_FD_148648 | JGI IMG/M metagenome (GOLD analysis project Ga0163146, IMG submission 148648) | Freshwater microbial mat bacterial communities from Lake Vanda, McMurdo Dry Valleys, Antarctica - Oligotrophic Lake LV.19.MP7.G1 | ecosystem: Environmental > Aquatic > Freshwater > Lake >...
ATCTATTTGATTTGGAAAGAGATATAATAAAGAGCCACAACATACGACCATAAACTATTGGCTACTAAGCGGTTATTCAAGTATTAGCTTTCGCATCAAGGTTGGTTGGATCTTGAAAATGAAGTAGCACTGAATTCTCCAACATTTCATACCGCCGATTTTGAATGACTTGAAGGCAAGTTGCGAGACTGCTGAACTATATTAAAGATGAGAGAAGGCCTCAAAACTTCGATTTTCAGGATTTGAGAGGTTTGGGGGTGAGATTCCCCCTTACCTACTGGGCGACTACCAACGACATTCAACGCCATGAAAGGCACCACTGATAGCACCCCATCAGCGTAGTCCAAAACTAAGTTTATCTGGGTTCTTCAACATTGCCAGTGAATTACCTTCCGCCAACGTTCTTTTCAGCCGGGATACTTCTTTTCAGTTTAATAAAATAATCCTGCACTCCATTGTAGTGCATAAATGGATTTGAAGTATTGCGTTTTGAGTTCAATTAATTTTTCCAGCGCTTCGAGCGCTATGTTTTCTCGGTTATTGATCAGGAATAAAGAACTTTCTCCATTGGCAAACCGAGTTTCTTCGGCTACAACCAATTTTTGATAATTTTCTACGTTTAAGCTTTGCAAAGCCACCTGGTTTTTTAACGTGGTAAATTCATTAAAATAACTTTTGATTCCTAACTCAATGTATAGTTCTTTTTGACTTTGGTCTAATTTTGTTTCTTCAATTTCAAGTTTTGCTATTTTGTAATTGGCTCTTCCTTGTGATAAAAATAATGGAACTTCAATTTGTAAAGCATATTGATAGTTGTTTTGAAAAGGAGTGGCCTCAGAAATAATATTTTCAAAATTATTTCCTGGAGCTAAAAAATTATACCTAAAATCAACCGTGGGTAACAGATCCTGAAATTTTAACTGCTTCTCAATGGCTAAAGCATCTAATCTATATGCGTACCTTTTCAAATAAGGATGATTTTGTTGGGCTTCAGAAAGCAAATCGATCAAGGATAAATTAAAATTAGCAATAAAGGTTTCGTCTTCCCAATTCTCTTGTGGGATTACACTTTCTGGTAATTGATAGGGTTGATTCTCTTGAGTCCATAAAAAAGCAGAAAGCTGTAAGCCTGCATTTTGAAATTCCAACCGTTTTTCATTTTCTTGGTACTGAAAACTTTGTAATTGGGTACGTGCTTCTGTAATATCAATTTCAGGACGTTCCCCGTTAATAAAAGATTTTTGTACCATTTCCAAACGCTTTTCACTGACAATTACCATATTCTTAACTACGCTGTAGGTTTGATAAGCCTTTACCCAAGCCCAATACGCTGTGATGGCTTCTATACACAAATCATTTATCATAATCCGTTGCTCTACTTCAGCTATCGTATTAAATATTTTGGCTTGCTTCAAAAAAGCTCTTCGTTTATCCATCAATAGATTTTTAGCCAAAGGTATGTTCACGCCCACAAAGCTGCTTTGTCCTTCGCTTTGCGTGGGATCCAGGCGGTTGCCTGTAAGATTTTCTGTTCCTGCATACAAATCTAATCCATACCAAATAGGGATATTTAATTCGGGAGAAATATCTTTGTAATACTTCACCCCATTATAGCTTTTTTCGTCCATATAATGACTTAAGACAGGATCGAAATTGCCGCGTGCATTTAAAATTTCGGCTTTTGACTTTTCAATTCCAATATTGGATTGACGAATGACGGGGTGGAAGCTTCGCACCAATTCCAAAACCTGTTCGGCATTAAGTGTTTGGAGGAGGTCTTGAGCGTTAATCGTTTTAGATAACAATAGAATAAATACTAAGATTAATTTGCCTTTAATCATTGCTTCGATTTTTCTGTTTCTTTAACATCTTCTATTTTGTAATAATCGGGTGGAAAACCGTTGATATTTCGCCACAATTCATACCAGATAGGAACATCTTTGATTAGAGCAATTCCTTGAGCTCCACTTCCAATCTTTAATTGTGCGGGCCATTTCCGATCGGAAGAATCTTCAGAAACCAACACCCGAAACATTCCATTGGGGCTAATGCTATTTTCAATCGCCACAATTTTCCCGCCAAAGGTGCCATAACTCCCTTCTGGCCAGCCACTAAATACGATCGCTGGAAATCCATCAAACATAAAACGCACTTTTTGTCCAATATCAATTAAAGGCAAATCGATAGGTCTTATAAACAATTGCACAGCATAATCTATTTTCGTAGGTACAATAATTGTAATTCGCTCGCCCTCTTTCAAAATTTCTCCAATTCCCGCCTTTTTAGCCTGAACGATTTGCCCATCTTGTGGGGCTGCTATGATATACATACCGTTTCTGATGGTATAGTTACTCACTTGATTTTCTAACTTTGCGACATCCCCTTGCCCTGTTGCTATTTGGCTATAACTTTGAAAACGATCGCCTTCGGCCTTGCTGATTTTTTCATTATAGTCTTGCAGTACGCTGTTTTGTTCAATCCGAATATTGGTAAATTCTTGCTGGGTTTGGGCCAGGTTGTTTTCTATCGCGATGGTATTGGCTTGTGCGTTTTGATAGGCTAAATTACGCTGCTGTAACTGTGTTTGCGAAACCAACCCTTCAGTATACATTTTTTGTTGACGCTCGTATTGATCATTTGCAAGTATAAGTTCGTTTTCGGCAGCAGAAAGTTCAGCTCGTTCGGCGTTTAGCTTATTTTGCAATTGAGCCATTTTGTTGTCTAATTGCTCTATTTTATAATCTCTTGCTTGAATTAGCGCTGAAATTTGCGAACCGGTTGTGGCAATTTTTTCTTGATAATAATTGATTGCCCCTTTTTTGGCATCCACTTGCTGCTGGGTTCTGCCAACTAATTGGGGGTCGAGATATTCTTCTTTGATTTCAGCTATTTGCAAAATGGTGTCGCCTTTCTTTACAAAATCACCTTCTTTGACATACCACTTGACAATTTTTCCTGGAATGGGTGAATTGATTTCTTGTGGCCGCTGTTCTTGATAGAGCGTGGTAATATCTCCAGTGGATTTAATATTTTGCGTCCATGGCAGAAATAAAATAGCGATTAATATAAACATAATACCAAAGAACCAATATTTTACTTTACTCCTTTTATCGCCTTGATAAATGGTCGTAAACGCGTGTAATTGCATATCCTTTTTCATCCTAATTCAATAATTCTAATGTTCCATTTCTTAAATCAAACCGATAGTCGCATTTCTTCGCAAAGGCTTCATCATTACTACTCACAATAATGGTTTTATTCAACGGTTTTTGTAATAGATAATCCATTATCTTTTGTTTATAACTCATTTCTAACCCCAGCCAGGGTTCTTCTAGAATCAATAGATTAGGATGATGTACCAAAGCACGTAATAAAACAATTTTTTGAGAAACACTTCTAGGTAAACGTTTGCCGTTGGCACCGACAAGCGTTTCAAAGCCATAAGGCAAATTTTGTAAAATATTTCCAAATCCTAATTCTTCTGCAATATTGATAATTGCATCTGGCGTGCTTTCACTTCTGCCCATCGTAATATTTTCTAAAACCGTTCCTGTAAAAATCTCAAATTCATTGAAATAAATGCCTGTTGTTTTGCGAATAGAGTCTAAGTCATAATTCGTAATTGGAATATTGTTCAGTAAAAAGTTGCCAGAAAATTGGAGGTAGTTTCCGCTCAAAAGTTTTAATAGTGTTGATTTACCTGAATTTTCATCGCCCATAATACATACAATGGCCTTGGCAGGAATTCGTAGATTAACATTCTTTAAAAGAGGGGTTGAATTTGGATACGTAAAACTAAAATCTACCAACTCGAATGAAATGGAGTTTGAAGTTAGTTGTACTGATCCATTTTGTTCTGAATTATTTTCGGTTACAGAGTCCAATTTTTCAATAGCAGTTAAAACATCATAGACCGTATCTAAATGTAGTATCAACTTTTCTACTGAAGCAATAATGCTCAAAATCACAATTTCAGCAGCGATAAATTCACCTATATTCAATTGCTGATTGATTAATAAATACACACCAACACTTAATAGACTTGCCGTAACCAATGTTTTAAAGGCAACCAATGCTTTGTACTGAAATAATAATATTTTAAAATGTTTGGTGCGAGAGGTTAAATAATTGACTACAATTTTATCCGTGGCTTTATGATTTAAGGCTGTATCCTGATTAATTTTAAACGTTTTTATAAACTTGGCTACTTCTTGCATCCAAGCGACTACTTCATATTTGTAGTCACTTTCCAGGATACTAAATTCCAATCCATTTTTACTCGTAAAATGCAAAATCATCCAAAGTAACAAAACTAATAAAAAGCCAAAGACGATAAATAAAGGGTGATAAAATGCCAATAAGATCAATCCGAAAAGAATTTGAATAAGCGCTGTTGGGATGTCTAATAGCATTTTTGAAAATCCTTTTTGAAGATTGAGTGAATCAAAAAAACGATTAACTTTTTCAGGTAAAAAATAACTGTCCGTTTTATACAAATCAAATTTTGGGATTTTATCTATAAACTCAAATGCATTTCGCGTAAATATTCGTTGTTGAATTCGTTCAATGATCTTCATTTGATTCACCTGTAATACCCCTACGACAAAAACGCCTAAAACCACCAAAAATATCAATACAAAAATAGAAGTAACCATGGAAGCGCCCAGTACAAAACCAATAATTGCCTGAACTCCAATCGGTACACTCAATTGCATTAATCCGCTGAGAATGGCGTAAAAATAAATGGAGGTTATATCGGTCTTGTCTAAACTGACTAAATGCCAAAATCGTTGTAAATGGGATTTTTTCTCTCTGTTTTCCATATTTTCAACTTTTACTAAATATTGCTTTTTTTTGCAAAATATCCACAAAAAAAACAAATGCATTGTTTTAGCCCTTAAATACTCAGACAAAATTACAATAAAAAATTTGCAAGGAAGGATATGAAATCTAAGTACACCGATGCTGAAAAGATCAGGATTGTGAAGGAAGGGACTAAACTTGTGCCCAACGTCACCATCGGTAGCATCTTGCTGATGTAAAAATCGAAATGAAATGGGTGTTTTGTATCATCGAACCGTAATTTGGCCGGAGAATAGGCAGCTTGATCAGTGAGCGAGAAGAGTTGGATACGTATCAAGCAACGATTGAAATCTGCCACGATGAAAACAAGTCCATGCAGTTTTGATATACGTATATATAAACTGAATCAAATTGAAGGAGACCGTGTGAACTATTTGCGAATGGCGAGTATGAATGGCAAATTTCGGGATGCAGATGGCAGGGTCTGTAATCGATTAAAGTATTGTATATGGTCCCGTCGTGTGGCGGGAGAGGAAGCCGGAACGGAAGCGGAAAAACCTGATTCGTCTGGGTGATGATTTTGATCCTGCATTTGCTTAGAAAATATCTTGGAAGAATTGTGTCATCGGGCTTAACCGGATACTATCACCACACCCACGCAGACACCCACACTCACGCTGGATTCTGGATTCCCCGCTAGTAAAAATTGGTGGGGCCTTCAATTCGATTAAGTGCTGGCGGTCTTGTTCATCATGCTGGTAAACCATTGTCTTTATTTAGATATCCTACCATACGTATGAATTATCTTTTAAGTCAATGTTCAAATATTTATCCGTTGATTGCTTTCTGAATAGTTCAAGGAAGCATCCGATTAGTAAAAAATCACGGCCAGTTTCATCGTTAATTTTGTAGTCGAATTGATGCAAATAGCCAACTTGTAATGTTGTTGATTTTGAAGATTTATAATGGAAAGAAACTACCATTCTGTTTCTTTCAAAATAGGGTTCTTGGTCTGTAAAAAACAGTTCGTCACTTACACTTATTTGATAAGGTTTATAATTGTTTTTTTCTTTACCAAATGGATAGGATAAACCTAACCTATATCTGAAACGATTTCGATAACCATTACTTGTATACCTTAATTCTGCCCGATATCTCTGTTCTATTTTGAGTTTTCCCAATGATTGAAAAATAACGATCTGTGGCCATATTCTAAATTCATCGTTATTCTTTGGTGTAATGAAATTACCACCTTCTTTATAGGTCTGATAACTACCGGCGCCAAGAGATAAGACAACGTTTGTGTGAACTTTATAATTAACACCTCCCTTATATTCATAATAATGAAAGTTATTGTAAAATTTTAACGAACGTAATTGAGCTTCACCAAATACACTCCATTTGTCGTTAACGTTGTATTTTATATTGTAAATGTTCCAACTACCCAAGTCAAAGTTTTGAGCAGAAGATTTGTTAAATGAAAAAATTAAAATAAGTATAGATAAAATTATTTGCTTCATATTAAACTTATTTTGGAGCCGTTTTCTTTTCAACAATGGAAACGGCTTTTTCTAACACAAGAGAATTTGGTATAGTAATAATTTCTCCATTTTCTGTTTTAATATGAATGAAAAAATAAGTCAAATCCGACACTTCTCCTTCAAATGGATAGTCCTTATCTAAAATTTTTATTGTATCGCCTATTTTCATCGGATGGTTAAAAAACAATAATAGACTTGAAGTAACATTGGAGAGTAATGACCATTGTGCGAAAAAAGCGATACCTAAGGCTGTTAGAATAGCACCCACAAAAACAGCTATTTCATTTTGCTTAAGCCCCCATATGGCAGATAGTAAAATCATAACAGTTATTAATGACAAAAGGTGAACAGCTTTGATAATCATTTTTCTTCTGCCACGCTGCAAATAAGTTTGTTTTAGAGAATTGTTTACAAATATTTTAGTGATGTAGTGAACAATGATGTAGCCAGCCAACACAAATATTGTTTCAATGATTTGAATTTTGTATGTTTCCATTAGGTATCATTTTTATTTAATTTCTTTCTCTTTAATCCAATTTTATTTAATGTTTCATAAAGTAAACTTGCATTTACAACTAAACGGTCAAACTCTTGGTCAAAAAAGTTTTCAGTATGTTCGTTCCATTTAGTTGGAAAGATATCAAGCTCTTTAAAGCTGTTTGAGAGGGTATTGATATATTCTTTTTTCTGTGGGGCATCATTGATGAAAATAGGTGGATATAAATCATACATCAACATCCAGTTTTTTGCAATTCTTGTTACTCGACCATTACCGTCAACAAAGGGGTGAATTCTGATTAATTCGTGATGAAAATATATAGCCCTGATAATTGGATTTGGTATGGATTTCATTTGAAAAAAAAGTTCTGAAACTAATTGAGGAACAACGTGCTGATCTGGACAAATATGGGCTCCTATCTGCACTAATGTTTGTCTGTAACGATTTGGGTGTATAGCATTAGTTTCGGGAGAAACTAAGCGGAGAAGTTGAAACAGTTGCACTTCTTTTTCAAAATTATTGTGCATTACTATTTCTTCAATTACAAAGTCCAGTGATACTTTTAAGTTTTTCAGATATTCTTCTGCTTCCTCCTCGTTTTGAGCTTCCATTTGTGCATTTTTCAAACTAAGAAGTTCTTGAAGTTCTTGAACACCTGTTAAATAGGTGTCTAAAAGGTCGTCATCTAAATGATGTCGGCTATATATAATAAGCCTATAAATTGACTTTACCAGATGGTCAATTTTATTTATTTTGGTCTGATTTATTTTTATTTCAGCTACTGATAATAATTCCATCCTGTCTTTAGATTATTGATGATGTTGGTCTCGTCCGCTTCGATTGCACCTAACGTCAAAGGCCATCTGATGGCAGACTTCATATCTGCCCATCCGTGTCCTTGGATCTATCTTTCAAATTTACCTTATCATTTTCGATGCTGATGGCCCTGCTAGGAGAAGGCCCATGTGTTTGTCTAGAAGTGCAAATATACCTCTTTAATGAAGGAATTCCCAGAAGGTGAAAATCCCTTTTAAGCTGGCGTAATGTCCCAACGTAATGTTAAGTCGTAATGTGGTATGGGGTGACTCATGTACTGAGTCCTTAGCCTCAGCTAATGCGATGGCAAACAAAGTCCGCCGTAGGCTTAGGCCGCCGGCAGAAGAAGCCCTTCGCTAAAGCTATGGCCTTCAGTGTAAGGGAGACTACCAAGATTGGTATTGACACTTCGACTACCTCCGCCTAAAAGAGAATACCAGAATGGTCGACCCAAAAAATACGGCAGTCGATTTTCGGCTCAACATCCAGATGATAGACAATTGCCCGGCAGCGCCTAACGTGTTTGACAGCGCATTTAGGGCAGTGTGGTGTAGGTCATCTCGTCCAAGCGTCTGGTCAAAGGGCGCAATCGTCTATGAACTCAAAGAAGGCAGCCGGATCAAATCGGTCAATATATTAATCTGTACCTACCTTGAATTTCCTGCTCAAGAAATCTGGCCGTGGTACAAAAGCCGTTTCCAAATCGAGTTCTTATACCGGGACGCCAAGCAGCACATTGACCTGGAAGACACTCAAAGCCGGTACGGAAAAACCCTCGAATTCCATTTTAATATGTTGCTTACCGCTGTATGGGTGGCCAAAGCGGCACACCACTTGTCCATCGATCAAAGCCAACGAGGATGATTCTCCATGACAGACATTAAAACGCATTATTTTAATGAACTAGCGGCTGACAGCGTTTTTGATCTATTCGCTCATATACCGAACTTCAAAATAAATCACCCAGCATTGCAAACCCTATATAATCTTGGCAAAATCGCCGCCTAATTCGTCACGAACCATTGACAATAGAACGCATTGAAATTGTGGATGTAAAAGAATTTTTGTCAAGCGAAACGATTGAAGATTATTGTTTGGGGTGCTTTTCTCAGATGATATGCGATTGGTTGCCCAATTTGCCGAATAGCATGATGAAATCAAGCGGGCTATTGAATCCTATGAATTGGCTTGAATAAAATATACGGAAGATCAGTTTGGACAAGGTTACAATGATGATTCTACGGGGCAGGACAAGTCGTTCTTACACCCGAATGTCATACCGGGCGGGGCTCATGTTGTCAAAGAAGGCATCTGGATAGATACATTTTTTGTTGATTTATTGGTTTTATTTGAACCCAGTGGTGTTTTTCACCAACCCAAAGATGGCCTTGCCGATTCGTTTAAATGTGGGAAGTTGGATACAACCGTGAACCATAAAGGCCCAACTTTCGTTACCCTGCGGTGATGCAAAAAATACTTATTGTTGAAGATGACCCCCATATAGCTTCACTCATCAACCGAGCATTACAAGAGGCAGGCTACGAAACTTTCGTGGCGTTCGATGGAAAAATGGGCATGGAGCTGTTTCAAAATCTCCGACCTCAATTAGTCATTACCGACTTAGTCATGCCGCACGTTGGTGGCCACGAACTATGCCAGCAAATTCGAAATGGGAAATATTATGTCCCAATCATCATGCTCACCGCACTAAGTTCAACAGATGATGTTGTTCTGGGTTTGGATTCAGGTGCCGATGATTACATGGCCAAACCATTTAGGGTTCCTGAATTACTTGCGAGAGTGCGGGCACTGTTGCGCCGGGTTGAAGTAGCGGAGCCCCATCAGATCAGCACATTGGCCGACCTAACTATCGACTTTGATACGAAGACCGTGTGCCGCAACAATGAACCCATCAAACTAACGCCTACGGAGTTTCGCCTCTTGGAATACCTGATGTACCATAAAGGTCGCGTAAAGACCCGCATGGATATCTTGGATGAAGTATGGGGGATACCTTTTAACCCTGGCACCAATGTGGTTGACGTTTATATCAATTACTTGCGCAATAAGATCGACAAGCCTTTTGAGAAAAAATTGCTTCATACGCAGTTTGGGCTTGGATTTGTTTTGAAAGAATAACCGAAAAACTATGCGACTTCCACGGCTCACCATACGCCAGCGCCTGCCGATACTAATTTCTATTTCAGCACTCTTGATCCTTTTGCTCGTGGGCTGTTTTATCTATGTATTTTCGGAGCGGTTTTATGAACAAGAATTCAAGACGCGTATCCTGGAAAGGCTGGCAGAAGCCGACTCTTTGATCGCTCTCGACCAATCCCACCCTTTCACAGTAATCAATAATTTGCCGGCAGGAGAGCTTCCTGACGAGAAAATATTTTATGCCAGCGACCCTCGCCTTATTATTCTTCCGAATGGAACAACGCCGTTATCTCAGGTTGTAGACACCACAAAATTTGACGTACTGCCTTACTGTTTTGCCCACGTTGGAAAGCGCGACTATGGAATCCGACACAATGCCATCACACACCATACCTTGGTAGTATCCGCAGTAGACCGCTATGGTCATACCAATATTAGAAACCTGCGAAATGGAATTATCACTGGCATTTTGTTTGGGGTAGTGCTGTTGACCTTTGCCAGTTGGTTCTGGGTAAGAAAAATGTTGAAACCGATTGCCAACAAAATTGCTAAGGCCCGTGCCATCGGAGCCAAAAGTCTCAATCTGCGCCTGGATGTGAAAAACACCCATGACGAACTGGGGTTACTGGCACTTACTTTCAATGAAATGTTGGAGCGCCTTGAACAAGGCTTCCGTTCGCAGCAGCAATTTATCCGAAATGCTTCGCATGAAATTCGTACACCCCTCACCGCCATCATAGCCGAGGCGGACTTAGCTTTACAACAAACCCGCACACATGAGAATTATCAGGATGCTCTCGAAAATGTACGCACACAAGCGGAAAAACTCAACGAATTAGTTTCAAAGTTGCTCCTCATGGCAAAGGTGGAGGGAAACAATCGTTTTCCCGATCGAACCTGCGCTCCCGACGAAGCCTTGATGCTAGCTTTTAGAGCTTTGCAGGCCAAATATCCAGCGGCAAGCCAATCCGAACAGCTGCACATTGAGCTGCCTGATCATCACCTATTCGTACGCTGCGACCTGGATATTTTAGAAATTGCTTTTTTCAATGTACTTGACAATGCTGTTAAGTATGGCAACGGCCAATTGGTGCGCGTTCGACTTTTCCTGCTCAATCAATTGGCGTGTTTGGAGGTGGTCGATCAGGGTGTGGGCATGACTCCAGACGATATGGAGCATTTGTACAAGCCGTTCTACCGAAGCAAATACAACAGTCATCTTCCGGGCAGTGGTATAGGGCTCTCTTTGGTGAAAACCATTGCCGAAAAATACGGCGGGAGCATCCAAATCGAATCTGAACCTGGGCTGGGTACTACAGTACTGTTGTGCTTCCCACGAGATATTAACGCGGTTGGGTAAATCTAATCCCATTCTTAATCCATACTTATGCCGTTCTAATACCTTGCCCCATACCTTTGTGCTATCACTAAACACTTAAAATTAAATAGCATGAAAATTCTGAAGATCAATTCTTTTCTTATCGCCTTTATTCCCTTATTGCTGACGAGCTGCGCAACAGTCATGCCCGACCAGGTTGGGGTGAGACGCACTTTTGGAAAAATCGGAGACAGCGTGAAGCAACCTGGCATGGTAGGGTTCAATCCTTTTACCACCAAGGTCATTAGAGTACCTGTTCGAACCATGAACTTGGCCATCATTGAAAACCTGCCCTCGAAGGAAGGACTAACAATACGTTCGGAAAGCTCCATTCTTTACCGCATCCGGCCGAATGCGGTCCCTCAAATTCTAAAAGAGACTGGGATGGAATTTGAGGAAATGCTGATTCTGCCTGTTTTCCGCTCTGCAGCCTCGGACGTATGCTCAAAGTATGATGCCAAAAACATGCACAGCTCCAAGCGAGCCGAAATAGAAGAAGAGATTAAAAAGCGACTCATCGAAGTTTGTGAGCCAAAGGGATTTGTCATCGAAGCCGTGCTTTTGAAAAGTATAACTCTGCCGGCCGGATTGTCAAGATCCATAGAATCCAAGCTTGAAGCAGAACAAGAGGCTTTGCGGATGGAGTTTGTATTGGACCGCCAAAAACAGGAAGCCCAGCGTCAGATAATTGATGCCGAAGGTGCCAAAGAAATCGCTCGAATACAAGCTGAGGGCAAGAAAAACGCGACTATCATAGACGCTGAAGCCCGTGCCCGTGGCAATGAGATAGAAGCCGAGGGCATCAAGAATGCGAATGAACTGATTAGTCTTAGCCTGACTCCGAATGTTTTGAAATTCAAACAAATAGAGGCATTCCAAAAACTATCCGCATCGCCGAATACCAAGATTATTGTCACAGACGGTAAAACACCGATCGTGAACATGCTAGGAAACGAAGGGAATTAACCTTTCTCTTAATCTAATAAACTGTTCTTTTAAAATAAACCATCAACAACATGATAAAGCAATTTTTCCCATTGGCATTTGCCATCTGCATTTTCCTTTTCGCCTCAGCCTGCCAAACCGACAGTGATAAATCAAAAAACACGGCAGAAACAAAACCCATAACTGATTCTACTACTCAGGCATCTGAGGTCGGGCTTCCTTATCCACAGACCCCCGAAGAAGCCATTGCCCGGCTCAAGGAAGGGAATGCCCGGTTCATCAACGATCAATCGGCGCACCCCAACCGCGACGACAACCGTAAAATTATTCAGGCTCTAAAGCAAACGCCTTTTGCCAGTATCATGAGCTGTAGCGATAGCCGCGTACCCTCTGAAATCGTCTTTGACCAGGGCCTGGGTGATCTTTTCATAGTCCGAACCGCAGGCCAGGCACCAGCGGTCGCTTCTTTTGGTTCGCTTGAGTTTTCTGTGGCCGTGTTGGGGGTAAAAGTGATTGTGGTGATGGGGCACGAAAAATGTGGTGCAGTTGCCGGAGCTATTGGCACAACCAAATTGCCGGGACATATAGAAGACCTGGTCAATATCATACGGCCAGGAATTAAAGAATTCATCGGCAAACCTGAGAAATTAGAAGAGGCTGGCAAAGCAAACGTGTTGGCAGAAGTTGAGGCACTCAAAAAACTTGACCCAATCCTTTCTCAATATTTGAAAGAAGGGAAAATTAAGATTATTCCTGCTTATTATCACCTGGAAACAGGTCAGGTAGAGTTTTTGTAAATATTTCAATTGCTTTTCATTCTAGTTTTGCATCAGCAGCCGGACGCAACACCTTCGTTCGGCTGTTATTTTAAAACCAATATTCACATAATTAGGAACGAGGATGCTTAAACGCTTTTCTTTTTTGGGGTTTTGTTGCCTGGCACTTTGCTCCTTTCCCAATTGCAAACAAGAACCGGTACAGCCAGCACCTGCACCGTGGGAAGCCGCACCCGGTTTTTTATACAACAACAGGATCGCTTTTAACAGTGCTATCTGGGATGATCAATTGTACGTTTTAACGGGAAATGCCCTCTGCACCGTGAAGCCTGATGGCAACGTATCCTGGTATGCTTATCACAAAGAGAAAATTGAGTTTCAATCGACCTTAAATCGCGACTTTTTTGTGGTAACGGAAAACGATCCCGATGTGTTGATTTTTATTTCCAGTGCCAACCCGAATGAAGCAGGGGCTAAGCGCATACGGATCAATATGAGCGACCTTGGATCGGACATTGCAGGCTTTGCCTATAACTTTAGCAATGCGTCTTTTAAAGATAATGGTGCCGGGCAGGTATTGGCTAATTTTCGGACCACTGCAGACCGCTCGGCGCTTTTTCTTTTTGATGTAAAAATGAAGAAAAATGCGTTTTGGGAGGTGGATGAAGTGAGCCTTAAACGAATAAACCTACCAGAAAGTAATTTTTATAATGGAACAAGTGTCATTGGCGACAAATTCTTGATCCGTACTATTACTGGACCGGGCCAAAGCAGCACGCTGCTGATAGATGCTACGGGCAATGTAACCATGGCAGTATCGGAGCTTGGTTTATACCCCTTGCTGCCTATTGGTGACACATTATATGCTCATGCTGGATCTGCAACAAAATACACCTCAACCAATCAAGGCAATTCGTGGGTCGCTTTACAAGGGCAAAATCCGGGCTTGGATTTCCTCTTCGCCTTGGAAGGATATACCACTATAGACAGCCGTCTGGTGATGCATTCCAGTTTTGGGATTTATCAAATAGAACGCAGTACTGAGGGCAAAATCAGTACGACATTATTGGATTTGACTGGATTGGAAGGCAATAGCATCATAAATTTACACGAGTGGAGCGGGCAGGTTTTTGCCGTCACGCTAACAGGTGTATATATCCGAAATCTACAGGATTTTTTCACAAAACGGGAATATTAAACGCTTTACGAATCATTATTCCATTTTACCGACTTATTACAGGAAATAATTTCTTCCAATATGCTTTTACGCTCCGTTTTCGTCTTTTCATTGCTTGCTTTACTTTCAGCCAGCTCCATTGCCCAAAACACCCGTATCACCGACCGCAACAAAGTGGGCTGGTGGGCAGGTTTCGCTACCTTAAAACTCAACGATAAGTGGGGCATCCATACCGAGTACCAATGGCGGCGGGAAAATTTTGTGACCGAACAGCAGCAGAGTCTTTTGCGGCTAGGCTTGAATTACCAACTCACATCTAAAGTCCTGCTTCGTGCCGGTTATGGCTGGATTGAGACGTTCGATTACGGAGATTACCCCATCAATCGATATGGAAAAGACTTCACCGAACACCGGACCTTCCAAATGGCAACACTGAGCGATAAGCTCGGCCGCCTGGATATTTCTCACCGTTTTATGTTCGAACAACGATGGATTGGTCGATACAGCAGCCCGGAACTGACCCGCGAAGATGAATTTTTCTTTGTCAACCGGCTGCGCTACATGTTTCGGATGCAATGCCCACTCATGGGTCAAACGTTAGATGACAAAGAGCTATATGCCGTCGCCTACGACGAAATTTTTATCGGGTTTGGGAAAAACGTCAACGAAAACGTATTCGACCAAAACCGTATCGGGTTATTGTTGGGCTATCGTTTCAATAAAACAATCCGAATCGAAGGCGGCTTTTTACATCAAACACTCCAACTTCCTCGGGAAATCACCCTGCCCGACAGTCCCAATGGGCGCAATGTCTATCAATACAACTCCGGCTTCATTGTCAATACACTGGTGAATCTAGACTGTAGCCGAAAAAAATAATATTGTCCACCTAACGCTTATCATTCAACCATTGTTCGCTATGAAATGTCCAAAATGTAACACTGTATTATCTATTTATGAACGTCAAGGGATTGAGATTGATTTCTGCCCAGATTGCCGCGGCGTATGGCTCGATCGAGGTGAACTCGATAAGCTCATCGAGCGAGCCAATGAATCGACAACTCGCCAGAAAAGTGATTACGAACACACCAACCCCGATGACAACTCTAATCAGAGAATACCTGATTTCAGAAGACTCAACGATCCTTATGCCCCAAGGGGTAAAAAGAAATCAATCCTTGGGGAACTCTTCGATTTTTGAACGAATTTTTAATGTGAATAAATTACAGAAAATGAGCTGATGGGCAGCTTGGGGTGAGATTGAAGAGGTATTGGTGGAAGGGATTTGAATCCGTTGAGCTGAATAAGAAATAGTTGACACACCCGCACAGACTCTCACCCTCACGCTGGATTCCCCGTTAGTCTACGATGGTACCGTTAGGATTTGCCTGGACGATCACTTCTGCGGTGCTCTTTGTTTGCGTGAGTTTGAAACTGGTGTGCATTCCGATATTTGGTCAACATGGCCCAAAAGAAATATTGGCTGACTACCGAGGTGTCCTACAAACAGATGGGTGGCAGGTTTATGATAAGTTTGCTGATGTCCCTGGGGATTTCATTGATCGGTTGTCTGGCACAAGCACGCAGGAAATTCCATGAAGCTCAGATCACCCACGAAACAAAGAGCCAGCAGGCACTCGCGTTGATTCAACACATCTTCGGGGTGCACAATGTTACTGGAGAACTACCATCACAAGAACGTAAGAAATATCGCGAACAACACTTGCGACCATTGTTTGAAGAACTGAAGCAATGGATTGATGAGCAATTGCAATCCGCTATTAAACCAAAAAGTCCATTAGGCAAGGCGCTCAGCTATGCTATTCAACAGTGGCCAAAGTTGATCCGAATCCTGGACCATGACAACACAGAATTGGATAACAATTTGATTGAGAATAAAATCAGACCATTGGCTCTTGGTCGGAAAAATTATCTCTTTGCCGGATCACATGATGCTGCAAAGCGCATAGCGATAATGTATTTATTCTTTGACTCATGTTAAGCGCATGACGTCAATCCCTATGAATGGCTCAAAGAGACCCAGGAGCGGATTCCGGACATAAAGTTATCGGAGCTAAACAAATTGCTGCCTGGAGAGGGGGTGTAGTTGGTCGGACGGATACGCTTTAGCAGTGAATATTCCTGCTATGGACCCTAAGCCTATTGGAAGTTTAAGTGACACTAAAAGTTTGAATACTTTTACCATCTCCATACTTATTATTTTATACTAATTTGGTTTTACTTGTTTTTAAACGTAAACGACACACCAACAGAAGCATAATGGAACAAAGCAAAATTATTTACCTCATCGTTGTCTGCTCCTCCTTCAAGAATTCGATATCCAAAACGGACCAAGAATTGGTCTGAAAATGCATATGTTCCGGCAAGCAGCACATCTTCTGCCCGCCCTTGTGGTGCTGCCAATGCATCGCCATCGAAGAGGATGCTCATTTTTTCATTCAGTTTCCAATTGAGCCGGAAATTAATGATAGGTACAAAACCTACATTCTTTTTTGAAGCAGCCATTCCCTGACTAGTAAGCGCTATTTCAGCATCTCTTATTTTTGCCGTAAAACCTAAACCAAATTCAAATTTAGGTTTTTTAATAATATCATATCGGTACGTTATCCTGTATGAATTAAACGTATAGCTCGCATGCAGGTCGGTATTCGAAGGAAAAGTTACCCCATTAAAATCAATTTGCCTATTTGTTGATCCACTTGATGTCACCATTAAAGGAGCATATAGAAGTGAAATAGTATGCCGAGACTTTATTAAATAACCTGCTCTTATGCGTATAAAAGCGTTTGGTTTGGTATTCAAATCAGTTTTCAAGGAAAACATGGTTCCTGTAGTGCCTGGTATACGCACGTTATTGTAACCCGTAAAAACAACTCCAGATTCTATATCAATAGTAGCTTGAGCATTCACCATTGATGTACTACTAAAAAAACTAATTGCACATAGTATTGCTAATATAAGGAATTTGTTATTCATAAATGATAGTTTTAATTTATTTGAAAGAAATTAAACTCCGCTTTGAAGGATTTATAATCCTTTAGGCAACGGAAAAAATACGCTTGTTTTCTTTTTGTACGCTTCAAATTGGTCATTGCCTTCGTACTTGCGCTCGAGCATGGGCACACCCGACACATAGCGCAACAAATATGTAATCAAAATAGGGCCTGCTGCTGTAACCCAGCCTCCGGGTATTGCCAACGCAAATAAAAAAATACCCCACCATTGCACTGCTTCACCAAAGTAATTCGGGTGCCGGGAATAGCGCCATAACCCGGTGGTCATAATCTTACCTTTGTTTGCAGGAATTTTTTTGAATTGCTTTAATTGATAATCACCTGCACTTTCAAAATAAAAGCCAATAAGCCAAACTGACACACCGGCTACATCCAACCACTGAAAAGGCTCCGGTACCGATATGTTGATGAAGAGTACCGGCCAGATGGTAACAAAGAGAAATACTCCCTGTAACATAAATACTTGCAAAAAACTGCGCAGATAAAAATGCTTCCACTCGCTGCGCCATTGGGCATATCTGAAATCTTCTGGTTTACCATAGTTGCGCACATAAATGTGCCACGCAAGTCGCAGGCCCCACACTGTAACTAGTGAATTCACGATTAGCGCACGATCATTGCCTCCTGCTAAATAATAAGAAAGCCAGGCAAGAAACACGAAGCCCAATCCCCAGGCAACATCGGCTACATCATTGCTACTTTTTACAATGGCAATAGCATACCATATCGCCATATAAGCAAACAAGGCAAATGCTAGAATAAAATATGGGTTCATACTAGCCAACGCAATACAATAAAATAAGTAATAACCGATACACTGGCAGCAAGCAGACTACCCCAAAGCATATCTACGATCACTACCGTTAACGGCCAATTATTTAGGGTAGCAAGGTTGGTAAGGTCATACGTGGCATAGGTAATAAGCCCAAACAACGCCCCTGACCATAAAGCGTGAGTCCATTCTTTTTTCTCGAGCGCAGGTGAAATTACAAACACCACCAATCCCACTAAAAACAACAGATAAAATAGGATGGCAGCTGTCCAGTTTATATCGGGTTTCATCAAAAATCCAATTTGGTTTTTATAGAAATTACGGGCAATCACACCCAACCAAACCATGTCGATGGCGAAGAACACAGGAACAGCAATCGCGTAAACTTTAAAGAACATATCCGTACTATTTATTTCTTAACACCTAATTTATTCAATTGTTCGAGCGACTTGTATTGTTTAAAAAGGATCCGATAATTCGCTGATGCGGATTAATTTTTTATTTACAAATTCCTCCATGCCAAGTTCGGAAAGTTCTCTCCCATAACCTGAACGTTTAGTACCGCCAAAAGGTAAATCAGCCTGTGTCCATGTTGGGTGATTAATGAAAACCATGCCAGTATCAATCTGATCTGCAACTCGTTTCCCTCTTTCAATGTCTTGCGTGAATACAGAACCGCCCAGGCCATAAGGCGAATCATTCGCCAAATCAATTGCTTCCTGTTCATCTTTTACCCTGAAAAATGTAGCCACCGGGCCAAACAACTCTTCATAGTATACAGGATTATCCTTTTGCATATTGGTAATGATAGTTGGCTCCATAAAAGCACCTTCTCTCTTTACTCTTTTTCCTCCCAATAAAATAGTTGCACCTCCATCAGCAGCTTTCTGCACCTGCGCTGCTATTAGATCCGCTGCTGCTTCGCTGCTCATCGGGCCTAATTGCGTACGGGCATCCATAGGATCACCTACTATTAATTGAGAAAGTTTTGTTTTAAATTTTTCTAAAAATATATCCGCTACACTTTCCAGCACGATAAATCTTTTAGAAGCCACACAACATTGACCATTATTGTTTATCCTGCCTGTCACCGCCCATTCAACCGTTTTATCCATGTCGGCATCATCCAGTACAATAAATGCATCGCTTCCTCCTAGTTCCAATACCGATTTCTTTAAATGCTTACCCGCCTCAGAAGCTATACTGGCGCCTGCGGATTCGCTACCGGTAAGCGAAACTCCTTTTATTCTTGTATCAGCAACCAGTGCAGATGCACGAGTGCCGGATATAAGTAGGTTGGTGTATAAGCCTACTGGTGCTCCTGCTTCTTTAAATAGTTCCTGAATTGCAACACCACATTGAGGAACGATGGAAGCATGCTTTACCAAAATAGTATTACCAATCATTATATTGGGTGCAGCAAAACGCGCCACCTGGTAAAATGGGAAATTCCAAGGCTCTACGCCTAACAATACCCCTATAGGTGCATGCCTGATGAGTGCTTGGCCATGCGTTGGACTCAGTACTTTGTCAGCCAAAAAACGCTCAGCATTGCTGGCATAATAATCGAATATTTCAGCACTTAATTTTATTTCGCCCTCTGCATGTGCCAATAGTTTACCCATTTCTAATGTTATCATCTTCGCTAACATGTCTTTCTTCTCTCTTAGCAAACCAGCAACCTTATGCAATACAGCAGCTCTTAATTTGTAATCGGTCTTTTTCCATTGTTCATACGTGGCTAATGCATTTTCTATTGCTTCATTAACACTATCGTCGGTCATTGCCGAGAAAGATTCAATGACTTTATTTGTTGTGGGATTAACGGATTGGATAGTCATTTTATTTAATTTTATTAAAAGAAATTAAATCCTACTTTATTCTAAAATATATTGTTTAAAAAATAAAACCTTGCCTAAGCAAGGTTCAATTTTAACGATTGGATAGATTTAATCCTTTGGTAATAATACTTTGTCAATAACGTGGATTACTCCGTTTGATGCTTCAATGTCAGCAGCGGTAACTCTTGCGTTACCTACTGTTACCTCCCCGTCTTTTACCATTACGGTTAGCTTCCCACCTTCTACCGTAGTTAACTCTTGTCCGTCTTCCAAATCTGAAGCCTCCATTTTCCCACTTATAACGTGGTACGTCAAAATTTTAGCAAGCTTTTCTTTGTTTTCAGGTTTCAAAAGATTGTCCACATCTGATTGTATGGCAGCAAAAGCTGCATCCGTAGGTGCAAAAACCGTAAATGGTCCTTTGCCCTGCAACGTTTCTATCAAACCGGCAGCTTTTACTGCTGCAGCCAGTGTTTTAGCATCTGTTGTCGCAATAGCCACAATGTCTTTAGTCATTGTCATTTCCTTTTCCATGATTTATTTGATTTAAGCAGAGAATGAATTTTCCCTGCGTTGAAAAATTTAATTAATCCATAGTGAAAGCGTCACAAAATAGAAAGTGTACCATCATTTTTAACTATTTTATAATAGTTAAAAAACCAAAAACCAATAAAAGGGAATTGAATTAAATTCAATTCCCTTCCTGCAAACCCTATTAATAGCAAGGGAACGAAACAGTCTCTTATCGGTATTTGCTGACAGCATTTTTAATATTTTTACGTAGTGGTTTTCTCTTGTTTAACCAATTTATTGTAAACACCCATGATTAGAATTGGAGCTACCCATTGCCCAACAAATGATGCGGCCTTATCGTTTCCCATACATTTTATGGTTAACGAAAGTGCTGCTGCCCCCATAGCCGTAAATAAAAAAATATCTGAGGGCATTTTTACGGTTTGTTTTTCAATAGCCTTGGTTAGCATGTCTTCTTTTGTTGTTGAAAGTTCCATTTTTAGTATGTATTTATGAATTGAATTAAATATTGATTAAATAGTATTATGGCGTTATTGGATATACTTGATGGTTACTCTTTACTTTATTTCTCCATGCTTCCCATGCTCCTGTACTCCACAATACCAATACGATTAGAAGTGGTTGAAATGGCAATCGCAACCAAAGAAGTACATCAGAGTTTAAACCAAAAGCATAATTATGGTTCACCAATTGAGCAATATTGCCGGGAAAAACGGCAGCTAAAAATAAAGCCACTAGCCAGCCAACAGATACCCTATGTTTGGGTAAAAAAAGCAATGCACCACCTAATACTATTTCTACAACTCCTGATAAAAGGACAACCATATCCGGCTGCATAGGCAACCAATTCGGCACTTGGGCTAAAAACGCTGTTCGCTCAAAGCTAAGATGACTTACGCCAGTGAAAACAAGAAAGATGGCGAGCAGTATGCATAAAGTATTTTGCGTTTTTGTTAATTTCATTATTTCTTCATTTATGTTGCAAATATCTTCTTAGTAAACTGTTTATGTTAATAAATATATGTGTAATTTATTTTATAAATTGAAATTACCATGTTCACCTTCATCATATTCTTTGCCAGTTACTATTGCTTTTAGCATGTTAAACAATACCACCATTTTACTTGAACTGCTGTCCCAATAATCTACTTCTGTGGGAGTTACTTTAATAAGTATCATGTCAGGGTCGTCTACGCCAAGCGGAAACCATGCCTTCATGATGGAACTCCACAACTCTTTCTTTTTACGCTTGTCTTTTACTAAAATGGCTGTGCCGTGAATCATTAAATAGGTATTGCTGCTCTCGTTTGTAATAGCTATAGATACCTTTTTATTTTCTTGTATTTCATCTGCTTTATTTGATGATGTCTTTGTAAAAAACCACATAGCTCCATCTTCATCAATTTTATTTATTCCCATTGGCCTGCCCGTTATATCTTCGGTATTTTCTACCTTGGTAATGAGCATACAAATGCGAACATCTTTTACCATCTCCACTAACTTTTCTACATATTGATTATTTATTTCAATCATGTATATTTGATTTAAATTATTGGTAAAAGCATTATGTCGTAAAAGTATTTTTATTGAATAGGAAAATCGTTACACAATAAAAGGAAGAAGTTACATAATTCCCACTTTTTGACTGCACTTCTTAGAACAGCATTGTTTGTTTTGACAAAATGTTACGTGCGCCTAATAGCGGCAGGTTTTCTGTGTTGGCATAGTATCTCTTTTTATGTTGCATAGAATAGCAAGAAGGATTGTCCGAAATTTTGCAATTTTATTTTCTAACCGGTTAGTTTACGGTTAGGACTGTTCCATAGGGTGTTAGCTATCATCTGAGAAAATTAGGCAGTTGAGGAAATAGATCTAGGTCCGCCCACTTGGGAATGCCTTTGATTTGATAAGAAGAAGTTTGCGAATTGCAAGCATTTTTAAAGCTGTCTTGCCATAGAATCAAAGTCCAGATTGATATTAGGTTGTGAATAGAGTGGCAAATCCTAAGGGCGTAAATGCAGTGTTGTGCTTTCGCCCTGCTTCACTTAACTATTCTCAGGAATAGGCATTATTGGAATATGGTCGCGGACACACATAACTTTGCTTAAGAAGGGTCTTCGCCAATCTGTACGGATTGAAGTTTGGCCTTCAAGTCACTTGAGACAAAACAAAAGTCAATATAATGTGGCTTTTCATGTAGGTTTTTCCCTGACCAAAGTGTGTCAGTTGCTTTTGGTAGGTCGGCTTGAAATAGTATTTTAACCGGATGATCACATTCGACAATGATAATAATGTCCGGTATAGATAGCAGTATTAAGTTGGAAGAGGATTGTAGTATTTCTTTGCAGAATAAGCGTTGGTCATCCATCAATATGCTGAAGCTCTTGCCTGAAAGCGGCGGTTAATGTTTGTATTTTCTCAACCAAATGATCGAACTCCTCAAAGCTTAATGTCTGTTGTCCATCAGAAAATGCCTTCTCAGGTTCATAATGAATTTCTACAATGGCGCCATCGGCACCCGCGACGAGCGCCGCCAATGTGATTTTTTCGACATGCTTCCGTATGCCTATGCCATGTGAAGGGTCCGCAATCACGGGTAGGTGGCTTTTTTCCTTTAAAATGGGTATAGCGTTTATATCAAAGGTATTTCGATACGCACCTTCAAAAGTTCGGATCCCTCGCTCACAAAGCATAATTTTTTCATTTCCAGCCGAAAAAACATATTCTGCTGATTGTAATAATTCATCAATGCTACCAGAAATACCTCGCTTGATCAATACAGGCTTATCAATCCCTCCCAGGGCATCGAGCAGGTTAAAATTCTGCGTGTTTCTGGCGCCGACCTGAAATATATCCACATAATCACTCATGGCCTCAATCTGTGAAACTTGCATGACTTCGGAAATAATTTTAATACCATTGGCTTGGCAGATGCGATGAAACAATCGCAAGCCTTCAATACCTAAGCCGCGAAAAGCATATGGAGAACTTCGGGGCTTATACACGCCTCCACGCATAATTTTGACATTGCTCTTCACCAGCTGCTGCACGATTCTTTCAATCTGGCTTTCACTTTCAATAGAACAGGGTCCTGCCATCAGCGTAAAATCGCGTTCACCGATGATCACACCATCGCCCAGATCAATTTCTGTTGGGTTGACCTTCCATTTGCGGCTCACGAGTTTATAACCATCGGTCACTCGATGTACATCCTTGACACCCTGCATATTGCCAATCATCCGCAGATCAATTTCCTTATTCAAGACGACGACGAGGTAATCATTGGTCTGCGTTGTGATCTCCATTGGTTTTAGATGATGATCTGTCAACGTTTTGTCGATGGCATTCCGTTCTGCTGGAGTAATAGTTTTAGATAATTGAATGATCATGGCCTTATGTTTTGTACAAATTGATGAATGCTTTTCCCGGATGTTCCGCTTAAGGAAAGATGGCTGATAAATGCGCTTCCGATAATTGCACCACTACTAAACTTCGAAACATTCTCAAAACTGCTTTTATCATGAATACCAAATCCTGCGAGGATTGGATTTCTCAGTTTCATGCTTCGTATTCGTTGGAAATAGTCCATTTGCATGTCCAGATGCTTATTTGAGCCTGTGATGCTATTGGAAGAAACCATATAGATGAATCCAGTGGTGTTTTCATCAATCTCCCGAATACGATTTTCAGTAGTTTGGGGTGTGATCAGCAAAATATTGGAGAGGTTATATTTTCGACAATTCCCCTTCCATTGTGATTGATAATAGTCCAGCGGCATATCCGGAATAATGACACCATCGATTCCCACTTCGCTGCATTTTTCTATAAAAGCCTCTTCGCCATACTGCAACACAGGATTTAGATATCCCATCATGATCACTGGCATAGTCACCATTTTACGAAGTGGCTTTAATTGTTCAAAAAGAAGTGTAAGATTCATGCCGTTCGCAATTGCCTTCTGACTGCTCTGCTGTATGACAGGTCCATCAGCGAGCGGATCAGAAAATGGAAAACCAAGCTCTATCATGTCCACACCTGCCTCCGCTAAACGTTGGAGGATAGGTAGGGTATCCTCCAGCCGCGGAAAGCCGGCGGTGAAATAAATCGAAAGCACATTCTTGCGCTTGCGCTGAAATAATTCCTGAATCCGGTTTGTCATAATTCAAAATGCTTTTGATAGGTCATCATGTCTTTGTCCCCGCGCCCTGACAGATTAATAACGACCACGTCATCTTTTTTAAAAGTCATTTTGCGCAAATACGCCAGTGCATGAGCTGATTCAAGTGCGGGAATAATTCCATCCGTCCTCGATATGTGAAGGGCTGCTTCCAATGCCTCGTCATCCGTTACATTGACTATTTGAGCCTTTCCTGTATCGTGCAAATAGGAATGGACAGGTCCGATGCCCGGATAGTCCAATCCAGCTGAAATCGAATGTGGTTCTACAATCTGCCCATCATCTGTTTGAATGAGGTACGTTTTACTTCCGTGAATGATCCCCTTTCGTCCGAGCGAAATAGTGGCAGCCGTTCTGCCTGAATCTATTCCTTTGCCGCCGGCTTCCACACCAATTAATTTGGTTTTTCCATTACCAATAAAATGATAGAAAGCACCGATGGCATTGCTTCCTCCGCCCAGACAGGCAAGCACATAATCCGGATGTTCACGACCTGTCATTTCCTTAAGCTGAAATTTAATTTCTTCACTGATCACCGATTGAAATTTGGCCACCATATCCGGGTAAGGATGCGGACCAACGACCGACCCTATAATATAATACGTGTCCACCGGATCATTTATCCATTCACGGATGGCTTCGTTGGTCGCATCTTTCAGGGTCTTGCTGCCGCTTATAGCAGGTATGACTTTTGCTCCGATCATCCGCATGCGCTCTACGTTTGGTTTTTGGCGCTCCATATCAATTTCACCCATAAAAATGGTGCAATCCATTCCCATCAGCGCACAGGCTGTGGCCGTTGCTACACCATGCTGGCCGGCTCCCGTCTCCGCGATTATACGTTTTTTATGCAGTCGCCTGGCTAGTATGATCTGGCCGATAGCGTTATTGATTTTATGCGACCCAGTATGATTCAGATCCTCCCGTTTCAGATAGATATTTGCATGGAGTTCCGCTGACATGTTTTTTGAGAAAAATAGTGGAGTAGGCCTCCCGACATAATCTTTCAAAAGTGCCCTGAACTCCTGCTGAAAATCTGCAGAATGAATAATCGCTTTATACGCTTGCTGCAATTCATTTACATTCGGAAATAGCATTTCAGGAATAAAGGCTCCGCCATATTCGCCATAGTATCCTTTCTCGGTTGGATTAAATGTGTTCATGGTTTCTTATTTTTTGTATGATTGCTAAACTTACCTCTCTTTCTTTCCATCCGGGCTTTGACTCCAGCTTACTGTTTAGGTCTAAGCCCTGCAGCATGGGATGTTCTATCTGCAAGACCTCATCTATATTTTCTATGCCCAGCCCTCCGCTAAGGAAAAAGGGTGTTTCCAGGGTGTACTTCTCCAGATTTCTCCAGCTAAATGTTCTTCCACTTCCACCGAAGCCTGGTGTTTTTGTATCGAATAGAAAATAGCGGCAATAGGGCTCATAGCCTGCCAACACCTCAGGCTCAAACGTGTCGTCAACGTGTATTGCCTTGATAACAGGTATATTTTTCTCGTGGAATTGATGGCAAAGCTGAGCCGATTCATTCCCATGCAACTGTACTACATCCAATTCATACGCATCATATCTGCCCATGATATGCTCATACGACTCATTTACAAAAACACCAACTTTTTTTATCCCTTCCGGAACAAGATGCAACGCATCCCTTTGGAAATTTTCACCCACAAAACGCTTTGATTCCGGGTAAAATATAAAGCCCATAAGATCGGGTTGCAACATCGAGATAGCAGCAATATTCTCAAGGAATTTCATGCCGCAGATTTTGATTTTCAAGACGCTAATTTTTTAATAAGCTCCTTACACTTTTCTGCCGGATGACTGTTGCGCATGAAATATTCACCAATCAAAAAACCATCGAAGCCATGTTGCCTGAGCTGACGAATTATTTCCACGGAGTCAATTCCACTTTCAGCTATTTTGACTGTGGTATTCGGTAACAAGCCTGCGAGGCGGACGCTTTTGTCTATATTCATCTCCAGATTATCCAGGTTGCGGTTATTGATTCCTGTAAGGTCACTGTTGGCTGCAGCATTTTCTGCTATTTCATTTTCTGAGTGCGTTTCCAACAACACCTCCATGCTGAGTTCGTGGGCCAGGTCGATGAACTGCCTGATCAATGAAGGAGACAAAATTTTGGCAATCAGTAAAATCGCATCTGCGCCCATGGATTTAGATTGGATGATCTGGTATTCATCGATAATAAAATCTTTTCGCAGTATGGGACAGTAATTAAATTTCCTGGCCACTTGCAAATCATCCTTTCGGGCACCAAAAAAATGTTCGTCTGTGAGAACAGATAAAGCTGAAGCGCCAGCCTGCATATATCCCAATGTGACCTCTTCGGCGTTTGCATATTTGTTAATGTCGCCTTTAGACGGTGACTTGCGCTTGAACTCCGCGATGATGCCGCTACGAGCGGGATCACTGACATACGCTTTCATGGAAACGCAGCGGCTCTCAAAGAAGATGCTTTTCTCCAGTAGCTTGATGGGAAACAGCGATTTAAGTTCATCTACTTCCTTTCGTTTGTGATTTAGGATTGTTTCCAGTAGGTTCATTGCATTTCTTTTAGATTTGTAAATGTCTTTCCTGCTTTCCCGCCCAGCAGAGAATCTCTGGCTTTTTCCAAACTTTCCTGCAACGAATAAGATGGATAGTACGTCTGAATTGCAACCGTGGCATTCGCAAGCACTACATGGTTTTGAGTGGGCGAACCTTTTCCTTCGAGAATGGTCATAAAAATTTCTGCTGCTTCAGTTATTGTGTCTCCGCCATGTAGGTCTTTTTCTACTATAGCAGGAAAGCCGAAATGATGGGCACTGATCATTTGTTCTCCATCATTGCTGATCAATTTACACCCGGCGGTCAGCGTAATTTCATCAAATCCATCAAGGGCATGGACCACAGCATATCGGACATCTTCTTCCTGAAATAAATACTGATACATGCGGGCGAGCTCTAGACTGAATACACCAACCATTTGTACGCGGGGCTGACACGGATTAACCAATGGTCCCAGCATATTGAAAAAAGTCTTGATGCCCAATTCTTTGCGTACCGGGGCTACGTGACGCATGGCCGGATGAAATAATGGGGCGTGCAAAAAGCAAATATTCGTCTCCTTCAATTGTGCTTTGATGCTGGCTTCATCCCTTTGAAATCGAATACCCAGTTGTTCCATTACATTGGAAGAGCCCGAAACGGAAGAGACACCATAATTCCCGTGCTTGGCCACAGGTATCCCCGCTCCGGCTATCACAAAAGAGGTCAGGGTGGAAATGTTAAACGTGTTTTTCCCGTCTCCTCCAGTACCACATACATCCATGGGGTTGAAAGCCGACAAATCAATTTTGTGGCAAAGGCTTAACAAACCTTGACGAAAACCCCGCAATTCTCGCAGGGTAATATGGCGCATGATGTAGGCGGTCAGAAATGAAGCAATCTGTGCATGATTGTATTTGCCTAACGCGATATCCACTATAACATTCTTTGCTTCATCTGTTGTCAGTGTTTTTTGCCGGTATAAATTTTCTAAAATTTCTTTCATGGCCTAATGCTTTAACCAGTTTTCGATTATTATCCTTCCATACGCAGTCAGCACCGATTCGGGATGAAATTGTATACCCCTTACATCAAATGTTTTATGCCGGATGGCCATGATGTTTCCAGCAATATCTTTTGCTATTATTTCTAAATCCTCCGGAATATCATGGCTGACCACCCATGAATGATAATGTCCGATATTGAAGGCGAGTGGTGTGTTTGAAAATAAATAATCTTCTTTCAAAATTGAAATTGCAGATGACACTCCATGCAGGGGTTCTGCCAGGTTGATCAAGCTGCCACCAAAATTTTCAGCAATGGCCTGGTGGCCCAAACACACACCTAGTATGCTTTTAGTCGAGCAAGTTTTCGCTATTACATCCTGTAGTAATCCGGCTTCATTTGGAATGCCTGGTCCTGGCGATAACAGGATTTTGTGGTACTGGTTTAATCCGCTCAAATCCACTTTGTCGTTCCTGACGACCTCGATATCGTCAACACCAAGTTGGTACATCATATGCACCAGGTTAAACACAAACGAATCGTAATTATCGATGACAAGTATTTTCATCTTGTTATAATTGTTTTGCAAGTTGAATAGCCTGTCGCAGGGCTGATAATTTATGATCCACTTCGTGCAACTCACTTTCCGGGTCCGATTTGGAGACGATGCCACAGCCTGCCTGGTACGTAAGCGTATTGTTCCTACTGACAAAGGAACGGATGAAGATGGCATGATTAAATGAACCATCCAGTCCAATATAACCTATAGCGCCACCATAAAATCCCCGGCTATCTGGTTCGTTTTCATCAATGATTTGCATGGCCCTGTGCTTAGGAGCTCCTGACAACGTGCCCGCTGGAAATGTATCGCCGAATATCCTGATTGGATTGTAATGCTCTTCAAGCTCAGCGCTCACCTTTGAAACCAAATGAATGACATGTGAATAGAATTCGGTCTGCTTAAAACTATCGACGGATACTTTTTTACTATTCTGACTTAAGTCATTTCGGGCCAAATCTACTAACATGATATGTTCTGCATTTTCTTTTGGATCGCAGCTAAGGGCAAGGGCTAATGCTTCATCGTCTTTTAAGTGACCAGTCCGCTTAAAGGTTCCTGCAATGGGATTAATCATCGCTTTGTGATCACTAATGGTGAGTTGAGCTTCGGGCGAGGAGCCGAATATTTTAAAGTTTGTATAATCAAAATAAAACAGGTATGGAGAAGGGTTAATCGAACGTAAGGCACGATACACATTAAATTCATCCCCAATGAAAGCCTGCTGAAATCTTCTTGACATGACCACCTGGAAAACATCACCCCGAAAGCAGTGAGCTTTTCCCTTTACTATTTTTTCTAAAAAAGCCGAATCCGAAAAATTAGAAGATTCTTCTCCTTTGGTAGCAAATGGAAATTGCGATACGGCTCTGTTGGCGATGAGATCACTTAAGTAGGATAGGCCTGATTCCTCTCCATACTGCAGGTGCTCTATCAAATACAATTCACTATTGAAATGATTAAATACAATTATATACTTGTATACATGGTACTGAATCAACGGTAGATCAACAGACTGATTTTTGAACTCAATATCTTCAAACAATGGAATAGCATCGTAAGCCGTGTAGCCAAACAAACCATGGGTGACAAAACCAAGGTTCAAATTCTTCATTTGAAAGGTATTTGAAAATGCATACAGCTTGTCCGCAATTTCAATATCTCCGGTTGTATGGGTTTCTTTACTTCTATCGGGCCACTCGATCTCTATCGTCATGCCATCAGCAATAAACGAAGCAATAGAATCTAAACAGATATAAGAAAAGCTGTTCTCCCTGCTTTTGTAATCTGAGCTCTCCAGCAAAATGCTATTGGGATATTTGTCCCTCAACTTCAGATACATTTCTACCGGAGTATGCGTATCACTAAGCGTTTTGACGATATTGGATGTAAAATGGAACTTCATTTTTGATGATTTCTTTTGCTTAAAGGCATAAAAAAAGCCCGCTGGATACAGCGGGCTTTAAAATATCTTAATGAATATAACGGAAGCTACCTACTGGATCCTATGCGGGATTCAACAAGCCACCAACATGCGTTATGTAGAAGTACTGATTTCATTCTGTGCAAATATATGGGAAATTCGGATCAAACCAATTTTTTTTTGCCATCTAAAATCCACCCCCACTGAAACCAGTTGTAAAGACATGCTATTTTGCTTAAATATCCCTTGTTTTTCGACATTGCGGCCACTGCTATTAGTATCATTACGGAGAGCAACTTCAGCATTCCATTTTTCAATTAACAGTTGCCAATGTTTATAGTGCTTACTTGACACTTTTTTTATCGCTTACACTTATCGATTTGCAGCATCGCCGTTTTTACATGGTCAAGAGTATAAATAATGCTCATCAGTTTTAAGTTAGCTGTAACCCAAAGGATGCTACACAATGTTTTCGGGCTTTGCGTTAGGACAGGATTCGGAGGAGAAAACGATTAATATGCACGCTACTTGAATAGAAGCACAAATCTTCAAGTTTGCACTTCATGCCGCCTGATGCAATAGTCCTGAATACGTTCTCAGCGTATAAGATAATAAACCCATTCCCAAAGTAGAATATTCACTTTTACTCCCTTTGAGATAGGTTAAAGAAATATCATTTTTTAGATAATCTTCAAGTTTCTGGTCATCATAATTTTTGTAGGGGTCTGCTTGATTGAAGATGGCTGCAAAACGCATGTTGGCTGGAAGCCTTGGCAGTCCAGAAGTATGATTAGCTAATTCTACGTATGTAAACTCTAAATTTTCATTAAATGGGAAGTCAAAAATGGGGTTTGGAGCAAAAAAGCAAGTAGTAACAATCTAGGCTAAGCAGGTAGTTTCGCAAATTGAAAATTTGTGGACGTGAAAGCGTAGATTCAATCTACGCTTAACAAGTACAATCTGCGTTTAGCAGAGGTCGCGGTAAATTTTAAATTGATAAACCCACCTCCGTTATAGCGACGGACGGGCAGGTAGTTAAAAAGCCCGAACTGCGCGCACATAGCCTCCGAAGTATTTATAGCCGTAGCCGTACTGGTAGCCATCAAAGAAGAGCTGGCGCCTGGCGTAGTTGGCATCGAACTCGCTGGAACTCCAATAGCCGTTATTCGTAAAACCACCAATGGCAACTTTATTTAAATAAAGTTTATTCAATTCGTCTTTACTCGGTAAGTACCAATCACTATAGCCCCCCAATTCCAAATCATAACAGATGCGGGCAGCTATTCCGTCTTGGCTACATCCAGTTACAATATCTATGGTATTTTGATTCCCTGTTCCAAGAGCCATTCCTTTGGCTCCCAGCATATCTTCTTGATAACAACCCCATTTTGCTCCTGTGCTTTGGTCGCTTACGGCGGCAATAAGACCATGAACCTGTCCTGAAATATAGCCCGGATCGCCAGTCTGAAAGATATAAGCAACCTTTCCTCCGCCATAACTATCACCAATAGCCAAAGCTGGGGCTTCCGAACCCCCAATCATATTTCTCCAATCTATACCACTATAGACTTCTATTTCCACTCCACCACAATAAATGTAATAAATCATAAGACCCAGGGCTGGTGACAAAATCGCAATGCGCTGTGCGTTCGCCATCCGAGGTGGAAGGAATCCTTGTGATGTGGATGTTACATCCAATGCCGCAGACGTGGAAGGAGTCATAGTGACAATCCCTACCTCAGCAAGGCCAGCGAATTGAAAGGTAAATAGAATAGGAATAATGCTTAACTGTTTCATTTTATAACCTGCTTTAAAATGTGTTTTCTGTATGCTAACTATTTTTGACCAACGTCCGGTTCCTTCTGACGGCAGGCTTCATATCTGACCATCCGTTTCTTTGGATATATCTTTCAAATTTACAATATCATTTTCAATATGGCTGACCCAGTTGTCAGAAGGCCCATGTTAAAGGCGTGTGGCAGCATGACCTGGAACCGAGACGGGATATCCATTATCGCAAATTAAAAATTTGCGTACGTGAAAGCGCAGATACAATCTACGCTTAGCAGGCAAATTCATTATCGCAAATAAAAAATTTGCATACGCGAAAGCGTAGATACAATCTACGCTTAGCAGGTTGTCTACTGTCGATTGTCAAAAGTCAACTATCCATCGACAATTACTAGCTGTCCAATGGATTTTCAATTTTCAACTGCTGACTGTCGACTGCGGACTAATAACTGCTCACTTTTCATGCTTCGACTGCGCTTAGCACATCGCTTTTCGATTTTCACTTATCACTTACTACTCCTATCCCTGTATATCCT
>Ga0163146_10001597_pt1 | contig 32314 bp, 33 predicted proteins | sample OliLakLV19MP7G1_FD_148648 | JGI IMG/M metagenome (GOLD analysis project Ga0163146, IMG submission 148648) | Freshwater microbial mat bacterial communities from Lake Vanda, McMurdo Dry Valleys, Antarctica - Oligotrophic Lake LV.19.MP7.G1 | ecosystem: Environmental > Aquatic > Freshwater > Lake >...
ATATTCTCGGCACGCTTCGTCGGTTGCGAACTTGCGACGAAACTCGCGCATGTCCTTCGGATACTCTGGCCGGCCCATGCCGGGATACTGTCAAAACCGCTTACCGGAGTCAACCAGGTAAGCATTTAGCGCCGAATAGCACGAGATGCGAGACCTCCACCAGCCTGGCTTCCGTCAGCACCTCGTCATGGTCCATCACTTTCAAGCAATCGCCATTCTTCCCCACGCGCACGCCAGGTTGCTGGACATACAGGGGCAAGGCATCGTTTCGACCGGGCAACAACCGTCGAACCACCGAGGCGGCCTGCTCGTCATCCGTATGATCATGGCGCAACCACCCGATCTCATCCGGAAGACAAATGCGGACGAGAGAACAACGTGGGCACTTCGGACTATCCACCAGCGGAGGCGGCAGCACACCGCCTCGCGCCATCCGTCGCATCTCAGCGATGAGTTCCAGTGTACGTTCGATCAACTCCTGATCGAACGTGACCACCACCCGCTCCCGCGATCCCACAAAGTAGAGAAAACCGCCATCGCACTCATAGCCATTCTCTCTCAAGATAAGTCCTTGCGCACAGACCTGCACCCGCTCCGGCTCCCACGCGCCCTTGTCCATATGCGGCCGCTTGCCGCGCTTATAGTCCACCGGCGCAACACAGTTGCCCACGCCTTCCACCAGATCGACCTTGGCCGTCAGTCCCAATCGCTCCGTCGACAACCAGACGGAGCGTTGATGAATGACCGTGTCTTCCTCCGGCGTCACCTCGTCTGCTGCTGGCTGCCGCTTGGGACTCTCATCCACCCGGCGATGGTGGAACCGCCCCTCTACCGTATCGGCGCTGTCGGCGAATTCACTTTGCACCCATTCCAGATGGGCCAAGCGGGGACAGTAGGCAAACTCGTTCAGCATTCGTACAGGAAGCAGCGGCTCCTCCGCCACCGAGAGAGGCGTCTCACCAATTTCGAGACTCATAACACCCTCCTTTCGCTATGCAGTTGTCAAAGAACGGGGCCTGACCGGCCGATACCTCATCTGTTATGCGTGTTCATCCGGCACCAGGCCGAAGTGGCAGACATGCTCATTCCAATCGCTCATCTGGGAATACCGTCGTGATCAACAACCGGGACTCGGACAATTCGCGCCGAATGTCCTCGGTTTGCAACCCTTCGGCCCCAACGCTCGGATAGCGATCTCCGATGTAAAACCCGGACACCCGTTCACAGACGGGACGCAAAGCAGCCACATGCGGCGCGAAGGCCGCCGCTTCATCGAGCAAACTTTGCAGCGTGTGCACATTTTTGAGCTTCCATCCATGCGTGAGCAAGAACGCTTTCAGATATTTCTCTATCGCTTGCTGCAAAAAGAACCCGGCTCCGTCGGCATCGCCATCCTTGAGCAGCACGTGGAGACGGTGCCAATCTCGGCGAGCAACCTTCACCCAATCCTCGGCATAGGGAGAATCTGCTCGGTCCGTCACAAGTCCACCCCGGTCTCAACGATCTCCTGGATGAATTGATCACCACGAGCTAAACGGACCGAGAGCTCTTCAGGCGTCACGACGATCGGAGCCAGCGGCAATCCCAAGCTGATGTCTCTGACCACGGCCAGCGCCGACCCCATCCGCTCGTAAAAACGTTCCGTCGTCGGCGCCACCACCAAGAGATCGATATCGCTGTGCTCAGTCGGCGTCCCGCGCGCCACTGATCCGTACAGGAGCACCCGCTCGGCTCCATAGCGATCCCGCAACCGGTCCGCAATCGCCTTCAAGGCTGCCTGCGTCACCATGCCCGAAGTCATTGTTCCCATTTCACCGTCTCCTTTCGGTCTATACCCCTTGCTCACGGCACGAACAGTCCAAGGCATGATTTCGGCCACATCATCTCACGCCTCACACTCACACTTCACGATGTTCGCCTCACCCCATACGCCTTGCCCCTCACTGACTATCCATCGGCACAAACTGGCCGAGGCCGAAGTGGCAGCCGTAGCCGAGGGCGATAGGGCCTCGAACAGACTGTCCGAAGCGCAATTCGAGCAAACGCCCGCGTGTGTCGGGTTGCACGAGACCATTCTTGCGGCGGAAGCGATGGAATTGCAATGAGCGTAAGGCGCGGCCACCGCATTCGTGTTTTACACTGCCTTGACGCGTTTCAATCCTCGCCCGTCCCGAAGGACGGGCGCTACACCACTCCTTGGCTAGGGGGTCGTCCATCGTAAGGTTTCAATCCTCGCCCGTCCCGAAGGACGGGCGCTACCGCGTTTGGCCAGGACGTTTGACTAAATACAGGTGTTTCAATCCTCGCCCGTCCCGAAGGACGGGCGCTACACGGCGCGGCGTCGGCTTTGCGGTGAGTACGACGGTTTCAATCCTCGCCCGTCCCGAAGGACGGGCGCTACCGCCGAGGCCGAGCGCCTGGGCCTGGTGATGTCCACGTTTCAATCCTCGCCCGTCCCGAAGGACGGGCGCTACCATGAACAGCGACATGACAGACATCGGTGCATTAGTTTCAATCCTCGCCCGTCCCGAAGGACGGGCGCTACGGCATACCAACCCTGTAGACGGCAAGCCACGACTGTTTCAATCCTCGCCCGTCCCGAAGGACGGGCGCTACCGCTCATCACGATCGAATCGGCATGCACCAACATGTTTCAATCCTCGCCCGTCCCGAAGGACGGGCGCTACCATTCTGGCGCTGTTCCAGGCGGACGCCAGGTGCTGTTTCAATCCTCGCCCGTCCCGAAGGACGGGCGCTACCCTATCGACGCCTGGGTATTCCGGCGCAATTGGTGTTTCAATCCTCGCCCGTCCCGAAGGACGGGCGCTACAACGCTTTGCGATTGAATACAATTGGGAGCGCTTGTTTCAATCCTCGCCCGTCCCGAAGGACGGGCGCTACGAGCACCGGCGATCTGCAAGACTACGCTGTGATCGTTTCAATCCTCGCCCGTCCCGAAGGACGGGCGCTACAGGAGTGACGGTGGATTGGTACGGGTTGCCATTTGTTTCAATCCTCGCCCGTCCCGAAGGACGGGCGCTACGATGTTATTTGGCTGATTGAAAAGGCATTGCTATCGTTTCAATCCTCGCCCGTCCCGAAGGACGGGCGCTACCCGCTCGCCCCTGTAATCGTGATCGTAATAACGGAGTTTCAATCCTCGCCCGTCCCGAAGGACGGGCGCTACGGTAGGTTAACAGAGGGAGGGCGTTACCATGGTTGTTTCAATCCTCGCCCGTCCCGAAGGACGGGCGCTACCACTAGCTTGAGGCTAGTGAGCCCTGGCTAGGCTAGTTTCAATCCTCGCCCGTCCCGAAGGACGGGCGCTACTGGTTGACAAGTTCAAAACAAAACGCGGAGACTTGTTTCAATCCTCGCCCGTCCCGAAGGACGGGCGCTACCGATAATGATGGTCCTCGTCAGGCGTCGAGACAGTGTTTCAATCCTCGCCCGTCCCGAAGGACGGGCGCTACGAGAGGGAGTCGGGTCTCCCCTTGCGGTACACCCCGTTTCAATCCTCGCCCGTCCCGAAGGACGGGCGCTACCTTATTCAACAGCGTGAGACGTTGCGCGAGAGGCTGGTTTCAATCCTCGCCCGTCCCGAAGGACGGGCGCTACACCGAACAGATCGCCGATCGCGGGGACATCGTAGTGTTTCAATCCTCGCCCGTCCCGAAGGACGGGCGCTACAGGTCTGCGCGGCCTTCTGTGCTCTGTGTACCAGGTTTCAATCCTCGCCCGTCCCGAAGGACGGGCGCTACGTTGCGTACGCCTCAATGAGTGCGTCGACTGATCTGTTTCAATCCTCGCCCGTCCCGAAGGACGGGCGCTACCTCCCCAGCATGCATCTGCCATTACACGTACAGCGTTTCAATCCTCGCCCGTCCCGAAGGACGGGCGCTACATCGATGCCGCTTGCAAATCCGCCCTCCGTGACCGTTTCAATCCTCGCCCGTCCCGAAGGACGGGCGCTACTATGAAACTCTTACCGATGTCTCAAGGCTATGAGTTTCAATCCTCGCCCGTCCCGAAGGACGGGCGCTACCTGTATCCACGTAGGGAAAGAATCGACCATGTCTGTTTCAATCCTCGCCCGTCCCGAAGGACGGGCGCTACCAATATCCAGCACTTGTCCGGCGATCACATTGACTGTTTCAATCCTCGCCCGTCCCGAAGGACGGGCGCTACCTACCGATGCCAGTGGGCCTCTTTGGCGTCAGGTCGGTGTTTCAATCCTCGCCCGTCCCGAAGGACGGGCGCTACATGGACCCTGTCCCGCCCACATCGATATCCGTTCCGTTTCAATCCTCGCCCGTCCCGAAGGACGGGCGCTACATCTAAGATTGGGGTGACCACACCTGGTACGGGAGCGTTTCAATCCTCGCCCGTCCCGAAGGACGGGCGCTACAAAGGAGCGTGTGATGGCAGGGGACGATAGCGAGGTGTTTCAATCCTCGCCCGTCCCGAAGGACGGGCGCTACGTGATTAATTGTCTCTTCCCACGCCGCTTTCGAAGTTTCAATCCTCGCCCGTCCCGAAGGACGGGCGCTACCTGATGAAGGCCGGTGAACCGGTCGTAGTGATGCCAGTTTCAATCCTCGCCCGTCCCGAAGGACGGGCGCTACCAGGGACGGCGGGGCAAGCGTTCTTTGGGATAATGTTTCAATCCTCGCCCGTCCCGAAGGACGGGCGCTACCATGATCGCAGGGGGTGTGCTGTCGGCATCAAATGTTTCAATCCTCGCCCGTCCCGAAGGACGGGCGCTACCGTATAGCTGGGATAACCAATTCATTTCAGGACTGTTTCAATCCTCGCCCGTCCCGAAGGACGGGCGCTACGATGCGCCTGGCGCGGCTGTGTTTAATTTGTATCGTTTCAATCCTCGCCCGTCCCGAAGGACGGGCGCTACGCCGAACAGATCGCCGATCGCGGGGACATCGTCGTGTTTCAATCCTCGCCCGTCCCGAAGGACGGGCGCTACACGAGATAGACGAGCAGGAAGCGAACAAACAAGGAGTTTCAATCCTCGCCCGTCCCGAAGGACGGGCGCTACCGATATCGATATCGGTGAGGGCAAGATTGGCCAAGAGTTTCAATCCTCGCCCGTCCCGAAGGACGGGCGCTACCACTGCAGCGTTCGCCATGACCGTGCAAGCGGGGAAGTTTCAATCCTCGCCCGTCCCGAAGGACGGGCGCTACGACCTCTCGCACTCCGCCGCTCTCGCGGTCAAAGAGTTTCAATCCTCGCCCGTCCCGAAGGACGGGCGCTACATATGGTCTTCAGGGCGTACGTCGCCGTCAACGAGTTTCAATCCTCGCCCGTCCCGAAGGACGGGCGCTACCAAGACCAGTCCGAATTCAGCAGATTTTCTCATAGTTTCAATCCTCGCCCGTCCCGAAGGACGGGCGCTACATCGCCGGGCTGTTTTTTGAACGGTTTATTGATATGTTTCAATCCTCGCCCGTCCCGAAGGACGGGCGCTACTTCGCATGACGCCACATCGTGTCGTGATTGGTGATGTTTCAATCCTCGCCCGTCCCGAAGGACGGGCGCTACCGATGCCAGTGGGCCTCTTTGGCGTCCGGTCCGTGTTTCAATCCTCGCCCGTCCCGAAGGACGGGCGCTACGCCTCGCCGGCAGGCCCTCCAACTCCAGTAGAGAGTTTCAATCCTCGCCCGTCCCGAAGGACGGGCGCTACGATCGGGCCCAACCGAACACTACCGGCGATAATCAGTTTCAATCCTCGCCCGTCCCGAAGGACGGGCGCTACCTCAGGGGCCTACACCGCGCCGGGCTCGGTGGATTGGTTTCAATCCTCGCCCGTCCCGAAGGACGGGCGCTACCAGCCGACCATGACGCAACCCCATTCGCCGTCGTGTTTCAATCCTCGCCCGTCCCGAAGGACGGGCGCTACTTCGCATGACGCCACATCGTGTCGTGATTGGTGATGTTTCAATCCTCGCCCGTCCCGAAGGACGGGCGCTACCTGATGAAGGCCGGTGAGCCGGTCGTGGCGATGCCAGTTTCAATCCTCGCCCGTCCCGAAGGACGGGCGCTACCGAGCAGCAAAGAGATTGTGGCAGCAGTGGACTGGTTTCAATCCTCGCCCGTCCCGAAGGACGGGCGCTACTGCCGATGGATTCGGCGTGGCCTCGTTGGCGTCAGAGTTTCAATCCTCGCCCGTCCCGAAGGACGGGCGCTACACCAAAGCATCCAGCAATAGTACACCGGCACAATGTTTCAATCCTCGCCCGTCCCGAAGGACGGGCGCTACTCGATCATCCAAACGCCTCCAGCACGTCCATGGGGTTTCAATCCTCGCCCGTCCCGAAGGACGGGCGCTACCTCAGGGTCCTACACCGAGCCCGGCGCGGTGGATTGGTTTCAATCCTCGCCCGTCCCGAAGGACGGGCGCTACCACGTCTCCAGCCGTGACAGTCAGGGAGCTCATGTTTCAATCCTCGCCCGTCCCGAAGGACGGGCGCTACAGGGAGATTTGTGCCTGCACGACCAGCGTCTCTTTGTTTCAATCCTCGCCCGTCCCGAAGGACGGGCGCTACGCCTAGCGCGCTCCACTGCATACACTCGAAACTTCTGTTTCAATCCTCGCCCGTCCCGAAGGACGGGCGCTACCACGCCGTACTCCGCTTTATAGGCCCAATAATTCGGTTTCAATCCTCGCCCGTCCCGAAGGACGGGCGCTACCTGTATCCACGTAGGGAAAAAATCGACCATGCCTGTTTCAATCCTCGCCCGTCCCGAAGGACGGGCGCTACACCAAGGCTTGAAACTCCCCGCACTCAGGGCACGGGTTTCAATCCTCGCCCGTCCCGAAGGACGGGCGCTACTCGTCGGATCGACGATGGGGCCGGGGTCCAGCATGTTTCAATCCTCGCCCGTCCCGAAGGACGGGCGCTACGCACGTCTCCAGCCGTGACAGTCAGGGAGCTCATGTTTCAATCCTCGCCCGTCCCGAAGGACGGGCGCTACGTCGCGCCGGTGCCTTTGCCCACCACATCGAGACTGTTTCAATCCTCGCCCGTCCCGAAGGACGGGCGCTACCGCACTACCTCACCAGGGCCTGAAATCAATTGTTTCGGCCCTGGTTTTCGCGAACCTGTCGAACATTCATCCCGATGCACTGGCATCAACATGGGTGGACTCATCCAAGTGATTGAGAAATAAGCCCGGCAGGATCAGCGCGATCCTCCCAGGAAAAGAACATCGCGAGAGGTTCGCGCATCACAAGATCAACGGCTCCTCAAAGTTGACCGTCTCATCCAGCCCATACACCTGCGCATATTTATCCTTTGGCTCCATCAATCGATACACGCGGAGACTATCTTCGGTCTTCTCGATAATGTCCAGCAGCCGTCTGATCACCTCCTCAAATTGCGCCTCGTTGACCGAACATTCAAATACCGACTTCTGCACCCGTTGCCCAAAATCCTGACAAGTTTGCGCGACCTTCCGAAGCCTTCGTCGGCCATCGGCGGTCTCGGTCGACACATCGTAACTGATCAGCACGTTCACAGCATTTCCTATCGGTACAAGAACGGCGGGTACTGTTCTAGATCGCCGCGCAGCACTCGTGCCAGCAACCGCGCTTGCACGTGCGGCACCAGGCCTAACGGCATCTTCTGCTCAAGCACCGGATGGGTGATTTCCTCCTGCTTGCGTTTTTGATAAGCGATGATCACTTCTTTCCGAGTGGCATCATCCATCTGCACCGCTCCACCCGAGCGTTGAGTGAAACCTTGCGCACTCACCTGCCGGCGGTTGATCAGCGTCAGCACGAGCCGATCGGCCAAGACGCTGCGCAACTCTTCCATGAGATCCAAGGCCAACGCCGCTCGGCCCGGTCGCAGTGCGTGAAGGAATCCCATCTGCGGATCGAGCCCCACTCCTTCTGCTGCTGCCACGCAATCGTTCATCACCAGGGCATAGAGAAACGACATCAGCGCATTAATCGGATCAGTTGGAGGGCGGCGGTTACGCCCGTCGAATTTGAAGGTCTCTCGATCCTCACGCACCATCCGATCGAAGGTCGAAAAATAGTTTCGAGCGGATTCCCCTTCGATGCCGCGCAACGATTCAAGATTCTCGCACTGAGGCAACCGGGTCACTGCGTTGCCGAGCATATCAGCTGTCGTCCTCAAGGCATCGGCGTCCAACGAATCGCTCGATTCTCGTGCGCCGCGCAACACAATTTGCCGGGAGTTCTGAATTTTCCCCGCGACCATATTGCGTGCGATGGATAACGTACGCACCGGATCGCGCATGGCCTCATGCTGCGCGCAACGGAGCAACACATTGCCACTCACCGGCCCTTCTATGCGCGCCTTGAACCGTCCGTTGCGGTCGAGGAGTACAACGAAGCGCCCGTCTTCCGCGCAACGGTGCATCGCCGCCGGACTCAGCATGACATCGCCGAAGCAGACCACCCCGCCGATGTGGTGAAAGGGAATCTTGAGTTTCGTCTCCTTCTCGACTTCGACTCGCAGGGTCTCATGATCGGCCCGTAGATACGCGCCCTCGGTCGTGATGTAGAGCGTATTCAGCAATTGATGCATGGCCACCTCATGGGTGAATGGTAAAGAGGTCGCGAACAATTGCCGAGGCCCGTTCGCCTTCATCGATGACGGCGGGCATGCACGACTCTTGAAGGGAACAGTGCGTACAACGCCGATCATTGACCGGGGGCGGAAGCCGCGTGCTCGTCAGCATGGTGCGAATGGCTTGCGTCACTTCGACCACCCGCGCACGAAGCTCGGGCGTCAATTCGACTTCCCGGCGCTTGCGTGAGCTATGATGATAGATCGCGCCGCGCGGCACAGCCTTGCCCGTCATCTCCTCCAGGCACAGCGCCTGCGCACAGAGTTGCAGGTCGTCATTATCAAATTGCCGATTCGGTCCAGACTTATATTCAACCGGATACGGGGTCTCCCCGTGGAATTCCACCACATCGGCTTTACCAATGAGCCCCAATCGTTTGGACCATAACGGCAGTGCCCGTTCTATCCGTATCCCATCCTCCCACCCACTTTCATCAGGCTGATCTGTCCGCTCATGCAGATGACGCCCGCGTAGTGTATATAGATTCTCGTCATAAGTTTGCTCAACGTGAATCAATGCACATCGCCTTGGGCAATAGGCGTAGTGGTTCAGTGCGGAAATGGGAATAGTTGTCTCATCCATGCTAAATCACCGTTGGCTTACCACTTACAAATTCGATATCGGGAAGTAGTCCTGCCATGTAGCCAAGAAAACTGTCGTACGGCAACGCCCATCCGTAAACGCACGGGAATCTGGTGAATTCCTCCAGACGGAGATCTTCGGCTCGCCATCCCCAGATTTGAACACTATGTTTTTGCAGTTCACCCCTGCCACACCATTTTCCTTGCCGCAACTGTTCTTGTAGCTTGTTTGCAACCACGACGGTCACTGTGTTGTTATCTATCACTTTGAACAGCTCTCCTACCTTCGGAAAGTCGGCATTCTCGGCATTGCTGGTACTCTCGGCACGTAAAAGCTCATCACTTATCGAATTATCCCAGCGAATCTCCCGCTTGAGCGCTTCCTTACAGAACTCCGGGGCGACGTTACCTTCTTGGAATAGCTCCCCAAGCACACGGGCAGCCGTTTTTAACTTTGGATGCAGACGAAGCAGTGCGCCGGGAATGATCTGAAAATCCCAGACCTCAGCGCCGTCCCGCTCCTGCCCTCGATTGACTCGCCCTCCAAGCTGTATGAGATTCATCAAGCCCGCTCGCTCACGAAAGCCGATTTGAAACGATAAATCCACTCCGGCCTCCACGCATGAAGTCGCGACCAATGTCCAGTTGGGGTCGGAGCTACTGATGAGGCGGTGTCTGACATGGTTCAAGGTAATGTCGCGGTCGGCTGGCGTCAGAGCCGTGGAGAGGTGCTCGACCCTCGCGCAGCCGTAATGCTTCGCCATTTCTCTGGCGACAACAGCAGCCGATTGAACCGTGTTCATTACGACTAATCGTGGTCCCTCATGTTGGCCGACCCATTTCACCAGACCATCTAAATCCAAGGGCTCGGATTTGGTCCTGTAGATCACACGCTCTTGCTCCCGGTCAATCGCCTGTGCCCGTGGGGCATGAGTAACCAGTTCCGGTAATACCGGTGTACTGGGTTGCTGCGAATTCGTCTGCGGGTGAAAGTCGGGTAACTCCCAGAATCGGGTAAGCGACCCGGAGGCAAAAACAAAATGGCATCCCCAGTGCTCAGATAACTCGTTCAGCCACAGCCATGCTTGTGGCCACAAAGGTGCAGGTAATGCCGCATGCGCTTCGTCGAGAAAGACCGCCGATCCAGGCAAACGATGCAGCTTGCGCAGGTCGGCAGGCATATTTGAAGCAAGAGTCTCGAAAAACTGAACGGCAGTGGTCACGACGATGGGGGCATGCCACAACATAGTAAACCGACGGCTTTCGGGCGTGGCATAATCAGTCTTGTGGTGGTGTTCGGCAACGATCTTTTCCGGGCTCTCGCCTGCCAACACCAACGCTTTGCGGTAGACCTCCACGGCTTGGGTAATGATGTTGGTATAGGGAAGCACAACGAATATCCGGCGAAGATTTTTATCGCAGGCAGCCCTCAGCAGATGCGCCATTACCGCCGTGGTCTTTCCGGAACCTACCGGCGCGTCGCATGCATAAAGATTCGGGCGCGTGTTCGCACCTTTACATGCTTCGTAAGTCGCCTGACGAAGCTCTGTGCGGGGTCCATCACGATCCCGACCACGCAATTCCGTAACATAGGAATCAAGCGCCGCAAGCCGCTCTTTTGCTCTGAGTAATGGTTGGGTGCTTAACGGGGTGTCCCCGTAATGACGCGAGGTGTCGCCATGGTCTGCGTCGGCTTGGCAGGAAAGCGCCAGTCGCCAGAGGACTTGAAGTTGCTTGGTTTTGAGAGGAGATGGCAATGGAGGATCAATCCCCTCAATGCAATCACGATGTCTACGCAGATACTCGGCGAGATGCGCATCGGTATGTGCCCGTCGTTCCAGAGCGTTGTCTCGCATCCAATGTTGTGACCTATTGATTTCTTCGGGAAGAGATGGGAGACCGCGATGATGCGCGTAACAAATAAGTGCCGCATACATGCTGGATTGGTCGCCCTTCTTCAATAGGTGCGCTGGGCCTGCATCCACATGAGGAACCGGCAGCTTCCCCTTCCCCCCGCCGGTTCCACCCAGCACCGCCTGATTGGCATCGTCCAGTTTTCCAAAGTCATGGAACTCCCCCGCCAGCGTTGCCGTTGCAACCAGCATCTCGCCGTAGTGATTTGAATAACGCCCGCATTCTTCGGCATACCGGCGTGCGAGGTCCCGGCTGGCGAGGATGTGCTCGCCATACTCCTGCGCAGAGATACCTCTATCCGGTCGTGCGCTGTGGGCAAGGTAGCTCATTTAGCTCCCGATAAGATCGACACAGGCCACTTTCGAGGCAAGTTCGGCTGGCAGCTCGGTCGGAACCTCATAGTCGTCCCAAGATTTCGACCATGTATTGGGATCACCATTCTTTTTCGGTTTTAGAGCATCAATGAGCGCAAAATCGGAACATGACCCAAGCGGATTTTCGTGCTCGCAATACCATGCGTGACGCAGTTCCACGAGTGGGCGGGCATGCGAGCGGGTATGGGCGTAGGCATGAGGAATAAGTTTCTTGAGGAGTTCGATATCGAATTCCGTACAGCCGGACTTGTGTGCCATGCTGGGGTTCACAAAAAACGGCATCCAATAGACGCCGTGGGGTACGAACCGGTATCCCATAGGAGCCATGCCCTGATTCTTGCCCTCCTGGACACCAGCCTTGTTTGTGTTGGTGTGACGCTCAATTTCGATGGGTGCGACAGACAACCCCAGACCAAACTGCACGACGCCGGTCTTGATCGTTCCCTTGTCCATTGCTTCTTCGAGGAAGGTGTTTCCAAAGATGCGCCCATCCCAATACTTGTTGATGAACACACCGTTCTTTAACTCGCCTTCGATCTGCTTCCGGTCACGGCCGCGGGACTCAAGAATCGAGAAACTCAGGTCCTTTTTGTCTAATCCTTTGGCCTGTTTCAACTTCAATGTTTCTTCCAAATTGTTCCAGACCGGCCCTTCCTTGTCTTCGACGAGGTCGCGGAGCTTACGTTTGAAGGAAACTGGTGAGATTTCGCCTCTACCATCGGGCCGCTGGCGCGGATCACTCTCGCGGTCAGGATCGCCGTTCGGATTTGAGTTGATAACCTCTATAATGAGCAGGCCCATTGCACGCTTGATTGTATTATTCATGTGTGATCTCCTTATTGTGTGGGTCAGATTCGGATTTCTCGGGACGGGCGAGATAGCCAATCAACATCTGCGCCTTATCCGCATCAGTGCAACGTTTTGAGGCTTCGCTCAGTGATACCTCGGAGCATGTCTTTCCTAACTCTGCAAGGAAGTAATGAGCCAATCCTGCCGCATCACCGGAAACAGTCTTGGCCCATGCCTGATAGGGTAATATCCTGTTCGCATAGAGCGCGAGGGCCTTTTCCGGCTCCTCCAACGCAGTCGACATAAGCGCATTGCCCATGAGTTGAGGAGGTATGCTACCGCCCCGTACGTGCTGGCAATAATGGTGGTGCAGTTGATCGGCAAAGCTCAGAAGCCTTCCGACCAGATAAGGCGCTGATTTCATATAATCCTCCTTCGTAATGTTCAGCTTGAAAAGCAAAAGCCCCAGAATGCTTGGCAGGATTATCGCCTGCCGCGCGTGGTTCTTGGCACCCGTAAAAACTTGCTCTTGTGCATGTGCCTGCCCCAGTGCCAACATCAACCCAACTGCATTACGGGTAACGCCATACAAAGCTCGGTGCAGAACCTGTTGGAGAAAAACACCTTCCTCCAGAAGCAGACTAATTCCGTCCTCGGTGGTCACACCTTTGACCCTGCTGGCTGATTTGCCATCGCGTGACCACAGTGTGTTCAACGCCCAGACTACCTCCATCGGGAAAGGTGTCGCCGGTTTCCGCCATTCGGTCTTTTTCTCCCTTGTGAACTGCTTGATCAGAACGCGCGGCAGATTACGGCAGCCATCCTGCCACATTGCCGCTGCGTCAATGAGATGCTGCGCGCTGTAGCGCCGTTGGCTGGATACGCGCGTGCGGGCGGCGTCCATCTTTCGCAGGACAAACACCCGAATATCCAAAGTCGGGTTCTTTGCCATGAGTCCACGCAGGGTACCCGTCACATTATGGGCACAGTCCTCAAATCGGCTGGTATGATCGACTTCAGTTTCTCCCAAACCACCAAAGAATGTTGCCATGTCTGGCGGATTGGGCGGCAATACCGAAGGATAAGCCAAAAGGATTTCCTTGTTGTCCGTTGCACGCGCCACAGGCTCCCACGTCTTGCCTTTATGGTCTGGGTCGGTTAGCCATTCAAGGGCACTTTTCATCTTTCTGCGGCTCTCTTGGCCTACCCGACAGGAATCTGTATCAGCCTTGCCATAGCGATACTGGCATACAGCCGCAGATGCCATTGCTCTCAGCTTTACAATTCCCAGGGTATTCTTCATACGGACATCATCGAAGGTTAATTTCCATCCCACGCTATCTTTTCCGAAAATATCGAGCGCCGAAGACGAGGCGCTCCCCTGTTCGATTTGGGAAACGAGTCTACTGTTAATCCAGTCTCTGACGCTTTTATTTTTTACCGGGTATTCGAAACGCGATGCACCGTCAACTAATTCAAGAAAGAGCGTAACGTCGTTGCCGGGACCTTCTTCACCCCAAGAAAATAAACCATCAAAGTATTTCCCTGTCGCTTCCGGATGGCTCAACATCTTATCTTTCAAAGCTTTGAGAAGTTTGTTGTAGAAATCTTCCGCGGATGTGCTCTCCAAACGATCTATCAACGCGATAATAGATCGGTACTCTTGGGGCGCTTCACCAATCACACCCTTCAATGCTTTCCCTTTGCCCAAACATTTCCCTATTTTATTACGGAAATTCTCTTGCCATTTTTTTGTCGGGTCGTCGTTTTTAATTCTCTCCAAGAGTCGAACAATTTGTTCTCTCGTCAGCTTGTTCGCTTTGAGTGCCTTCTTCACAGATTTATCATCCTCATTCTGTTCTGGATCGAATTCAATCCACAGCAGGCGAGGGATGTTGAAATAGGGGAAAGACTGCCTTAAGTCGCCTTTCGATTCCCACGTCCGGAGATCCGCGACCTCCGCTTTGTCGCCGACGCGCTCGATATCCGTGATTTCACCCTGCTGGTCAATGTAGACGAAGAATGCCAGTTTAGGAGTGCGAACTGGCACATATTCCTTATGCCAGTCCAGGGGACTTATACCGGCGTCTTCAAGACTGCGAGCTACGTCGTAAAGTTCATTAAGCATGATCCACCTCAGGATATTTCAACACACCGCCTCGAACATCAACGTCCTGGTCGAAGACATAGCGCGCTTCGCAACTCAAACCATCCGGAAACACCTGCCGCAGCATGCTCGGCAAAGTTATATTGAAATCCGCGTATATCTGCGTTTCGGGCCGGAATGCACCGACGTAACCGGGCGTGAATTCCTTCCAGCCCAAGCAGGGGATGTAATGGCTCTGCCCTCGTTTTAGCCTTCTGTTGAACATTTCTTGATATGCGTGGGAGGGCGAAGTGGTACGACTCAGCCAAGATAGAGTTCTTTCCGAAATCCTTCCAGTTGCCTTTGCATTGGACTGAACAACTGCGTACAAGCGATAGCAAGGATTGACGAGCACCGAGGCTAACAACTGGTAGCTCGCACCCTTATTGATCTGATCGGACTTGCGTAGTGGACCACCGTAGTTAGTGTTGTAGGTGTGATATGCGATGGGCGCGCATATCTCTACCTTGCACGGTACTATCTCCACGGCCTGGATAAACAGAATTGCCTCGAAAATTCCTTTTACTGCAGAATACGTGGGCGCCGGATAGCTCACCGGGCAATCCCCAGAGTCCGGCCTTGTCCACATCGCCGTTGCCCCCGAGATCTCGAGACTAACTTCATAGTGTTTTGTCATATTTGTGCCCCCATCATTTTTCCTTCTAATTCTAGGCAGCCAATTGTCGACGCAAACCCGCCTGCGAGATAGCCCACCGCGCGCAAATGCTCTTCAAGCTGATGAATCTCAAAGAACCCATCTTCCTTCCGACGCACATGGGCAAGATAGTGCTTTGGTTTTTTCATTCGCCCTCTTCTTCCAGGCCACGCTCATCTCTCACTTGCGCATTCTCCTGTCTCCGCTATCCAACGGCACAAAGGGTACGTCGGAGTTGTACTGGTTCACCGAATTCATCTGCATACCCACCAATGTGACACCCATCTCAACCAAGATTTCTCCACCGCTTCTTGACAGAAGCGCTACGTCCGATGTAATTACATGGTGGCCACACTGATTGAAAGGCCCTCACTCATGAAAACCAAGATCGTCCGCATCGGCAACTCTCGCGGCATCCGTATTCCGAAATCGTTGCTCCATCAATGCCATCTCGACGGCCCTGTGGAAGTCGACGTCCAGGGGAACCAGCTGGTGGTACGCTCCTTGGCGCGTCCGCGCAGCGGGTGGGAGGACGCCTTCCGCGCGATGCACCAGGCCGGCGACGACCAACTCCTTGACCGCGAAGGATCTTCCTCTTCCCAATGGGATCGCGACGAATGGCGCTGGTAGTCCGCCGCTTCGAGGTCTATCTCGTTCGCCTCGATCCCACTGAAGGCCGCGAAATCAGAAAAACCCGCCCCTGTCTGGTCATCTCGCCCGATGAAATGAACCGGCATATCGACACGGTGATCGTCGCGCCCATGACAACGAAGGGCCGCCCCTATCCCACCCGCGTGCCCGTTCGTTTTCAGCGGAAGACGGGGCAGATTGTCCTCGATCAGCTCCGCACGGTCGACAAGGTCCGCCTGGTCAAACGTCTCGGCACGATTGCTCCCAATACTGCCGATCATGTCCTCACCCTTCTTGCGGAAATGTTCGCTTCGTAATCGACGAAGCTTCGCTCTTATCACTTCTTGCTCCTGCTAATTGTCCCTCCATCCAGCGGCGCAAACGGCACGTCGGGATTGTACTTGTTCGCCGGGTTCAGCGGATTGTCGGGATGATACCGATTCACCGGATTGAAGGGATTATTCGAGTTGTATCTGTTGACCGGGTTTTCAGGGTTTCCTGGATCGTAGCGGTTCACAGGATTGAATGCACTGCTCGGATCGTAGGCGTTGGCCGGATTGAGCGGGTTATCCGGCTGATACTGCGTGGCCGGGTTGAAGATGTTGTAGTCCCGCTCGTATTTGGAATCGAAGCCCGTCTCGGCTCCGGCCGATCCTGCACTGAGAAGGGCAATCAGGAAAATTTGTGTTGGTATGTTCATGGTTCTGCCTCCTCCGCTACGAGTGGCCGATGCTGCCATCCGAAGCGCTCTTGTCTTTTGGAACGGTGCCCGCGTCTTTCCAAAACCCCTGGGTCGGCTGGTTCGGTTGACGGCTCAAGTAGGCGGTCGTCGCCTCGGCGAGCCGGTCAAAGGCAGGTCCAGTCTCTCGCTTGCTGAACTGTACGGTATTGCCACCGGAGAGACCGATGTCTCCTCCAGCTGCCCAGGCATCATGGTCGGCGCCGAGGTACACGAAGGTCCAGCCCTGAGCTTCATGATCCTTGATCAAGCGGGCGATGCCGTCGCGGGTGTATTCCCGTGAGGCGTTCTCCAATCCATCGGTCAAGATGACGCAGAGCTTCTTGGATTCGGGTGATGCTTCGTGACTGGTGGCTGCCAGGGTTCGTCCAATGGCATCGTACAGAGGTGTCATCTCAGCCGGTTGGTAGGTCTGTTCCGTCAACTCGGGGACCTGGGCCACCGACACGTTGCGATGTCGAACCTCGAGTTTGCCGGAGTTGAAGAGTGTCAGGGTGAAGCGGACCGGCGTAGGCATCTGTCGGAGTGTTTTGAGATACTCGTTGACTCCGGCAATCGCGGCTCCTTTGCAGTCTTGCATGGAGCCCGTTTCGTCGAGGATCAACGTGACAGAGGCCGGAGAAACTTCGCCTTCAGGTTTGACCGATACGTCGTGATGCGGGTCGGTTGTCATGATGGCTCTCCTTGAGTGGCAATGTGGGCGAGATTACCTTCGTTGCCCTAGTCTCGCATCACGTCGTGACATCCGGGGTCCCTTGTCTCAACTATTTTTTCTGCGCCCATATCCAGACGTTTTCCAGGGGTAGTCAGAATAATCACCGATTACTCGCGCGCATGGCTCAGGGTCGATTGTGACATCGGAGGTCACGACCGCTTGAGAATACGCATAGCTTCCTGTTCTACTGCCGCCCGTAACGTATCCGGACGCACGACTTTTACCCCGCTGCCGAAGCTGAGTACCCAGCCGACCAGTTCGCGGGTGTCCGCCACAGAGAGAGTCATCTGCATCCGCCCACGCGGTAAACGTTTGAGCTGCTGACTTGGGTGCCAGATACGATCTTTGACCCAGGCGGCGGTGGGTTTATCGAATTCCAACTCCACCCTCATCCGAGGCCCGCGCATGACGGTGAGCGAATCTTCAACGAATGCGTCGAAGTCGAAATGGAGCGGGATTTGGTAAGGGAAATCGGTCGGCGTCACGGACTTGATGCGCTCCACCGCAAACATGCGCGGCTCGTTGCGCAGGTGACAGTAGCCGACGAGATAGAGACCTCCCGACGCGTACCAGAGTCGATAGGGATCGATCTCTCGACGAGTCATCCGGCCACGGGACGCGGAATCGTACCGCATTTGTATGCGCGTCTTGTGGACGATGGCCTCTGTCACACGCTCCACCACCTCGCGATGATGCCGATAGCGCTTATGCGGACCGAGTCCAATGGAAAAGGTATGTTCAAGTTGCTGGGCCAACTCCAATCCTTGTGGAGACAACGCCGCAGAGGCTTTGCCCATGGCCGATTGCAGCGAGGCGTGCAGTTCCGTTCCTTCCAGGGGCGCAATCAAGCGGCGGCTGACCGTCAAGGCCATGAGTTCGGTGGGAGAGAGGCGAAGCGCCGGGACATTGCGGAACCCCTCTAGGAGTTTCCATCGCACCTGCCCGTCGACTCGTTCTGTCACAAGAGGCCAGCCGACCGCTTCAATGGCCGCAAGGTCTCGGCGAAGGGTTCGCGGATGGCGCGCGGCGGCGGGATCGATCGCCTCGGCGAGTTGGCCGAGTGTGAGCCCGTGCCGTGAGGCTTCGAGTTTGCTGAGGATGACGAGTTGGCGGACGGCCTGATCGTTACGCGGCATCGATATCCTTTATGCAGGCTCACATGCCGGCTCAGGCTACGCGCCGAGCGATATTCTGTCAACGGTCGATGCGTGGGAATAGGAGGTTCTCCGAGGAGATCGTCGTCCGTCTTGCCGGTCCCAGCGAATGCTTAAACAGTTCGTCAGCAAGGCCGCAGCTCCAGGACAGACCCTCGTTTCACATTTCACCTCTCACGTTTCACGGTGCGCGAGAGCGATGCGAGAACGCCGCATGGGAAAAGGCGCGTCTTGGCGCATCTGGTCGGGCTGGTGAGAAGAGCGTTCTTGCAGGCTGTTCAGAAAGGCCGTCCAGCAAGGCCGCAGCGAGTGAAGACCGGAGACGTACCCTCTGGGGTACGTTGAGGACCTGAACGATGCGAGAACGAAGCTGGCGGACTTTATCAACAGCCTGCTAAGTAGGGATGTCTCTCGTTCCATCATACGACATCCTCGATTGGTGGGAGAGTTTCACGATATCGCCGTTTTTGACCGCCGTATCCTCGCCGCTCACTTTTTTGTTCACCGCGATCATCAGTTCTCGGTTCAACAGAAACTGCAGCAACGGACCCATGCGATCCTGGTTCGATTCGATGAGTTTTCTGACCGTGGTCGCTTCCGAGACCTGGATCTCGAATTCTGTTTCCCCGACTGCATCACGCAGTGTTAATCCAAACACCAGCACGGTCACCATGAAAACCTCGTTCCTCGTTGTTTGGTCTATCTTGTCTGTCTGGTCTGTCGGAATGCACTTGGTTCGTTTGCTCTAAACCAGATAGACGAGAAAGACCAGAAAGACCAGACAGACCAGATAGACCTACACCCGGTCTGCTGCCTCGTAGGCCTCTTGAATGAGCTGGGCCACGTGTTTCACCTCTGCCGCGCCCTGCAATCCTGTGCGCAGTTGAATCATGCAGGCAGGACAACTCGTGGCCACCACCTCTGCGCCGCTCTGTTCGACCGCCCGCCGCTTGCGTTCGACGATGCGCTGCGAGGTCTCGAAATCTTTCACCAGATAGGTCCCGGCTCCGCCCGCACAGCGGTCGGCGTCTTGCATCTCGACATACTCCACCCCCGGCAGGCCCTTGAGAATCGCGCGAGGCTCTTTGGTCACCCCCGCAGCCCGCAGATGGCAAGAGGAATGGTAGGCCACCTTGCACTTCGCCGGTTGCGGATTGGCCATGGCCGGCTTCACCGATGAGTGGGCCACAAATTCAGAAATATGTGTGACCCGTTTGGCCAGGGCTTCCGCCGCCGGCTGCTCCGGCTGACCGGCAAATAGGGTGGGATAGTCCTTCAGCATGAGGGTGCAGGAGGCGCAGCCGGTCACCACCTTCTCGTACCCAGCCATGGAGGCGAGATTGACCCGCGCCCCTTCTTTGGCCAATGCGCGATGGCCGTAGGTTTCAATCGGCGTCCCGGAACAACGTTGCGGCGGCAGATCCGGTTCGACCCCATGTTTTCGCAGCACGGCAATCACGGCATCCCCCACCCCATCATCGAAATAGTTCGCCGCGCAGCCGTGGAAATAGGCCACCGGAGAGCGAGGCGCTTCTGTGGCCTGCGGAATCAATTCGGGATACCGGTCACGGAGCTGTCGCCTGGCCAGTCGAGGCAACACCAGCTGTGACGAGAACCGCGCTGTCTCGGCGAGACCACGCATGAAGGGCTTGGTCATACGATCGAGGAGGCGACGAATCCAGGGTCGATCCCACATCGATTGATACTTCGCGAGAAACTTTAAACATGATTCAAATCGTGCTGATTGCGCATGGAAGCGAAAGATGACACCGGCCATCTTGTTCGGGTTCTCGGCGCGCCGATCCAGAATGAGCTGGGAGACATCGACGCCGGCAGGGCAGGCAGTGCGACAGGACTTACAGTTCAGACAGGCCTCCACGACTCGCTTCGAATTGAGATAGCTGTAGTTCTTGTCCGTGACGATCTCGAACCAGCCTCGCGAACTCATATCTTCCGACTGAAACACATCGTAGACCGGACAGACTGCGTTGCACTTGGCGCAGGTGGCGCAGGGTTTCGACAATCGCTCATAGTCGATATGGTCCGTAAAGGGCCGATCGCTGATCTTGATGCCGGGGTTCAGCACCCCGGTGGGGTCGAAGCTCTGCTTCACCCGCACGAACAGATCGTAGAGCTCCGGGCCGAACATGGTCTTCACAAATTCCGCTCGCACCCGGCCATCTCCATGTTCCCCGCAGATCGAACCACCGAAGCGACTCAGAACCGTGTGGTGAATCTCGTGATAGGCCTGCACCATCTTCTGGAAATCGCCCTGATCGTTCACGTCGAGCAAAGGGATGATGTGGGCGTTCCCGTTCCCGATATGGCCGAAAATGGCGACCGGCACATGCTGCCCGGCGAAAAACTCTTCCAAATAGCGGATGAGTTCGCTGATCCGTTCCGCCGGCACGACGACATCGTCGACGAAGTTGATGGGTTTCTTCTTGGGATCGAATCGGTAGAGCGTGGGATAGAGGGCCTTGCGGGCCTTCCATAACTGCTCCCGCTGCTCAGGATCGAAGGCAATGACCGGATCTGACGTGAGGCGATAGCGGCGGCAGATCTCGGTCATACGTTCAGCCTGTTCACGAAGATCGGTTCGTGCGCCGTCAGCATCCAGTTCAACTAACAGGGTGGCGGCCGCCTCTGCCGGGATACCGTGCTTTGCCCGTCCGATCAAATTGAGCGTGTTGGCATCCATCACTTCCAACGCGCTCGGACTCAATTCCAAGAGCTTCGGCACCGCGTCGCCCACCTCTTCCAAGCGGTGAAAATGGATCAGCGCCGTGAGTGTCGCGCGGGGTTTCTCGACCAGCCTGATGGTGGCCTCACTAAAGAGACCGAGCGTGCCCTCGCTGCCCACGAACAATTTGGGAAGGTCGAAGCGCCCTCGCGCCACCCCGTCGGCAAGACCGAAGAGGTTGTAGCCGCAACTGTTCTTGCTGACCGTCGGTCGTTTCTGCGCAATCAGCGCGGCGTGGTCTTGGAGTAGCGACCGCAAATCGTGAAGCGGCCTATGCGTTTTTAGCAGATCGGCGCATCGCGGATCATCGAGCCCATATGACCTCGCATCCAACCAGTCGCCGGATTGCAAGCACACACGGAGCGCCGCCACATTGTCTTTGACTGCGCCGTAGCGCAGCGTGTGGGGACCGGATGAGTTGTTCGCCAACATCCCGCCGAGCTTACACATGTCGCCGCTGGAGGGATCGGGACCGAACAATAATCCATGCCGGCCCAGTTGTTTGTTCAATTCGGCAAGCACGATCCCCGGCTGCACCCGCGCCCAACGCTCTTCGTAATTTAACTCCAGCACTCGATTCAGGCGCGAGACGTCCAGGATAATTCCAGACCCGATCGCCGAACCGGTCAGGTTCGTCCCGGCGGCGCGCGGGGTCAGGGGAATGCCCCGCTGCATGGCATACCGCATCGTGGCGGCGATGTCCTCTTCGGACTCCACCAGCACGACGGCCTTCGGCGTCATCCGATAGATACTTGCATCCACCGCATAGGCGGTGAGCGTCGAGTAGTCATCTTTGACTTTCTCGGCGCCGAGCGCGGCCCGAAGATCCGAAGCAATGGCGTGGGAACGTTCAGGCAGAATGAGAGTGGGTGCTGTCATAGTTAAATGGATGACTCATTCTAGCAGGATGCTGAAACAGTCCACCAGCGCAGAACATGTCGGGTGGGCTCGATTCAATTTTACCGTTCCTCTTCCCAAATCGCCCTTGCCGACCCTCCAACGCTATCTCCCATCCATGGCCAAACTGATCGGACCATTCTTTGTGTTTACGTTCTTGGCTGTCTTCATCGCGCTCAGACAAGTCCGGGCCGCTCGATCATGAAACTCCCCGCAGCAGCCTACTCCGCCGAAGTAGCCACTTCGGCTACGAAGGCCGGACGCTACTGGGTAGCGGTGAAGGGAAAAAATATGGATGACAGACCGCGATTGGAAGGAGTGCCGTAGAGTCGAGATTGGAACTGTATCGGAGGGGTCGAACCGCTCCCGCTACCAAAGAAACTGCACGCCGAACTCCTCGTCTTTGACCCATGTAACGCGACAATTATTCATCATCGTTGATTGCGTACCCTCTGCATCCTTCATGAGTAATTCGATGCTGAGGCCCAGCACCATGCCAGGCAGTCCGCGGATGCGGCAGCCTTCCTCACTCAGATCCAACACGACCCCATGGCCGGTTATGATAGGGAATACCTCTATGGTTCGATATTCGACGGGACAGTCGACCGCAAGGCGTAAGGCTTGTCTGCACTCATTTGGAATATACATGGAGATAGTATAGCGTACGATTCCACGGATCGCAGAGCTGACGATCGAAGATTCGAGCGTCTCTTCGCAAGCGCGACTTGACTGGAGTGTCAAAAAACGGGACAACAGTGGCCTGAGAAATCAACGCTGCCGGCTCATCACCAGCGCTTGGCATGGTTTTAGCCGAACACTGATCGACACAATGTAGTCATGATGGCCATAGACGTACGTCCCACCCTCTATCTTTCACGTCTTCTCCCCGATCCCGTCATGGCCATCGTGCGGGGGCACTTCCAACTGGTGCAGGAACCGGTCGATGAGTTACCTGCTCCGTCGGCGCTTCGTGAGGGACTGTGCCAAGCAGACGCCGCGATCGTGACCCTGGGCGACCGCATTGACGCCGAGTCTATTCATGCTGCCACCAGACTAAAAATTCTGGCGAACTATGCGGTCGGATACAACAACATCGATCTTGCAGCCGCGCGAGAGCGTGGGCTGATCGTGACCAATACGCCGGACGTCTTGACGGATGCCACGGCGGATCTCACCTGGGCTCTGATTCTGGCGACGGCACGCCGTATCGTCGAAGGCGATACTCTCGTTCGATCCGGCCAATGGACTGGATGGAGCCCTACGCAACTCTTGGGAGCGGACGTCTCGGGCAAAACGCTAGGCGTGATCGGCATGGGACGGATCGGGCAGGCGGTGGCCCAGCGTGCCGTGGGGTTTCGCATGTCGGTGCTCTATCACACCAGCCAGCCGATGGCCACCTCGTCTCTTCCTCGGGAGTGGGAACATCGATCGTTACACGATCTTCTGGAGGAAGCCGATATCGTCACGATCCACGTGCCTCTCACGCCCAGCACCCATCATCTGATTGGCTCACGGGAATTGGGATGGATGAAACCCACCGCATTCCTCATCAATACCGCTCGTGGCCCGATTGTGGATGAAGACGCGTTGGTGAAGGCCCTCACGACCGGCATCGTCGCCGGTGCGGGACTCGATGTCTATGAACAGGAACCGACCATCCACGCAGCGCTGGCGCAGTTGAAGCAGGTGCTGTTGCTCCCCCATCTGGGCTCTGCCACACGACAAGCGCGGGTGCAGATGGGCCTGGTCTGTTTGGAGAATATTCACGCCGTACTAGACGGACGTCCTGCCCCCAACGAGGTTCACTAACAGGCTGTTGACAAAGTCCGCCAGCGGCATGCTCGCATCGTTCAGATCCTCAACGGGGACCCGGCCGCCTCACCAACTCGGCGGCGCGCACAGACATGGTGCTCCTTATTCGTCGCACCGTGCGCCCCAGAGGGTACGCCTCCGGTCTTCACTCGCTGCGGCCTTGCTGGACGGCCTTTCTGAACAGCCTGCAGGCCATTCAGCTTTTATCAGTGCGCTCAGACCTGGCATCGCTTCTGGAGTCGTCAGCTAGTTTGCCAACAAACTGCTCACCCAGTCTGTCTGGTCTATTTCGTCTATCTGGTTCGTTGCGTTCGAGCAAACACAGGAGGCAGGCCGAATAGACCAGACAGGCCAAACGAACAAGACAGACTGGCGAGCGTTGTCAGCAGCCGGTTAGTTCGCGCAGTGGAGTGCGGTGGTCGGCTCAGCTGGGACCCTGTGTGCATGAGCCGATTCGAGTCGTTGCGGGACGTCGTGGAAGGTCGAAATCGATTCGTATATGACGGTAGCCTGGCTCCACTGTTCTTGGACTTCGTAGAGTAAACCAAGTTGATACCGAATGGCTTGCGCCTTGGCCCCCTGGCACTTCGGATCATTCAGCAGCCGCTCGAGCTGTGCACTCGCCGTCTGACATTCTCCTTGTTCCTTCAAACTGATGGCGATCATGAGACAGGAGTTCGAAAAAAAGTCGTGGCTCTGCATCGAGAGGGAAAATTCTTCCTTCGCTTCCTCCAGCAGCCCCATGTTCTTGTACGCTACGCCCAGCCTGTAGCGAGTCGCATGGTCAACCCCGCCTGTGGGCGCTACAGATGCCGAAATGTCAACGGCAGGCACAGGACCCTCCGGCATCAGCGCCGCCACCTCTGGTTCCGTGGGCGGTGCCAGTTCCGATTGGGCGGGTGCCGGCTCTGGCTTGGCGATTGAAACATGCTGTTCTTGCAGCTGGGTCATCGTGGACGTCACCGTCTGAGCATCGTCTGGAGTCGCATGGGCGATCGAACAGGTGTCTGGTGGGACTGGGCTCGCTGGAATCTCCGCTGTCGAAGCCGTCGCAGTTCGGGAAGGAGCCGAGGCGGACGTGTCATCCACTATTGCGCCACGCATAAGAGCCGCCAGGGTCTTGGCCGTCGGACTATCCGGTGCCAGCAAGACAACCTTCTCAAACAGTTCCTCGTGCACCGTCGGCATGCCAGGCTCGGGATGCTTCAGCAAGAGCTCGATGGCCTTGCCATACTTCAGCACCGCGTTGGCCACATCCCCCTTCTCTGCATAGAGCTCCCCGTAGAGTTCGAGCAGCGCGACGGAATGTGGTTCGACGGCTAAAAAATCTGTAATCAGCCGTTCGGCTTGCACATAGTCTTGTGCCCGCAAGGCCGCCCCAGCCAGGTAGCGATATTCGCCGAGCGCCACCTGCAAATCTCCACGATGGAGATGCAGCTTGGCGAGCAGTTGGCAGACTTCCGGATTTCCAGGCTCTTTGGTCAACAATTGATTGAGGATGGCCTCAGCGCCGGCAAACTGTTTCCCCTCGATACGGCGAGTGGCTTCTGACAACAGATCGAGCGGCTCTGGACTCTTGGGCTGGCCTCCGACAGGACCCGCGCCTGGCCTGGCGGCGGGGATAGAACTCCCACCGGTCTTTTTGAAATGTTCGATGAACTGGGTGGCCTCACTATTGGCAGGGTCGATCCGCAAGACGGCTTGATAGGCCTCCTTCGCCTCAGCATGGCGTTGCTGTGCCGACCGCTCCCGCCCTAACTGCAAATAGACGGTCGTGGCTTCGTCCTGTTTGTTTTCTTGCAGGCATAATTCCGCGACCCGCTGCTGGGCATCCAGATTCGAAGGATCATGACTCACGATCTTCTTGTAGATGTCCAACGCCTCTTTACTTTTGCCCGCTTTGAGATAGTGTTTCCCGAGGGTGAGATAATCTTGAACCGCACTACTCAACAGTCCGCGTTCGGCGTTGAGGTCTCCCAGGTACTGGTACACATCATACCGAGAAGGATCGAGCTTCAGGATCTTCTTGAATGTGGCGATCGCCTTGAGGGTGGCTCCTTCAGCGCGGAAGGCATTGGCGGCCTGCAGAAAGGATGCGACGGCATCGTTGGTGGCTTGGCGCTTGAGGTGTAACTCCCCGATTGAATTGAAGATACTCCCATCGCCCGGCGACTCGGCGGCGAGCTTCTTCCATTCGGTAATGGCGGCGTCAAACTGACCTCGTGACGCAAAGAGCTGGGCACTATGCAACACCTTACCGCGGTCGATCGCCACGTGAGCCCTCCCCAACGACAAACGCTAACAGTGACGATGAGCCTTGTCAACGAAATGGGGCATTCAGCCCGCGAGAACAGCGGGGCGGGAGAAGGGAAGCAGAGAGTGACGCGTATCTCGTGTAAGTGTTTCGAGTTTCATGTTTCTGGTTTCAAGTTGGTTGAGTCGCATTGGTGAATTTCAGAGGTCGAACTTGAAACTTGGAACCTGAAACTAGAAACTCCACTTCCGGACGAACGACGCTTCACGTGCTCACGCAGTGGATCGGCATGGGAGCGGAAACACGAAGGCCTGCCCCGAGATGAAGGGCAGGCCTCCTTGTCACGTATTGCCCTTACAAGACATACGTCACGATTCGGCAACAGCCGCCTTCAAGACGTTCGAAGCCTGTGGCCCCTTTGCGCCTTGCACGACCTCGAACTCGACGTTTTCTCCCTCTTTCAAGGTCTTGAACCCTTCGCCTTGCAGGGCGGAATAATGGACGAAGACATCATCTCCGCTCTCAAGGCGAATAAACCCAAATCCCTTGCGATCGTTGAACCATTTAACCGTACCTTTTTCTTTCACAATAATACTCCTTTCCTAAATGGCCACGCCTAGTTGCGTGGCCAGCCCAGGGAACACCTTGGTAACAGACTCGATGATAAAGAGAGACCGACAGATAGAAGAGCAGGTTGGAATGACGGGTTCATTAGCAAGACAACTTCAGTCACAAAACCCATCTCAGTTGCAACTTCGGCAGCATGTACCACGACGTTTCAAATCTTGTCAAGCCATTCTTTGGCTGCAGTACGCTGGGCGTAAGGTAGACAACCTTCACCCGCTCGCCTATATATACTGTCTCACTGGGCGAGGAGCGTGATTCTTCGAATGTTTCTACGAACGCTACTGGATCGCTACATCTTCACCGAACTCCTTTCCCCCTTTAGTCTCAGCCTTGGGGCGCTGTGCTTTGTCATGCTGACACGGGAGCTCCTGCGCTTAGTGGAACTGCTCGTCTCCAAAGGTGTGGGGATTGTCTCGGTTCTGCAAGTCTTCGCCCATCTGATGCCGTCGTTCCTCGTGTTGACCCTGCCGATCGCCGGGATCATCGCCTCGATCACCGCCTTCGGGCGACTCTCCTTCGATAAAGAGTTGGTGGCGATGCAGACCGCGGGCCTGAGCCTCCTGCGCTTGGCTCGCCCTGTCTTGCTCTTCGCCTTGCTCGTGTTTGGGCTGACGTTGTTTCTGGCGCAGTGGGGGCAACCCTGGAGTTCCACCAATCTCAAGAAAGTGGCGCTGAACCTCCTGCGTGATCAGCTGGTCCTGGCGCTGGAGCGGGGAACATTTAACGAGCCCATTCCCAAGATCATGATCTATGTCCCGGATGGAAACCCCGAGCAGGCCATCACCGGCATATTTGTCTCCGACGAGCGAAATGCCGATGAACCGCGTATCATCGTGGCGCAACAGTACGAGGTCATCATGGATGCCTCTACCGATCAAGTCGCCTTACGTCTCCAACATGGAGTCATTCACAGCCGGCCGGATCAGACCGATCAATACGAGCACGTGTCCTTCGCCAGTTACGATCTGAAACTCCCACTCAACCAAAGCGGCTACTCGGCCACGGAGGAACGTCCGTCGTACGAGGCCATTATCGCCCAGCTCGAACAATCTCAATGGCACGACCAGTCTGCACTCCGGCGATTGATGGAGTATTATAAAGATCTGGCCTTTCCGACCGCCTCGCTGATATTTTGCCTGTTAGGTGTCCCCGTAGGCATCGCCTCGAAACGGTCCGGTCGGATCGGAGGATTTGCGGTCGGCGTACTGGTCGTCATCGTCTACTACATGTTGAATATCGCGTGCGAGTTCCTGGTCACGACGGCAAACCTACCGCCCTTTGCCGGAGCCTGGATACCCAACGGCGTGTTCTCTCTCGCCACCATCGTGTGGTTTTATATCATGAGTCGCCACTAATCCCATGCCCATTCTTTTCCGCTATCTCCTTCGTGAGTTCGGCAAAATCTTCACGATGTGCTTCAGCGGACTGATGACGATTTATCTCGTCATCGATTTTTTCGAAAAAGTGCGCCGCTTCCTACGCTACGACGCAGACTGGCTCGATGTCCTGACGTATTTCCTGCTCAAGGCTCCCGCGATTTCCTTTCAAATCGCGCCGCTCGCCATCTTGATGGCCACATTGCTCACGTTTGGCTTGCTCTCCCGGGGCCACGAAATTACGGCCATGCGCAGTTGCGGCATCAGTTTACTCTGGATTACCTCCCCCTTTATCGCCTTTGCCGCAGGGATTGCCCTCGTGCTCTTGCTCTTCAGTTCCACCGTCATCCCGTTGGCCGCGACGAAGTCCGAAGAGATTCGGACGACGCGCATCGAAAAAAAGCCGCCCGCCGCAGCCGTGACACTCAAGCAGCCCTGGACGAGAGTGGGCGCCGACAACCTCATGCATGTGACGAGCGTCTCTGTCGGCGGGGATCGCTTGGGTGGCGTGCGTCTCTTTCAGCTCGACTCCACCTTTCAACTGGCTGAGTTGATTGAAGCCGACGAAGCCCGCCATCATGACTCCACCTGGACTCTCTACCAGGGGCGACACCGACGATTCTCCTCCGATGGAACGGTGTTGACCACCGAATTCGACCGCCGACCCATCGTGTTGACCCTCATCCCCGATGACTTCACCACGTGGGTCGCCGGCGACTCTGAATTGATGACGTTCCATGACATCCGGGCCTACTCCAGACGACGGCACCAGCACGGCTCTCAAGCCGCACGACTGACGACCGACTATTACAGCCGAATCGCGTTCCCCTTGGTCACCGTGATCATGGTCCTGGTCGGCATTGCGCTGAGTCTGCGCCGGAGTGGGACCAGAGGGGGCAGCATGGCGATGGGCATTGGGCAGGCGCTCGCCGTCGGCTTCTGCTATTGGACAACACACTCTATCGCGATCGCCCTTGGCCGTGGCGGAGTCTTGACGCCCTTGATCGCCGCCTGGATGGCCAACGTGCTTTTCATGAGTTATGGCCTCTACCTGATGCTCAAGGTGAGATACTGACAGTGTCAGTCTGGTCTATCTTGTCTGTCCAGTCTATCTAGTCGAAGTCTTTCTAGCCATCTGATTTCACAGGGCAAGACTCATCGAACAGACCAGATAGACCGAATGGACCAGACAGACAAGATAGACCAGCCCCGTGGCTGGTTGACTGCTCCCGGCGCTTCCGGTAAGTAGATGCAAGTGGGTTGCTAGAAGTCTGCGGAAAAACTATTGCGCACGGTGAAAGTTCATTGATCCCCCATTTCCAAGACCATTAGGGTAACGCCTCGCAGGATGCTCAAAAAGGTCGTCCAGCAAGGCCGCAGCGAGCGAAGAGGCGAGGCGTGCGTTTCGGCACGTTGAGCTTCTGAGCGAAGTGAGAACGCCGCTGGCGGACGTTTTCAGCATCCTGCGAAAAGGATTTCAAGAAGATGCGCTCACGGGTCGTCGTCACAGGGATAGGAGTCGTCTCTCCGATCGGTATCGGAGTGAGTGAGTTTTGGAAAGCGGCGCTCGCCGGACAATCCGGCATCTCGGCGATTACGTCATTCGACCCATTTCCCATGGACGGGTATCGCTCAAAAATTGCAGGCCAGGTGCGTGACTTTGCCGTGGAACGGTATCTCGACTCAGCCCATGGCGAACGCGTAGACCGCTATGCCCAGTTTGCCCTTGTGGCAGCAAAGGAAGCGTTGGCCGATTCGGGCCTTCAGATGGCAAAGGAGAATCCCCACCGCGTCGGGGTCATCGTCGGAGCCGGTATGGGCGGAATGGTGATGGGCGAGCGCGAAATCACACGGCTCTACCAGCAGCAGAAACCCCATCGTGTCCACCCGAACTTTATCCCCGTCATTACCCTCAATTCAGCCTCCGGCATTCTCGCAATGGCCTATGGCGCCAAGGGTCCCAACTTCACCATCTCGACCGCCTGCTCCTCCAGCGCCCATGCCCTCGGGCAGGCGCTCCATTGCATTCGCGAAGGCCGTGCCGATGTCGTGATCGTCGTGGGAGCCGACGCCAGCATTACCCCGCTCGTTTTCGCGGGATTCTGTTCGTTACGCGCCCTCTCCTCCAAGTTCAACGATGAACCGGAGAAGGCCTCGCGACCGTTCGACCAGCAACGCGATGGCTTCGTCATGGGGGAAGGCGCCGGCGCGCTGATTCTGGAATCGGCTGCGCATGCCAAGAAACGTAAGGCGAGAGTCTATGCCGAAGTTGCCGGCTACGCCGCCACCAGCGAGGCCTATCACATGGTCATCCCTCGTGAAGATGGGGTGGAAGTGGCCTATACCATGAAGCTGGCCCTTGCAGATGCCGGTGTCACCCCAACACAAGTCGATTATATCAATGCCCACGCGACATCGACGACCATCGGCGATGCCGTCGAAGTGAAGGCGATCAGGCAGCTGTTTACATCGCGCGCGGACAAGATCGCCATCAGCGCCACCAAATCGTTGATCGGCCACACGCTTGGGGCCGCCGGTGCAATCGGAGGCATCGCCTCGGTGCTGGCCCTTCACACGGGACAGATTCATCCGACTGCCAACTACGATCACCCAGACCCAGCCTGTGCATTGGCAGGACTCGCGCGCTCCACGCAAGAGCGTCGTGTAAAAGTCGCCTTACTGAATGCGTTTGGATTTGGCAGTAACAACGCCGCTGTGGTATTCAAACAGGCGGCGAAGTAGCGGGTTGATTTGGTTTGTCTGGTTTATTTAGTTTGTTTGGTCGGACGAAGAAACAAACCAAATGAACCAACTAAACAAAACAAACCCAGTAACGGCCTTTTAGAGAACGACGGAGAATATCGACCGATGGCAACTGATCCCACCATATCGCTGAAAATCCGCACCGCCTTGGGTGAATACCTGAAACGCGATCATGCCACCATACTGGTCGCACAGCATCTGCGTGACGATTTAGGCCTCGACTCGATGGCCGTCATCGAACTGCTGTATCGTATCGAGGAGGCCTTCGATCTCCAGATCCCCGACCAAGACCTGGCCGGGCTGACGACCGTCGGTCATGTCGTGACCTATGTTGAGAAGCGGTTGGGGAAACCCACCTCACCCACGCGGGCCAACAACAAGAAACCAGTCACGCCCTCTAAGCCCAAGGGCACAAAGAAACACTAACCCCTATGGCCACTCGATCGCGCGTTCCGATCTCACTCACTCAGCTCCACGAGGTGGTCGGTGGAGAACCGGTGGGGTCACCGCAGGCCACCGTCACGAGCCTGGCGAGTTTCGAAGAAGCAGGCCCGAATGATCTGACCTTTCTCACCGGGGATCGGATGCTCAAAACAGGCAGGCCCACCGCTGCCGGAATACTCCTCGCACACCGACGCCTAGCAGAGATCGCCACGCCCCACATCGTCGTCGCCAATCCTACACTGGCCTTTGCGCAGGTCGCCCGCGCCTTCTTTTGCCCCATCTCCCCTCCTCGCGGAATCGATGTGGCCGTTGTCCGCGGCCATGACACCCACGTCGGGCCCGATGTCTCAATCTGGCCGGGAGTCACTCTGGGGGATCGGGTGACGATCGGAGCGAGGGTGACACTCTATCCCGGCGTGTTCATCGGCAGCGATACAACCATCGGGGACGATACCCTGCTCTATCCCAATGTCGTCGTCAGGGAAGGCTGCACCATCGGAGCGCGAGTGATCGTGCATAGTGGCACGGTGATCGGAAGCGATGGATTCGGCTATGTGCAAGACCAGGGACATCATTACAAAATTCCCCAGCTCGGCGGAGTGACCATCGAGGACGATGTCGAGCTGGGAGCGAATGTCACGGTCGATCGAGCCACACTCGGTCAAACGATCATCAAGCAGGGCGCCAAGATCGACAATCTGGTGCAGATCGCCCATAACGTGACGATCGGAGCCCATTCCATCCTGGTCGCACAGGTTGGAGTCGCCGGCAGTACTCGTGTGGGACATCATGTCATGATTGGTGGGCAGGCAGGGCTGGCAGACCATCTGGTCATCGGCGATCAGGTCATGATTGCCGCTCGGGCAGGCGTGAACCGCAGTCTCGAACCCAACCAGATCGTCTCAGGGGCTCCTGTGATGCCGCATGAAATCTGGGTGAAAGCCCAAGCCGTCATTCCGCGGCTCCCTGAACTCCGACAGACCATCCGCACATTGGAAGAGCGGGTGCAGCAACTTGAAGCCTCGCACGGGGTACGGGGTAAGAAGAGCGGGGTAAAGGGACAAAGGGGTAAAGGGGGTAAGGG